>ERZ1740070.393-NODE-393-length-30863-cov-5.236529_pt1 | contig 30863 bp, 39 predicted proteins | sample MGYA00581734_ERZ1740070 | MGnify/ENA primary metagenome ERZ1740070 (study PRJEB43018, sample SAMN04849744) | marine metagenome | isolation source: floating plastic debris | place: Pacific Ocean | collected 2008-09-01 | study: EMG produced TPA metagenomics assembly...
TTTAGGTTCTGGCGCCGCAAGGCGTGGGGGTTCAAGTCCCTCCACCCGCACCATAAAATCCGTTAATATCGTTTTATATCAATGTCTTGAATATTTGTTTGTACTTATAATCCACCCTTACAACCACCCTTCAGGCCTCGGTTGGAACCGTTTTGGCATGTATGGCGTTACGCAGTGTCGCTTGAACCGTCGTCCTCATAGGTTTCCTCTTCCGACAAGGGATCAGGCTTTAGCTTCGGCGCTTTTTTTACCCATGCACTTAACCCAGATCCAACCTCGCCGTAGAAATACGGCACCATTCTCTCCAGCTCAGAAATGAAATTCGTCTGCTGCGTAAACTTTCCGCCAAGGCGCTCCGACAGGTAAACGTCGAAACTGTGCGCGACCAGATGGGACTTGCCCTCAACAACGTGATCCAAGTCTTCTCGTAATTCGGCAACTGATCCCGATGTGGGCTCTGCGGACCCTGGCCAATGAAGCCTCACATACAAATTGGCAGTGTCTTCGGCTTTGATCTGACGCAGCAGCCAGTTGACCCTAGCTGCGGTGCTTTTTCTATCTTCCGGAGCGCGAAGCGTCATGCCGACTTCTACGTTTCTCCGATTTAGGTCCGCTGTAACCTCAATCGGTGATGAAGCATCGGGAACCATCAAAGACGCTTTCAAACAGTATGTTTCCCTGAGCGTCTTCATCTCGTCCTTGAGCCTTTGAGCAGGATCTCCAATGTGCTTGCGGGGCAGGCGTTCCGACACTTGGGTACCGGTCATTCGGCTCAAAATGAGTGTGAGGTCGCGTGTTTCTTGGTGCCAAGCTTCCAAGCTTGCCTGAGCTTCCACAGACTTTGCACCGATTGCACCACCGCTCGTTACCGTCTTGTTGAGGTCTGACCATTCGCGCGGCATCCGGTCAAAGCCTTTAACCCCTGCACTTTCGTGAGACAGAAATCTCGCCAACTCATGGAGCAAAACTCTTTGATCCACGTCGGCAACTGAGGAACCGGTTAGGAGTAAGTCTGCAGTTGTTTGAATGCGTCTCCAGGACCAATGATAAACGGGTATCTTTGAGCGGCTTTTTCTGACCTCCTCCAATGGGTGGCTGTCTGGGGCGGTGGCAAATTGATTTGAAAGAGTAATGACACAGTCGATCCCATTCTCTTTGGCCAAAGCTCTGTAGCGCTCAATCTGATCGGCATCGAGGTCGTTGCTGCCTACTTTCGCCTCAACCAATGCCATCCAGGTCCGCTTGCCAACAGTCACCACGATAAGACCATCAGGGCGCTCCTTGATAATCGCTGGCTGCTTATGGAACACAACTTCCGTAAAGGTGTCGATGCTTGCGCGCTTCCCAACCCTTTGGCCAACCGACGCCAAGAGCTCGGCCCCGAACTCTTCCACCTTGTTGAGACAGGCGAGCACGATTGAGGTTGTGCGGCCTTCCTTTGAGGTCGTTGCTAAAACGGGAAACAGGCGCGCCTCCTCACCCTGTTTAGCAATATCAGGCAGTTTCGGATCACGCATTTCTTCACCCACAAATTCTACATTTTAGCCTAAGCAGCCTCAGCAAGTCACAACTCCAGACTGGACAAGCTCCTGCCAGTCCTCTCCCAAAACTGTTCTCGCATCGACGCTTTGGTTGTATCCGGGCTGGCCACGCTTGAACGCGGTTATGGCAAGTTGCGCATTGTTCTTGCCCGTAAAGATGACGCTTGAACCGGTGTAGGTCGTGTTGGCATTGAATGTATTGCCAGGACCAATTGTGCCGGTTGTGAACGCGCCAGTCGGACCAGTGCTAACCGCTTGCACAGTGCTATCACTGCTTGCGCCGCCAACAATAAAGCCGTCGAAACCTTGCCTGATTGTTTCAACTGCGGCCATTTTCAAAACCACACGTTGTGCGCCGGTTTGGCCGCAGGCCGGTGCCGCGCTGGTCGATATCAGGAATTGGTTTCGGGAAATTGGTGTGACAGCCGTAGATGCACATCCCACAATCAGAGCGATGGCAGACAAGCTGAAAACGTACTTCTTCATTCTTAGAACTCCCCAAGCAGCCTGACACGTGATCCACGAAAACCCGGCACGCCGGTGCAGCCAGTTTACAATGGGTTGAGTCTGCCAATAATTCAACAACTTAAAGACCTCGCCACCACCAACGGCGGTTCACTCGGAAAACTGCGCGTATCAAACCAAGTGAACGTTGTCCCATCCGCATTCCGCTTGTTCCCCCACCTGAGGCCGTGCGCGCCCTTTCTGATGAGCCCGGCCCGGAACGCACGCAGGTCGATGAGCTGCCAGCTCTCACTCGCCGTCTGAGCGGCATTGGCATGGCCGTAGAACAGCCAGTCGCCCTTGCCGTTTACTATCTTGGAAAGCTCTGTCTCTGCGCCTGAGGGCAGCTTGGAGCGGATGGTGAACTGATGCGGGTAGGTAGCGGCATATCCCGGCCTGCGCACCCGTGCGGCGATGCGCATGTCGCGGGCATCCAACATCATAAGGTCGGTGGCCTGGTGCCAGTCCAGCGGATCTGACGAGACCTCTAACAGATGCCGCCCGACAATCTGTTTGATGTCGGGCAGGAACTGGTCTGACCAAGTTCGATTGCGTTGGTAGAAATTCATGCGGGGAGCGCCTTAGTCATTGATTGTCAGTTAAAAGCGCCCCCCAGCGCCTTAGGCTGCCGCTTGCACCTGAGACTGTTCTGTGATGCTTTCTTTTCGGTCCGCGTAGTAAGGACCTTCGTGCACGACCCGATCCAGAGACGAGCTGAGCGCAATCACCGCGCTTCTGAGGCTGTTCAGCTTTCGGTCCTGAATGGTTTCCTGGCAGAACTCCCAGGCGACGATTTCAAGGGCAGCAACGAGGCCTTCCACGTCGTTGAGCTGGCTTTCCAGCGCATTGACGCGGTCGAATTGCGAAGTGTTCTTATCAATGCTCATGCCGCATTCTCCCGAACGTAGACACTATCCAAAGCTGTGTTGAGACGCTTAGCCCGCTTCTGCGCCATCTCCACAAGCTCGATCATCTCAGTGTGGTCAAAGCTGCCGTAAAGCGCCATCACCGCATCCAGCAGAGTTTCGATAGTGAGCGCCTCGGTTTGCATTTGGTCGCGCGTCAGCGGGCCGGTTGCGGGTTCGTCTGTATTGTCCTTCATGTGCTCTTCTCCGATTGCTTGATTTCTTGATTGTTTTTCAAACGCGGTATTCATGAACCGCCCCGTCTATAGCGATGCGGCTGACAGTGGCGAGGTTCACAGAGCGGGGCGCAGAGGCCTCCACGTCCCAGACAGGCAGCAAATGCGGATGACGCGCCTTGCGGGTCTCCACGGCGCGCTGAGCGGCTTCAGATGCCGCGTCGCCCTTCACATGAAACTTGAGCTTGGCGGGCTGCACGCGCATCTTACGCACGCTGCCGTCCTTCTTGGTGAAGACCACGGATGCAAACCGGCCTTTGTCGCTTTCGATCAGGGAGCGCTTCTGAGCGATGCCCAGCGCGGCGCGCAGGCTGGCGAGTTCTTCATGGTTTTGCTGTGTCAGACGGCTTTTGCATTCGATGCACAGAATGGCGTCTTTGAGCTGCCGGACCTCGTCGCTTTCCATCGCGCGCTTGAGTGCTGCCTTTGCCTCCGCCCATGCATCCTCCAGCGCCATGCGCAACTTGTGACGTGTAACCTTGCCGCCAAAGTTGCTGCGCAGGATTTCCCAGGCGCGGGTCATGATGGAAGATAGGTTGTAGGTCATATCTGTATCCGGGTTTGCGATTTCTGTAACACTGATATAGATATGGGGAGAGCAGCAGGCGTGTCAATACCCCTGTTAAAGAAATATGTAACAAGGATACAGAAATGACGCCAGCGCAGGGTAGTAGGGCCAGAAAGGCTCTACGTTAGGGGATCCGCGATTTGGCCCAACTTGCAGGTATTTCTTATGTCACGCTGAACCGCTTTGAGACCGAGAAGAGCGGCCTTCAGCACTCAAGTGCGGAAGCAATCCGCAAAGCCCTCGAAGCCCAAGGCATTCAGTTTCTGGACAACGGTGAGGTTGCTGCAGGGCCGGGGGTGGCTGTCAAGCCGCAAGTATAAAAAGGGGGATCATCACGTGAAGACTTTGCTTCGGGTGATCGGATGGCTTGGGATAACTCTGAGCCTCTGGAATGGCGCGACAAAATTGTTTGGCTCAGATTGGGCTGTTGCCCGCTACACGGCTGGAAGCCGCGACATTGATCTGAATATAACAGTTTTGGCTTTTTGCCTCATTTTCCTGGCGTTGGCTTCAATCCTAGCCAGGCTGGATCGAAGCTAACTGGTCGCTTCAAACCGATGGGTGACATGTTCAAGAATTTTACATACTATGGTTGTGCGGTTGCTTCGGCAATTTTTTTGACCGGCAGCCGCCACTAGACTCGCTTTGATTGGAATGCGGCCTTTGGTTCTAAAGAGTTACTAATGCCAGTTGATGTACCATTGCCTTACTCAGGTGGCCCGTACATCGTGACACAGGGCTACAACACTGGCCCAAGTCACCAAAGCAATCGAGTCTGGGGAGTCGATTTTGGCACGCCGCACGGGACTGATGTCCGTGCCATGATGAGCGGCGAAATTGACACTTCTAAAAATTGTGACACCATACCTCCATCAGAAGTTTTGATAGAGGTCATTTTATTTTGAAATTCACGCCAGACCACACCGACATCGAAGGCCTGAAGCTCTTTGAGGTTTTAGAGCGCTCAGAGTCTGTAACGAATTTTTTGTCAGAAGATCATCCATTGTTCGTTAGGAAAAAGGATCTCTTTTCTGACTATTTTGATCATCTCGAAAGTTCTTCGGTCAATTTATCAAAGGAGATCAAAGAAAGCCTTTTGGCCTTTCTTTTTGAAGTAAACGAACATCAACTCGCACTGATTGAAGAGGCAAAGTCAATAGAAGCGTCAGTCAATGAAGGTACCGCTCCTACTGCCAGATCCGCCGATATTGGTATTTGTAAGAGAGGTTGTCAGCAAAACCTTGATTTTTGCAAAAGAACCACCGTAGGTTCTGATGATCAGTGCTATCTTCAATACTATTCTTGCTTGCGTCGTTGTGACTACGCTGTTTCTGGAAGTAGCCTAGGAGTGGCACTCTTTTACCCTAGCACGAGATTGAGAGGTGATCCCCTGCTGTTGCGAGGGCCAAGAGTACTAAAAGCACTGCCTAAGTCCTTCGGGAACAAGATCCACTCTTTCAAGTCAGACAGGCGACTAAAAATTACGTTTTATGAGCTTCCGGGCCTGAAGGGCAACTGGCAAGAATACGGACATAGGCCGGATGGTAGGCGCGATATTCAGCACAACAAGCTGAACGGACTTGTCGGCTCAATTAAGATTGATCGGGCTCCGCATCTATGATGTGCTCGCTTTAAGAAGCCAATCCGATGAAAATCGAACTACAAAAAAATTCGACACCTTGCCCTTGCTCCTTGCTATGAGAACGCAGCTGGTATCAATTCCTCTTCGCCCGGCATAGGCAGATCCGGCACGCCGATCATCCGGCAGTATTCATTGAGCCGCATCAGTAGCGCGAACTCCATGCCAAACGTGCCGGGATGGAAGTCTCCACTTCGGGACCGCATCTCCACCAACTGATCCTTGAAGTGGGCATAGTTATCCAGCGTTTTGATTTCGGGAAGCGCGCAGTATTCTCTTTCGATGGTTGCCATGAACAGCTTGTCACTTGCGTCGTAGCTCTCGGATTCATACCTATTGGTCATGTTTGAAACGCTCTTTCTTGTTGTCTCTGCGCCCTACGTGGCATTCACGATTGTTGGCGGATTGGCCCTTTTGGCCCTCTTCACCTGGAACAGCCTCTTGTTCTGGGGCGACGCCGTGGACTGGGCTGTGAGCAAGGCCGCACCCTTAGTTTACCCTAAGGCCAGCCCAGAGCGGCTTGAGGGCGTGGCAGACAGCCTTGCGCTTGCGCCAGTCATGGTCGCGGCAGGCGCTTTTGGCTATGGGCTATTGGCTGTGCTGCATCACGCTCTTTTCTAGTACGACCCAGCACCCCTCCCGATAAGACCAAGCAACCCGCCCGCAATCATGTCATGGTGCCTGCTTTGAACTTGCGGCAGGCTTTGACCTGTTGAGATAACCGCTCGCGCAGCATCCACGTTTCCGCGCTGAGCACGGTTGGCGAGAAAGCGGCCAATCAGACCCGCGCCCATCATGCCACCAGATACCGCCGCCCCAAGCGCTGGACTGCCCGCCATGACACCTGTCATCACGGGAGGTGCACCGCTGAACATGGCCCCACTGATGCTGTTGGGCGCAGCAGATGCCACCTTTCTTGCGACACGCTCGCCGGTTGTTCCCCGTGCCACCCGCTGCATCGCCTCGATATCGCCTTCTCCCATCCCGCGAGATTGGCCCCGGATTTGCTTGCGGTCTGCTTTCTGGAACTCTCGGCGAAGGGCGTTGGCGCTGTCTGACGTGTCGGCCACGTCCACCATTTGATCCAGCTCGCGCAGCCTTTTCGCCCGCCCGTAGACTTTGTCGCCCTTGGCAAATTCAGGGGCATTTCTTGCAACTGCATCATCGAACTTGCGCAACATGATTTTACCAATCCGCGCACGGGCCGGGTTCGTGTCCGACGCAGCAGCCGTGAAGAACTCCCGGATTGGTTTCACCTGTGATCCATCAAGGCCGAACTCTGCGAGGTCATCCAGTTCATCCAGGATGCGTTTAGCGTCTGGATCGCGTGTGATGAGCGAACCGGTTGACCGCATAACGCCTTCATCTTTCAGCGCGGTGCGGACATCATCGGCAAGATTGCGGCCATCTTCCGGTGACAGGATCGTGCCACGTGCCCGGCCCGCTGCGTAGAGGCCGGACGCTTCGCCTTGAAGGTCATCAGCAGACCGTGTCGCCGCAAGGATGGGTTTCATGGCAGCTTTGGTCGCCCGAGAGTCTGCAAAGCGCTGTGCGCCCCGCACAACGGGTGTCATGGCTGCGCCCCCTACCAGGCCCAACAGACCGCTCTCAGCGCCCTCTGACAGGCGCTCATCAAAGCTGTTCTCGCCCTCCATGAAGCCCAACAACCCCGCCTGTGTGCCCGCTACAGCCGCTCCCTGAGGGATGGCTCTGGCCATGTTGCCAGTACGTACTGCGGTGTTAGCGATGCCTGCGCCAGGAATGGCGAGAGGCAGGAGGTCTGCCGTGACTGACGCCACCGGGTGCTGTTGCTGGAATTCGTCTTGTTGGGTTCGGTAGTGATCGCGCCTGTCTGTGTAGCTCACGCCCGGAATGACGTTCTCGACCGCCGCAGAGGCTTCGTCCCCGACAAGGCCCAGCGTCAGAGATTCACCGGCACGATTGAGGAATGTTCCGACTTTCTCGCCGGTCGACATGACGCCGTCATTGGGATCGCCAATGATGTTGTCATAGAGGCGGTGGCCAAGAGTGCGCTCGGTTTGTGGCTGCTGCCTTTCCGACAATTTGCGCTTGGCAAGCTCTACTAGCGCGGCCTGCATGTGCTTGCGCCGTTCACGCTCCGCAAGCGCGGCTTGCATAGCATCGCCGCCTGAACTGTGTCCTTCTAGCTCACGGATCAGAGCATCAACTTCTGGATCGCCCCCGTCCTGTCGAGCTTGAGCAGGTGTTTGGGCATTGCCGTAGTACTGCTCCCGGATCACACGCTCAATGTCGCTGTCACTCATGTTGCGGGGGAATTCCAAGATGGTCCCATCCGGCATTTCGATTTCTTGGTAGCTGCGTTGTTGGCTTTGCGCAGGCCTTCGCTCAAGCGCGATTTGCGCAACCCGCTTGGCATCTTCCGTGCGTCCTTGAGCATCCAGCTCACGCGCTTTCGCCATGAGTTCTTCATAAGTTGATGTATTCTGCTCATTCATAGTCCCAGCCTCTTTCTCGTATCTGCTGCATTGGTTTCTTCTTCCTGCGCACGCGCGCGGAACTCATCTTCTGTTTCGTTTTTTCTGCGGTGCACTATGACGTTTGGCATGGAAATCGCGGACAGGACGCCCTTCGGATCCCCGCCCGGAGTGACGTAGCTGGTTTCAATCACAAGCTCCTCCGGCGTTTCAGGCTGGTTCTTTTCCAGCCTATCAACGCGAGTTTTCTGGTTACTCATTTGCTGCCTCCAATGCTGAGATGCGCTGCTCTATTTCTGTGGCTTCAAGGGTACGCCTGTAGCTATCGACAAGACTCATTACCGACGCACCCTCCAGTGGGGTCACGCTTCCTTCCGCAACCGCCTGTAAAACACTCTGAGCGGCTGTGGCGGCGTCTGAGGCGTTGGACATAGGCGGCAGGTTAAACTGGACAGGTGTGTCCTTCCGCGCGGGGACAATGCGCTCCAAGCAAAGACGAAGCGCAACCGTGTCACCTCCCAATGCGGCGTCGATGGCTGATTGCGTCAGTTCCTCCGCTTGGCCTTCAAGCAAGGCCTCAACGGCGCGGGTGACCTTGTGGCGGGCACCTTTGGGACGACCGGAATTGCCTGCCGCGAATGTGCCGTCTGGATTGCGTTCGTCCGTATTGGTGCCGTTGTTACCGTTACTACTCATAGGTCGGCCTCCATTCTTTGGCCTTCGAAGAGCTCACCAAACAATTCATCTGCTTTTGATTTCGCTAGAGATACACCGCTCAATTGGGTTGGGTTCCAAGCATTTGTCAGCCATCGGACAGACACCCCGGGACATGGGACAACCCTTATAGGGGGTTGTCCCTGTCCGTCCCGCCCGGGACAGTCCGGACATGTCCGGGACATGTCCCGCTTTGTCCCGCAACTACTCATGGTCTGGCACCTTCCAAACATGATTGTCGAACTGCTTGATTATTCCTTTGTTTTGAAGCGCTTCCTTCGCTCGGTTGAACGCTTTGCGTTCGCTATCGGGATTGTTGCTGTCCGTCATGCCATGTCGTTTGCACATGGTTTTCCACTGATCGAGCGTCACAACCGGGCAAGATGGAAAATTAGGGCCCGCGACACGCTTGCCATGGTCAATCAGAGCCTCTGAGAGAGCTTGCAATGCGATAGCCGGTCTACCTGAAACACGCCGTTTCTTGGTCTTCTGCACCTCGTCGCACATGCGTGGTACCAGCGTGGTCAGGCCGTTCTGCATCTCGACCTTATCCATGCGAAAGCCCCACTCACCGGCGCTATCGGCGTCCTTGTGGCGCTCAACCTTGAGCACGGTCGTCAGGTTGTCTTTGTCACCTTCTGCAATCAACCGAGTGTCGAAGCTGCCCCAGAAATGAGTGTGCATGCGAGCGCGGGTTTGGTCAGCCCAACCCGTATGTGCAACAGTCAGAACGGCGCACTTCATTTCCCGCATAATGCGGTTGATATTCCGCACCCATGCGCGGGCTGTTTCGTCAGACGTTTCCGGCCCCATCATTGAAGCACCGAATATGTCAATGACGATTAATTTGTAGCCGAATGCAGGATCTAGCCAATCGTCGCTGTTACCTTGTTCGAAATTGAAGATTGAGCACGAGCGTATGAGGTCGGTGACAGCCTTGTCGTCATCAAGCGCAATCTCTTCGGGATACAAACTTACTGCATACTGTTCATCTTCAGGTATGCCGTGTGCTTCATACCAGCCTGGGATGCGCTGCTTTGCGACTCCACGGCTGCCCTCGGTGGCAACGTAAAGGACGTCGCCCTCTATCGGAATATCGTGCCCGTGCCAATAACGTCCAGCTTGATCGTCAGCGGTGGCAATAGAGCATGCAATATCAATCGCTAGAAACGATTTGAAGCTGTTGCTTTTGCCATACAGAAGGGCTGACGTGCGCTCTTGTATGAGACCTTCCACTAACCAAGACGGGTCCGGCATAGCCAGCATATCGCGATAGGATAGGATCCGCAGCGGAGCTTGTGGCGCAATCGGTTTACGCGGCGTGCAATCTTTTGCGATTGTCAGTTCGTCTGGGCATCCCGCATCAACCCATTGCTCAATTTGATCCTTCGCCTTCAATCCGCGACCTCCCCAACAGTTTGGGAGACCGTGCCCAAAGCCTCATTCAGCTCTGGGATGAGGGCAGCCTTTACGGCCACCCCCTGCTTTCCCGGACGGTATTCGCCCGTGCCATCGCCATACCAAACCCGAAGGTTGAGCATATCGTGGCCCATGTAATTCTCGCGCTGAACACGTAGGATCTCACGAGAGTTTTTTGGGATATCGACGTATTCAGGCATGGGCAGTACCGCCGTAATGGAGGCCTGCAACGGCGCGGGCGGCAGGTTCGGTGAGGCCATGGCGGCGACGCAGAAGGGCAATTTGTAGATGGCGATGGTTCTGTAGGTCGTGAAGGTTTCGCATTATGCTGCCTCCCCGATCCGACGAACATCTCCATCCAAGAAGTACACTCCGAAGCGAGCGCGATCCGTATCCGCGTCGTTGTCGTACATTTCTTTGGTGATGGGCACGCCGTACTCATGGCGAAGAACGCACACGCGGTCACTGATGCGCACCGGCGACGCGCAGAACACAGGCTGAGCAATCAGAGCATCAAGGATGATGCGATTGCCCCTGGCCAACGTGATGCGGTCTTTTGTGCCGTCTTCATGGGTGATTTCGTAGTGCGCTGGCGCTTTTTCGCCGGGCAGGTCGCGCCAAGCTTCGACGCGCAGTGCGTTTGAGGGTGGCTTGTTAGAATTGTTTGTCATTGTCTGGCTCCTTGGCCTTGTTAGACCGAGCCGCATTCGCTATTCTTTGTGTGTGCTGAAAGAAAAACGACCCCTGCGGACCCGGAAGGTGAAGTGGGGGTTTTTCTTTATGAGGCAGTGCGTTCTGCCTTAGCGACTTCAATGAACTGGTTGAGTTCAGACATCGACCAACGGGTCATCCCGCCAATCTTGATCGGCTGTGGAAAGGTTTTGTCAGCCGCACGTCGCCAAACCGTCGCAACACTGCATTTACAGACGTCAGCGACCTCTTTGACGCTCGCCAAAGTATCGGTAGATTTCGACTTCATTTTCAACACCTCGCGGTTGTTTGCGATGTGTTGAGACTACGATGGAGGACTAGCGCAAAGCGTCCCCCGTCAGTCAGTTCGAATGACGGGGTCTAGCCATAGACCTATCGCTTTTTCCATTTGTTTGTAACGCTCGAATTCTTTCCCTGAAGAGGCTGAAGACGGCGTTTCTGGCGCAACATCAACAAAAAAATCAGGCCTCAACTTGTAAGAAATTTGGTTTGCATCATCGAGCAAGGCCTTCTTATCTTCCCAAATTCTTTTCGACCTTGCGATATTTATAGTTTGACCAAGGCTGGAGAATGAAACGGCAGCAATCGTTATGCCGCTAAGGTTCAATGGAGCCATGTGTAATCTGTCGTTTCCAAGTGTAATGGGCAGGCCCGTTACGTCCGATACCCTTTTTGCGAGATAGACAAAAAGGGTATCGCGGTCTTCCGTGGCCTCTCTACTAGTTGCACCATTCCGAGGCTTCCCTCTCTCGCGGACACACATGAAAAGAAGCAAGGAAAGTGGTTCGGAAATTGGAAACCCGGCGGACACGTTGAAGGCGACTCGTTTCATAAGTTCGTCCCGAGCTGACGTGCTAGCATTGTACATTGCGGCCCATTCTTCGTACGCAAGGTCAGCAAACCTATAGGCGAGTTGCGGTGATGGCCCTGTCTCAAAACCGGGAATAACGAAGCCTTGTGTGTGTTTTTCAATATCACTCATACCAGCTTCCAATTCCTTGAAGAGGGTCCTCGAGCCGGTCGTATTGGCGCGGATAACACCTTGGCAGTAGTAAATTGCCGATAACAGCAGCTTATTCGAGCATTCACCATCGAAGGGCTTTCGCATCGCATCGAATATGCCCCTCGGGTCAGCTGCGTATGTAAAGACCCGGATCTCTGGCTGAAGTTTTGATCCGGCTGACATCATGGAACCCAAAGAAACTTGCCCGAATACGGTCTCGGGATCTCGCCACTCGCTCATTTCTCGATAAAGAGACATGAATTCATCGCCTGCCTTCGCGCCAACCTCACCACTTCACCAGTCCCACCCGTCACATGATCCGCCCAGCGCTGCATCAATGCCCGACGCTGCTCCAAAAAGTCTGTCCGTCGATACGCCCTTTGCACCTTGCTGCCAGTAACGTGAGCCAGCGCGGTCTCAGCGACCTGCTCTGACGTGTCCGTCGCTTCCGCGCACCACGTCCGAAAACTTGATCTGAAGCCGTGAGGTCTTGCCTCATAGCCGCCACGTTCCATGAACCTGCTCATGGTGGCGTCCGAAATGACTCCCTTACGTTGGCTGGGGAAAAGAAAACCGCCTCGCTCAAATGGCATTGCTTGCTCAATCACGCGCAGAGCCTCGGATGACAACGGCACGCGGAACTCAGCCTCATGACCTTTTCGCGATTTCATTTTGTCGGCTGGTACTGTCCAAACGTCATCTTCGATTTCATTCAAGCGGCAGAAGCGTATGGGTTTGGATCGAAGGCCAGTTAGGATCAGCAAACGCAACGCAAGATGCGTAACAGTGCCCTCATTTAAGCTTTCGTAAAATGCCGGAACTTCCTGCCAGTGAAGAGAAGGGATGCTTTTTGCTACGTGGCGACTTTTCCCCAGCAATGCCCGCGCTATCTCAGTGGCCTGCATATCCACGTCCAGGCCCATCGCGGCTGCATATCGCAGCGTTATTCCAAGACGGTGCAGAGCCTTTTGCGCCGTGTCTGCTTTGGTATGCCAGATGGGGGCTAGTGCATTCTTGATATCACGCTGGTCAATTTCTTCGACGGGGACAGCACCTAGTTTCGGCAGAATGTGCAACTTAAGTGGTGTGAACCATCTTCCAGCGCGGCCGTCATCGCGCAGTTCGGCCTTGCGAGCTTCAAAAGCCTCTTCCGCAACGGTCTCAAGGGTGTGGTCCGCCTTCGCCGCTTCGCGCTTTTGCCGCTCTCTTTCCTTGATCGGGTCAACACCCTGCCGGACAAACGCACGCCACTTTTCGGCTGTAGAACGCGCCTCTTTGAGAGATACCTCTAAAGTAGACCCCAAACCCATTTCGCGACGACGGCCATGCACGGTAACACGCAGAAACCATTGCCCTCCGCCATCAGTTCGTTTGTGCAACCAAAGACCGGCACCGTCCGCGTATTTGCCTGGAGCTGCGTTTTCGACCTGCTTTGACGAAAGCCTATGAATGGCTCGCATTTGACCACCTCTCAATCCACCCTTATTTATAGTATGGATTGAGACGGTTTGAAATGGCCTGATGCACTCAAATCATTGAATAATCACTATTCATGCATTTTGTGAGACTGCTTGATACGGCTTGAAATGGTGCTTCAATGCCCTCCACCCGCACCACTTTTAGTTGGCCTACCGCGCGGAGCGCTACTTGAGGCCAGATTTGGTTCGAGGTTTGTCCTCTCACCCGTACCATCCTTTACCTCACGGCGCGCGGCGCCTCCGATGGGGCGGCCTAACCGGCCGGCGCGCGGTCGCACGCTTTTTGGGACCGGTTCTAGGCTTCTTCTCTCATCCGCGCCAACTTAAGCTGGCCTATCGCGCGGAGCGCTATTTGGGGCCGTTTTAGTTGGCCTATCGCGCGGAGCGCTACTTGAGGCTGGTTTGACCCTAGATCGTCGTCCCGGCAGTGCCCATTGGCTTTCATTAAGTGGGCAACCCTTGCGTTAACCGACCTTGTTGCCTTGGCTCCAGACGCCGCGCAGCAAAGGTGTTTGCCCAAATTCGCGCACGCGCAGCACATCGCCACGCAATCCTTGCAGCAACGCCCCGCGATCATGCAGCTTGGCCGCTTGAGCCGGGTTTTGGGTCACGGTCGCCACTGCGCGGGGGACATCCTGCCAAATCCGGGCCACATGGAAAGCGGACAACAAGAGCGCAGAGGGCACGTAGTCCGAGGAAATGATATCAAGATGGTCCCGCTCAGCCAGATCCTTGGCCGCGACATTGCCGGACTGGGCCCCGCCCCGGATCAGGTTGGGCGCCCCCATCATCTCCGCGATGCCATGGTCGCGACAGGCTTGCGCGGCTTCCAGCGTGGTTGGGAATTCTGCAAACCCGACGCCGTTTTTCGCCGAAGCTGCAACCTGTGGTGCGGTTGTATCATCATGACTGGCCAACACGGCGCCCAGGCGGCTTGCTTCCTGCACCGCACCGGCCTCATGCGCCGCGCCAAACCGATCTTGCAACGTGAGAAGGTGATCCACATGGGCCGCAAATTCTTCGTCATTCATGCCGCGTTTCTTGGCCACATATGTTTTCAACGCGCTCAAATCGCGAAACTGACGCTGTCCGGGGGTGTGATCCATCAAGCTGACGATCCCGACGCGGTCTTCAACGCCAAAGGCGGCCAGCTCTTCTAGCAACGTTTCAGAACAGATCTCTGCCCGAAGATGCAGGAAATGGCTGATCTTGAACAAACCATGCGCACGCGCTGCGAGCAGTTCACTCGCCAATTGGCGAGCATAATCGATGTAGCGTCCTTTGCCGCGGTGGATGGACCCAACCCGCATGGCGTCAAAAACCGTGGTGATGCCCGCGCTCGCCAATTCGGCGTCATGGGCCAGCAGAGCGGGCAGATGCGGCCAATCCACTTCCGGGCGGGGTTCGATGTGACGTTCGACGTTGTCGGTATGAAGCTCCACCAAACCGGGCAGCACGTAGTCAGTCGCGCAATCGATCGCACCATCCGGCACGTGATCCCCTTCAGACAGATCCGCAATGACGCCGTTTTCAATGGTGATGGAGCCCAAGACGACGCGGTCCGGCAGAACCAATCGCGCATTGGCCAAGCACAGATCCGCGCGTGGATTGTGGTCCCCTGATGCCGCAAGGGACAGTGTCGACAGCGGAGAATTCATGGGATGTTCCTCAAGCTGACTGGCGCGGGGCACAGCATGGCCTTGGCGCGGGCCACGGTTTGAAACAGCGATCCGTCATTGGACACGGTGATCACATCCAACCCCTCGGGCAGGGGTTTTTCGGCCTCTGACAGGCGGCGCGCGATCTCCTCGTCGGTTTCGCGTCCGCGTGCGGATAACCGCGCGACCAAGGTTTCGGGGCGTGCCGTGATGTTGAGGACCAGCAGATGGGCAAAAAGATGGGATGCCTCTGCCAAGGCCGTACGTGAGAAATTGGCAAGGCAGTCGGTGCCGCGGTTCAAGTGATACTTCACCGTAATGGGAATGCCGTAATGCAGCCCGTGCGCACCCCAATGCACGGCAAATGCCTCGTTTTTGGCCATGTCTTCGAACTCCGTCACGGACACCGCGTCATAGACCTCCCCGCCCAATTCTGGCGCGCGCGTGATCACCCGGCGCACCAAATGCATGTTGGGGATCGCATCAAAGAGGCCTTGCATCACACTGTCCTTGCCCACGCCTGAGGGGCCGACCACCGCGATCATGCGCCCGGGTGCCCCATAATCATCGGTCACGCCGCCACCTCGGGCGTAAAGCACGAGACGTCGATTTCGCCGTTGCAGACCCGGGCGCGGGCGGCCTCATCATGAAAGATGCCAATGATGGCCGCACCCCGCGCGCGCGCCTCTTCTATCAAGGACAGCACAATTTCGCGGTTCTCCGCATCAAGGCTCGCCGTGGGTTCATCCAAAAGCATGGCAGGGTAGGCATGGGCAAAGCCACGCGCGATGTTCACCCGCTGTTGTTCGCCACCCGAAAAGGTGGTCGGCGACAAGGACCAAAGCCGCTGTGGGATGTTGAGCTGACTGAGCAGCTCTTGTGCCCGCGCCTGTGCCTCATCCACGGGCACCCCCAAGGCGCGCAACGGCTCTGCCACCACGTCAAGGGTGGGCACACGGGGCACCACGCGCAAAAACTGACTGACATAGCCCAGTACATCGCGACGCAGGGCAATCACCTCGCGCGGCTCGGCCTGCACCAAATCGACCCCTCCGATCCGGATGGCACCCGATTGCGTCAGATAGCTGCGATAGATCTTCCGCATGAGCGTGGATTTTCCCGCGCCAGAAGCCCCGGTCAAGGCCACGCATTCGCCCGGCGCCACCGAGAAAGACACGCCACTGATCACTTCGATCGCTGCGCTGCCCTGATTGTGCAGGGTGAAGGTTTTGGAGACATCTTTAAGCTCAATCATCGCTCACACCTGCAAAACAGAACTGACAAGAAGCTGACTATAGGGATGCTGGGGATCATCCAGCACCTGATCGGTCAGCCCCGCTTCGACCACACGGCCGGATTTCATCACCATCAGGCGATCCGCCAAAAGACGGACCACGGCCAGATCATGGGTGACGATGATCGCAGACAGGCCCATATCGCGCACCAATCCACGCAGCAGATCCAACAGCCGCGCCTGCACAGAGACATCAAGCCCACCAGTCGGTTCATCCATAAACACAAGCCGCGGCCCGGTGACCAGATTGCGGGCAATTTGCAATCGCTGCTGCATACCACCGGAAAAGGTTGTCGGCCGGTCGTCGACACGGTCGCTGTCGATCTCTACGCGGTCAAGCCAGTCCGTGGCCCGTTCCCGAATGTCGCCGTAGTGGCGCGCACCGACCGCCATCAAACGCTCCCCCACATTGCCCCCGGCGGAGACACCCATGCGCAGCCCATCGCGGGCATGTTGGTGAACAAAGGCCCAATCCGTGCGGCCCAGCATCCGGCGCTCAGGCTCTGACATGGTCAGGGTGTCCCGCGGTCCATCGCCACGCGTGTCAAAGATCACCTGACCTGCATCGGGCGGCAGATGCCCCGCCATGCAGTTCAAAAGCGTAGATTTGCCGGAGCCGCTTTCGCCGACAATGCCCATCACCTCGCCGGGATAGAGATCAAAGGAGACATCCGCACAGCCGATATGCGCACCGTAATGCTTGGTCACGCCCTGAACAGACAAAAGAGGTGTCATGCCGCCACCTCACTGCCCGGAAAGGCCGGTCCTTTGTAGCCGCGCGCGCGTCGCCCCTCGCAGTAATCCGTGTCCGAACAGCAGAAAAGCCGCCCGCCCTTGTCGTCGATGATCACCTCGTCAAGATAACTGTCTTCGGCCCCGCAAAGCCCACAGACCTGATCGGCCTTGGAGGCTTCAAACGTGTGATCCTGAAAATCAAGACTGACCACCTGGGTGTAAGGCGGCAGCGCATAAATCCGCTGTTCGCGCCCCGCGCCGAAAAGCTGAATGGCCGGCATGTCACCCAGTTTCGGGTTGTCGAATTTTGGAATGGGTGAGGGATCCATGACATAACGCCCTTCCACCTTCACCGGATAGGCATAAGAGGTCGCGATATGGCCGTGCCGCGCGATATCCTCGTAGAGCTTCACATGCATCAGCCCATATTCTTCCAACGCGTGCATCTTACGGGTTTCGCTTTCCCGCGGCTCCAGAAAGCGCAGGGGTTCGGGGATCGGCACCTGATAGACGAGGATCTGATCCTCGCTCAAAGGCTCTTCGGGGATGCGGTGGCGGGTCTGGATCACGGTCGCCTCTTGGGTGGTTGTGGTGGTCTCCACCCCGGCTGTCCGTTCAAAGAAAGACCGGATCGAGACCGCATTGGTCGTGTCATCTGCGCCCTGATCGATGACTTTCAATGTATCATCCGGCGTCAGCACCGCCGCCGAAACCTGCACCCCGCCGGTGCCCCATCCATAGGGCATCGGCATCTCACGCGAGGCAAACGGCACCTGATAACCCGGGATAGCCAGCCCCTTCAGGATGGCGCGCCGGATCATACGCTTGGTCTGTTCGTCGAGATATGCGAAATTGTAATCAGACATGGCATGGAGCCTTCAAAACATGACGGTTTGGGAGATATTGTTTGGTGTGGGCATCGGGCTGGCTCTGGTTGCAGTCGCGGCCGCTTTTGCATTCCGCCCGTCGCGCCATGATGTCCGAGGAAACGGGGATTACGCACAAGATGAGCGGGTTTCGAACCGCCATTTTGATGACTTCGGCGATGGGGCGGGCGGAAGCGATTAGGGTCATTCCGCCGCCTCCTGCACCTGATCCACACCGGCCTCGCGCCGCAATTTGCGCACCAGCTCCAGCTCGGATTGGAAATCGACGTAATGGGGTAGCTTGATGTGTTCGAGGAACCCCGTCGCCTGAATGTTGTCGGCGTGATAGAGCACGAACTCCGTGTCCTGCGCGGGTGCGCCCACGTTGTCCTCACCCAGTTCTTCCCACCTCAGCGCGCGGTCGACCAGCGCCATGGAAATCGCCTTGCGCTCTGACCGACCAAAGACCAACCCGTAGCCGCGCGTGAATTGCGGCGGCTCGGTTTTGGAGCCTTTGAACTGATTGACTGTTTCGCATTCGGTCAGTGTCACCTCGCCGATCTCAACGGAAAAACCCAGTTCAGGGATTTCCAGCTCCACCGCAACCGTCCCAATGCGCAACTCCCCCACGAAGGCGTGGTTGCGCGCGTATCCGCGCTGCGTGGAATAGGCGAGGCCCAGGGTAAACCCTTCATCCGAGCGGGTCAGCGCCTGCAAACGCAGGGCGCGATCGGCGGGCATTTCCAAAGGCTCACGCGTCAAATCGGGCGGCTGGGTGTCATCATGGGGGGCCTCTTCGATGAGCCCCTCTTGGTTCAAAAACGCGGTCACATGAGGCACCTCCGCGAGGTCGGCTTGGGTAGAGGGGGCCTCCGTCAGCTCTCCATCCGCGGCGAGTTTGAAATCGAGCAAACGGTGGGTGTAGTCAAAGGTCGGTCCCAAAACCTGTCCGCCGGGCAAATCCTTGAACGTGGCCGAGATGCGCCGGTCACAGGCCATTGCGCCCGTGTCCACCGGCTGCGACGCGCCAAAGCGAGGCAGCGTTGTCCGGTAGGCCCGGATCAGAAAAATCGCCTCAATGAGATCCCCGCGCGCCTGCTTGATCGCCAAGGCCGCCAGATCGGGATCATAAAGCGAACCTTCGGCCATCACGCGATCCACGGCCAGCTTTAGCTGCTCGCGGATCTGCGCAATGCTCAGCTCCGCCACGTCCCGATCCCCCCGACGCTCTTCGGCCAGCCAGGCATGGGCGTTTTGGATGGCGCGTTCGCCCCCTTTGACCGCAACATACATCAGATCACCTCCGTCGTTCTGGGCAGCGCTGCAACCTCGCTGTCGCAGGTCAGAATGAAATCAAGCCCTAGCGGGAAGAGCGCACGGTTGCTTTGAAACGCGTCCACCTCGGGCAGCGTCAGCGCGGCGTTGGTCTTGATACCCGGCCCCTTGAGCGTTGCGCCTTTTTGGTCAAGCGTAGGGCATTCCACGATCAAAGTGGCAGAGCGATCAGGGTAATCCGGTGTGCCAACGGGGTAGCTCGAGAGCGGCATCAGTGCATCCCACGTGCCAATCGCAAACATGCAATGGGACGGGCCGGTCACGGGCGCGCCTGTGTGAAAGGCCAGCCATTTGCGGATCTCGGCGGTGTCCGCCTCGCCCGCCAAATACACCGGCGTGTCCGCGTCGCAGAGGGTCAACAAACCGCACCCTGCCGCCTTGGAGAGCGGCGCAGGTGGTTCTGCTCCACTGATGCTGTGCACGGTGCCGGGACGCGCCATCGCTTCCATCACACTGCGAAACGCGTGGGCCGATTGGATCGCGGGGCTGTCAAACCCGCCGGTCAGGGTATTGGCCTGCATCAATCTTCCCCTCTTGTCATGGTGAAGAATTCAACTTTGGTTGCGGCCGCTTTGCCGGCACGGGCGGTGCTGGAGGCGGCACATTCCAGCGCCAGCGGCTCCAGGATTGCGGCGCGAACCGTGTCGGATGAGGGCCCTTGCATCAGGGCATCCACCAGGGCCGCAGCTTCCGCATCTGCCTTGCGCCGCCCCTGAAGATAGGCGTGACCCACTTCACCACTTTGCAAGGTGAGCGCGCAACGCGTCACCGTCACCTCGCCCAGGTTAAAGGGCGCACCTGTGCCACCCGCGCGGCCACGCACCATGGTGCTGCCAATCTCGGGCGGTCTCAGCCAGGTGAATTCCGGGCGCGCCATCGCGGCATCAAGCATCGTGGCCACACGGCCCTCGGGCGCCTTGGCCAAAAGGCTCATCCAGGCTTTGCGGTCCTTATTCTTGTCGATCCCGTCTTTCATCTCGACAACTTTTCCATATACTATACAACTATACATATTCTACCAGATTGCGCCCCAGACAACAGAGGAATTTTGTGAAGCTTGCGTGACACGTCACCAACCACCTCCGCAGATCGTTCTGGCAAAACGCCTGTCTGGCGGGCGATCGCCAATGCCTTACGCAACGACATCGCCGAAGGCCGATACATGCCGGGCGACAAACTGCCGACGGAGGCCGCTTTGGCCGACCGGTTTGGTGTCAACCGGCACACGGTCCGCCATGGCCTGTCCGCGTTGGTGGAAGAGGGTCTGGTGCGCACCCGGCGCGGCGCGGGTGCCTTTGTCGCGGCCACGCCAACAGATTATCCCATTGGCCGGCGGGTGCGGTTCCATGAAAACCTGATCGCTGCCGGGCGCATTCCGCAAAAGCGCGTTCTTCAGGTCGAAGACCGGGCCGCCACGGATGGGGAGGCGCGGGCGCTGATGATCGCAGCGGGGGATCCGGTATGCGCCTATCACGGATTGTCCTTGGCCGATGAACAACCCATCGCGGTGTTTGAAAGCCTCTTCCCGACCAGCCGCACCGCAGGCATCAGCGCGGCTTTGACCAGGACCAGCAGTGTGACCGGGGCGTTGCAGGCCGTGGGCGTCACGGATTTCACCCGCGCCTCGACACGGCTGACGGCGGTGCGGGCCTCCCCCACTCATGCATTGCATCTTCAGGTGTCTGAGGGTGACCCGCTGATCAAATCATCCGGTGTGAATATCAACGACGTGGGTGAGCCTGTGGAATACGGACGCACATGGTTTGTGGGGGATCGGGTGACGCTGACGCTTGAGGGTTAGCGCTCGTACTTCTCCAAAAACGCTTCGGCCTCCAGCGTGCGGAAATCCTCCAACGCGGCGCGCAAAGCCTCGTGCGACCAATCCCACCACGCCAAGGCCATCAGCTGGTCGGCAATCTCAGGCGGTTGGCGCAAACGCAGGGGCGTGGCCGGGGTGCCCGCCACAATCGTGTAAGGATCTACATCCTTGGTCACCAGCGCGCCCGCGCCCACAACGGCACCGTGGCCCAGTGTCACCTCTGGCTTGATCATCGCACCCGCACCGATCCACGTGTCATGCCCGATGCGCGCGGTGCGAGATTTGCGATGGGCAAAAAAGGCCTCATCCCGCGGGGCGTCCTCCCAATAGTCATCTGATCGGTAGAGGAAATGGTGGCAAGACGCGGTGTGCAGCGGGTGATCCGTGGCGCCGATACGGGCAAAGGCGGCGATGTTGGAAAACTTCCCGATCTCTGCATTGGCGATGTCGGCATACCGGTCGCAATAACTGTAGTCGCCCCAAGTTGAGTTTTGCACGCGACTGCCTTTGCTGATCTCGACGAACGCCCCAAAGGTGCTGTCGACAATCTCACATTCGGGATGAATGAAGGGCGCGTCGGGAGTGAGCCGCGCCATCACTCTTTGTGCCCAATAAGCTTTCCGCGCAGCCAGCCAGAGAACCAATCCATGAACATGACCATAACCACGATCAGGACTATGTAATAGGCCACCTCTTCCCAGTCTTTTTGGGTCTGGATGGCCTGGGTCAGCATCAGCCCGATCCCGCCGCCCGTGATGGCCCCGATGATCGTGGCCGACCGGGTGTTGGATTCGAGAAAATACAGGATCTGCGCCAAAAGCACCGGCACCACCTGCGGGATCACGCCAAAGCGGTAGCGCTGCAACGTCTTGGCCCCGGTGGAGGAGACGCCTTCGATCTGCTTTTCGTCCACATTTTCCAAAGCCTCCGAAAAGATCTTGCCGAAGGTTCCGGTGTCCGTGATCAAAATCGCCAAGGCCCCGGTGAGAGGCCCTGGACCAAAGGCACGGGCCAAAACCACCGTCCAGATCAGCGCATCCACACCGCGCACGAAATCAAACAACCGCCGCGTGGTCGCCCGCAAGAGCATGAAGGGTGAAAACCGCTTTGCTGCCAAGAACGCCAATGGCAGCGCGATAATCGCCGCGCCCATTGTGCCCAGAAACGCCATCAAGACCGTCTCACCAATGGCCCAGGCCACATCCTTGTGCCGCCACATCGCATTGTTCCACCAGTCCGAGATGGCCCCGGAGAGGTTCGATTGCTCCGCCACCACGCGGTCGCCGAACAGCAGGGTGCTGAGGGATTTGCCGTGATAGGGGCTGTCGAGGGTGAACCAGAAGAGCTCCCACCCCGGGAAGTAATTGAACACCTCGGTGCGCGCACCGGTGAGCGTGATGCGCCCCTCCGGCGTGGTGATCCCGATCCGACGGTCGGAGGCGGAAATCCAATCCGGCAAGTCTTCGGGGAGGTTGCTGATCAGGGTGCGCCCTTCGGCTTGCACCTCAATCAATGGATAATCGGGGATGTCGATCTCTGTGCGATTGTCCGGCAAATAGCGCACGATGTGCGCCTCGCCCAGATCTATGGTGAGGATGTCATCCCCGCTCACCCAATCGGGCCGCAGACCTTCGGGATAGGTGCCTTTGCGCTCCCCTTCGACGGCGTATCTGATCTCTCCGCTGCGGTTGTCGCGGGTGACATGCACCTTGTGGGACCAACTGTCGGAGGCAAGCGTCACCGCGTTATCAAGATTGGCCCGCTGCGCCAGACCGGGCAGATCGAAGGCAAAGAAGATATAGACGAGATAGACCGCGATGACGGCAGGAATGCCAAAACCGATCATGCGCTTGCGCTGAAACAGCTTGTCAGCATGATCCTTGGCCGCGTTGAGATCGACAGCACTCATTGGCCTTGTCCTTCGGTCAAACGGTTGCGGTAACGGCTTGAGACCTGATCGAAAAACACGATTGTGCCAAAGAGCAGAATAAAGATCGCACCGGCCTCATCAAACCGCCCCGGCCCCCAGGCCATGGCGTTGCGCAGCTCATAGCCTAGACCGCCTGCGCCCACAAAGCCCAGGATCGCGGAGGCGCGGATGTTGATCTCAAAGCGCAGCAATGTGTAGCTGATGTAATTGGGTGCGACCTGCGGCATGACCCCCAACAGCATCCGCTGCGACCAGTTTGCGCCGGTGGAATGAAGGCCTTCGACCGGTTTGAGATCGGCATTTTCAGCCACCTCGGAAAACATCTTGCCCAAGGCACCGGCGGTGTGGATGGCAATGGCAATCATGGCTGGCACGGGCCCGCCGCCCAGCACGAAAATCAGCATCAGCGCGATCACAATCTCCGGCACCGCGCGCATGATATCTGAGATGCGGCGAAAGAGCGGGATAAGGCGTGGCCATTTGGCCAGCCCGCGCGTGCCCAAGAGCGACAGGAACAAACCACCTATCGCGCCGATCAGAGTGGAGACAGCGGCAATATTGATGGTCTCGACCAAAGCCGGGAAATATTTGGCAATCAGGCCGGGCAACTCCGCGCGCTTGGCCCATGCCTCTGACAACACGTCGGCGGGGTAATCGCCGATCTGATGCAAGCCTTCCCAGAAGCCACCGGCATTGCGGTCATCGGCAACGTTGAAGCCCGACACCATCAGCACGACGAAAATCAGCAGGGTCAGACCGCCATATAGCCTGCGTCTTTGAACCTGCGCCATGTAGCTGGACTTGATGCTGCCCACGCTGTGCGGCGCGCCGCTGAGTGAAATCTCCGCCATTTTGCCCCCAGTGCACATGAAATGTCCGGCGGCCCCGAGAGGCCACCGGATGCGTCATAAAAATGGCTTAGCCGCCGATTTTGGCTTTGCGGGCCTCAACGATGGAAATGTAGGTGTCATGGGTCACCGGCTGGAAACCCAGCGTGTCGCCCGCGGCCACACCATAGGCGCAATCGGCATCACGCTCATGCAGGTCATCGACCAGCGCGGTCATGCGCGTGCGCACATCTTCGGGCAGCGCTTTGCGCAGCACAACAGGGCCTTCGGGGATCACGTTGGATTTCCAGATTTGGACCATCTCGTTCATGTCCACCAAGCCCGCATCCACGGCCTTGCGCAGCGCGCCGGAGTTGTAACCATCTTCCCAGTTGCCCTGACCATCGGCCCAGGTCACACCGGCATCGATGTCGCCATTGTTGACGGCCACGATGGTCTGTTCATGACCGCCGGTGAATTTCACTTCGCCAAAATACTCGCCGGACTCCATGGTCACACCGTCTTTGTACTGGGGAATTTCAATCGACGGGATCAGGTAACCCGAGGTGGAGTTCGGATCACCAAAGCCAAATACCTTGCCTTCCATGTCGTCGATCGAGGTGACACCGCTGTCCTTGCGGGCAAAACCGATGGAATGGTACCCGATGGAGCCGTCCACATTGACCTTGATCAGCACGGGCTCAACCGCTTCGGGGTCTTGCAGAAAGGTGGCCGCGTAAGAGGAGGCACCCAGCCAAGCCATGTCGATCGTGTCACCCAAGAGGCCCTGGATCACACCGTTGTAGTCAGCGGGCGCAAAGAGCTTGGTTTCGACGCCCAGCTCTTCGGACGTGTAATCCGCCAGACATTGGTAAGAGTTCATCCGGTCTTGCGCGTTTTCACCGCCAAGGATGCCGATGCGGAATTCGGTGATCTCTTCGGCAAGTGCACCGGTGCTCAGAGCTGTTGTGGCGGCAAGCGCCAGGACGAGGGTCTTTTTCATCTGTGTCTCCGTAGTGATTTTGCCCGACCGCATCGCGGCACTTGTTGGGCATGGGTTGATGAAGGGGGCCCGCGCCGCGCGCGGGGTGGCAGCTGGCTCAGGCAAAGACTTTTTCAGATCCTGACCTGTCCAGTGTTTCAATTTCGGTGGATGTGGCGGCCTCAGAGAAATCCGCGCCCGCGCCATAGATGTCGCGCGCGGCGCCGGTTGTCAGCTGCTCTGGCGTGCCGTCAAACACGATCCGACCGTCGCGCATGCCAATGACCCGGTCACAATAGCGGCGCGCGGTGTCCAGCGTGTGAAGGTTGGCAATCACAATGCGTCCGTCTTCTTCGTGGATGTCCCGCAGCGATTGCATGACCACTTGCGCATTCATCGGGTCGAGTGACGCGATCGGCTCATCGGCCAGAATGATCTTGGGGTCCTGCATCAGGGCGCGGGCAATGGCGACGCGCTGCTGTTGACCGCCTGACAGCGCTTCGGCACGCTTGGGCGCTTGTTCAGCAATGCCCAGACGGTCGAGAATTTCGATGGCTTTGTGGATATCGGTCTGCGGATACAGATTGAACATCGTCGCAAAGGTTGAGCGTCGGTTCAGCGTGCCGTGCAAAACGTTTGCGACCACATCCATGCGCGGAACCAGATTGAACTGCTGAAAAATCATGGCACAGCGCGATTGCCAAACTCGTTTGGCCGCGCCCTTCAAGGCGGTGATCTCTTCGCCCTCAAACATGATGGTGCCGGCCGTGGAATCGCTCAGCCGATTGACCATGCGCAACAGCGTGGATTTGCCCGCACCAGATCGCCCAATGATCCCAATCATCGTGGGTTTCTCAACGGAGATCGTCGCGGCATCCACCGCTGTATTGTCCCCGAACCGCTTGGTCAGCGCGTCGATCTGCAGCATATTACCCCCAGGTTTTGGGGCGTGGTAAGGCTCAAACAAGACAGTGTTGCGACAGATTTATTGCGGCCCCATTACAGTTTCGTAACGGAAAAATGACAGACGATAGGGCCATATGCGCAGCGCCAAGCGGCTTATCATGTCGTCAAGACAACACCCGCTCAGGTTTATCCACAGGCTGTCATAAAACTGTTACTTTCGCCAATGGGCCGCGTTATCCTTTGTATATGCAACATTGCTTTGCTCTCACCCTTGCCGTCGCCCTTGCGGCGCCCGCGCTTAGCCAGGCTCAGATGGGCGATCTGCAATGCGATGACAGCACGCGCATGACGCAGACCCTGAAGAACGTGATCGGCGCTGAGAGGCAAGGCATGGGCCTGCGCGACCCGGACACGATGCTTGAGGTCTGGGTGGCCGGGTCAAACGGCGCGTGGCTGATTGTGCAAAACTATGCCAATGGCACATCCTGCATTGTCGCCATAGGGGAGCATTGGCACAGCGATATCACAGGGCCGGCTTAAGGCGCGGCTTCCTCCAAACGGTCCGTCGCGGGGGCCGGACGCGGCGATAGGACGTCTAGTCGGGCACACACCTCAGTATTTAAGTCAAAGCCCAAGGCATCGAGGGAAGGTTGAAGCTGCGCGGCATTGCGTGCGCTGATGATCGGTGCGGTCACGGCCGGGTTCTTGGCGGCCCATGCGACGGCCAGCGTCGTTGGCTCGACTGCCAAGTCAGCCGCCACCTCCACAAGGTCATGGGCGGTCTGGTGCATCCACTCTTGTCCGTAGCGCGCCGCGTAGCGTTTATCCTGCGACAGGCGACCCGTCCCGCCAGAGTGATACTTGCCGGACAAAAGCCCGCCACCCAAGGGTGAGTAGGCGGCCACAGCGATGCCTTCGGACAAGGCCATCGGGAACAGCTCCACCTCGGCTTGTCGTTTCACCAAGGAGTACATCGGTTGAAGAATGTCGATCTGTGTGCCCAGGTTCTGGGCGACGTGCTGAGCCTTCATCACCTGCCACGCGGCGAAGTTTGAGACACCGATATATCGGATCTGTCCTGCGCTTTGCAGCTCGTGCAACGCCTCGAATGTCTCTTCAAGGGGCGTATCGGGATCCCAACGGTGCAAATAAAGAATATCCACCATGTCGAGGTTCAGCCGTGAGCGGCTTTCCTCAAACTGCCGCAGAATGTTGGCCCGACCACTGCCCCCGGTATAGCCAACCTTGGTCGCAATGATCAGCTGGTCACGGTCCTGACCAACAAATCCCCCGAGCAATTGATCGGAGGCCCCGCTATTATACGTGTGCGCCGTGTCAAAGAAATTGACGCCAGCCATGCGGCACGCCTCAAACATCGCGCGGCTGTCATTGGCATCTGCGGCGCCTCCGAACTGCATGCAGCCAAAACAAAGGGCGGAAGCGGCAGAGCCGTCCGGGCCATTCAATTGGGTCACGTGGGTTGCTCCGATTCAAAGACTAGGCTGGGCATGTTCAAAGGCGTATCGGACCTATCGCAGACTGCCAAGCCAAGGACGAAAAATCCGTCTTCAAGGGCCGTGCAATGACGTCTGCACTGCGGCGCACCTTAACGTTCGCACTCACAAAAGAGCTTTTGCACGCCCTTTCGGGGTGCCGCAGCACCTAAGGTATTAGGCGACATCACCCCCAACCAAAGGGGCGACCAGATCCATCAGCGCGACGCGTCCTGCAGATCTTTGTGGTCTGGCACCAACCAATCGATGACCGCCTGATGCGAGGCGCCATGAACCGGCAAGCCCTTGAGGTCAGAGATCTTAAGCTGACCTTTGGTGACCGGTTTGGGGGTTCTGCGGTGCGTCTGATGCAGCCACACCCACTCAACTTTACCGCGCTCGTCTGTCTCAGCGACCAAGTACCCTTGCATTGATTCCCCCTTTGCACACCTGGGCCATAATGACACGCAGAGGTCGCACCGTGACAAGGGCGTTCTTGCCCCGCCCTGACCTTTGCCACCCGCGCGAGCGGGATCGCACCCAAAACAGGCCGCACTCTCGCACCCATCAAGGGATTGCAGTCCCGCGCCCTGTCGGCTACGTCTGAGGCCACATCTGTTGGGGTGCCCGTTGTCCGGGCTGAGATGCGAAAGCGAACCCACTGAACCTGACCCGGTTAGTACCGGCGGAGGAAACAGAGCATCATGACCATCCCTTGCGGTGCTTTGTCTTCTGTTCGGTTGAACCCGGATACCAGAAAGGACGCGCATCCGTGGTGGCCAAAGCCTTGACAATTGCCGGATCCGACAGTGGCGGCGGCGCAGGAATACAGGCCGATCTCAAGGCGTTTTCGGCCATGGGCGTGTTCGGCGCCAGCGTGATCACCGCCATCACCGCGCAGAACACAACGGCCGTCACAGCCGTGCATCCCATCCCCGATGATGTGGTGGCCAAACAGATCAGGGCGGTTCTGGATGACATCGATATTGGCGCGATCAAGATCGGCATGCTGGGCACGCCGTCACTGATGCAGGCTGTGGCAGATGCTATTGCCGGGTTTTCGGGGCCGGTGGTGCTGGATCCTGTCATGGTCGCCAAATCCGGTGACGCGCTTTTGCACGACAGTGCCATCGACGCGCTGCGCCGCGTTTTGCTGCCGCGCGCCGACCTTCTGACCCCAAACCTGCCCGAGGCGGGCAAACTGTTGGATCACCCCACCGATACACCCGCAGACGCGGAGGCGCAGGCAGAGGCGCTTTTGGCATTGGGCGCCAAAGCGGTGTTGATGAAAGGCGGACATGCGGATGGCGAAACCTGCACGGACCTACTGGTGCAACAGGGCCGCAGCGATACATTCAGCGCGCCCCGGATCGCGACACAAAACACCCATGGCACAGGGTGCAGCTATTCCTCCGCGATTGCGGCCCTGCTGGCCAAGGGCACAACGCTGCAAGACGCGGCCGGGCAAGCCCATGACTGGCTCCACGGCGCCATCACGCGCGCCGATGAACTGAACGTCGGTCATGGCCATGGTCCGGTGCATCACTTCTACCAGATGTGGGGCTGACAAGGATGGCGGCGGAGTTCACTATTCTGGGCGCTGGCGTCGCAGGGCTCGCGATGGCGACAGAGTTGACCGCGCGCGGAGCCAAGGTTCAGATGATCGATCCCGCTGGCGCGCCGGGTGATCACGCCTGCAGCTGGTGGGCGGGCGGCATGCTCGCCCCGGAATGCGAAGGTGCGTTGACCGAGCCTGCGATTGTGCATCACGGGCGCGCCGCCGCCGATTGGTGGGAAGGGCATGGTGCGCAGGTTATCCGCAACGGCACATTGGTCGTGGCCCTGGGCCGGGACACCAGCGAGCTGCGCATGTTTCAGCGCCGCGTGCCAGCGGCCGAAGGATTGGATGCCTCACAGATCGCGGATTTAGAGCCGGATCTGGAGGGTCGTTTTCGTCAGGGTCGCTATCTGCGCAACGAGGCGCATCTTGATCCCCGGGAAACCCTGGCGCATCTGCACAGTCAATTGTCACAGAGCGGCACGGTCATGCGCAGCGATGCGTCGGTAGAGGGCACCCTGATTGATTGTCGTGGGCTCACGGCACGCACGGAGCTGCCCGATTTGCGCGGGGTCAAAGGGGAGATGGTCGTCGTGCGCTGCCCGGATGTCACGCTGACGCGGCCCGTACGTCTGCTGCACCCGCGCTTCCCGCTCTATATCGTGCCGCGCGCGGGGTCGGTCTTCATGCTGGGCGCAACGCAGATCGAAAGCGGTGAGCGCGGGCGCGCCACGGTCCGGTCGGTGATGGAGCTGCTCAATGCCGCCTACGCCCTGCATCCCGCCTTTGGCGAGGCAGAGCTGTTGGAGATCGGCGTCGATGCCCGCCCGGCCTTCCCCGACAACCAACCGCGCATTCGCCGGACCGCAGATCGCATCTATGCCAATGGGCTGTTTCGGCACGGGTTCCTTTTGGCCCCGACTTTGGCGCGCATGACCACGAAGCTGTTGCTGGATGGGCAAGACCCGGAGGATTGGTATGAAGATCACCGTTAACGGCGCAGCCGTTGAAACCGCCGCCACCACATTGGCGCAGCTGTTGGTCGAACAGGGCAAGGCGACAGCCAAAGTTGCCACCGCTGTGAATGAAGCCTTCGTGCCTACATCCGCCCGCGACACACACGCCTTGGCCAACGGCGACCGCGTCGAAATCGTGGCCCCACGGCAGGGAGGATAAGATGCGAAAGTTTTATGGCGTAGAGCTGACGTCCCCTCTTATGCTCGGCACATCGCAATATCCCTCACCTGCTGTCTTGGCGGAGGCCTTCCGCCGATCCGGCGCGTCTGTGGCCACTGTCTCTGTCCGGCGAGAGGCCGGGGGCGACACGGCAGGCCAGGACTTTTGGGCGCTTATCGAACAGTTGGGCGTGGCCATCCTGCCCAACACCGCCGGGTGCCATTCCGTCAAAGAAGCCGTAACCACCGCCCATATGGCGCGCGAACTTTTTGACACGACGTGGATCAAGCTTGAGGTGATCGGTCATGGCGACAGCCTGCAACCCGATCCCTTCAACACGCTCGAGGCGGCGCGCATCCTGTGCGAGGACGGGTTTGAGGTCTTCCCCTATTGCACCGAGGATCTGGTTCTGTGTGAACGTTTGGTGGAGGCAGGTTGCGAGGTTTTGATGCCTTGGGGCGCGCCCATTGGCACGGGGCTCGGGCTCAACAACATTTTCGGGCTGCGCGCGCTGAGGGCGCAGTTTCCGGACATTCCGCTGGTGATTGATGCGGGGCTCGGCCTGCCCAGTCAGGCGGCCCATGCGATGGAGCTTGGCTATGACGCGGTGCTTTTGAACACAGCCGTGGCCAAGGCGGGCGATCCTGCCGCCATGGCCGACGCCTTTGGCAAGGCGGTCGTGGCCGGACGGTTGGCATATGCCGCTGACCCGATGGAACCCCGCGATATGGCCGCCCCCTCCACCCCGGTTTTGGGGCAGGCGATCCTATGAGTTTGCACGGCTTCTACCCCATTTTCGACGATGTCGCCTGGCTGCGGCGCCTGCTGCCGATTGGCATAAAACTGGTGCAGATGCGCCTGAAGGATCGCACAGTGGATGACCTGCGCATGCAACTGAGCGAGGCGCGTGATCTCTGCAACGCGGCAGGCGCAGTGCTGGTGGGCAATGATTACTGGGACCTCGCGATTGAGCTGGGTTGCGACTGGGTGCATCTGGGCCAGGAGGACTTGGATGTGGCCGACGTGGCCGCAATCCGCAAAGCGGATCTCATGCTGGGCATATCGACCCATGATGATGCCGAACTTGATCGCGCCCTGGCCCTTGCGCCC
>ERZ1740070.394-NODE-394-length-30768-cov-8.958975_pt1 | contig 30768 bp, 20 predicted proteins | sample MGYA00581734_ERZ1740070 | MGnify/ENA primary metagenome ERZ1740070 (study PRJEB43018, sample SAMN04849744) | marine metagenome | isolation source: floating plastic debris | place: Pacific Ocean | collected 2008-09-01 | study: EMG produced TPA metagenomics assembly...
TGATGCCGAAGGTGAGGACGAGGACGCGGCTGACAACGTGAGTGCTGCTGATGCCACTACCGAAGATGTGGCTGCAAGCGATCCGCTTGAGAGTGAGGAAGCCCCGGCTGCGTCTATTGATGGTGCGGAACGTCGTGATGACGTCGAAGCGGAGGCGCAGTCTGTGGCTTCCGAGCACGCCAGTGCTGATGATGGTGCCATGTCCTCGGCGTCAGAGCTCGAGTCATATCTGGCTGACGAGCTTGGGGCGATGTCCCGTGAATGTGATCGACTTCGCGAAGCGGTCGAAACCAACGACACCGCGACGGCTGGCGCGCTGGGCAACGAGCTGGCAGTCGCGACCGGTCGGCTCGCGATGTTCTTCGGTCAGGATCGGCTCGCGGAGGTCGGCGCAGCGATGCAGACGGCAGCGCGCGGTGCGGCGCCGCACATCGAGGGCGATGCGGCCCGCGGGGTGAGCAAGCGCCTGGCGATGCTCGGAGCCCTGCTCGGCAGTGCGGCACATGTTGCGATGCTTGGGCAGTGGAATCTCGCGATCTTTCGAGAGCGCATCGAGGCGTGCGTCGGTGGGTCGTGTCCGGCGGATGCCGACTGCTCGCTCGATGACCTCGCTGAGTTGTGCGGGCACGACCAAGTTCTCGCGGGCGCACAGGGCATCGAGTTTCCGGTGGAGTCAGATGCAGCTGCGGTTGACGCGGTCGGCGAGTCGTCGGCCGAAGATGTCGATGGTGATTCGCCTGCGTCGGTCGATGCGGCGGCGGAGGTTTCTCCTCCGGCCGAGTCGCTGGATCTCCCCGACCAGCCAACTTCACCTGCAACGCCGGCCGCCCCTGCAGATCCGACGTCGCCGTCGGCACCGACGGTGCTCGATATGTCGGACATGCCCGCGATGCCGACGGCTCCAGAGGCGCCCGGCATGCCGGATATGCCTGACATGCCGGGTGCCCCGGGGATGCCCGATGACGTGGACGACTGGGGCAGCGCCCCGCTGATGCTTGCCCCGGCTGATATTGAGAAGTTGCTCGCGGCCATCCCGCGCGTGCGGGGTATCGCCGAGGAGATCGAGCCGATCTTGAATGACGCGTCGGACTTCACGGGTCGGGCAGAAGCTTCGCCCAAACTCGTCGCATCGGGCGAGAATATCTCATTGATCGCTGATGACTTCAACCTCTCGACACTGCGCGAGCTCGGCGAGTTCGTTGCGCTCACCGGTGCCAAACTCGAAGGGGTCGGCTCGCGGGCGGACGACGTTCCAGACGCGCTGCTGCCCGAGCTCTTTCTGAGGCTGCGGACGATCGCTGAGTTGCTCGATCAGTATTGCGCGGCGCTCGAGGTCGGGATGGAGCTCAAATGGCCGCTGTCGACGATGCGGCGTCGCATCGAGCTGATGCTGGCGGGCAAGTTCTTGCATCCAGAGCTTGTGGAGTGGCACCGCGGCGATGTCGAGCGGGTGATCGAGCTTGATGGGATTACGGAGGGCGTCGAGCCGTTGCCAACGCCGCCGAGCGAGGTGGGGGACGGGCCGGCCGCGAACGCGGTCGTGGCGGTTGCCAAGTCGGCTGCTGAGGAGACCATTCGCATGTCGCGTGGTCGCCTTGAGGAGCTGCTCGACCTGGTCCGCCAGCTCGTGCTGAACAAGAACCAGGTGCACAGCCTCGCCGAACGCGCGCGTGTCGATGCGCTCGATGGGCTTGCTGGTGAGCAACTTGGCACGCGAGCGGCGGAATATGCGCGGTTGGTCGGCCGACTCCAGGAGTCGCTCTCGGCAGCCCGCTTCCAGCCGATCGGGCTCGCACTGGAGCGATTCGAGCGACCCGTGCGCGACGTCGCCCAGCTCAACGATCGCGAGGCGAATCTCAGCATCAGCGGCGGCAGCACTGGCATCGACAAATTCGTGCTTGATGCGATCGCCGAGCCGATCGGCCGCGTGTTGCGCTTTGTTGCGGGTCACCACATCGAGCCGACTGCCGTCCGTGAGTCCGTCGGCAAGAACGCATCGGGCTCGGTCCACGTCGCGGCGATTGATCTGGGCACGCATATTTTGATTCGGATCGAGGACGATGGAGCCGGCGCGACCGACGAGTCGTTGCGTGAGCGAGCGCGGGCGTTCGATCAGGTTGATCACGACGAGCTCGCGGCGATGTCGTCCGAAGCACTCGCGCTGCTGGCCTTCGAGCCTTGGCACGCGGATAGCGATGTTGCCGGCGTCGCGGACCAGGTCCGTGCGGCTGGCGGGTCGATGCGGGTTGTGCACACCGAAGGGCGTGGCACGACGATCGAGGTGCTCTCGCCGATCCGCGGCGCCGTCATCGACGCGATGCGCGTGGAAGTGGGGGGCGAGATCTACGCCGTCCCCGTGCGGGCGGTGGTCCGGATCGTGCGCGAGCGAGATGTCGACGTGCACACGATCGGCCAGCAGGCTGCGGCACGGATCAGCGGCGGGGTTGTGCCCGTTGTCGATTGCTACGCGAGCCTGGGCGCTGTGGGAGCGTCCTCGGACCCGGCGCTTGTCGTGGTCGCGGTCGATGGACGCTCGGTCGCGCTCCGCGTTGACAAAGTGCTCGGCGATCAGGAGGTCGTGATCGACCAGACGGGCTTGGCGGAGGATGAGCAGGGGCCGTTCTTGGGCGCAACGATCGAGGACGACGGGCGTGTTGCGTTCGTCATCGATGTTGATCGTCTGTCGCGGATGCAGCACGACGACGGAGCCGGTCACTCAGGGAGCAGCCAGGGCGACGATGGCGCTGAAGTCTCCTTTGAGAGTCAGTCGCACCACGTCAATGCAGCGTAGAACCGGTCGCCCGCGATGGTTTGCACGAGCTGTCTCGCTCGCCATTCGTCGGTGCGTTATCGCTATGCAGCGCGGCGGGCTTGCGTGTGCGCGTCTCGCAAGAATGTCGAGGCATCCTCTGCCGCGAGCGGTCGCGAGAAGAAGTAGCCCTGGGCGAACTCGCAGTCCATCGCTTGGAGCTGGGCGAGGTGTGCCTCGGTCTCGACGCCCTCGGCGACGACCGCGAGGTCGAGGTGTCTGGCGAGCGACACGATGGAGCCCACGACAGCCGAGAACGCTCGGCCCTGCTCGAGCCGGGCGATGAAGCTGCGGTCGATCTTGAGCACGTCGATTGGGAATTGGTGCAGGCAGCTCAGCGACGAGTGCCCGGTGCCGAAGTCGTCCATCGCGAGGCGGAAGCCCATCTGGCGGATACGCTCAAGCACGATGGAGACGGCATCGCTGTCGTGCATGATCGTTGATTCCGTAACCTCGAGCTTGACCGCCGATGGCTCGACGCCCCACGCGCTAAGGGCAGTTCGCAGCTCGTGCAGAAACGACGCATCAACGAGCTGCCGCTTCGAGACGTTCACGTTCATCGTGAGATGCTCGCATGCCAGCTCGCGATCACGCCATCGGCGGAGTTGGCCGACCGCCTCACGCAATACCCACATGCCCAGCGGCACAATCCTGCCCGTGGTCTCGGCGATATCGATGAAGAGTTCTGGCGAGATCGGGCCACGTGTTGGATGGTTCCAGCGCACAAGCGCTTCAAAGCCCGTGGGCCTGCCCGTCGCAAGCGAGACGATCGGTTGGTAGACGACCGCGAACTCTTGATCGAGGTCGGCGTGGATGAGGTCCTGTTCGAGGGAGCGGAGCTCACGCGCGCGGTCGTGCTGAGCGGGGTTGTATCGGCAGACCGTGCCCGCCGGAGCGTGCCGGGCGCTCTCGAGCGCGGCGTCGGCGCTGGCGAGCACCGCCTCGGCGGTCACGCAGATCCCGTCCTCATCGCCCGGCAGATCGATCGATGTGGTCATGCCGATGCGTGCGACGCAGGTGATCCGATCCTCGCCTATGGAGTAGGGCTCAGTGAGAGCGCTCGCGATTCGCGTCGCGGCCGCGTGGGCACTGTCTTCGTCGGCTACGCGTTGGAGCAGCACTCCAAACTCATCGCCAGCGAACCGAGCGACGATGTCGTGGTCACGCACCGTGTCGCCCAGGCGACCTGCAACGGCCCGCAGCAGCGCGTCGGCCGAGGCATGGCCAAACATCTCGTTGATCGTCTTGAACCGATTCAGATCGAGCAGAAGCACCGCGAACGCGCGCTCGTCGGCGGGCCTCTCGCAGAGCGCCGCGAGCGTCTCGACAAAGTGATCTCGGCGGGCGGCGCCTGTAAGCGGATCGAGTCCGATCGATGTCGGTCCGGTGGATGCGGCCTCGGCAAAGGGCGTGATGTCCACCAGCGATCCCGCTATTTCGGATCGGCACGCGCCCGCCACGGCCCGCATCCTCAGCACGCGCATCGCACCATCGAGCGCGACAACGCGCAGGTCTATCTCGCAGACCTGCAGTTCGCCCGCCCCGAGCGCTGCGAGCTGTGCCTGGAACTCGGCGAGGTCCGATGAGAGTACGGGGGCAAAGAGCATGCCGACGGTGCCTTCGGTCGGCCGGGCCTCGCGTCCGAGCATCTCGGCGCAGCGATGCGACATCCACACGCGATCGCTCAAGCGATCCCAGCACCATCGCCCCTCTTGTGCTGCGAGTTCGAGCAGCGCTGTGTCGCGTGTTTGGGTGGGAGTGTTGGACTCGAGGTCAAGAGAAGCGCCGCGATCCTGCGAACCAGGCGGAGGTGCTTTCACAGGTGGAATATGTCCTGGACGCGTCATCTTTGGTTGCCTTCCTCTCTCTGCTGGTCGAGGCGTATCGGCTGCTGTGCGCGAGACGTCCACGCCCGCATGCGGGGTGGTGGACTTCGGGGCGCATGCTGTCCCCCGCCGGAGCGAGCAGGGGGTGCGAGGTGTCCGCCGCGTGGCCCACAGGTCGGCGGCATGTGTCGGACGGAAGGGCTACCGTCTTGCTCCACGCAGCAACCGAAGGTGTCGAGATGTCAGACGGTCAAAGCTCGGTCGCGGACAAGCCTCTAAGTCTCGCCGTGAGCGGGATGCGATGCGGCGGGTGCGCGTCGAAACTGGAGCGCGCGATCACCGCGGTGCCGGGGGTTGAGCACGCGAGCGTCTCACACGCGACAGGCGTCGCCACGGTCGATTGGTCGCCAACCGAGCCACTTGATGTCGCGAGCGTTGTCGCCGCAATCGAGTCGGCCGGTGATTACCGGGCGACGGAGCGCACGGATGCGGGCGTGAGCGAGCAAGCCTCGCGACAGCCGCCAGTCGAGACAGAGCCGAAACGTGAAAGCCTCTATCCACTTTTCTTGATCGTCGGCTTCATCGCCGGGGTCACGGTGCTCGTTGCCTACGCAACCGGCACGTGGTCGCTCGAGCCGATGATGCGTCATTTTATGGCCGGGTTTTTCATTGTGTTTTCGTTCTTCAAGTTTCTCGACCCGCCTGGCTTTGTCTCGGCATATCGCAGCTACGACATCGTCGCTGCGAAGGTGCCTATCTGGGGCTGGGTGTATCCGTGTGTCGAGCTCGGGCTTGGCGTCGCGTACTTCCTCGCGCTCGCGCCGATCGCGACAAATGCCATCACGCTCACGCTCATGCTGGTTGGCGCGGTCGGCGTGCTCAACGCGTTGCTCGCGAAGCGCGCCATCCGCTGCGCGTGTCTTGGGACGGCGCTAAACCTGCCGATGACAAAGGTCACGCTGATTGAGGACCTGACAATGGCGGCGATGGCTGCGGCCATGCTCTGGCTGCTGCTCGCTGCATGATCTCACAGCCTCTACGAATGTAATTGAGGCGCTGGTACGCCCACCAATAATAAGACACCCTGACCTGCCCCCCAGGACCTAGTCCAGTCGCTAGTTGAGAATGCCGCGGCGTGGAGGCATCTGGGAAGGCGAGATTTCATGGCGAGGATCAGGCATTCGGCGGAGCAGAACATCAACAAGCTCCGTGAGGCGGAGGGGCTGCTGCGCCGGGGAATGAAGGTCCCCGAGGTCACAAGGTAGCTCGATGTGCGACACAGACCTACTACCGGTGGCGCAAGGAGTACGGCGGGCTGAAGACGGACTTGGCCAAAAAGTCGAACGAGCTCGAGCGTATGAATGCGCGACTCAAGAAGCTCCTAGCCAGGGCTCACCTGGACAAAGCGATGCTGCAGGAGGTCGCCTCGGGAAACTTGTGAGCCCGCACCGGAAGCGTGAAGCGGTCCAGGTCCTCCTCGATCGCTTTGGCGTTCCCGAGCCTCGGTCGTGCAGAGTCCTGAGGCAGCCTCGTGCGCCGCAGCGGTATCTAGCGAATGTGCGTGCTGACGAGCTGCCGCTGACCAAGCGGATCATCGAGCTGGTGTGCACGTACGGGCGGTATGGATTTCTCCGCATCACAGCGCTCTTGCATTGGGACGGGTGGTTTGTGAATCACAAGCGTGTCGAGCGGATCTGGAGGCAGGAAGGGCTCGGCGTCCCCAAAGAGCAGCGCAAACGAGGTCGGCTCTGGTTCAACGACGGATCGTGTGTGCGGCTGCGGCCAACGCACAAGGACCACGTCTGGTCGTACGACTTTGCGCAGTCCAGAACGCACGACGGGCGTGCGCTTCGGATGCTAGTGATCGTCGGGCACACCAGAGAGTGCGTGGCGATCGGCGTGGCCAGGAGTCGCAAGAGCGACGATGTGCCCGAGCGATTGGCGTGGCTGATGGCCACGCGGGGCGTGCCCGGGCACGTCCGCTCGGATAACCGCGCGGAGTGTACGGCGAAGGCTGTGCGCGCCTGGCCGCCTTGCGAGTGGTGTGAGCTACTGTTGTCCAGACGTTTGCGCTTGCATCCTCGCAGCTTTGCAACCTCGTGAGACTCGCTACGGCCCCAATACGCACCCGCCGACGCGGAATGGCTGCGACTCTGCTCTGGTGTCGCGTCGGCAGCCGCGCTCACCGCCGCTTGTTCGGCTGCCCGCGTGCGTACCGCAGCTCTTTCTTCGTGGACTCCTTGCGCCAAAACCACCCGCGACCCGCCGATGCGTTCGAGCGCTTGGTGGCGCTCTTCCGCACGGACGGGTCGCTTCGGGTGCTCGGGCTGGGCAATCCATCGCTCAACGCGGCGAATGCCCAGGCTCAATCTACGACAGTCGCTCCACGCGACGTGTGTTGCTTACGGTTTCAGTCTCACGGGCAGCCCGCGGACCACAGCGAGAGGTAGAACGAGAAGTCACTGAGCGTGACCGCGCCATCGGGCACGCCGTTGGACGTGCCGTCGGTCGTCAGGTCGGCCGCGGCATCGCTTGAGGACCAGAGCGAGAGGTAGAAGGAGAAGTCGCTGAGGGTGACAGCACCATCGGGCACGCCGTTGGACGTGCCATCGGTGGTGATATCCGCCGGGCTGCAAGGCCCGCCCGTCGGGTCGGTGCACGACGACGTTGAGATGACGATCGCGTCGACGCCGCCCTCGATCACGTTCTGTGTGCCGATGTCGTTGACGATGAAGCGAAGCTGGCCCTGGCCGGCCGCCGCGCCCGTGTAGTCAACGCCCTCGACGAGCGTGTCGAAGCGCCACGAGCCGGAGGCGGTTGTGAAGGTACGGATGGTCGAGAAGCTCGCGCCGCCGTTGGTCGAGACCTGCACGCGGAACGAGTCGCCACCCTGCACTGGGCCGCCGGGGATGTCGTTGAACCAGTAGGCGTACGACACGGTCGAGCCGGCAAGCAGATCGAGCGCGGGCGTTGTGAGGGTGACCTCGCCGTCGTCCACGTCGGAGTTGTCATTGCCGAGATTGATATCGGTCAGCCACGCCGAGCCCGAGCCATCGGCATCTACCGCGGGGTCGCCGCGGTCGTTGCCCTGCGGCGCGCCGAGCGTCCACTGGCCATCGCCAGCGTTGCCGCCCGTGGTGTAGCCCAGGTCGGTGTCGGCGGGATCCTCGAACGAGATCACGTCGCCGTCGGTGACGATCGTCTGGACGGTCGACGGATCGGGCAGCGTGAGTTGGCCGCTGACCGTGCCGTCGGCTGTGAGGAAGTACTCGGGGTCCTCGCCGCACAAGAACGCGGGGAGGTCGGCGCGCCAGGTGTCGCCGCTGATGTTCACGAGGTCGACCGAGGTGAAGCTCGCGTCGGCCGCGCGACGGAACGCGATCTGCGGCGTGCCGACCAGCGACTCGCCATCGGGCTCAACGCCCACGAGGAACGACGTCGCAATACCGGGCACGAGCTCGGTGGGGAGGGTATCGATGATGGCGAAGTTCAGGCCGTCGAACGAGGCGTTCACGTCCAGCTCATACGCGATGATCTGGTCGCCCGCAGGGCTACCGCCCGTTGCACGCACGTAGAACGTGCCGGGGCCGACATCCGCGCTGACCGTCTCGCCCGAGCCGGCAGCATTGGCGTTGGCAAACGCCAGCACGGTCGAACCGTCGCTGTCGAGAATCTCGAGCGCTGGGTTGAGGAAGACCGTCGGGTCGTACGGCTGCGACTCACTGCAGCTGCCAGTTTGCGGTCCCGCGCCATAGGGCACCTGTCCGTCGGCCGGCAGGCCGATCGTCAGCGTGGCGGTGAGCGAGACGGGCTGGGTGAGCGTCACCGCGTACACATCCACGTCGTTCTCGTCGTCGATGCTCACGGTGTCAACGCTCGCGCTCCCGTCGACCGCAATCGTGCCGAGCGACGTCGCGATACTCGCGTTGTCGTTGGGCTCGTTGGGATCGCCGTAGTGGCGCTGCGCGTTGAGAATGTCGTCGTACTGGGGCCCGGAGAACGCCAGGCTGATAAATGGCTCCATCAGCTTCTCCTGCTCGATCGGGCACGTGTGCAACTGGCCCATGCCGTGCCCGTGCTCGTGCAGCAGGATGTTGCGGAGGCGGATCGAGTCGCCAGTTGTGTTGTTGTAGAAGTTGTCGCCCGTGTCGACGACCATGTCGCCGTTCTGCGGGAAGAAGTTGTACGCGAGCGTGCCGCTGTTGCCGTCGATGAACTTGCCGCCCATACGAAGATCGCCGCGGGTGCCCGAGACGCCCGGGAAGTCAAACAGGTTCTCGTTATCGTCGTTGGTCTCGAGCACGTAGGTGTTGCCACTCAGCTCGCCCCACCGCGCGAAGATGTCGTCATAGATCGTGCGCCATGTGGCACGGTCGCCGTAGATGCCGTCCATGAACGCGTTCAGATCATTCGGGCCCGCGGGCTCGCCCACGCCCGAGGCGATGAACGTGCCGTCGTCCGGGAACGAGTAGGTCAGCGTGGTCGGGTTGCCCTGGCCGCCGCCCGAGGGGTCCAGCGCCGTGCCATTCCAGCGGGCGATCTGCTCGAAGCGCAGCGGGTTGTTCGCCTCAAGGTTGCTCATGCCGAAGGAGATGACCTCCTCGAACGCCTTGATCAGGTCGAAGTCCACGCCGGGCGTGAAGCAGGGCATCACCGGCGTCCAGTCATCGCCCGAGGCAAGCACCGCGAAGTTGCGGAGCATGCGCTGGTGGATCGGGCTGAACGTCGCGAACACGTCGCGCTCGACGAACGGCGCGACCTGCTCCCACGCGGCCTGGAACTCGTCGGCTGTGAGCGGCTCCGAGAGGCGGATCTGCTCGGGGTGCACACGCTCGTTGGCCGTGAGCGATGGCACCGCCTCGCCCATCGCCTCGAGCGTCTTCGTGATCGTCGCCCGGTCCTCGGCCGGCAGCGACCAGAACGTCTGCGCCTCGATCAGCGCCTCGGCACGCCTTTGCATCTCGGCCTGCTCGGCCTCGGACAGCACGGGCACCGCGCTGGTCGCGTCGCAACCGATGCACTCGGCCGACGAGCACACAACGCCCACCGCCATCGAGGCGTCGACGATCGTCTGCGTCGGACCGACCGCGGGCTTGGCCGAGACCGATGCCGCGGTCGTTCCCGCGGCAAGCACACTCGTGCAAAGGCCGCACACACTGAAAACACCTATCGCGCTGCGAATCGACATACACACCATCCTTGTAGATGCCCGGCAAGGGCCAAGGCCGCACACTCTGTGCAAGCCCTCCTGCGACACGCCGGACTCGACCCAAACCGGGTCGGGTAACGAATTGATCGGAAACAGTTCCACGAGCGGCGCAAAGAAATGCAGCCGGCCACGCCTTCCGTCGGCGCGAATCACCCCCGGCAAGAGACTAACAGGTCTCCCGCGGATCGCGATACGAATACTCGCCCGACCGGGTTGCACATCCCTAACAGGATGGCACCAAGCACCAAGATCGACCGCCCGCAATGCCGCGAGCGTCCCAGTCCCCCACACCCGACGCGGCAGTTGCCTTGCTGCCATCTCGTGCTACGGGCAGCCCGCCGACCAAAGCGTGAGATAGAACGAGAAGTCCGATAGGTCGACGCTGCCGTCCGGCACGCCGCTCGCCGAGCCGGTGGTTGTCACGTCGGCCGCAGGGTCGCTGCCCGACCACAGCGTGAGGTAGTAGGAAAAGTCCGACAGATCGACCGCGCCATCGGGCACGCCGTTGGCGGTGCCCGTCGACGTCACGTCCGCACGGCAAAGCACCGCTTCGCACACATCGCCGCTGCCGTTGCCGTTCGCATCGAGTTGGTCGGGGTTGAACTGGTCGCAGTTGTCGTGCTCGTCGGCGATGCCGTCGGCGTCCACGTCAACCTGCCCGAACTGCCGCTGCACAAAGAACAACGGCTCGAGATGCTCAACGATGCCAAACATCAGGAACAACCGGTCCACAAGCCCCGCGTCGGGCTGCACCCAGCCCGGCTGCGACTGCGATTGCCGCACCATGCCGTAGCGAAACGACGGGTTCGCCGGCGGCGGCTGGAGCGCCGCCCATTGCGTGAGCGCTTCCATATCGCCAAACCCGCCCGCCGCGGCGGGTGAGAACGTGCCCGGCGTCGCGTTGATCCGGTCGACCGCGTATCCCGTGGGGCTCACGCCCGCGGTGAGCCCGTATCGAAACGCCTCGCCGAAGGCGGCCGCGCTGTACGCCTTGTCCGCGTCGCGGTGATTCAGGAAGTACTGCGGGAAGTTTGGGGCTCGGCGGAAGTCCGCGTTGAAGTAGTGCTGCTGCTGCACCCAGAACGCCGGCGCGAAGTTGCCCGCCGAGTCCGTGATCGTCTCGATGCCCGCGTACGTCGCTTTCGGAATGAGCTGCGTCGCAAGCCACTGCGCCGCGATCGCGTTTGCAGGCCCGTTGCTCTGCTCATCGAGCGCGAGCGAGAGCACGAGCATGTACTCGTTCCAGGGCGACACGGCCCCGAACGACGCGTCGCCGCCGCCGTTGGGCCCGACGCTCAGCCAGATCCGCCCATCGAGCGACGGATGGATCGCATCGTTGAAATCGACCGACGCCTGCAATTGATCGGCGAGCGTGTTGATCGTCTGGTTCTCGACAAAGTGGTTCGCAGCAAACTGGGCACCCGCGACGATCAGCGCCGAGCCGATCGGGCTGTACGCATCATCCCAGCCCGGCTGGTAGAGCCCGGTGCTCAGGTTCATGAAGTGAATCCAGTGCCCCGACGTCGACCGCTGCGGCGTCACCCCGGGCACAAGCCCCGAGTACGCCCGCAAAATGTCCTCGACGCGTTGCTCGGCAATCGTCGTGTACCCAAGATGGTCCGCGGCGCACAACGCGATCAGCGCGAAGCCCGCCGCATCGGGGGTCGCCGGATGAAACGGCGGCACGCTGGGGCTCAGCGTCAGCGCATCGCGCACCAGCCCATTCGGCTGGATCGCATCGAGCGTGTATTGCGTCAGCCGTTGCAGTTGATCATTCTCAAGGGCCGTTGGGGTCTCCGAAGCAATCGCCGCAGAACTCCCGCAAGCACACGCGAGAACGCCAGCCAACCCTGCAAAGCACTTGCGATTCACGACACACCTCCGGCAACATTCATGCCCGCGTTCATGCCCGCAAACCCGTTCGCCCGCTCGGTGATCGCGGTTTCGTTGTAGTCCATCCGCTCGCCGTTGCTGGCGATGACATCGGCATACCACCACGCCGAATCCTTCGGCGTCCGCTTGAGCGTCTCGTAATCCACATGCACCAGCCCGAACCGCTCGCGGAACCCGCACGCCCACTCGAAGTTGTCGAGGATCGACCAGTGCATGTACCCGCGCACGTCGTTGCCCCCCTCGATGCCGCGCTCAAGCGCCCGCAGGTATCGGCGGGTGTAGTCGATGCGCTGCGTGTCGCGGACCCGGCCGTCGGTACCCACCCAGTCGATATTCGAGAGGCCGTTCTCGGTGATGTACATCGGGATGCCATAGCGCTCACCGATGAACCGCGGGCACCACTCCATCGAGTCGGGCGTGATGGTCCAGTCAAGCGCCGTCCGCGGCCGGCCAACCGCCTCGGCGTCGTCCTTCCATTCGCCGTTGCCGTCGAGCCTGCCCGGCACGCCGTGATAAATGTTCAGCCCCACGAAGTCCATCGGACGGTGCATCGCCGCCATGTCGGCCTCGATGGTTTTGGGCAGCTCGTCGCCGAAGTGCGCGATCGCCTCGGGATGGATCTCGCCCCGGTGCACCGGCTCCATGTACAGCGCGTTGTTCCAGAAGTCGCGCTTGGGCACGCCGAGCGTCCGGCCGCGCGCCGCGTCAATCGACTCGGCATCGTCCGACGACGAATACCAGTTCACACCCACGATCGCCATGCCGACCTCGGGCGTGATCGCGCACCGCTCACGCAGCACATCATCGGCCTTCGAGTGCGAGAGCATCGCGTGGTGGTTCGCGAGCAGGCGCTCATGAATCATGGGCCGAAAGCTCGCGACGCTCCAATGGCTGTCCGGGCCGCCGCCGATGAAGATCTGCGGCTCGTTCAGCGTCATCCACCGCTTCACGCGATCGCCAAACCGATCCGCGAGCACCGCCGTGTACGCGCCGAACCACTCGACGATGTCCCGGTTCATCCACCCGCCGCGGAGCTGCAGCGCATAGGGCAAGTCCCAGTGGTACAGCGTCGGAAAGGGCTCGATGCCCGCGTCGAGCAGCGCGTCGATCAGCCGGTCATAGAACGCCACCCCCGCCTCGTTCGCCGCGCCTGTGCCATCGGACAGCACCCGAGGCCACGAGAACGAAAACCGATACGCCCGCAAACCCATCTCGCGCATGATGCCGACGTCTTCAGCGAACCGGTGGTAGTGGTCGGTCGCGACCTCGGCGTGCTGCTTCTGGTACGTCCCGCCGTCCTCACGGCAGAGCACATCCCAGATCGAGTCCTTCCGCCCGTCGACGTTGCCTGCGCCCTCGATCTGGAACGCGCTGGACGCCGCTCCCCATACAAAATCGCCTGGAAATGCCACACCGATCTCCTCGTAGCAGGTCGCGGGCCGAGTCGCCCGCGATCGCACACTGTCAAATAGCTGATCTGTTTCCTACCGAGTCGAGCCCCGAAGCACCAATCGCGTCGGTAGCCGGACCGCCGTGATATCCGCGGCCGGCTCCTCGATCCGCCGAATAAGCAGGTCGATCGCCGCCGCCCCAAACTCACGCCGAGGCACGCCGACGGTGGTGAGCGAGGGCGTGACGATCTCGGCAAGCCGCGTGTCGTCAAAGCCGACGATCTGCACGTCGCCCGGCACGTCGAGCTTCATCGAGTGTGCCATCTGCATCACGCCCAGCGCGATCTCGTCGTTGGCTGCAAACACCGCCGACCCCGCAAGATCGCCCCGGCTTGCCGCGTCCTCGGCCCAGCGCCGGCCCCACTCGACCGTGTACGTCCCGTTGCTCACCTGCTCGCCGCGCACATCCTCATGCCCCGCCTCGCAGAGCGCCCGGCGAAACGCGCCCTCGCGCTCCTCGCTGTCGTAGTTGCCCGCAGGCCCACCCACGAAGTAGCACCGCGACGGCGCGCAGCTCTCGAGCAGCAACGCCATCGCCTCGGCAGACCCAGGCACGTTGTCGATCCGCACCGTGTCCATCGCGCCCAGGCTCGGGTCGGCATCGAGCGCCACCGTCGGCACGCGGTTCTCGGCAAGCTCGGCCCAAAACGTCGGGTTCGGCTCGGTCAACATCACCGCCACGCCATCAATCAATCCATACGACGGGTTCGCGTGCCGAGTGCCCCCCGCGGTCTCCACCGCACGGTCCGTGCTCACCATCAGGTGGTACCCGCGCGCCCGCGCCCGCTCGTCAGCCCCCTGCAGCACATCCATGTAAAACTCGCCATGGATGTCCGGCAGCGTCAGCCCGAGCACATGGCTCCGACGCGTCATCAGCGCCTTCGCCATCACGTTCGGGCGGTAGTTCAGCTCGTCGATCGCGCTCTGCACGCGCGTCGCGGTCGCGTCGGACACCATCGCCGGCGTGTTGATCACGCGCGAGACCGTCGCCGTCGACACCTTCGCGAGCTTCGCGACGTCTTGGATCGATACCCGCCCCCGACCCTTGGCCCGGCCGCCCGCGGGGTCGGCGTTCCGCGTGATGACCTCGAGACCAGCCGCCGGGGTCTCGTCACCGGCCGCCAGGTCGCCGGTGACCAGCGTGTCAGTTTCGTTGGGCTTCTCATCGCGCACGCCGGAGTGTAGGGTATCGTCCATGACCATGAAAGCCTTTACATCGCCGCGTCTGCCCTCGCTCGCAAAGCCGACCGCCCTTCTTGCCCTCACAGCCCTGTGCGGCGCGACATTCTCGGCCTGTGACTCGGAAACATCGGCCACAGGCTCGACAACCTCGACAAGCACCGAGGCAGCCGGCCTCGCCGCGATCGATCCGGCTACGTTCACGGTCGAGTCGCCGGCCAACATCGCCAAGCCCCCCTTCGACTTCGCCGCCGAAGACTCGGCCCTGCTCGATGAGATCCAGGAAGCGACCTTCGGCTTTCTCTGGGAGGGGGTCGACCCCGTCACCGGCATGGTCCTCGACCGCTCCGCGGCCACGACCATCAGCGTCGCGGGCGTCGGCTTCCAGCTCTCGGCCTTTCCCATCGCCGTCGAGCGAGGCTGGGTCACCCGCGCTGAGGCCGAGGCCCGCGCAAACCAGATCCTCGACGCGCTCATCGCCGAGCCCACCAACCGCAAGCACGGCCTGTTCTACCACTTCCTCCATTCCGGCTCCGCAGCACCCAAGCGCATCGGCGAAGAGCTGGTCGTGTCCACCATCGACACCGCGCTGCTCTTTGCCGGCATGCTCACCGCCGGCGCGTACTTCGAGGGCGACGTCCGCGCAAAGTCCGACGCGCTGATTGATGCGGCCGATTGGTCCAAGTTCGTGCTCAATGACAACTCCGCCGGCAGCGGATTCGTCAGCCTGGGCTGGCGACCAAACGACGACGAAAACCCTACAGGAGAAGGGTTTTTGATCCCCTACGTCTGGATCGACTCCGGCGACGAGCACCGCCTCGTCACCATCATCGGCATGACGCCCACCAACACCGAGCAGGCGCTCGACCCGATGCTCTACTGGCAGCTTCGCCGGCAAGTGGGGGGGTACGACGGCGTCGAGCCGTTCGTCTGGTTCCCGTGGTCCGGCGCGCTGTTCACGAAGCTGTTCGCGCACTGCTGGGTCGACTACGCGAGCATGGGCGTGGATAACCCCGCCGAGCACGGCGTGAGCGCACGCGTCGGCGTCGACTGGTGGGAAAACTCGCGCCGAGCCGTGCAACTCCACCAGATCAAAGCCGAGGAGAATCCGCTCGGCTTGCCCGGGTTCGGCGAGCACGGCTGGGGACTCACCGCCAGCGACGTGCCCGACGGCTACGGCGTGCCCGGCGTCTTCCCCGACATGCTCCCCGTCAAGGGCGCACTCCCCGAGATCGACTACGCCACATACATGCCCGAAGACGACTTCGGCGACGGCACCATCGCCCCCTACGGCGCGGGCTCGGCGATCATGTTCGACCCCGCCCGAGCGGTCGCCGCACTCCGCTACTCCCGCGAACTCACCGACGATGAGGGCGCCCCGCTCGTTTGGCGCGACCCGGCCGAGGGCGGCTTCGGCTTCCTCGACTCTTACAACCTCCACAAGGACTGGATCGCCCACGAGTACGTCGCGATCGACCAAGGCCCCATGTTCCTCGCGATCGAAAACGCCCGGACCGGCCTCGTCTGGCAGCTATTCCACGCCCACCCCTGGGTCGACCGGGCACTCGACCGGATCGGCCTTGAACAGCCCACGAGGCCTGAATTCAATGCCGAAAACTAGGACAAACACCGGTCTTTGAGCGGCTGTCAACCGGCCACCACATCCGAGGCAAATTCGGCTTGGCCCGGATCAAGTGATCTGGTAGCATCTCACTGCAAGCGTTTTCATTCGCGGCGACGAACCGCCAGTGTCAGGGCACGTCGCGACAGCACACTCGCCGAGTTTCGGGCGTCTTCATCGCCCCCTCGGCACTCAGAAGTTCGGGAGGACAGAGACCATGCGCACCACCACCACATCCATGCTCGCCATCGCCGTGATGGCAGGAACCGCCTTTGCCACCGGCGCCGGCGATGTCAACGGCCTCGACGACGCACCACGCCTCTTCAACGACTTCTCCGGCAGCAACCTCACGCTCAACTCCAACTGGACCGCGGGCGTCGGCAACGTCTCCATCGTTGAAAACAACTACGGCGCGGGAGGCTTTGCCAACAAGCACATCTCCTTCTTCGCCGACGCGCCCGCCGGTAACCGGGTCGACTTCGACTACGGCGACGGCTTCGACGCCATGATGACCCTCCAGGTCAACGGCGCCGACAACGTCGGCAACCTCGAGACCGGCTTCAACTCCGATCTGTTCGGCTTCGGCCTCTTCGGCGTGCTCACCGCCAACGGCGAGATCGCCGCGTTCGGCGGCACCATGCCGTTCCACTCGTTCGGCCCCGGCGTCTACAACGTCGGCGACGAGGTCATGCTCAACATGATCTACACCCCCGGCGCGGGCGAGAACATGATGCCCGCCTCGACCATCGAGTACCGCTACAACAACCTCACCACCGGCTCGGGCTGGGTCTCCTCCGGCCTGGTCTCCTTCGGCAACACCGAGGGCGGCTGGCCCAGCGCCTTCACCCAGACCTTCGGCGTCGGTGCCCAGATCAACAGCCCCGACGCGGTCAACGGCGCCGTCGATGTTGACTTCCGCAACATCACCATCATCCCCGCGCCCGCCTCGGCCGCGCTGCTCGGCCTTGCTGGCATCGCTGGCATCCGCCGCCGCCGCTAAACCTACTCAGCGCCGGCCACAACGGTCGGCGTCAACTTCGCACTTCCGCGGGCGTGCCCCACACCGGGCACGCCCGTTTTCTTTTGCGATCATCCCCGCTCCGCTTGACAGCAACACCGACTCGTGCGATGCTGTGTAAGCGATTACACCCGCACGAAACACGCGCCCTTCACGTTGAGCCGAAGAGCGCGACGTGCCACCCCGAGACCCACCATGCACGACCTCCCAACCAACCCCTACGGCCGCTTCTCTCCCGACGGCTCGGCCTTCGCCATCACACGCCACGACACACCGATGCCGTGGACCAACATCATCTCCAACGGCCGTTACGGCATCGCCGTCAGCCAGAACGGCGGCGGCTTCTCCTGGCTCGACAACTCCCAGCTCAACGTCATCACCCGCTGGGAGATGGATCTCGTCCGCGACATGCACGGCCGGTTCCTCTACCTCGCCGACCTCGACGCGCCCGACTCCGAAACCGCCGCCCTCTGGTCGCTCGCGCCCGCACCCTGCCGACTCGTCCCCGACGACTACCAGTGCGAGCACGCCCTCGGCACCACGACCTTCACCGGCACGCATCGCGGCATCCACTCCACGTGGACGCTCGCGGTACCCCCCGGCGAGACCGCCGAGGTCTGGACGGTAACGCTGACCAACACCACCGACCGCGCGCGCAAGCTCCGCATGTGCGCCTATCTCGAATGGTGCTGCGGCGTCGCGCCCGACACCAAGCGCGAGTTCCATCGCCTCTTCCTCAACGCCAAGGACCATCCAAAGGTCGGTTCCGCCCGCGCGATTTCCGCAACCAAGAACATGTGGGACGTGCCTCAGCGCCACGAGAAAGAGCACTGGAATCGCCCGTGGCCCTACGGCGCCGCGCTCGCGGTCTCGGCAGGCACCTTCGACCGCACGATCGCAACCGCCGACAAGGAAGCATTCCTCGGCAGGTATCACGACCCCGCAAAGCCCGCGACCATGCGCACGCCCGAGGGCCCCGCGGGCAAGTTCGGCCGGTTCGGTGATGCCGTCGCTGCACTCGGCGGCGACTTGACGCTCGAGCCCGGCGCATCGATCACCATCGCCTACTCGCTCGCCTGCTCGGATACCGAGGACGAGGCCGTGCAAATCGCGGCCCGCCTTGCCGACCCCGCGGTCGCCATCGACGCCGTCGAAGCGTCGCACACGTCGTGGCGCGAGCACATCGATCCCGTCGCGGTAAAGACAGGCGTCGCCGACTTCGACACGCTCAACAACCACTGGCTTCCCTACCAAGCGATCAGCGCCCGCCTCTGGGGCCGGACCGGCTACTACCAGCAGTCCGGCGCGTTCGGCTTCCGCGACCAGTTGCAGGATTCGAACGTCTGGCTCCCCCGCGATCCGGAGCGCACCGCCGAGCAGATCATGCTGCACGCCGGGCTCCAGTTCGCCGACGGCCGGGTCTACCACTGGTGGCACCCGCTCGCCGAGTTCGGCCTGCAAACACAGTGCTCCGACGACTACCTCTGGCTGCCCTACCTCACCGCCCGCTACATGCGCGACACGGGCGACGCCGCGATCCTCGATCGCACCTCCGCCTTCGCCGACGACGAGACAAAGGCAACGCTACTCGACCACTGCACCCGCTCGCTCGACCGCTTCGAGACCAAGCTCTCCGAGCGAGGCCTGCCCCTCATCGGCTCGTGCGATTGGAACGACGGCCTCAGCGCCGTCGGCATCGAGGGCCGAGGCGAAAGCATCTGGCTCGCCTTCTTCGTCGCCGAGGTCCTGCGCGACTGGACCGCGATCTACACCGACTTGGGCGACACCGTCAAGGCCGACCGCTGTGCGAAGCGCAGAGACGCGCTGATTGAAGCAGCCAACGCCCACGCGTGGGACGGCGCCTGGTATCGCCGCGCGACCAACGCTGCCGGCGAGTGGGTCGGCACCGAAGCAAACGCCCACGGCAAGATCTACCTCAACCCGCAGACCTGGGCCATTCTCACCGACGCGGCCCCCGCCGATCGCGAGTCGACCGCGTGGGCAAGCGTCATGGAGCACCTCGCCCGCGAGATGGGCCCGCTGCTCTTGCACCCCGCGTACGACACGCCCGATGGCGACGTCGGCTATATCACCCGCTATCCGCCAGGCCTGCGCGAGAACGGCGGCGTCTACATGCACGCCGCAACCTGGGCACTCGCCGCCGCGTGCAAGCGGGGCGACCGCGCCGCCGCCACGCACATCTGGAACACCATCAGCCCGATCCGCCGCGGCGAGGATGCCGACGGCTACGTCGCCGAGCCCTACGCCACGCCCGGCAATGTCGACGGCCCAACCTCCGAGCGGCCCGGCCGCGCGGGATGGACGTGGTACACGGGCTCGGCCGCGTGGCTCCACACCGTCAGCCTCGAGTGGGTGCTCGGCATCCGCTCGGAGTGGGAAGGGCTCCGCATCGACCCATGTCCCATCGAGGGCATGGGCGCGGTCAGCGCATCGCGGCAGTGGCGGGGGCGCACCATCGAAGTCTCGTTCGACGCGAGCGATTGCGTCGATGGCGCATCGCCCACGCTCACGGTCAACGGCAAGCCGATCGCCGGCTCGCTTGTCACAGAGGCCGATTGCAACCCATCGGGCACAACCCGCGTTGCAGTCACGTGGCAACCCGTCAGCACCGAGAAACAATCAGCCAATTCCTCCACAGGGGACACCCCGGATCGGCACGCGGCAACAGCCGTCCATACCAAGCCGATCCACCACGCGGAAAGGACCTCGTCATGAAGACGACCCCGCGATCAAGCTCAGGTTCAAGCTCACGCATACGCAACGCATTCACGCTCATCGAACTGCTCGTGGTCATCGCGATCATCGCGCTGCTCATCGGCATCCTCCTGCCGACACTCGGCAAGGCCCGAGAGTCCGCATGGAACGTGCTCTGCCAGAACAACCTCCGCCAGATCGGCCTGACGATCCAGGTCTATCTCGACGGCCCCGGCGATGACCGTTTCCCCAACCCGGTGCCCAAAGAGCTCAACCTTCCGCCGAACGCGCCCGTCTTCTTCCAGTACATGTACCCGATCATCTTCGACGACAGCACATTCGCCGATCAGCCCATCAGCGACCAGACCGTCAAGCGCCGGCCCGACAACCCCGAGATGTTCAACTGCCCCGCGGCCCGGGGTTTGGCAAGCGTGCGCGAGCCGCAATCCAAGGCCTATCTCGAGAGCGGCGCACGCCTCTTCGTCCTCGACGACGACGACAACGACTTTCGCCCCGACGCTGGCAGCTACACCGACGCCGAGGACGCCGAGGTCTTCACCGAGTACTGGTTCAACGACTCCCGCGCAGGCGAGCTGGCATCGGCACGGTTCGGCCGCGTCGGCGTCGCAGGGCGAAAGATCTCACAGATCACAAACATCGACGCAACGGTCTTCGTGACAGACGCGCTCGACGAGTTCCCACGCCACGCAGGCCGAAACGAGTTCGCCGCGCCCGGCTCGGGCGTCCCGGCCACCGTCGGCAAGAACAACTTCCTGTTCGGCGACCAGAGCGTGCGGCAGCTCTCGATCGACGTGTACAACAGCTCGGACTTCGGCGACCAGTACGGCTCTCTCGGTCCCTACTTCAACTGGGGCCACTTCTACCCACGAAATTAGCTCTGTGTCTACCAACGTCCTTGCAGCGATCGTCGCTCCTCGCAATGCTCTTATCCCCTATAAGGAAAACGAATGCCTTCACCACGCGAGATCATCGAGAACAAGCCCTGGCTCGGCTGGGGCGTCGCGGGCATCCTCGGCGTCGTCGCCATCGTCGTGCTCATGCGATCGCTCGGCGGCAGCGACGCCTACAGCGTCGACACGCTCACCCAAGACGTCACCATCAAGTGCACCGAGACCGGCGAGACCTGGACCATGCCCCGCGGTCGAATGGAAAAAGAACTCCGCCTCCGCGCAGGCCTCATCGACGCCGGCCAAGGTCTGACCAACCCCAGCACGGGCAGGCCCACCGGCTTCCCGTTCGACGACAAGGGCTGGCGATCCACAGTCGAGCGGCTTAACGCCGAGAAAAAAGCCGCCGCGGCCTCCAGAGGCGTGATACTCGATGAGCCTGCCTCCGACGACTAAGCCCGACCCTTCGCGGTCGGCAGAGACCCGAAACAGCCCGCCAGCACGGCAAAATTACCCCTTGAACCGCCGGCCCAAATCAACGATGATGTCTGCCCAAACCTCGATGTAAACGATTTCACTGGCCGCGACCCACAACGGCCCCAGCACACCCCAACGCGGTCCGGCCGATCGGTCCGCCGCAAAGGAGAGGCACCATGAAGACCACCGCACTCGCCCTCATCGCCGGATCGCTGCTCATGTCCGCACCGGCCCACGCCCAGAACACCGGCGACTTCAACGGCGGCTTCGAGCAAGCCGACGCTGTCAACCCCGGCCTCGTCGCCAACTGGCGCCACTTCAACGGTGCCAACCGCCGCTCGACCGGCGACGGCCTCCTGCCCGAGATCACCGCCCGCACCGGCGTCGGCGTGCTCGAGCTCCCTCCGGGCGCCGACTTCTGCGGCGCCGACACCAACTCCTTCCGCGTCGACATCTTAACCTTCAACGACCCCGCCTACGTCTACGGCTGCGGCCTCGCGACCGTCACCGGCTACTACTTCATCCCCTCGTCGGCGCCCCTCGCCGGGCTCGACAACGGCGGCCAGTCCGCGGGCCTCAAGTTCGAGTTCCGCCGCTCCAACTCCTCGATCTATCTCGCCTTCGAGGACCTCTCGATCTCGGGCGACACCGCCGACCAGTGGGTCCCCTTCACGCTCTCCGTGTCCGAGGCCGACTTCCAACGCCTCTTCGACGACTTCAACATGGGCGACCCCTTCCCCGACTTCCCCGTCTCGGTCAGCATCCTGCCCTTCCGCTTCGGCGATACTTCCGACACCGGCGTGGTCTTCTGGGACGACATCGAGTACACGCAGCGCGAGTACGACCCGGCCGACGTGACCGAGACCGGCTCGTCGAACGGCCTCCGCGACGGCGTCGTCGACCTCTCCGACTTCTCGTTCTATCTCGGCCTCTGGAGCTCGAGCGATGCCGCCGCCGACGTGACGACCGACGGCACGTCCAACGGCATCCCCGACGGTTCCGTCACCCTCTCCGACTTCTCGTTCTACCTCAGCCTCTGGAGTGACGCCGGTTCGTCCGTCGAGCCTTCCTGCTTCTAACCCACACTCGCAGCATCTCCCCGCAAAAACAACGCCGCCCTCGCAACGATTGCGAGGGCGGCGTTTTCAATTCACGCCATTCGTGGTTGAAGCGCGTGCCGCTCAACCGCCCGCCACGTGCCGAACGACGACCGACGCCGGTAGCGACCGCACCACGACCGAACCGTCCTCACCCATCTCCGCTGGCACGCCATTGACGCTCGCCGACCGCACCGCACCGGTCCACCAGGGTCGGAAACGAAGCCCACCCGCGGGCAGCTCAACATCGTCGCCGCTCAGCTCGATCGTGGTCGTATCACCCTCGGTTAGCAACGAGTACGACAGCCGACCGTAGAGCGTCGGGAAGTCGCGGATCGCAAGCCCGCCCTCGGCCCACTCGGGAAGCACGCCCCGCGCGATCCAGAGCACACCCGCCGCCTCGTCCTCGTGCACCAGCATCGTCCGGATCGAGTTCGCGAACCCCGACCCAACCCACGTGTGCGGCATGTCGCCGATGAACCGCGGCGCACTCGCCGGGTTGTGCACCACCTCCGCCCAATGCGCAAAGCCCGCCGGGAATCGATCGGCCATGAAGTACTCAATAAGCTCGCCCGCCTCGGCCTCCCGGCCCATCAGCACAAGCGCCGCGATCACCCGCACCTCGTACGGCGTGTAGTCCCGCCACTCCCGCGTGCCGTCGCGGCGCGAGCGGAAGAAGTCCATGTACCGATCAAAGGTCGCGTGCAACGCCTCGCTGGGCACGTGCTCGAGCTCGCCGCACGGAAACACCGCGATCGCCGTGCTCGTCGCGTCGAAGTCGCCAAGCTCGACACACCCGGGGATGTAGTCGATCCCGTGGATCGCGCGGGCCTTCTCGATCGACGTGTACATCGCGTCGCGATACGCCGCGAGCATCGCGCCCGCCCGCTCGGCCTGCGGCTCGTCACCAATCTTAACGAACAACCGCTCGGCATCCGCCAGTCCGCGGATGACCCAGAACCCATCCCAATACGAGTGCATCGGCTGCTCGGCATAGCCCTCGTGGCTGATCGATTCGGGCACAAGCCCAAAGCACGCGCCCTTGATGCCATCCGCATCGCGGTACGCATCGGTGCTCCGCTGCGCAACGAGGTACTCGATGTAATCAACCGCCCGCTCAACGCGGAACGCGTGCCGATCGAGCAGCGCCCGGTCGCCCGTCATCTTGTACGCCTTCCACACCGTGTAGATGTATTCGCCGTGCGAGTCGTGCTCGGGCACCGGGTCGGCCCCGCGGAAATCCACCACGCACGGGATCTTGCCCGACTCAAACTGGTACGGCCCGTACCAGTCCACAAAGTCCACGCCCGCCTGTGAATAGCCCGCAAAGTGCAACGCCGTCGATGTCACCGAACCATCCCGGATCCACGACCGCTCGTACGTCCGCGAGCCCGGCTGAATGCTCGGCCCATCGCGATTGACCAGGATGTAGCCGATCTGCGCCAGATACGTCCGCACGATCTCCGCGCCCATCTCGCCGGGCAGCGCGAGCCCAACGCCGCCGAGCAGCTCGCGCCACGTCGCCTCGCTGGCATCCAGCGCCTCGTCAACAGTTCGCCGCCACGCGAATCCCGAGTCGCCAGACGCGGTCTGAGCGTCCTCCTCATCCACGATCCGCAGCACGAAGCCAAATGAAACACTCTCGCCCGGCATGAGCGACCAGTCGAATCCCATCACGCCCGACGCGAGCCCCAGAGGGTCACGCACCCCAGCGCTGGGCATCGCATCGCCCGAGAGCAATCGGCCGACAACCTCGCCCGAGTCAAAGGCCGACGCGCCGATCCGTGACGCGGGCTGCATCGCCCGCACGCGCCGCGTGCCATTGACCGCGATCTCCGACGTGTTCACATCGAGCGACTCCACGTAGGCCCGCCCGCCGACCGTGTTGAGAAACTGCCACTGCGGCAGCACCTGCACCGGACGAATCGCGAGCATCAGCTCGCCCTCAGATCGCCCATCACCGATGTTTGTCACCGTGTACCGCAGCATCGCCTCGTCGCCGATCGCGCACGTCTCGATCATGAGTTCATGCTCGGCCGTGGTCCATCGAACCCACGGCAGCGGCAGATGCCCGCCGCGCAGGCCCGTCTCGACCGACGCGTCCGCCCACGTGAGCAACTCCTCTCCGACACGCAGCACAGGCTCAAGCCGAGGCCCCGCCTTGTACATCTCGATTGCGCCCAGCTCGCCGACAAGTAACTCGTAGTCCGAGTCCGGATCGCCCGCCGCCGTCCAGTTCGTCATCTCCCCCGAAAACATCCGGGGCCATGTCCCGCGCGGCGCGTGCGCCGCGAGCACCTCAAGAAACCCGTTCGCATCGCGAGCGAAGTCCAAATCATGCACCGCGATCGCCCGCGTGCCGACGCCGCCCTTCGCGCTATCGATGCGAACGCGGATCGCCGTCGCCTCCGTCTCGCCGAGGAACATCGCCGCACGCCCAGGTTCCGCCGTCGTGCCGGCATCCCGCACGCGCCGCTCCGCACGCCACACGCCGTCGCGACCCTGCATTTCCAGCGTGAAATCGGTCGGCGACAGCCAATCGATCGTCACGCCCGCGAACTCCCTCGGCTCGCCAAAGTCAACCGTGAGCACGTCACCCACGCCGCCGACCGACCATGCGAGCACGGCTTCCGGTGGATAGGCCGACGAAATGGAACCGCTTACATCGCCCGCCGAAGCAACAACGCTTGGGGTCCCGGTGTAGGGCCTGTCCGGCTCGATCGCCGTGATCCGGAAGTTGTCGATCTCGATCCAGCCATCGCCGCCGCGGCCCGCGACCACGGCGATCTCGACCGCGCCGATCTCATCAAGCGGCACATCATGCCCGCTCGGCCCCCAGGCGTACGAGAAGTGTCGCCGCTTCCGCTCGATGCTCGTCCACTCCGTCGGATACCGGTGGTTGAGCATGTTGACCCACCAGACGTCCTCTCCCCCCGGCACGCCGTCGTCGTCAGGGCCAACGAGCTTGATCTCAAGGTTGTTCACATCCAGGTCGGCCCGGTAGTCAAACGATATAACATAGTTATCCGGCAGCGTCATCGGCTCATCGAGCCGCACGATGCCGTACCCGGCGCCTCCCGCGAAGTCGATCGTCGCGCGAAGTCCGTCGCCATCCCGCCCGTCGCTCGGCGTGACCTCAACGACCACGCCCTCCGAGCCAAGCCCCGACCAGTTCGCGGGCTGCGCCGAAGCACCACACGCGGCCAGCGAAAGCACACCCGCTACACCCGCGACTCGTAAATCTGTCACCCGTAAACCAGTCATGGCAATCGGCCTCCTGAGAATCGAAAACGTCCTCGGTTGATCGGGGCGAGTCTACCCCCGATCGCTACGCTTTCGGCGATGGCCGTTACACCCGCCCAACCTGATCGCGCCGCGCCCGACGCTGCCCAGGCACGCCTCGTCGTTGTCAAAGTCGGCAGCGGCGTCATCGCGCCCGGCGGCTCGCTCGACCGATCAACGTTGCAGAGCATCGCATCGCAAATCGCCCGTGCCCGTGCCGCGGGGTCACGTGTCGCGATCGTCTCCTCCGGCGCCGTTGCCTGCGGCATGCCCGCGCTCGGGCTCACCGCCATGCCCACTCGCATCGTCGAGAAACAAGCCGCCGCTGCGATCGGCCAAGCCATTCTCATCCGCGCGTGGGACGAGGCCCTCGACCCCGCCCGCACCTCCGTCGCCCAGGTCCTGCTCACCGCCGCCGACCTCGACGACCGCGCCCGCTTCCTCAACGCCCGACACACCCTCGAAACACTCCTCGCCCGCGGCATCGTCCCGATCATCAACGAGAACGACTCGGTCGCCCTCGACGAGATCCGCTTCGGCGACAACGACCGCCTCAGCGCACTCGCCGCGATGTGCATCGGCGCCGGCCACCTCGTCATCCTCTCCGTCGCGCCGGGCCTGACAGACGCCGCGGGCACGGTCATCCCCTCCGTTACCGACATCCCCGCCGCCCGCGCGCACGTGCGCCACGAGCACTCCGGCACCGGCATCGGCGGCATGTCCACAAAGCTCGACGCCGCCGAGCTTGCCACCAGCGCCGGCATCCGCGTGACCATCGCCCCGGGCCGCGAGCCCGCAGCGCTCTCGCGCGTGCTCGCCGATGAACGCCTCGGCACCGATTTCCCCCCGCGCACCCCCGCCGCCCCGGGCCGAAAGCGATGGCTCGGTGCCACAACCCATCCCGCCGGCACCATCACGATCGACGCGGGCGCAGCCGCCGCACTCACCGATCGCGGCGCGAGCCTCCTGCCAAAGGGCATCACCGCCGTCGCCGGCCCCTTCGCCCGCGGCGCACCCGTGCGCATCGCAACCGCAGCCGGCAACGAAATCGCGCGGGGGCTCGCTGCATACTCCTCCGACGAGCTCCGCGGGATCATGGGCAAGCACGCCAACGACATCGAGGGCGTCCTCGGCTACGCCTACTGCGACGAAGCGGTCCACCGCGACGACCTCGTCCTGACAAGCGCACTCCAATAAACGCGACTCGCGCTATGAAAGACAAATAATGAGAGACACAGCCGCCGACACCAGCCGCTTTACCGAGCTCACCGAGTCCGCAGCCTCGGCGCGCACCGCGTCACGCGTGCTCGCCTCGGTCTCGACGGACGCGAAGAACGCGGTCCTGCGCGATCTCGCCGCCGCGATCCTCGCCGCGCGAGCCGACGTGCTCGACGCCAACGCCCGCGATATGGCAGTCGCCCGCGAGTCGGGCCTTGCAGACGCCAAGCTCCGCCGCCTCGAGCTGACCGAAGCGGGTCTTGAGCAGATGGCCGAGGGCCTCAATCAGATCGCCGAGCTGCCCGACCCCATTGGCGCAGTCACGCGCGACGCGACCGTCTCCTCGGGGCTGCGCGTGAAGAAAGTCCGCTGCCCACTCGGCGTCATCATGATGATCTACGAGGCCCGCCCGGGCGTCACGATCGACGCGTTTGCCCTGTGTCTCAAGGCCGGAAACGCCTGCATCCTCAAAGGCGGCCGCGAGGCAAGCGAGTCCAACGCCGCCCTCGCCGCCATCGCCCGCGCCGTCCTCACCAAGCACAGCCTCCCGCCCCACGCCATCACGGCCATCACCACATCCGACCGCGACGAGATCAAGCACCTCCTCACGCTCGACGAGTCCATCGACCTAGTCATCCCCCGTGGCGGCCGATCCCTCATCGACTTCGTCCACGAGCACGCACGCATCCCCACCGTCCAACACTTCAACGGCGTCTGCCACATCTACGTCGCCGCGGACGCCGACCTCCCCCGCGCAATCGAAATCTGCGCCACCGCCAAAGCCAGCGCACCAGCACCCTGCAACGCGACCGAGTGCGTGCTCGTTGATCGCACCGTGGCCGACCGCTTCATCCCCGCCTTCGCCGAGCGCGTCGCGAAAGACAACGTCACCATCCACGCCGATACCCATGCGATGAAGCTCGCCGCCGGTCCGCACATCGTCCCCGCCACCGAAGCCGACTGGGGCAACGAGTACCTCTCGCTCGACCTCGCAGTGAGAGTCGTCGCCGAAATGGAAGAAGCGATCCGCCACATCGACGCCCACGGCACGCGCCATACCGAAGCGATCCTGACCACAAGCGACACCCGGGCCGCCGACTTCACCCGCCGCGTCGACGCGTCCTGCGTCATCACCAACGCATCCACCCGCTTCAACGACGGCTTCCAACTCGGCCTCGGCGCCGAGATCGGCATCTCCACCACAAAGATCCACGCCTTCGGCCCCATGGGCCTCGAAGAACTCACCACCCAACGCTTCGTCGTCGAAGGCACCGGCCAAACCCGCTAGTCGGTCGCCGCATGGCACGGGGGGCCCACCGTGTGTACGACCTTCCCCGCCTACCCTCGCACCGTGCCCACCCCCCCCGCAACGCCCGACGCCCCGCATGTGACCGGCGCGGGCATCGCGTGGTCGCTCGGTGCCCTCGTCTGCTGGACGATCACGCCACTGCTCGTCGAGCACCTCACGGGCGTGTTCGACCTCTGGGCGTCCAACGGCTGGCGCTACGGGCTCGCGGCCCTCATGTGGCTGCCCTTGCTGATCCTGACCATCGCACGCGGCAGGTTCCCCGCTGGGCTCTGGAAGCGCGCGCTCCTGCCGGCGTCCTTTAGCATCGTCGCGCAGGTCGCCTTCGTCGGCGCGTTTTACATGACCGGCGCAGCCATGGTCACCTTCGGACTCCGCTTCCAGATCGTCGCCACCGCGATCGGTGCCGCCATGCTCTTCCCGGCAGAACGCGTCGTCATCCGACGCCCGGTCTTTTTGCTCGGTGCACTCGCGGTCATGCTGGGCGTCATCGGGGTCGCGGCCTTCGCGCCCGGCGTCTTCGGCGCAGCTGCCGATGCCGAGGGCTCGAGCCATCGCGACATCTTCGGCGTCGCGCTCGCCGCGATCGCGGGCATCGGATACGCCGGCTACGGCATGACCGTTCGCAAGTGCCTCGCCGGCGTGAGCGCACAACTCTCCTTCAGCGTCATCAGCATCTACGTGGGCGGCGCGATGCTCCTGCTCATGGTGCTGCTATCCGAAGGCCCCGTCGCCCAGCTCGCCGCCATGGACGGGCAGCAGTGGTTCATCTTCATTCTCAGCGTGATCTTCGGGCTCGCCGCCGGGCACGTGATCTACTTCAACGCGATGGCAACGCTCGGCGTCGCGCCCGCAACGGGCGTTGTCCAGCTCCAGCCGTTGACCGTCGCCGCCGCGAGCTACATCTTCCTGAAGGAAGTCCTGACCGCCCCGCAGATCGCCTGCGGCCTCGTCGCCGTCGCGGGCGCCGGCGCGATGCTCTACACCCAGCACGTCGTGACCCGCCGACAAAAAATCGACCGCATGCGCACCCTCGACACACTCCCGCTCAACGAGGCCGTAGCACTTGAAGAGGCCGAGCTCGCCGCCGCGGACTCGATGCCAAACGAAGACTCGCGCTAGCCCGCCACCCGCTCGGTCCGGCCAAGCCGCCAGCGATAGTCGATCGGCGCAACACGCGTCGCCAGCTCAAGCACCGGCGGCTCGATCCCGACAGACTCCCCGAGTGACTCAAAGAACGCCCACCGCGCTTCGCTCACGCCAACCACCCGCTCATCCCAGTCCAGCTCATCGCGAAACACCTCTGCGAGCGCGACCTTGCGCCCGCCCCGCGGCGCGAGCCCCATCGGCGCGTACTTCAGCACGCTCCGCGCGAGCTCCATCGTCTCGAAGATCGAGTCCTCCCGCAGCTCTGGCGAGCATTTTGTGTCAACCTCCAGCGAAGCATCGCCCACGCCATCGCGCGACCGCACCGCCGCGGACACAACCCCATCGTGCATCCCCAGCGATACCTCCGCCACGTTGAACCGAAACTCGCTCGCGAGATTCCCGCCCCACGAGACCAGCCCCGAGTCCGCATCACTCCGCAGGAAATACAGTCCGCGGAACGCCGTCCCATCCCCGCGTTGCGCGCGCACCATCAGCCGATACGCAACATGGTGGTACGACACCCCGCCCCACGCCGGCACGCCCCTCGGCCGCATCCGATCGATGTGGCACACCACAATGTTTAAAAACGCGAACCCCTTGTGCGTCACAAGCTCCAAAGGCGTCGGCACAAGATGCTCAACCGCCTCCGACGCCACGCGATACGAAAGCAGCAGGCACTCATCGATTCTGCCAACCATTGTCACCGGCACCGGCATTCCAATCGGCACTGCTCACTCCTCCGCTCTAGGTCGCCAACCCGACAACCTCACGCACCCACTCGCCGTACCCAAGCACACCCGAAAGCGCAACGAAGCACACAACAAACACGCCATTGAGCACACCGATCCACACGAGCGCCGTGACCCAAGCCGGGCACCCAAGGCGAGCCGCGCCGCGGAACATCAGCACCGCCATCGTCGTTGCCGAAACCGCGATCACCGCGATATGCCCATACACCGCCGCGCCCCACAACGTCCCGAGTGTCGCGAGCCCAAGCACGATCAGCCCGCCACCGAGCAGCGCGACATCGCCCCATCCCATCACACGCAGGCACAGGTCAAACCAGTGCGACACACGCCCATACCTCCGGGACACGATCAGCAACGATGCCCCGAACGCGATCCACGCAACGCCCGCCGAGATCGCCACACCGATTGCCGCGCCAAGCACTTCCTCGGCAAAGCCACGCAAAGGCACAGCCGTCAGCGCGTACAGCGCCGTGGACACAAACGCCCATGCGCACAGCAAAGCACGTTGTTTGGTGCCCAGCGACGCGACGCCGGGCGAGGGTTCTCGTGGTAGGCCGTCGTCGCCGGTCATGTCGCTGGTCATCCGGGCACCACCGACCACTTGCGCCCATCCTCAGCATCCCGCTCGACCCGCCGATACAGCGTGTCGCGCTCGACCGCCTCGTACCCCGCGTCCGCGATCGCCTTCTGCAGATCGCCAACGGTCGTTTCCTGGTGCGTGCTCGCGCCGCCGACCTTGGTGATGTCATACCAGACAACGGTGCCGTCGATGTCGTCAGCGCCCGCCTGCATCATGAACTGGCTCATCGGCAGCGTCTGCATGATCCAGAACGCCTTCACGTGCGGGAAGTTGTCGAGCAT
>ERZ1740070.395-NODE-395-length-30736-cov-14.689612_pt1 | contig 30736 bp, 21 predicted proteins | sample MGYA00581734_ERZ1740070 | MGnify/ENA primary metagenome ERZ1740070 (study PRJEB43018, sample SAMN04849744) | marine metagenome | isolation source: floating plastic debris | place: Pacific Ocean | collected 2008-09-01 | study: EMG produced TPA metagenomics...
CCAGTGACCTCTGCCCTGTCAAGGCAGCGCTCTAAACCAACTGAGCTAATATCCCATTCAACAGGATGCCAAAAGTAATTATTTTCTTAAATTCAGTCGTACTTCACACATTCTTTTATCCTTAGACCTTTGGCAGACTCAAAAGCAAGATCCATATCTCTACTTCCGGTTCTCTCGGTGAACTTTATCGGGATGCTGGGGTACAGCATCATCATGCCTTTCCTGGTGTTTTTGGTCAACCGCTTTGGAGGCAACGCCTTTGTCTATGGTGTGTTGGGCTCTATGTATCCTGCTTTTCAGTTTTTTGGAGCGCCTATTTTAGGGCGCTGGTCGGATACGTTTGGAAGGCGTAAGATCCTGCTAATCAGCCAGATCGGAACACTAGTGGCATGGTTTGTATTCTTGCTGGCCTTATACCTGCCTATCAATACGCTGGTGGAGATCGAGTCTAAAACCTTTGGCGCTTTTGCCGTAACCCTACCGCTAGTGTTTCTTTTTATTGCCCGGGCTTTTGACGGACTCACGGGAGGCAATGTGTCCGTGGCCAACGCCTATTTATCAGATATCTCCAACGACCAGAACCGGAAGGCCAACTTTGGGAAAATGGCCATGTCATCAAGTCTAGGGTTCATTATCGGCCCCTCACTGGCCGGTCTTTTAGGTGCTACTCAATATGGAGAGACTATCCCGGTATTGGCAGCTATACTTATTTCGACCGTTGCCATAGGACTTATTTGGTTCCGGTTGCCCGAGTCCAAAACAGACCTGGTAGAGCCACGGAAGAACTTTAGCATAAAGCGGGTGTTCAGCTTTGAGCATAAGGAATGCTATAAAATGAAAAAGTGCGAAGACACTTCCTTCCAAGGTGTTTTCAAAATAAAGAATGTGCCGTTCATGCTGTTGATCTACTTCCTCACGTTCCTAGGGTTCAGTTTCTTTTATGGCGCTTTCCCGATGCATGCGTTACAATCACTGGCCTGGGATTCTCTGCAGCTCGGTATCTTCTTCTCCTTTTTAAGCGGCCTGATGATCGTAGTGCAAGGGCCTTTGCTGGGGTATCTCTCCAAAAAGTATTTGGACGCCAGCCTTGTGATCTTTGGAAGCTTTTCTTTAGTCGCGAATTTTTGTTTGATGGCTACGGGTAGTGAACCATTGATCTATGCCAGTGCTTTTCTTTTTGCATTGGGGAATGGACTAATGTGGCCTTCTTTTCTTTCTATATTGTCGAAGCTGGGCGGTGAAAAGCAACAAGGTTCTGTACAAGGCGTTGCCAATAGCTCAGGTAGTTTGGCCAGTATCATCGGCCTTGTTTTAGGAGGTTATTTGTATGAGACCTTGAACTCAGCTACGTTCTTTTTAACGGCTGGGATTTTGGCGATCATCTTTTTTCTTTCTTTTCGGTTAATTCCAATGGGAAAATAAAAACATTCGTAGCATTAAGCGGCTTCATTCAGAATGCTGGTGCTGGGGAATTGGATGGGCTGAATAAAACTGGCAGCAAGTGGTCATTTGAAGTCCTTAATCCAGGGTTTTCATTTTCTTTTATTCGCCTAAAAGAAAACGAAACACCTGTCCTCCGTACAAGACTTTAGAAGGCGGGAAAGAAAAAGGCGCCACGAGTAAAGCTCATGTTTCACACGAAACACGCATACCCGACCCCTGGGCTTGCCTCGCACAAGCCACACATGAGCCGCGCCACTCGTGGACAACCCACGCTCTAATCGAAACATTAATCGCATCAACAAAGTTGTCTGATCAGTGACAAGAGGCACATTACATCTGGTTTAGCTGATCTAATATTGCAATAGTTCTGTTATACCTACAAACGAAAAGATCATGAGCACAACCGTAGAAATACCAACACCACAAGAGTTTCAAAACTACCTGAATAAGGCCTTAGATTTCGAAACCTACTATGAGCAGTTTGCAAATGCCGTTGAGCGTGTGAAGAATGATGATACTGAAGGATTGGTTTACCCTGAATACTATGTGATCAATATGCAACGGTTGAAAAGAGGGGTAAAAACCACTAAGCTAAGTGATGAGTTAATGGATGCCATCAATGACCTAGACCAAAAGATCACGTGGTTGGTGATCACAGAGTTTTGGTGTGGGGATGCTGCCCAGTCGATCGGTTTGCTGGCTAAGGTGGCAGAAGCGGCTGATGGCAAAATTGATCTGAAATTCGTTTTTCGTGATGAGAACCCCGAGTTAATGGATGCCTTCCTGACCAATGGCGGCAAGTCTATACCTAAAGTCGTCCAACTCAACGATAAAAATGAAGTGATCAGTGATTGGGGCCCCAGGCCTGCTCCGGCACAGGAAATAGTGGTGGACTTGTTGGCGAAGAAAGAAAGCTATAATGACCCACTTCATGCCTGGTATGCGAAGGATAGAGGGGTGAATATGCAGCAAGAGATTACGGAGTTGCTCAAGGCTTAGGGCGGAGAGAATAGGGCCTGGGGCGAAGGCGAAGAGTAGAGAGCTTGGAGAAAACGGGTGCTGGTTTTCTAGGTACTGGTTGCTTGAAGCTTGCGGCTAGTAGCTTGAAGCTTAAGCTTTCTTTAAGTAGTTTTCAGCTTAGTAAGAACAGATGCTTTACTACGTTCGCAAAACGAATGACTAAAACGCCCCTCGTCTCAATCATCATGGCCGTCAAGGACACTGCGCCTTTTTTGCCGTCTTGCCTGGATAGCATTCTAGCACAATCCTATTCAAACTGGGAACTGATCGCGGTGAATGATCACTCAAGCGATGCTACTCCGCAAATACTTGAAGACTACGCCGGGCAAGACACCAGAATTCGGGTGTTTCACTCCAAACGTCACAAGCTCATCCCAACGCTCAAAGAAGGTTATACTCATGTCAGGGGCATTCTGATCAATCGCATGGACTCGGACGATAAAATGCCAGACTATAAACTTGAAGTGTTGGTGAATGAATGGTTAAAGTACGGTAGGGGTACTATCATAGCCGGAGGCACGGAGCATTTTGTGGATGAAGGGGAAGTAGGAGACGGCTTTGTTCGCTATGAGAAATGGCTTAATGAAGTGGCCAGAACGAGTACGCACTACCAGCAGATCTACAAAGAATGTGTGATCCCCTCACACTGCTGGATATTGCACAGAGATGACTTTGAAGCTGCTGGGGGCTTTGAGCCTGAGGTATATCCTGAAGACTATGACCTCTGCTTCCGTTATTACCGGTCAGGACTGAAGGTAGTGGGCATAGACAAGGTTTTGCATTACTGGCGCGATCGATCTAATCGCATTTCCAGAACCTGGGAGGAATATGAGGACAATCGCTATTTCGATTTGAAACTTAGGTACTTCTACGAGCTAGATCGAGACAGAAACCGTCCACTTGTGCTTTGGGGTGCAGGAAAGAACGGGAAAGACATGGCGCGTTTGGTTCAAGGATTTGATGACCAATTCCATTGGGTCTGCGATAACGAACGGAAAATAGGTAAAGACATATATGGTGTAAGAATGGAGCATCTGGATGTGATCCCGACACTAGTCAATCCGCAGATCATGGTCGTAGTTTCATCGCCTGATGCCAGGAGTGAGATCACGTCGATGTTGGAAGAATGGGGAAAGAAGCCGGTGAAGGATTATTGGTTTTTCTTGTGAGCACAGGGCAAAGTGCCTGGAGCGGAGGGCACAGGGCGGAGAGCTTAGGGTGTAGCCGGTTCATTTGTTGCTGGTGGCTTGTTACTGGTTACTGGCGGCTTGTAGATTAGAAACGAAAGACTAGTACCAGAAAGCTTACAGCCAGCCACTATATTACAAACGGTTCCACATTTATTTCCGCTTTTCTTAATTTCGGGCATTCTAAAAACCTAAACATCATGCGAAGCATTTTTATCCTACTATTCAGTATTAGTGCGCTTACTTCATGGGCACAGCAAGAGATCACCATTGATGACATTTATGTAAAAGGAACGTTCCGCCAGAAGTCAGTGCGAGGGATTAATTGGATGAATGATGGACGATACTACAGTGCGCGGGAAGGTAATGATATCGTCAAGTATGATGTGACCACAGGTCAAAAGACAGAGACCATTTTAGACGGGGACGCATTGTCGCCGTCGATCCGGTTTTCGAGCTATGCCTTCAGCGCAGATGAAAGCCAGGTATTACTAACCACAAAAAGAGAGTCTATCTATAGAAGGTCTTACAAAGCAGAATTTTACATCTACAACTTCGAGGATAAATCGCTCAAAAAACTATCCTCCAACGGGCCACAATCCTATGCCAGGCTCTCTCCTGACGGCACTAAAGTAGCTTTTGCCCGAGATAACAATTTGTTCTATGTGAATCTGGGAGTTATGTCCGAGGTTCAAGTAACGAATGATGGTAAATTCAACCATATTATCAATGGCAGCACGGATTGGGTGTATGAAGAAGAGCTTTCCTTTACCCGGGCTTTCGAATGGAGCGGGGATAGTAAAACGCTATTCTACCTAACGTTTGATGAGAGTGGTGTGCGTGAATACAACATGCAGAAGTGGAATGAAGGTCAGCTGTACCCTGAAGATTATCGCTTCAAATATCCAAAAGCCGGGGAGGACAATGCTAAGGTCACCGCTACGATTTATGACCTGGCTACCAAAACCAAAAAACCTGTTGACATTGGTACGGACCAGGAATACTACATCGCAAGAATCAAGCGAACGCAGTCGCCTACGGAGTTTTCATTGGTGCGCTTGAACCGACTTCAAAATCAGGTGGATATTTTACATGTTTCCACAGATGCTACCGTTAAAACCATTTTGACGGAGAAGAATGAACGTTACATTGATATTGACTTCGTAGATGAGCTTACCTACCTGAAAGATGGCAAGCATTTCGTACACGCTAGCGAACAAAGCGGTTATAAACATTTGTATTTGTACAACATGCAAGGTCAACAAGTGAATGCTATTACCACAGGTGATTTTGAAGTGTCGTCCATGGTGGGCATCGATCAGTCGGGAAGAAGAGCGAAAGTGTATTATACGGCTGCGGAGATCTCGCCCATGCAACGTCAGTTCTATGTAGTAGATATCAATGGCAAGAACAAAAAGGCGCTTCGTTCTGAGGAAGGCTGGCACAGTATTAATATGGGCGGGGACTTCAAGTATTACATTGATAGCTACAGCAGCCCAACCCAACCTTTGAAGGTGACGCTATATGAGACTAAGAAGAATGCTGTTGTAAAAGTACTAGAAGATAATGCCCAGTTCGCTTCAACGATCCAAGCATATAAGATCACACCGAAAGAGTTTTTCACATTTAATACCGTGGATGGCACTTCGATTAATGGTTACATGTACAAACCAGCCAATTTTGATGCTTCGAAAAAGCACCCCGTATTAGTATTTCAATACAGTGGTCCTGGTTCACAACAAGTTACGGCAAGATTTGGATCGGGAGCCAATGATATGTGGCACCAAATGCTAACTCAAAAGGGTTATATCATTGCAGTCATAGATCCCAGGGGCACCGGAGCCCGTGGTCAGGAATTCAAGAAGATGACCTATAAGGAATTGGGCAGATATGAATCAGAAGATCATATTACCGCAGCCAAGTATTTAGGTAGCCTTGCTTATGTGGACGCTTCCAGGATCGGTATCTGGGGTTGGAGTTACGGGGGCTACATGTCATCCTTAGCGATGTTCAAAGGCGAGGGGATTTTCAAAGCTGCCATTGCCGTGGCCCCTGTGACTAACTGGCGATTCTATGATACCATTTACACCGAGCGCTACATGGCACTACCCCAGGAAAATGGTTCGGGCTATGACGATAACTCCCCGGTAAGTCATTCACAAAAACTTCAGGGCAACTACCTGTTGATCCATGGTACAGGTGATGATAACGTACATTTCCAAAATGCAGTGACACTGCAAAACAAGTTGATCGCGGAAGGCAAGCAATTCGATTCTTTCTACTACCCGGATCGTGCTCATGGCATTTTCAGAAAAAGCGCGAGACCACATTTGTTCACGATGATAACCGATTGGGTTTTGGAGAACCTGTAAAGGATAAAGCTGCCACTTTATGTAAGATGTTTTATGGTATAGCCCATTTTGCAATAGGAATAGATTGTTATTATAATGTCCAGGCTAACATAACGCAGCTTGAAGTATTTCTCAAATTAATAGGCCACGCTTTATATGTATAAGACCTCCCTTTCATCTTAATATAGTTTGGCTGGTAATCCGACTAAAAAAAACCGTCTTCAATATCAATATAAGTCAATTTTAATATAGTATAATCTAACTATAGCCAGTAAACGCTTTTCTTATTCCATTTGACAGCAAACCTTTCCCCCTTATCGAAAGATCAGAAAAAGAGGGTTTAGCGCGTCTAGCTTAGGGCTAAAATGATCACAATTATGAAAAATTTAGCCCTTAATACTGCCATTATTATTTCTATGGCATCACTTTTAAATGTGAATGCGCAATGTCCCACAGCCACTGGCGATGAAATATCATTTGGTTCAGGGTCATGGATTGGTTATATCTATGATGGCGCTAACATCTTCGATGCCACAGCCTATCAAGGATCTATAACTGAGACAGAAATCTTCGATCAATCTTTTTGCGGAGCCAATTGCGATTTCACTACCAATGGGTGTGACGTTAACACCGAAACATTTTCAATTCGCTATAAAATGAGACAAACATTCACCTGTGGTTTATATGATATTACTATTGGTGGGGATGATGGCGTAAGACTTAGTATAGATGGTGGTTCAACGTATGTCATCAATGGATACGTTGATCAGCCTTATCGAACCTATACTCAATCTGTTTTTCTTGATGGAACACATGATATGGTTTTGGAGTACTACGAAAGAAGAGGCCAAAACCGGGTAAGTTTTAACTATACTTATAGTGGTGAAACCAACTTTGCCGGAATTGTATCCGGAGATCAATCTTTTTGTGGAAACGGAACACATGATCCATCACCATTTACAAGTGTTCAGGACGCTGGTTTTTGCGGGACGAGTTTCAGCTATCAATGGCAATCTTCTACTAATAATATTGATTTCTTTGATATTAGTGGCGCTACCTCAGATACCTATGATCCTCCCTCAGGTTTATCACAAACTACGTATTATGTGCGCCTGGCTACTGACGGATCGACCACAATTTCTTCTAACCCAATAACAGTAACCGTTCAGGTCCCTCAAGGCGATCAGGTAAGTTACGGTTCGGACTCTTGGATTGGATATGTTTACGATGGAGTTAATAATTTTACCAATGATTATATAGGCTATATCACGGAATTGGAAATCTTTAACCAAACGTTTGGTGGGAATAGAGTTTCTTCTCCTACAAATGGCTGTGATATTTATACTGAGACTTTTAGTGTACAATACAAAATGCGTAAGACATTTGATGCAGCAGACTATACATTCGTTGTTGGAGCTGATGATGGAGTTCGGCTAAGTATTGATGGCGGCTCGACATATATTATTAGCGACTACTCAGATCATGCCTACCGAACTAATGAATTAACCATTTTCTTGGATGGTACCTACGATTTGGTTTTGGAGTATTTTGAAAATGGTGGAGGAAATAGAATCTCTTTCAATTACTCTGCCGCCTCAACACTTCCTGTAACATTGGTGTCATTTGATGGGAATTTTAATGAGAACCAAGGAGCTACCAAACTACAATGGGTTACAGCAACTGAAAAAGACAATGACTATTTTATTGTACAGAGAAGTTCAAATGGCAAAGATTATCAAGAAATTGGCAAAGTAGATGGATCTGGCAATAGTACTTCATTAGTAAATTATTCTTTTGTAGACACTGATCCGCTGGGAGGAACTAACTATTACCGACTTAAGCAAGTCGACTTTGATGGACAATATGAGTATTCCTGGATCATAAGGATAATAACTATCGCAGCAGTTAACTTTGAACTTTATCCTAATCCATCAAAAGGAAGAGTTCGAATTAATTACTATGGTCCAAAAATTGAGAAGGGCTCATTAAGCATTTATAATAGCAATGGATTTCTAATGAGAACCACCGACCTTATTAGTACAATACAAAACAAGTTGATCGACCTCAGCACGCTTCAGAAAGGGGCTTATTTTGTTGAAATTTTAACAGGTGAAACATCAATCAAAAAAAGGATACTCATTGTGAATTAGAAAATCTATCTGCTTGAAAAAACGCCGGTTGTGAGTACAATCTTAGTGGCTGAAGAAGATTAAGATGTATTTGTCGTCAATCTTGTGGAAAACTTACAATTAGGAATTATTGGTAAAGAAAATCCTGTATTAATAAGCCCCTGGAATGTATTTTTCGAGAACGATGCACATCCCACCTAAAGCTAGATCCAATATTATCTGTTTAAACGGCTGTTCAAGAAAACTTTTAGGGTTAACTTAACAGACTATGAAAACTTTAGTATTCTCTTTTTTCATTTCAGTTACGTTTGGTCATTTGGCGACAGCACAATCATCTGATTGGAAGCAACTTTTACAGCAAGAACTTGAAGAATTTAAGGCTTGCATGAAACAGTCTGATAATATCAAGTGTCGGTCAGCTATAGGTGAAACGATTAAAGCAGTTTATAATATTGATGACTTTTACCTTAGCGCTACGGGAACCAACTCCACAGCGTTGGAAATTGCCAATTCCATTGAAAGCAAAAGCGCCTGGAAAAAATTAGGCCAGGCGTACATCCAGGAAGTGCTCACAGAGGCTCAAGAGTTAGCGAATAGAAAAAAGCCCGTACTTGCTATTTACAAAGGTGAGGACGGACTATCAGCACATGTGGTTCTCGTGCTTCCCGGGGGATTAAAACCTTCGGGATCCTGGGGACTTAATGTACCCATGGTTGCTTCATTTTTCACCCACGACCCTGAGAAGTCTTTTATTGACAAAAGTTTAGCATATGCCTTTAGTAAAAATATGCTTTTGCGGATTGAACTGTACGCCAGGATATAGATTAAGCTTCAGCTGGATTATTACGAAATAGTCCAAAATAATTTCGTTACCTTGTGTAATTTCATAAGGTGGTGAGGTTCCTAATTATCATATTCATTCTAATTAATACTTTAGGGAATGTCCATGCTCAGTTAAATCTGGATAGTATTAAGGCCGTGGTGCATACCTTACCATCGGACAGCCTTAAGGTAATGAGCTATTTTGAGCTGGTCATTGCTTACAATCGTCTTGACTACGACTCCGCATTAAAGTATGCTCAAAAAGCCGAGGAACTGTCTAAGGAAAACGGTTCAAAACACCTCCTCGCTCGATCTAATTACCGCAACGCTACGGTGTATATAAAAAGGGATGAAGACGAACTTGCTTACGCAGAGTTGGATACAGCGATTACCCTGTCTACCCAAGTCCGTGATTCCATGATGTTACTAAGCTCAAAAATTGAGAAGGGTAGACTGAGTAAATTAAACTCAAATTTTGACCGAGCAGTTAAAGAGCTTTTTTCTGCCTTGGAGTTAGCCGAGATCATGGAAGAAAAAAATGCTCAGGCACGTATTAAAAATTATTTGGCTTCTATATATCATTATCAATCGCAATATGATCTTTCGATAAGGTATTATACAGAGGCGTTGTCACTCGTTCGCGAACTAAACTTTAAACCAGGGATTTCCGCCATACTCACCAATCTGGGAGAAACCTATTTAAGAATTAAGAACTATGACAGTGTTATATTTTATCAGCGAAAGGCTCTCCACATAAAATCCGAAATTGGTGATAAGCTCGGTATGGGTAGGGTGTTTGTAAACATGGCGAATTTCTTTATGGATTCTGATTCACCTAATCCTGACTCGAGCCTATACTATTATCAGAAAGGACTAGCCATTGGTCGTGAAATTAAGGATACTCAATTAAATGCCTTAAGCCTTTATGGTCTTGTACAAGTTCAATTCTTTAAGGGGAATTTTAACGATGCAAAGAGTACCGCCAATGAACTCATAATTGCACTTAATTCTATAGAGGATCTTACTTTGGAAAGTAAAAGCTTTGAACAAATTTCGCTGGTCTACGCAGGTTTGGGGGATATAGAAAAAGCACTTGAATACCAGAAAAGGGGTAAAATTCTTTCGGATTCACTACTAAGCAACGAACGGGTAAAATTGAGTCAGGAAATAGAAGCTAAATACCAAAGCGAAGCCAAACAGCGTGCCATTGACCTTCTAGAATCAGAAAACGAGCTTCAGGAACTCAGTATCAGTAAAAGTAGAAACGAGCGAAATGGGCTGATTATCCTCTCCATAGTGACGCTATTGGCCCTGGGATTATTGATCAATCAGTACAGAATCAAGCAAAAAGCCAATCAAAAATTGAGGGAGCTCGATCGCATGAAAACAAGTTTCTTTGAGAACTTATCACATGAGTTTAGAACTCCACTGACCTTGATCATAGCGCCTTTGAAGGAAAGAATGATACGAGCCGATAATGAAGAGAAAAAGGTATTAGGACTTGCCCTTAAAAATGCAGAAAAGCTATTGAAACTGATTAATGAACTGTTAGATCTGGCCAAGCTGGAGGCCGGGGGGCTCACAGTCGATAAATCTTCTACTGAGATCTCACAGTTTTTTAAACTAATCGCCGCCTCTTACGATTCCTACGCTTCAAGCAAATCAATTGTTTTCAATGTCGAAGTGCCCGAAGAAGAAATTTGGTTAATGCTGGATCAGGAGATCCTTACAAAAGTGTTTAATAACTTGTTGTCCAATGCTTTTAAATTCACCTCAGAGGGTGGAGAAGTGCACCTTAACGTTCAATATAAAAATAGCGCTTTAACAGTACAAGTCGCTGACAACGGTGTGGGAGTACCGGTTAAAGATCAGGAAAAGATCTTCAACAGATTTGAGCAAGGTGAGCGATCAGGGAAGTTGCAACAAGGTACAGGAATTGGATTAGCCTTGGTCAAAGAGTTGACCAAGGCCCATAGCGGAAAAGTTGTTTTGGAAACCACCTCTGATGAGGGAGCTACTTTCACCGTATCCATACCGGCAGAAAAAGGGACAGCAAAAGAATCTGCCAGAATATCTGCCGAGCAGCTTTTAGCTATGGAGCAGGATACATCAACACCTGAAGTAGTAGACCATTCGGAAGGTGACAGTAAAGTTCTAGTCATTGAAGACAACGATGAGCTTAGGAATTATATCTCAGGTCTTCTGAACAGATCTTATCAGGTCATTACAGCGGCTAACGGCAAGGAAGCCGTAGATATAGCCCTAACACAAATTCCTGACCTTATTATCAGTGATGTAATGATGCCCGAAATGGATGGGCTCGAGCTTTGTAAAGCGCTGAGCCAAAATAAAGAAACCGATCATATCCCTATAATTCTGCTCACCGCTCGGGGTGACAAAGAAACCAAACTATCAGGTTTGCAATTGGGTGCCATCCAATACATAACCAAACCCTTTGAACCTGAGGAATTAAAAATCACAATAAATAATATTGTCGAACAACAGCGGAAGGTTCAGGATAAATATTTATCCGAAAAGCCGTCAGCTAAAGGCCACGAGCTACACCCATTCATTAAAAAATGTGAAGAAATAGTAATGATGCATTTAGATAACACCGCATTCGACATAAGCCTCTTCGCTCGCGAGGTTGGGATGAGCCGCATGCAGTTACATCGGAAGTTGGTTGCATTGACCAAGTTATCCGCCACTGCCTTTATTCGTCATCATCGGTTAACCAAGGCCAAAGCATTGTTGAAGGCGGGTGAATCTGTCTCGCAAGCAGCCTATTCTGTGGGATTTAGTAGTCTGAGTTATTTTACCACGTCCTTTAAGGAAGCGTTTGGAATACGTCCTTCGGAATACGAGCGCGAACCCATTTAAAATGACTGGAAGCAGCCGACAAATTTACAGCAAAAGAGAATTTGGGCAGGTTGGTAAAAATCTTCTAGATTCGTGTACCCACTTAGTTCAGTAAACATAAAATTGGCACCATGAAATACAATCTAAACATAGCTTTAAGTTTTATTTGTGTGTCTCTGGTCTTAGCATCTTGTGGTTCTGGCACCAAAACCGAAGATGTTCAAGAAGAGGAGTCGCCGTCAGCTCCGGTCAGTGAAACCACTGAGGTAGATACACCTCAGCTGCCGACGACGAACGCCTATGCCAACAAAATATCAAAAACGGTTTGTGAAACCATGCCACTAGATATGGTGGCAGATATTATGAAAGTGACTGTTAGCAACATCAAGACCAGCTTCACTGATGTAGGAGGTTCGGTGGACTGTAGATGGGGCGATTACACTTCTCAGGATATAGCCGAGCGGATTAATTTAGGCGTGAGCATGCCTGCTTCCAATGAAAAGGATACCCAGGCTATGTGGAAATCCGATCTAAAAAATATCGATTCGCCCGCCATTGAAGCCGCGAGAGTAGAAATAGTAACGCTGCGCCTAGATCATGAAACCACCGCTACCTGGAATTCTCGTCAACAAACGTTAGTAGTATACCTATCAGGTGATACGTTTATGCGCTTTCATGTAGGCCCGGCCACTGGTAATAAAAAAGATCAGTATAAGGATATGGCCATCGCCTTTGCCCAAGCTTATCTGGCGGAGTAAAAACAGTGCATTTAGTCATGCCCAAGGCAGACTAACAAACCTGGCCAATCTTCTGGAGTGATTGGAATGTCGCACTAAGCCCTGGATTTACAAGTAATACAGATGAAAATTCATTAAGGTAAAATAAACAAGACCCATCATGTTACAATAGAGCAAGACTTTGCTACATATCATAAAGCTGTAGAAAATGATTTGATCGAATTTTAGGTAGATAATATTCCTGAAAATGAAACCAATCACCTTTTTACTTTCCATGCTTTTGACTATAGTGGCTTACGGTCAGGCACCCATTGTTTCAGATTTCACGCCAAAAATTGCCGTGGCAGGATCTAGTATTACACTAACCGGTTCTGGCTTCAATAGCACCCTTGCCAACAACCTGGTACACTTCGGTACAGTCTCAGCAACCGTTATAAGCTCGTCTACCAATTCATTAGTGGTAGAAGTGCCTGCGGGCACAAAAGCCGATAAAATAAATGTCCTCAACACGGTTACCGGTTTAAGCTGTCAAACAGCGAGTAATTTCTACCCAACTTTTGACAGTGGGGCACGCATTATTCCAGCGTCTTTCTTACCTCATCAAGACTTGGCCATTAGCGAGGGGGCTAGAACAGTACGTATGGTGGATGTGGATAGTGATGGTTGGCTGGACATTGTATCTATTTCCAGGCAAAGTATTGGCATTCCCGGCCAGGAAATCTCCATTTTCCGAAACCTGGGTACCGGCGGTACGCTTAGTAGTAGCTCTTTTGCACCCAAAATTGAGCTCAATGTAGGGTTGGCGGATACCGGAGGTAGCGGTATGAACGATTTTGGTTTTACCGACCTGGACAATGACGGCAAGCCCGACCTGTACTTTTCTTTGGACGGTAATCCATTTGGTTTTGGAGGCGCTGTTTGCATTTATCGAAATACAAGTACGGCTGGTACTATATCATTTGAACCAGTAACTATACTGAATTCTTCCCAGCGTATTTCCTATGTATCGGCAGGTGACTTTGATGGAGATGGACGACAGGAAATTGTAGCCGGCAGAGCAGCTACAGCAGGAGGTACACCCGCTTATTTGTTTATCTATCAAAATTTCAGCTCTCCAGGTGGTTTGGCTTTTAGCACTGAAATAGATATTACAGCCGTTGCCCCCGCCGGAACCTGGGAGCGAATGATTGTTGTGGATATCAATGGTGACAATAAACTTGACCTCGCCGGGTTACGAAATTTTGAGGTGAACACAAGTGTGGTTCTTAATCAAGCTACTTTAGGTGTTATTGATATTAATACGTTTGCCACAAACCCAGACCTCATCAATGGCTCGAATACCATTGCCCTATCGGATTTTGATGGGGATGACCTACCTGAATTAATCACACATAATGAAGCTACAAACACAGGTATTGCCCTAAGACCAAATACAAGTTCCCCTACTGAAATATCATTCGCTGATTCTATTCCTTTTTTCACTAATATTTTCGTAGAGGGTGAAACCGCTGTTTCCGACATCAATGGCGATGGAAAAAAAGATCTGGTCGTAGGTACAGACTGGAGTCAGGATTGGATTTCAATTTTAGAAAGTGATTTTGACGGCACTTGGGATGAATCCTCTTTCAAGCAACCGGTCCGTTTAAAAACAAATACGGGCTTCCCAATAACGATTGACGTTGGAGATTTAAATCATGATGGTAAACCTGATATAATTACTGCTAACCAAACTGCGTTCCTTTCCATTATTGAAAACGCTGTTCAATTTCCTCCGCGAATCCAAAATGTTTCCAGTTACCAGGCTCAGACCGGAGAAACTATTACCATTACAGGGCAATACTTCAGTCCCTCTGCTTCGGAAAACAACGTTCGTTTTGGAAGCGTACTGGCGAACGTAATTTCAGCCTCGTTAACGGAATTAGTCGTAGAAGTGCCTTTAGGTACAACGTATGATTACATTACGGTGGCTGTAGGTATCTATACTGCCATAAGCCCTCAAAAATTCAGTGTTATCTCAGGCCCCGGCAATGCTTTCGATGCCAATAGTTTTGCCCCACCTGTGACCATTACCACAACAGGCGACGTGAACGATGTGATAGCCGGTGATGCGGACAACGATGGCAAAGTGGACTTGCTAGCCAGGGACGGAAGCAGTTTGCTTATTCTAAAAAATCAGACTACGCCTGATGTTATAGAATCTTCCTCTTTTCAAACTATCCCAAGTGCCTTAGACCTATTTGTGCAACCTGGACAGCTGGTGGATCTTAACGGGGACAATTATCTGGACCTTTTTGTAAACAGTCGTGTGCTATTGAACAATAGTGAGGTTGGCGTTGAGCCCATCGAGTTTCAAGCTCGAATTTTCTTACCTACACAAAATGGTGACGGCACACTAGCAGATATAAACCGGGATGGAATTTTGGACCATGTCGTAGCCGCATCATCAGGAAGTGTAGTATCCATCAACGAAGGGCTTTACACCACAGCGCCACTTGTCGCCGGTGGAGGCCTCCCAAATTCAGCATTCGGGAGTGTCATAAATTTACCAAAGACCGCAGCTGGGGGCCATAGTATTGTGGCCGACTTGGATGGGGACGGTTTCCCGGACATTGCTGCCAGTAATCCCAATACAGATAATATTTCCCTTTTCAGAAATCTCGGTTCGACCGATATTATCTCAGATACCGATTTCTCCACCGCACAAAATTTCGCAGTAGGTGATAATCCTACCCAGGTTATGGCCGGGGACCTGGACCTGGATGGAAAAACGGACCTGGCAATCGTCAATCAAAATGACAACTCCGTAACTGTATTGCACAACCAAAGTACTATTGGGAATTTGAATTTCGATACCTACAATTATCCGGTATCAGCTTCACCAAGACTGTTGCGCATACATGATCTGGATGGAGACGGAAAACCGGAGATTGTTACTGTAAACGCTTTTTTATCGGGTATAGGAGCCACTTTCAGTGTATTGAAGAATAATACGGCTTCCATGGATGCCTCCTCTTTTGCCATTGAACAGCTCTATACAAGATCCAACAATGCTGTCCCTGCTGATTTTGATATTGCTGATCTGGACGATGACGACCGGGCCGACATCATACTTACCTCAACCAATCCTGATGAACTGGTTATCTACAAAAACACGGTTACTTCAAGTGCCTCCATTGTAATCTCGGATCAACCGGTTAATGAAAGTCTTTGCGAAGGTGATAACGCCTCCTTTACCATAACTGCGACTGGGACCTCTAATCTCACTTACCAATGGCAGGAAGATCAGGGATCGGGGTTTACCAATCTTTCGGATGCCGGAGCTTATTCGGGGTCCACAACAGCTGACCTGACCATTTCCAATATAACCACAGCGCAAGATGGTTTCCAATACAGGTGCATTATTTCCGGGGATTTTGCTGCTGACGTCACCAGTGCAGATGCCGTTTTAAACGTGGTCACTATCCCATCCGCCCCTTCTGTCGTGGATGGTTCCGGATGTCTTAACACGAGTATAACGCTGACCGCCTCCGGCTCAACAGACAGTAATTATCGCTGGTATGATGCCCCCACCGGAGGAAGTCCTTTAACGGGCGAAGTAAACAGCGTTTATAATACTCCAACCCTCGCCGCTACTTCAAGCTTTTTCGTATCGATCAATGAAAATGGCTGCGAGAGTCCAAGAGTAGAAGCCGTTGCGAACGTTTTGCTTCCTGCAACGCTCACTAGTCAGCCACAGGATGAAACCGTTAATGTCGGAGGTACGGCGACTTTTACTGTAACTGCATCAGGAGACAATCTAACCTATCAGTGGCAGAAAGACGGCAGCGATCTGGACAATGAAACGAGCAGCTCACTTTCTTTATCAGATGTCATACCATCTGATGCTGGTTTTTACGTATGTGTTGTTACGAGTAGCTGCAATACAGTAGTTAGCCAATTCGCTGTTTTGGCGATCATTGACCCTAACATAGGTTTCTCCGTCACCGATTCTGATCAAAATCAGTCGATAATCAATGCCCAATCTTCTCCTATAGATTTTGGAATGGCCCAGGTTGGGACGACTGTTACACGATCCTTTGTGATTGACAATACTGGCCAAACCGTTATTAATATCAACTCTGTACAGGTTTCGGAACCCAATATCTTCTCCATCAGTAATCCCCCGACTCAGGTTCTTCTAGGAGGAGCCAGCAGCTTCGAAATTATTGCTTCAAGCCAGGGTATGGGTACGTTTAGCGCTACAGTTTTAATAGACACAGATATAGGTAGTTTTACCTTTCCTATATGGATTGAATTTTCAGATCAGCCCTCGGGAGGTGCATTGATCGTATATAACGCCTTAGCACCTAACGGTAATGGAAAGCACGATTTCCTCAAAATTGAAAATATCGAATCTTTCGCAGACAACTCGGTACAGATCTTCAACCGTTGGGGGGACAAGGTGTACGAGGCTACAGGCTATGATAATCAAACCACGCGGTTCGAAGGAACCGGTAATGTAGGCGCTAAAGGCGAGCTAGTGGAGGGGACATACTTCTATGTGGTAAAGACCGAAAATGAAGAATTAACCGGATTCCTCTTTTTGAGGAGATAGCCAATAAAATTTCAAAACGATGAAAAAAACTTTATACCTTCTTTTAGTTATTTTGGCTCATCCCATCTATGCGCAGCAGGATCCACTTTTGAGTCAATATCAGTTCAATCAACTACCCGTAAACCCGGCCTATGCAGGGGTTAATGATGTAGCCAGCTTCGATCTACAATACCGGTCGCAATGGGGCGGAGTAGAAGGAGCACCCACCACAGTCCTACTTTCGGGACATAGCTCATTTTTCCAAAATCAGGTCGGGTTAGGTTTCTCCTTGGTACACGACCAGGTAGGGATCAATACCAATACCGATTTTAACCTGACTTATGCCTATGAATTAGAAGTAGCGTCAGATGTGACCCTCTCATTTGGTTTACAAACCGGTTTAATGTCATTGCAGTATGATTTTAACGAATTAACACTGGAAGATCCCACGGATGAAGATTTTATCAATGCTGACGACGGGTTTACTAAATTCAATGTAGGGACCGGACTGTTTCTAAGTGGAGAACGATTTTACCTTGGCCTTTCCATTCCCCGCTTGCTGAAGGTACAGGAAGATATCGGAGAAAATACCGGTGAACGATATAATCAACATTATTATGTAACCGGAGGTCTAATCATTGATCAGTTGTCTAGTGTCGTAATTAAGCCCTACGTTGTCACTCGAATTTCTGAGGGTGCCTCAGTGTCCGCTGATGTTGGTGTAAACGCCTTGTTTGCCGATCTAATTTGGGGCGGGATCTTTACCCGTAATTTTGAGACCGTAGGAATAAACACTTTTTTGAATCTTAATAATGGATTTAGGCTTGGCTATACCGGAGAACTAGTATCTAATGACCTGTCATCGGGTTTTAATACGCACGAGATATCGGTGGGTATCGACCTTGAGCTTTTCAGCAACCAGGTAGTGGCTAGAAGATATTACTGATATGGATCAGAAGTATTGCGAGAGTTAGGAATGATACTACTAAGCATTTGCTTCTGCCTCGAAAGTGTAGCTACTTAATTTATAAGGACGATTGAGCTAAGAAAGCCGGCAGAAAGACTTTCCAAGGTTCATTGGAATAGAAAAATACAGACATGGTCTTACCCTATATATCATCTCTGGACGACATCGGAAATGCGCAAATAATCTTAAAAGTCTTGCAGAATGAGAAAGGTTCAAAAGAGTATTAGTGGTTAAAGCATGAAAAAAATAAATAAAGTGGCTTCATCTTGGAAGAGCCATGAAAAAATAGGATTCCGTTTTGTAATAATCGTTTTTACACTATTCATCATTTTACTTGATTGGCCAGCTAATCCAATTGTTACTTACCTGTATTATTATGGATATTTAGCACAAGGATTGGATGGTATTGTGTCCTGGATAGGGAAAAATTTGTTTCATATTTCTTACGTTATTGTCTCTCCATATGACGGAGAGCACAATGATAGAACCTACGTCTACTTATTATACTTTTTCATAACTCTCACCGGAGTTGTAGGAACACTACTATGGAGTTTGGCGGATAGAAAAAGGCAGAATTATGATGCCCTTTACTATTGGTTTACTGCAATTATCAGGTATTATCTGGCATTTACGATGTTCCTATTCGGGCTTTATAAGTTTTTCAGAATTCAATTTCCCGAACTTGGCTATTACACATTGACTGAGACCGTCGGAGACATGTCACCCATGCATCTGGCATGGACATTTTTTGGTTATTCCCAGGGTTACAATGTTTTTATGGGTATGGTTGAAAGTGCAGGATTACTCTTGCTTTTCCGCAGAACTACAGCTTTTGGAGCATTACTCTCTATGGCGGCTCTTACCAATGTTATTGCTATCAATTACAGCTTTGATGTACATGCCAAAATGTATCCTACCGTTTTGTTTTTCATGGCCTTTTTCCTGTTGATTAAGGATGCAAAACGCATTGGTCAATTTTTCTTCACAGGTAGAGCCGTTTCGCTTCCGGTTATCAAAGAAGTTGTGGTTCAAAAAAGATGGATGAATATTGGAAAAACAGCTTTGAAGATATTAGTTATAGGTTTTTTTCTGGTTGCCCATTTGAAAAGCAGCATTGGATACAGAAAAGGTTACCAGGAAAAGTTAAAGTCCATATCACCATATTCCGGCATTTACGATGTTGACGTATTCGTTTTGAATAATGATACCCTGTCCAAAGATCATCGCCAGGTGTGGCGGCAGCTTGTGCTTGGTGACAGAATGCTTGAAGCGGTACGCTTTAAGGGAGATAGTATCCTATTTGCATCTGCGGCTGCAAATAAAAAACAAATCACTGTTACCGGTAATCCAACCGAACTATTTACAAATATTCAAAAGATATACAATGAGTTGGGATTTACGGATGAAACATATTACAGCATGGATTCTGTACTACTTGCTCGACAAGTAGTTAACGTCTTGAACTTCGAATTAGTTGATTCGACTGCCTTACTCTTATCAGGAGCTATAAAAAACGATTTGGTCTCTATCATCGCTAAAAAGAGAGATATCAACCTCAATGAATTCAGATTAATGAAAAGACGTTTCCACTGGATCAACGAAGCGAGTTACTTTTATTGATCACTCCGCACCTCCAAAAGTTCAAAACAGTAAAACGATAGTACCTGTACAGTTGATTGTAACAACAGCCCAGCTGAGTCGTCATGACTTTATCTATGAAAAAGTTATTCAAACTCTCCACTATCCGTAATCTAACCTGCGTTTTTCTGGGCTTTACTTTTTTCACGTCAGGTATGGCAAAGTTATATGTCGATCATGCTTTCATTGGATTTATAGGCCCCGTTTGGCTGGAGGACGAATTAAGTAAATTCGACTTGGGGATGTACGCCCGGTTTATCGGATACGCTCAAGTGGTGATCGGTTATCTGCTCTTAACCATTAGGTATTCTACACTTGGTGCTATAATGCTCGTTCCCCTCGCAGGAAATATCTTTATGGTCACGGTGTCCATGAGCTGGACAGGCACTCCCTATGTATTGGCCGTATTATTAGTGATGAATGCCTTGGTCTTATGGACTGATCGGAAGCGATTACTACCGATTGTAGGCGCTGATTCAAATGTGGTATTACGAGAGCAGACCCTAAAGGGGGTTTTGGTCTGGCTAGTTAGTTTGATCCTTATCATGTTGAGCATCAGCATCTCTTATTTATGGCAGCCCATCGCTTATGCTATGGTAGTAATTGGTATAGGACTAGCTATTTGGTCTTTTCGTTTGGATCGAAAGTCGCTACCTACCGGACTGATTTGACGAACCATTTGTTGGAGAAGAGTCTCTATCTAAGCTGACATCGCTAAAAAAAATCAGCCTTAAAGTAAATGCCTTAAAAAGGTTTAAGCAGCTGTCAATCAAGTATATATACGACAACAAACGTTTACAATTGTAATTTAAGCGAATACAAATATTTATCATACGAATCGAGCTTTCACATCTCTTTTGCTTTGCTTCAGCGAATCGGAAATACCGACTAGCGCATTATCAAATTTTACTTATTTAAATCTTATTATCATGAAAAATTTAAAGAACAGCGTGCAATTGATCGGAAGACTAGGTAAAGATCCTGAAGTAAAAACGTTGACATCCGGGAAGAGCCTGGCTACTTTTACCATGGCTACCTCTGACGCTTACTACAATAGCGAAGGCGAAAAAGTGGAAGACACGCAATGGCATAACATTGTGGCCTGGGGCCCGAAAGCCGACGTTGTGTCTAAGTATTTAGTCAAAGGCAAAGAAGTGGCTATCGAAGGAAAACTGATCCACAGGTCGTATGAAACTTCTGCCGGAGACAAGCGGTACATCACCGAAATCAATATGAACGAATTGTTGATGATCGGAAGTAAAAAAGCCTGATAATGGTTGATAGTAGGGTAGGCGATTTCAAAAAGTGTCTACCCTTGTTCATTATTTTTATGTACTTATTACCGTGTAATTGTTATGTCTGAACTTAACCCACTGCATATCCTGAAAGAAGTATTCGGCTTCTCAAAATTCCGCGACTATCAGCAGGAAATTATTCAAAGCGTACTAACCGGGCACAACACCGTGGTGCTGATGCCCACAGGCGGGGGTAAATCGTTATGTTACCAGGTCCCTGCACTGGTTAAGGAGGGAACGGCCATCGTCGTATCCCCGCTTATCGCCTTGATGAAGGACCAGGTGGATGCACTTCGCCTCCACGGCGTAAAGGCCGCCTATTTGAATTCTACCCAGCGCCATGAAGAGCAAAGCGCTATCTTCTCTCAATTAAGAAGTGGAGAGCTAAAATTACTTTACCTTGCCCCTGAAAGACTTCTGGGAAAGGAAGAAGAGTTCATTTCTTTTATAAGGGAAATCAATATCTCGTTAATTGCCGTGGATGAAGCGCATTGCATTTCGGCCTGGGGGCATGACTTTCGCCCTGAATATCTGTTGCTGGCCAATGTGAACAAAGCGTTTGGTGATAAGGTACCCGTGATCGCACTGACCGCTACTGCGGATGAACTCACCCGAAAGGACATCATTGAAAAGCTGGAGCTCAATGATCCCAAAGTATTTATCACCGGCTTTAACCGGCCAAACATCCAATACCTGGTAAAACCTAAGACCAACGCCTATCTACAACTGATTGAATTTTTGACAAAGCGTAAAGACGACAGCGGCATTATCTATACGTTGCGAAGAAAGGACACAGAAGAACTAGCTGAGCGCTTGAATGCCGACGGCTTTTCTGCCAAGCCCTACCATGCAGGTCTTGATCGCTCCCTACGGAACCGACACCAAGACGAATTTCTTAAAGATGAAACCAAGATTGTAGTAGCAACGATCGCTTTTGGAATGGGCATCGATAAGTCCAATGTTCGATACGTCGTACATATGGATTTACCCAAAAATGTCGAAGGTTATTATCAGGAGACCGGACGAGCAGGCCGGGACGGCCTCGCCAGCACAGCGCTCATGTTCTATTCCTACAGCGACTTTTTTACGATGCAGAAACTGGTAAGAGTGGCAGATAATCAGGAACAGTCTGATGTCATGGAAGAAAAGCTAAGGCAGATGGCCAACTACGGAAGTCTGAAAACCTGTAGAAGAAGGTTTTTATTAGAGTATTTTGGCGAGAAGGCTACTTCTCATTGTGGAAATTGTGACAACTGTCTTCACCATTATGAGGAAATTGACGCCACGGAAATTGCACAAAAAGCGCTTTCGGCAGTAGCCAGGCTGGACCAACGATTTGGTGCGAATTATGTGATCGATTTTTTACGAGGATCCCAGAGCGCTAAGATCAGGGACGTGCATAGACAACTGAAAACCTACGGAGTAGGATCAGACCTCTCTAGGGACAACTGGCGGCATTACCTGAACGAATTGATCCACGAAGGCCTCCTAAAAAGATCTGCCGGTCAGTACCCTGTTATTGAGCTCACGGAAAAAAGCCATGCCGTATTGAAAGGCGAAACTAAAGTTAAGCTATCAAAAGCGGTCGAAGTGGAAACCGCTTTTATCAAGGAAGAGGCTCCTGAGCTTCATGCTGATCTGGTAAGGATATTAAAGGATCTCAGAAGAGTACTGGCCGATAGTGAAGGTGTTCCTGCTTACGTAGTGTTTTCAGATGCCACACTGCATGAGTTAGCTTCTTTTCTCCCCAATACGTTGGAGGAATTACACCGCATTAGCGGATTTGGTACGATCAAGGTGCAGCGCTACGGCGAAGTGTTACTGGCTCAAATCAGAAAATATTGTGAACAGCACCAGCTCGATTCAAACCTAACCCCAGTACGACCTACATCCAGAAAAAAATCCAAGACTACTTCAGGAGCGACTTATCTAAAGACGTTGGAGCTGTTCCAGGCTGGAAAAAATAGGTTTGAAATTTCCAAAGAGCGTGGTTTAGCCTTAGGAACGATTGAATCACATTTTGAAAAGCTCATACGGCAAGGTAAAATAAAGGCAAATGATGTACTGGAAGAAGAAACCATTTCTATCATCAAGGATGCCATTTCCAAAGTGGAACAAGTGGGACTACGACCCGTGAAAGAAGAATTGGGTGATGCGTTTACTTACGGTGAGATACGAATAGTAGCGGCTGAATGGCAATCTTGATCCCATAAACCTAATTCTCGGCATTAATGTCTATGAGCAACTTAAACGAGATCTGACTAATTTGATGCCAGGAGCTCCAAAGCCTTCTCCATTACCACATCACGCTCATTGATCAAGTCATCCATTGAGGGAATCACTTCATAATCAGGAAGGGCACCCCGATTATTGGTGGTTTGCCTTTCACCATCATGAAAAACGGCATGATATCTTGGTATAGTTACCCTATACTTTGAGTTGGGAAGGAAAATGTACTCTGCCGAACCTCCGGCAAAGCCTTCATACCGGCCTCCTGCTTCTTCACCAATTAACGTGGCATTAGTGTACTCTTTAAAAAACCTTGCTAAAACTGATGCTGAGGAAAACGTGCCGCCATTAATTAATACATATGTTTTCCCCTGAAAGGCGTATTTACTGGTAGAAGGATATTTATGCTTTTTCTCCTTTCCCTTCCAGGAGATGGATGTTTTGAAGACCCCTTTTTTATCCGTCAAATAGGGGAAGCATGTCTTCATAAAATTCGTTTCTGCCTCCATTGTTATCCCTCAAATCCACAATTAGATGTTCAGCACCTGATTCTTCCAACTCCTTAAATATGCCTTCATAAAGTTCATCGGCTTCAATTTCATATTTTTCTAATAACCCGCGATTGAAAGTCTTTAATGTGAGCAGACCATAACCGTTAACTATTTTGAATTCATAGACCTGATCTTTACCTTCTTTCTTGTGAGTAGGTTCTTCCTTTCTCTTGGCATTTCTTTCCAAGATAGTGGCAGCGCTGCATTCAGCCCATTCAATTTGACCTGTACTACGTTTTTTGATTTTTATTTTAAAGCTTTCAGGTTGTTCTACAAAAAGGAAATACATCCATGGGAACCCTTTGGAAAGCTGAACCTGCTTGTACGTAAGAATGCCTCCATCTGCCGGAGTGTGACGATTTAAGATCTCTAAAATACCTTTTGTCTTTTACCGTTGATCTCTAGGATTTCATCACCGCGCTCAAAAGAATTACCATCTACTAGGGCATGCCAAACGTAAATTTTACCATCATTTACAATCGGCGCTAGCGGCATGTATTTGAATTTGTTATTTACAATTCCCTCGTGTGCCTCGTCTTCCCAGGCGCCCAATCCAAAGTGTCCTTCATTACTTAATGTGGCTATCTCAGCTACTTTTCGAAATACCTCAAAAGTTGAAAGTTCACTATTCACTGAATTCACCACCTCGCCCGCCTTCTTGCTAAAATCTTGATTATAAGCATATAACGCCGGATTGTAAGTCTCTATTTGCTTAATGAGATACTTTAAATGCTCCTTAACCTGTTCCTGCGCATAGCGCTGGGCAAATACAAATAGGGGACAAAGAAATAGAGGCGCCAGAATTTTAATGGATCCCATTGTACTAATGAATGTATGCAGTAAGAGCGAAAATCTCTTAAGTTTAAACTTTATTTAAGTTAAAGTGAATAGATACGTCGCCTTTTTGAGAGGGATTAATGTCAGTGGCCATCATAAACTTCCTATGGCCGAGCTGAGAAGCAAGTTATCCGCTTTGGGCTATGACCATGTGGTTACCATTCTGAATTCCGGAAATGTTATTTTCAGCGCCAATTCAGAAGATATAGAAAAGATTGAAGCGACTATTGCCAGTCACCTTGAAGAAAGCTATGGTTTTCCTGTGCCTACTATTGTCCGGAAAGCAGAGTTTCTAAAGAAATTGATAACGACTGATCCTTTCAAAGATATCAAGGTAACAAAAGATATTCGCCTTTATATTTCTTTTGGTAAAGGCGGCCTACAAACCGACCTTACTCTTCCCTGGAAAAGCGATGACGGTGCCTACCAAATCCTGCAAGTCTCTGAGCATACCATCATGAGCGTTCTTGACCTGGCGGTGTCAAAGACTACGAAAGCTATGGATGCGTTGGAAAAATTTTACGGAAAGCATATCACCACACGAAATTGGAATACCATCAAACGGGTTGATCAGAAGCTATAGAAGTACTTACTGTCCTACACTCATCCTGTATACCCTCCCTTCATCATTCTGATTCTATTCGACACCCGGCGCTTCGTAAGTTTAATCGCCACTTATCTAAAAAGTATGAAGCAGCAAGATCTTGACGACGCACGAATGGAACTCTCCATAAAGGCCAAAAATGGCATTGATTTCATTACCTCAGCCAGCATTATCTGGGTAATAATCACTTTCATATGGACACTGTCTTACGCCGCCTACACTAAAAGTGTATTCACCTTGATGGCCAGTGGGCTCATGCTTCCATTAGCCTTTATTTTTTCCAAAGTGTATAAGGCGCAATGGAAAATTCAGGATAACGCGTTGCAGCCTTTAGGTCTTATTCTAAATATAGCCCAGCTATTTTATTTTCCATTCTTAATTCTCTGCTTGATAAAGTTCCCCAATTATTTTATACTGGCGTATGCTGTAATAACCGGAGCTCATTTTTTTCCTTACTCATGGTTCTACAATAAAAAGGCTTTTGGTTTTTTTGGCGGACTCATTTCTCTCGGTACTTTAGTTATCGGACTTATAGCTCAACCTGAAAATATGTTCTACATACCATTATACACATCAGTTTGCCTGGTAGTCCTGGGTATTGCCCTACAATCATCCTCCAGAAGAGATTACAAATAAGATAATGACAGGCTAAAGAACAATTTAGCTTTGAATAAACAGCTTACCCTGGCCGGAGTTCTTATAGTTTTACCCACCTTTTTACAAGTCGCTTATTCTCAAAAAGAAATTCAAGTAAGTAAGCGCCTTTGGGCAAGGTATTCAAGTTCAGTTGTTCGGAGCCTCGGAGTGCATACCTTTGCAAAGCCCTACCATGTAAGTCTTTGATTGTGAGCTTAGTAGGCAGTTCTCTGACTAATTCTATGCACAGCGCCCCCTCAGTATGAGGGTTTGGATATACCTTTAGGAAAGTCTTGTTGTCTATGGTAAGACCGGTCACCATTTCTTGGCCTAAGTCTATACTCAGACTAGCCGTACACCCTACATTATCCCTTACGGTTACTGTATAGGTCCCAGATGAAAGTTCTTCTAAGTCTTCCGGGTCATCAAAATCGTTGTTCCCATCCGTATCCCAGTCGTAGGTATAGGGCGGACTACCGCCTGTCACAGTAAGGTCTATTGTTCCATCATTCCCGCTCATTTCTTGTGTGGTGGAAGCACTTATTTCGGGCAGTGGGTTTACCGTAATGGTAACATCAACACATGAAACTTGCGCGCCACAGTTACCCGCACTCACAAAATAGGTTGTAGTGGCATCTGGCGCAACCTCCAACGTATTCCCTGCACCTAATAAAGACCCCCCACAGCTGCTTTGATACCACTGCCCTTGACCATCGGCTAAACCCATGGCTGTAAGTAATACACTTTCCCCGTGGCATATACTCGTGCTACTGGCCATAATACTGGCAACTTGTGCTTCGGTACATCGTCTGTAAAAATAGGTCTTATCATCAGCGATAACTGATGCTCCGAAACTGCCTATGGCTACCCTGGATCCAAAGTTATCGAAAGAATCCCGATCAGAAGCCTCAATTTTATCGACAACACTCCAGCCGTTTCCTCCCCTTTCCAGAATATAAGCCAGCCCCGCAAACGCCTGAAAATCTTCTCCATTTGCATTTAGCCCTTCCTGATCTGCCCCTACTATGGCCACGTCCCCCTGAATATCCACCCACACACCAAACTGATCATTCGCGCTTCTGTCCGGGGAAACAATTTTTTGCAAGTTCCATGAAGCTCCAGAGAAAATACCTACAATACCGGGGTGCAGCACTCCATCATTCAGCGCACCTTGATCATCGGCGCCGCCATCATCAAGAGGGTGTTCCGGTATACCCACTATGGCTGTGCCTTCCGATATGGCTACCTGTGCTCCAAACCTATCGCCTGGCTGTAACAGGGGAAAATTAAGGGTTTGCCCAAAAGTACCATTTGCTGTAAAAATGTACGCAGCTCCTAAATTCGGTCCACTTTCCGAACCATCTAAGAAAGGAGCGCCAATGATTATATAGGTTTGGGAAATGTCCAACGCTTGCCCAAAACCCTGCTGTTCTGATGATGGAGGTTTCATTTCCCTATCTTCTACCCATTGGCCGGAATTCCCATCACGTTGGTATGAGTATGCAGCGCCTACAAAGTCATCATCTCCCGGAGCGCCTATTAGCGCCTTATCCTCGTGCATGGCTACGGAAACTCCAAACCTCTGTAGTTGCTCACCTTCTATTTTTTGTACCTCTGACCAGGTATTGCCATTCAATTCAAAAAAATAGGCAGCATTTTCGAATTCTGTACCTACCAATGCATATCCTTCGGAAGAAATGGCTACATCAAATCCAAATTTATCTTGATTCCCCCTGTCCGCAGCTACAATTTTCTGCATGAACTCCCAGTTTCCTGAACTTCCTAACCTATAAATAAAGGCTGCTCCGGCACGGTCAATATCATTTTGACCCCCTGCGTCAGTCTCATTAAAGGGCGAGCCCACAATGGCATAATTGCCATCCATATCCAAAGAAAATGGCTCATTGTCTGGAAGTAATGGAGATTCTATCCATTCTTGTGCCTTAACTGGGAACGCCAAAATAAAAAATATGAACAGTAAGGTATATTGATGTTTTATTAGTTTTTGGTTCATGAGGTGTTTTGTTGTTAGTATCAGCACTTTTTTCATGGGAATATCTTTATATATTGAGCTGCTAGTCATCCTCGTAGTGTTCCATCTAATAACCAAATGCCTTCAATTGGGTCAGCTGTAGCACAATCTCCGGTAAATATTGGAAATGCATCTACTCGTATGGCAGAATCGCTAACTCCTACAAGATCAAAATCATTAGGAGCCAGGTTTACTATGGTAGTATCTTCCAAGTCCTCCATGACAGGGCTGACATCGGCAGTCTCATCATCGCTACAGGCGCTTACACAGAGCCGGGAAAATATACTGGCACTTAGAAATAAGCTTAAGTCAAATCTTTGCTTTATGACGTGCACATTCATGTTTTTCTAGTTAAGTTGAAAATTGTAGATCAATCCAGTACCCATACACCGGGTACGGTGATAAGCTCCGGGTCTCGACCCCCTATCACAAAGACCTTATCCTTAAAAACATCCGCAGTGTGGACAATACGTGGAGTAAAGTTTGGATTAGATGTATTCTTAATCCAGTTTATGCCATTGATCGATGACCATATCTCATTTGTTTCGCCTTCGGCCACTATCCACATCCTGCCATCAAGAACAAAGGAATCAAACGCACTTCTAGCCGAAAAATCAGCATGTTCGGTTGCTCTTGACCATGTTTCACCCTCAGCAGAAAACCAAACATCATTAAGAGTGCCTTCATCACTATTACCTCCCATCAACCACAGCTTATCGTCAAAAACAAGCGATGTAAAATACGAACGTTTTCCAAAAGGTGCACTGGCCGTTACTTGTGTCCAGTCAACTCCATTTGGAGAAACCCATATATCACTTAGCCTATTAGCTTGCTGGTCTCGGCCACCTATAAGCCAAAGCCTATTTTCAAAAACTATAACCATATGACCAATCCGATCTCCGTAGGGCGCTGCTTTTTGGGCCAACTGCCAAGTTTCCCCATCATTGGACGACCATATGTCTGTAGGCCAATCACCGAAACCGGAACCTCCTATCAGCCAAAGTTTGTTATCAAAAGTGACAAGTTGATGACCATTCCTGCTTGTGAAAGGAGCCTCCAAATTTTCCAGTGATACTTCCCAGGTAACCCCGTCCTCTGAAAACCATACATCATTTTGATTACCAAAACCAGCTATAAAGCCTCCCACCAACCACAGCCTATCTTTGAAGACCGTGGTGGCATGTGACTGACGGGCCGGAAGCTGTGTATCTGTGGCCTCATCCGGAATATTAAGGCCACGTGTGGTGAAGCTGTAAACTTCACTGTCTCTGTCATTTCCTTCATCATCACTTGCTCTTATTTTCCAACGGTAGGTACTCTGTAAAAGCAAGCGATCTGAAAGTTCATAAGTGAGATCTTGAAGTCCATCTTCAATCACTGTGGAAGGTTGGGTAAGCGTATCCAATAGTAGGGAGTAGGTTACAGCGTCCCCATCAGGGTCTTCAGCTGCGTCCCAACTAAATGTAGGAAGCAAGTTAACCCCTAAGGCGTTATTTGTTACTCCTATAAGGTTGAAATCATTAGGAGGAAGATTGACGTTGGTTGTATCTTCCATGTTGTCGTCATTAGGAACTGCTTCATTTTCATCATCACAACTTGTAAGTAGCCAACATACAAACAATGCTTTGAGTATAATTTGAATCTTTTCCATAATCACTGAAGTTCAGTGTAAATGTAATTCGGTAGCGATTTTAGGTGTCCGAGATATTTAACATTGAAAGAATTAGGACATTAAAAGGGTGTTTTCCCTGTTATTAAAGAAACAAATACTAATGATTCTACATACGCTTCATTCCCGTTGCAGCTGCCTCAAAGTGTTAAGATTATGGAAGTCTGAAAAATTCAATTCCGAAAGAATACTAAAGTGGTCATGCTCCCTATAGCTCGATGGAGACATTCCTGTACATTTCTTGAATGCCTTATAGAATGTAGATTTTGAGTTGAACCCTGCTTCAAGGCCTATCGACAGGATAGTGTACCGTTTATAATGCTGTGACCTTAAGTTGGTTTTAGCCTCTTTAACACGGTAGCCGTTTATAAAGTCAATAAAACTCTCCTGTCTTATGGCATTAACCATGCTGGATAAATAGGAGGCCGATATCCCTAACATATCAGCGGCTGACGCCAGGCTCAAATGAGGATTCCGATAAACTTTCTTCTCACGCATAAGCTCTTCCAACTTGACATAGTATGTATTTTCTTTACTGAATGTTTTTTTCTTAAATGCCCTTAGTTCTTTTATTCTTTGCGCACATAGCGTGGCAATTATGTTGAAAAGGTACAAGTGCAGTTCGGTAAAGAAGCCTTTAGCTGGGTGCTCGCAATCTATGACTCCAAAAAGCTTGTCACCAACAATAATTGGGACACATATTTCAGAGTATCGCTTTTGATCATCTATAATGTAACGTGCGTCTTTTGAGGTATCACTTACAAGCTCGGGATTCATAGTCTGCGCCACATAACCCACAATGCCCTCACCGGGATTAATGGAGATCTGGTTGTAAATGGTTCTGCCTGCGGGATTCTTTTCCCCATACGCAGCTTTTTGAACCAGTAGATTTTGTTGCTCATCGTATTCGTAGATGACGCAATCTACCAATCCCAACTTATGAATAACATTTTTGGTAACGTCCCAAAGTACCTCTTCTATTGATTCCATAGTATGCAGAGAGGTAGAGAAAAAACTGATCGCTTTAAGCTCATTAATACCTTCCATAACCTGTCACTTGGTACAGGTTAAATGTATGGGCATAGAATGGAACACAGCTTTTGATATGTAACAGGATACTCAAGAAATGTAACAGGCCAGTTTTAAGAGGGCTGTTT
>ERZ1740070.396-NODE-396-length-30703-cov-9.247390_pt1 | contig 30703 bp, 21 predicted proteins | sample MGYA00581734_ERZ1740070 | MGnify/ENA primary metagenome ERZ1740070 (study PRJEB43018, sample SAMN04849744) | marine metagenome | isolation source: floating plastic debris | place: Pacific Ocean | collected 2008-09-01 | study: EMG produced TPA metagenomics assembly...
AAGGGTTGGAACGAGAGCGCCCAAGCATTCACCACGGCGTACGGCTACGACGCGCCGGACGCCGCGTGCCTCGAGATCGGCCTGCGCGGCTTGCTTCCGGCCGATGACGAGCGCTTCGCCGCGACCATCCGCGCGGTAGAGGCCCAACTCCGCGAGGGCGACACGGTCTTCCGCTACCACTGCGACGACGGCTTGCCCGGCGCGGAGGGCGGCTTCAACCTCTGCACTGCGTGGCTCATCGAATCGATGGCGATGACGGGCCGGCGAGACGACGCCCGGCGGCTCTTCGGGAGCTACTGCAAGCTCGCCGGCCCCACGGGCCTGATCCCCGAAGAGGTCGACCCCGCGACGGGGGCGGGCCTGGGCAACCACCCGCAGGCGTACTCGCACCTTGGGTTGATCAACTGTGCGCTGCGGCTTGCCCGCTAGCTGGCGGGTTACGGAAAGCGCGGTCCGGTGTCGATATCGGGACCGTCGAAATCGATGCCGTCGAGGCCGCCGCGGGTCACGAGCATGCGAGGCACGCTAATCACTCTTGTGTCTTCGGGAATCGCCGGCCATCCTGAATGGATCGGATCATAAAAGAATCTGAACGGTCGTGAGGATGTGGGGCGCGTCGGATCCCATCCCGGGTTCGCGTCGCCCGCCCGACGATACTGCACGGAACCGTCAGTAAAGAGCACCGAAACGCGCGAGTTGTCCAATCCATAGAACTGGCTGCTATCGGCGTCGGAATAGAAGTCGAAGGAAGAAAACTGGAGTACTTTTTGCGCCGGGAAGCGGACTTCGCTGAGCCTTCGGATTCTGTCGACTCCAAGCGATGGCGCGTTCCAGAAGTCGTATGTGCTTCCTGCTAGCTTGAGTGCGTTCTCGCCGCGATCGACCCACTGCAAGAAGCTCGCTGAGGTTTGGAACAGTGAGCGGAAGTACTCGCGGGTTCTGAACTCGGGCGAGAAATCGGCGAAGTTGTCACCCCAGATGTCGGTCTCGGCGAGCGAATAGTCGCGAGCGACGGCCGCGAAGGCGCCAGCACCCGAGGGAACGAGTCGCGGGTCGGGCAGGTCGATACCCGCATAGTCCGCCAAGACAAGGAACGAAAACCTTGCCTCAGGAATCGTAAATCCTGGAATGATGTCCTGGTCAATCGGAGACCTGTGTCGCAGGATGTCTGCTGCTTGGGCCGCGTGTGCTTGGTTTATCGTGGGCGCCGAGGTCTGCAAGTCAGCAAGGTCTGCAAACTCGCTATTCGCTTCGCCTGGCTGCCACGTGAACGACCAGTACCGCCCATCGTTGTCCGCCGCGTAGCTCGCACCGAGGCCGCTGTACCAGGCGAGGTTGAGCATGTCGGTGTCGCGTTGCCCTTGGAGGTCCACGGCGTTGCCCGCGACCTGCACCGCGCCGGCGAGCGTGACGATGGCTGCGGTCGCGACGAGCGTGTCGATGATTGTGAAGCCGCGGGGTTTGCGGCGGTGGGGTCGGCTCATCTCGGGGCGTGGGCAATCGCGTGGTGTCATGGCGTGATCTCCTCGGGCGTGTTCCAAGTTTCTGACGCACCGGTGGTCAACGCGTTCCCGGGCGTGAACAACAGAGTTCAGTGTGCGGGTAGCGAATTCCCGCGGAACGCAGTGCGGAGTCGAGCGTCAGACCAGTCGACCCAATGGAGGATCGCCCATGTCAGCACTCGGAAACGCACTCATTACCTCGATCGCCATCGCGACCTGTTCGTTCGCATCGTCGGCGGGCATGGACGCGGTCCTGATCACCGGCGGGCAAGCGCCGGGCTTCGAAGCTGGTGCGGAGATTGTCGGGATCGCGCCGTACTCCTGGGCCGACGGCACCCCCGCGGCCGTGGTCGCGATGGTCCGGCGTGACGGTGACCTCCCGGAAGACGCGGCGACCGCCCTCTATCGCATCGATGGTGCGGTCGCATCGCTCGTGTACGTGCCCGAGCCGGACGAGGAGGGCGCGATCGAGCGCATCCAGAGCGCGTGGTCCATTCCGGGGCGGGACGGCGAGTTCGGCGCGATCGTGTCGTTGCGCGACGACGATCCGCTGATGCCCGCGAATCTGCACGGGCACGCTGTCATCGATGGCAGCGGGGCGACGCTGTTGGCCGTGGGTTTCGAGGGCGCGGGCGGCCTGTCGCATCGCCCCTTTGGCCCGATGGGCAAGCGGGCGTGGACGGAGGACGGCGGGGCGCAGTGGTGGGTGGGCGACCTGTTCACAGAGTCGCTGATCGCGCAGCGCGGCGATGTCGCGCCGGGCACCGATGGCGATGTCTTTGCGTTCTTCGGGTCGCCCGAGTTTTCGGTGACGGCTGCGGGTGAAGTGGCGGCGGTGGTTCGTGGTGTGGTCGTTGCCGCCGACGTGGAACAGCCGACATTCGCCCATGAAACCCGCGGCGGCATCTGGCGTTGGCAAGATGGTGCCGTCGAGTTGGTCGTTCTGGAAGACTCGCGGGTGCGATACGTCGGCAGGCCGGTCATTAATACGAGCGGCGAGGTCGCGGTGCCGGCGCGGATCGACGACGGCGGCACGGCACAGCTCTCGGCGATTCTTGTGGGGAGTGGCGGGCAGTTGACAGAGGCCTTCATCGAGGGGCTGCAACCCGGTGGATCGGCCTTCTTTCCGTACACGAGCACTGCGCAGGACCCCATCGTGATCGACAATCGTGGTCAGGTCCACTTCCGAGCGACGCTCGATGGAAGTCCCACCAGCTTCAATCAGTTGATTATCTCGGTTGATAGATTTGGATTTGGTGGCGGTATTGAGGTGCAAGAAGGCAGCCCCGCTGGGTCGGCTGGTGGGGCACTCCTGTTTGTCCGGCACATCGCAGACTGGCATGTCCGGGCCGACGGCGGCATCATCGCGCGGGTTGCGACTACCGACATGAGCGGCATGCGGGTCGACTCGCGACTCATCGATACACGGCAAGGTGTCTTGATCGCCGAGGGCGAACCGGTCGATCTCGGCGACGGCGACAACGCGGCCATCCGCTCGTTCGCTTTCGGCAACGCCGCAGCGGGCAACATGGGCCGGCTGCTGCCGGACCGCGAGATTGATCTGTTCTCGGTGGAGTTGGTTGATGGTCGCCAGGCAATTGTGACGCCCATGTCGCTCTGCCCGGCCGACCTATCGGGCGATGGCGTCGTGACGCTGGCTGACTTCAGCCTGTACATGCAACTCTGGTCGCTGGGTGTCGTGGACCTTGCTGACGTGACGACCACCGGCACCGCTTCGGGTGTGCCGGATGGTGTCGTCGACCTCTCGGACTTCTCGTATTACCTGACACTCTGGTCGGCGGGATGCCCTTAGGCGGGGTTTCGTCAGGCTCTGTGGAATTTGGGAAACCGCGTCGGCGGAACGTCGTATTCTGTTCGGATGCGTTGGGTGGCGCACAAGTCGCGGCGAGCGTTCACGCTGATCGAGCTACTAGTGGTCGTTGCGATCATTGCGCTGCTGATCGGCATTCTGCTGCCCACGCTCGGTGCGGCAAGGCGGTCGGCTCGGCTGGCGGTGTGTGGCTCGAATATGAGGCAGTTGGGTGTTGCTGCCGCCAACTACACCGGCGACTTCCAGGGTTTGATCTTTGGGCTCAGTTGGCGAGCGGGGAACTATGAAAGTGACTTCGCCGATCTGAACGGCGCGGATCCGGCCTCGCCGTGGGACGCCGCGGCGAGGCAAGTCTTTGATATCGTCCGTCGTCGATCGGGCCGTGTTGACTTTGGGCCAGTGCCTAACAGATGGATCCCGCACGTTCGGTACAGTCACATGGCGCTACTCGACTACTCAACAGACACGCTTCCGGATCCTGTCGTGCACTGCCCGGAAGACCGCCTTCTCATCGGCTTTGCGCGTGATCCGGTTGCGTTCAGCAACGGCGAGGCCGATGGGCAGTCTCCGACCGCGTTTCAGCCACGCGGAAGCAACACCGCTCTTGCGTACAGCGCGAGTTACCAAGCGACCGTAGCCGCGTTTGATCGCAACCAGAGTCTCGACGTGCGAGGTACGCCTGCAAGTCGAACGGTGCAACGGCGGCTATCTCCGTTGACGACGTTTGCGATCCCATTGAATCCAAACGCTGAACTCGGTCCGACACGGTCCAGCACGATCGCGTTCGCGGCAAATAAGGTGCACATGAGCGATATCACGCCTGCTCACGGCAAGACCGAGACGTTCTATAACTACGACGGAGCGGTGCAGCCGATGCTCTTCTTTGATTCGTCCGTGCGTACCTTTGACGCGGCAGACTCGAACGGGGGTTGGATTCCGAATCGCCCGCAAGACGCGGATACACGCCGTGTTGTCGGCACCAACGAGCCGCCGTTTCCGGTACGTTTCAACTGGACCCGTGGCGGCTTGCGTGGGCTCGACTTCGGTGCTCCTGACGTCGATACGGGCCAACCGCGCAACTAGCGCAATTGCTGCAGGCCCTCGGCCGCCCACGCCTCGTACCGCCGGCGAACGACATCGAAGACACGCTTGCGCTCGCCGGTTTCCGAGATCAGGCCCTTCCGGTTGTACCAGTCCTGGATGCCGCCGAGCGGGCGACGCGGCGAGCGGAAGTCTTTGAGGATCCAGGGCGACAGGCCTTGCAGCATGCCTGCTGTGCGGAGTTCGTCGCACCACTCGAGTTGGTCCTCGTAGAAGCGAACGCCGAAGTCTTCGGTCCAGATCTCGTCGGTCCCGCCGGCCAACCCTTGCTTCACGCCCACGCCGAACTCGCTGAAGAGCAACGGCTTCTCCCACGCGGTCGAGAGCGGCAAGCCCGCGAGCTGGTCGGTGTCGTCGTGGTACCAGCCGATGTACTCGTTGATCGCGAGCACATCGGCGTACTCGCCGAAGGGGTCTTCGACGATGACGTTGTTGAGCGTGCCGTCGTCGCCGCGGGTCATGGTGACGAAGCAGGCCGCGGAGATCAGGCGTGAGTCGTCGAGGCGTCGCGCGGTCGCCGCGAGGTCGCGGCGGAGCGCGGTCTGCGCGTCGTTGCCCTCGTTCTCGTTACCGACCGACCAGATGATGACGCTCGCGCGGTTGCGATCGCGTTCGATCATCTCGGTGAGGTGTGTTTGTGCATAGGTCTGCGTGGTCGGGTTCTCGAAATCGAGCACCCAATAGACGGGAATCTCCGCCCAGACCATGAGCCCGAGCTCGTCGGCGATGCGGAGCATGTGCTCGTTGTGCGTGTAGTGCGCGAGGCGGACGTAGTTACAGCCGAGGTCCTTCGCCCAGCCGAGCAGCGTCCGCGCGTCCTGCTCGCTCCATGCCCGTCCCGGCCGATCAGGGGCCTCCTCGTGCAGGCAGATGCCGCGGAGGAACACGGGCGTGCCGTTGAGCAGGATGTCGCGGCCGCGCGTGGAGATCGTCCGAAAGCCGATGCGGTCGGTCACGTGGTCGCCGGCATTTGTGTCGATGGACAACTTGTGGAGCGCGGGGCTCGCTGGGGACCATAGCTTCGCTCCGTCTGGCCACGGCATCGTCAATGAGGCCCGGCCCGACTGGTCCGTCGTCGCGGTGTACGCCTGGCCGAGGGCTTCGATGTCCACGGTGCACGCCGAGTTCGCCGCGTCGGGACCATCGAGCTGAACTGTGCCGACAACTGTGTCTCCGTCATCGCTGAGCTTGAATTCCCACGCGCGGATGAATGTACTCGGCGTCTCGAGGATTACGACGTCGCGCGTGATGCCGCCGTAGTTCCACCAGTCTGTGCGCATCGCCGGGACGTCTTCGGGACGCCGACGGTTGTCGACGCGTACGACGACGCTGTTCTCGCCATCGCGCAGGGTGTCGGTGATCTCGAAGGAGAACGGCGTGAACCCCACGTGGTGCGACCCGAGGTGTGTGCCGTTAAGCCAGACGTCGGCGTGGCGATTCACCGCGCCGAAGTACAAGAACTGGCGCATGTCATCGCGCTGGTCAAGCGTGAAGGTTCGTCGATACCAAAGCGTTCCCTCATAGAAAAAGAGGTCGTCTCGCTGGCTGTTCCAGTCCCCGGGAACGGAGATCGGCTGCGCAGCGTTGAAGCTGTACTCGATGCGCTCGGTCGGAAAGTTGCGCGTGCGATCGAGCCAGAATCCGTCGGCGAGCGGTTTGCTCAGGTGGGTGAGCGAGCCGTTGTCGAACGGGTCGGGGATATGTTGCCACTGCCCATTGAGATCAACCGCGACGCGGGACATCGCCGACGTGATGGGCGGCATGAGACCTTGTCCTTCCGGCCGATCGGGCGTTTGCCCCGGCGCCACTGGCTGTGCATGGCATGTTGATCCTGTGACACACCAGATCGTGACGACGGCGAAGAGAAAGGGGACAACTTGGACCATGAAGATGCTCCTTGATGCACGCCGCCCATACTTCGAAGCACGGTGGGCGTCGAGGCGACTTCACTTCGGGAACTTTCCAGTGCTGTGACCGATCGAAACTGTATCAGAGATCAACGATCAGCTCGCCTTCTCTGTCAGCCAGCTCGGCGATCAGCGTGCCCGATGCGTCCCATGCTGCCGACCGTCCGCCGGAGATGAAGCCGTCACCAGGACCGACCGCGTTGACGAGAAGGACTGCGACCGAGTGCCGTGCGGCGAAGTCCGAGAGATAGGACCGGGCTTGTTCCACGCCCGCCTCGGTTTTCGCCGTGCTCGCTGCGTAGACCGACGCGCCCCGAGCAAGCGCCGCGAGCCCGTGCTCGGGTTGCATCGCCTCATAGCAGATCGCGGGTGCGATTCGGATTCCGTCTGCCTCGATGTCCTGAACGCGACAACCGGGAACAAAGAAGCGGACTTCGTCCTGATGGAGCAGTTGCTTCGCGTAGCTCGCCGGAGGGTGCTCGGGCCGATACACCAAGAGTCCAATCTCAACACCAGTCTCAGCCACGAGCGGCAGGCCCGCGGCAACCACAATCCCGAGTTCGTCGCTCGCTGCACGAAGAGGCTCGAGCACTGGGGCATCGAGCGACAGGGCTTTCTCTGCTGCCACCGAAGGGCGGTAGCCCGTGAGCGACAATTCGGGGAAGAGCACGACGTCGCAAGCAGCGGCTGCGGCCCGCCTGACCACCTCGCGGTGCCGACCGACGTTGGTGTCTACGTCGGACGCGGATCGATACTGAGCCAAACAGACTCTCATGGACGATGTGCTCCGCGTCGACGCGTGCCGTGCTTGTCCGCAATGCCGGAGGGGGGACTCGAACCCCCACTCTGTTTCCAGAAGCGGATTTTGAATCCGCCGCGTCTGCCAATTCCGCCACTCCGGCGTGGGGTCCGATTGTATCCAGGGCGGGTTTGGGTCGCACCGGCTCACCTTCGCATTGCCTTCGGAGGTGTCGGGCCGATGCCGTCCGCGTAGTTGGACAGCGTGGTCGCGCGGGTTCTCGGCGGAAGCGACGCCGGAAGACGCTCGGCGTTGTGCGAGGGTGTTGGTCATGCGGCTGTGGAAGCGGGACGCGCGTGTCGTCATCGGCTTCGTGATGGGCTGGCAAACCCTCGCGCTTTGGACGAACTGCCGTGTTTCTCCGCCGCGGGGTACGCAGCGACGGCGTGCGGCAGTCACATCGCTGGCCCGGCCGGCGTTGTGCCGGCGTTCGCTGCTGTTTCGGGCGAGCTCGGCCACGCTTCGATCGTGGCAACGAGGCGACCGCCTGCAGGCGCAGCATCTGATGCCGGTGCTGGGAGGGTCGCTCTGATGTGCTCGGGTGGCCGCGGAACGGGGCTTGGTCACAGTTTTTCGAATTTCTTCTGGGGACACACGCAGGCGCTCGCGCATTCCCGTTTGAGGGCTCCGCCATTCTGCGGGCCGACCGAGAGAAGGAACACGCCATGAACCTCAACACTGCCAACCGCAACATCGCCCGCCGCACATCGACCACCCGCGCTTTTGCCGTACTCGCCGCGGCCGGCCTCGTCGCGTCCGCCGCGGCCGACTCCCGCACCGTCTACCGCTGGTGGTTCCCCGGCGGAACGCCCGTCACGGGCAACATGGCCGACTCCGCCAACTGGGAAGACTTCGTCCGGCCCTCGACCGCGTCGAACGCCAGGAATGCCCTGCACTTCGACTTCGCGGCCCCGCAGAGCTTCACCGCGAACAACAACCTCATGGACGGCCTGCCCGTCTCGACGATCTACCGAGGCCCGGGCCCCGGCACCACGAACATCTGGGGTCAGACGCTCGACCTCCGCGGCTTCTCGATCGGCTCAATCGGCTTCCCCTGCCAGTTCGTCAACGATGGCGACGGACCGATGAACATCACCGCCGCGCTCGAGGGCGGGAGTCTCGAGACGTTCGGCAACATCAATTTCAATCAGCCGAGCTCCGCCTTTTCAAGCCATACGTTCGCCGGCGTGACCATCGAGTCCGGCACGCTCTCGATCGGCAGTGCGTGGCACCTGGGCTCGCTCTCGGGCGTGCTGGATATCCGGCAGAACGCGACGCTCCGCCCGCGCGAGAGCATGGACATCTCGGTTCGGACCGAGATCGGTGGCGGCGCGATCGAGGTCGGAGATTCCGACGTGGTCACGCTGCGCTACCAGGGGCTGTCCAACAGCGGTGGCGGCGCGTTCAAGCGGGGGACGGGCACGCTCCAGATCACGCAGACCGACGCCGACGCCGTGCCGCTCAACCGATTCCAAAGGTGGACGGTCAGCGAGGGTGTCCTGCTTCTCGGGCCCGGCGCTGCCGATCGCCTCCGAGTCGATCTCCTCTCGTCGTCGGACGGCACGCTCCGGCTCGGCGGCGACAACGTGGTGTCATTCGCCACGGCTGTCGGTCGAATCGAGCCTGATGGCCACATCCTGACGATTCGCCGGGCGGATGGCAGCGGTTCGACGCCAACGATCTTGGGTGCCGGGCTGCACGGCGGGGGCGTGGTGCGCACGACCCTCGAGCCCATTCAAGTCGACAGCGCATCGAACTTCAGTGGCGAGTTCCGCAGCGCCCCCGCCTCGATCGTCATCGGCATCCAGGCTGGTCTCAACGGTCAGCCGAGGCTGAGCGTGCCGCAGGCGGGCTCGGAGATCCAGATCAACGGCACGCAGATTGTTTCCGGCATCTCAGGTCCCGGGCGCATCGCCCTGGTTGGATCCAACGCCGAGCTCACCGTCGACGTGGCATCCGGATCCCAGTCGTTCCCGGGCTCGCTCGGCAACCTCTCGGGCCTCGGCTCGAAGTTCTTCAAGAGCGGCCCCGGCGAGCTCGCGCTGACCGACACGGACTCGCAATACCCCGGCACGCTCGCGGTCCGGGATGGCCAGCTCTTGATCTCCAAGAGCGTCGCCGAGGCCGCCGAGTTTTTGCTCGTCAATGCACCGGGACGACTCTCAATCAGCGGCACGAACGTCGATCTCCCTTGGCTCACAGGCGACGGCACCCTCCAGTTCGGCAACGCAATCATCACCATTGGTGAAAACGACGGATCCGCTGAGTTCGCGGGCACGATCCAAAGCACCAGCGGCTCGGGCAGACTCCGCAAGCGCGGCTCGGGCAACATCACCCTCTCGGGAGATCTCTCCGGACACGCAGGCTCCGTGAGCATTGGCGAGGGCGCACTCCGCTTCGCGGGCCAGCAGATCTTCCCGAACGCATTCAATGTCAGCACCTCGGGGACCGGCGAGGTCCTCGGCTACGGCGAGCTTGCTTCACTTTTCTGGAACCAAGCCGAGATCATCGCCGACGTGCCCGGCGAAACGCTCCGCATCACCGGCGAGGAGCCGAAGAGCACCGGCACCATCACCGCGACCAATGGCGGCATCATCGAGCTCGCGGATGTCTATCTCGAGCAGGACTTCACCGCGTCGTTTGACACGGGCTCGACGCTCGCCGACGGCGGCACGATCCGCTTTGCTGGCAACGAGCCGGCCATCCTCGAGGGCGGCTCGCTCACCACCAACGCCTCCGGCTTGATCGACGTGCAGAGCGCAGCTGCTGTCGTCCGCGTCGCCGAGGTATCTGGCAACGTCTCGATCGCCGCGGACGCCGCGCTCACGTCGGAGGGGTGTGACTTCGTCTTCACCTCGCCTGACGTGCTCGATGTCACCATCGCGGGCGACCCGACCCAAGCCCCGCCCGCGCTCCGCGGTACGGGCTCAGTCGAGCTCGCCGGCACGCTCCGCGTGACCTTCGCCGACGACTACACGCCCAGCCTCAACGATCGCGTCCAAATCATCGGCAGCAGTGGGGCGGGCGGCCGATGGGACATCTCTGGGTCGTTCGACACCGTCGACCTGCCCGACATCGCGCCGCTCGCGTGGCGCGTGCGAGAGCATCCGACACGCGTCGAGCTGATCGTCGCCTGCCCCTCCGACCTTGTCGCGCCCTTCGGCGTGACGAACGCGGGCGATCTGACGGCCTACATCGACGCGTTTAGCCAAGGCAACCTCGTCGCCGACACGCAGATGCCCTTCGGCCAGGTCGACTTCAACGATCTCGCCACATTCCTCGCCCGCTTCGGCGAGTGCGGCAGCCGCGGCGGGCCGCGGAGCATCTCGGGCAACGCGATTGGTCGCACCCGATGACTTCGGGCACCGATCGCGCCAGCGCGAGGCGGCTGCGGGCGACGCGGTATGCTCACACGCACACATGGACACGACCGCTCCCGACCCCGAACTGCTCGAGCGCATCTACGACGAGCTGCGCAGCATCGCGACAGCGTACATGCGTCAAGAGCGAGCCGAGCACACACTCCAGCCCACCGCCCTTGTCAACGAGGCGTATCTCAAACTCGCCGGCTCGGCGGACCTCGCCGAAGGCGGCAGGTCGAAGTTCATGGGCTTCGCCGCACGCGCGATGCGGCAGGTGCTTGTCGACAACGCACGCTCCAAAGGCGCCGCCAAGCGCGGCGGAGACTGGCGCCGCGTCACGATGGCGGGCATGGCCGATGCCGACAAGCCCTTCGGCACCATCGACACGCTCGCGCTCGACGACGCCCTCACGCGTCTTTCCGAAATCGACGCGCGGGTGGCGAGCGTGGTCGAGCTGCGTTTCTTCGGCGGGCTGACAATCGCCGACGCGGCCGAGGCTCTGGACGTGTCGACCGCGACTGTCGAGTCCGATTGGGCCTTCGCGCGTGCGTGGCTCAAGCGAGAGATTGGGAATGCATGACCGACTACCCAACCATCCGGGCACACTTCGATCGCCTGCGATCCGTCCCCGAGGCCGACCGCGGGCGTGAGCTCGACGCGATCGGGCCCGCCGACGATGCGGTCCGCCGAGAAGTCGAGTCTCTCCTGCGATCGAGCGGTGCGTGGCCCGCGCTCGACACGCCGGTCGTCGCGTCGGCCGCGGCGATCGCGGACAGCGCCGCTGCCGGCCGATCTGCGTTGCCCGGGCTCGTCGACGTCCCGGGCTATCAGTGCAAGCAGATCCTTGGCGAGGGCGGCATGGGGTTGGTGTACCTTGCTGAGCAGGCGAGCCCCCGGCGCGAGGTCGCGCTCAAGGTCCTGCACCCCGGCCTCGCATCGGGCGCGGTGCTGCGAAGGTTCCAGCTCGAAGCCGACCTGCTCGCTCGGCTCGACCACCCGGGCATTGCGCGCGTCTACCAGACCGGCACGCACAGCACGTTCGGCTCGCCCCAACCATTCTTCGCGATGGAGCTCGTCCGCGGGAAGCCGCTCCTTGAGCACGCACGCGAAGCAAGGCTCGACGAGCGGTCGCGTGTCGACCTGCTCATCGAGATCTGTGACGCAGTCGGCCATGCGCACCAGCGCGGCGTGATCCACCGCGATCTCAAGCCCTCGAACATCATGGTCGACGGGGCAGGCCGCGCAAAAGTGCTTGACTTCGGCGTCGCCCGCACGCTCGAAGCCGACACGCAGTTCGCGACCATGCACACCGGCACCGGGGCACTGGTCGGCACGCTCGCATATATGAGCCCCGAGCAGCTCGAGGGCGATCCGAGCGCGATCGACACGCGCTCGGACATCTACTCCATCGGGGCTATCGCCTACGAGCTGCTCTCCGGCCGCGCCGCGCACGATCTCTCGGGACGGTCGGTGCCCGACGCGATACTTGCGGTGCGCGAGGGCGTTCCGGCTGCGCTGGGCACCATCGCTCCCGCCATCGATCAAGACCTTGCAGCGGTCGTTATGAAGGCGCTCGCGGCCGATCCGGCGCTGAGATACCCCGCGACATCAGCCTTCGCAGCGGATTTGGCACGCGTGCTGCGCAACGAGCCGATCGAGGCCCGCCCGCCATCGCTGCGGTATCGCGCCGGAAAGTTCGCACGCCGCAACTCGTTGGCAGTGGCGGCGATGTGCGTCGTGGCGCTCGCGATCGGCGCGGGCATCACCGCGATCTCGATGAGCCTTGCCCAGGCGATCCGTGCCCAAGAACGCGTCGCGGCGAGCATGGAGGTGGCCGAGCGCGAGGCGGCCGCGGCAAAGGCTATCAACGACTTCCTGCGCGACGATCTCCTCTCAGCAGTCGACCCGGGCCGTGCGGAGAATCGCGACGTGACGATGCGATCAGTCGTCGACGAGGCGTCCGCACGCATTGGCGGCCAGTTCGATGATCAACCGATCGTCGAGGCGTCAATCCGCGAGACGCTTGCGAACGTGTATGAGCGGCTCGGCCAGGCGGGCGAGGCAGAGCCGCACCGTGCCCGTGCGGTCGAGCTGCGTTCGATCCACGAAGGGCCGACGGCGGTGTCAACACTCAACGCCCGCGCGAGCCTGTCGACCACCTACATGGAGCTTGGCCGATACACCGACGCTATAGCCGCCATACATGACACGCTCGAAGCGATCGATGCCGCGGCGTCCGCGGGAGAGGCGATCGACCCGGGCCTGCGCGTCCGGCTTGTGAGCAGTCTCGCAGTGGCGTATCTCCAGATCGGCGACCTCGACGCGGCCGCACCTTTGCTGGCCGATTCGCTCGAAGCGAAACGCATTGACTTGGGTAACGACGATCAGAGCACGCTCACCTCGATCAACAACCTCGCCGGGCTTTACGTTGCGCTGGGTCGCCCGGCCGACGCCGAACCGCTCTATCGCGAAGCGTTCGCGGGCCGGCGCGTCGTGCTCGGCGAGGCCGATCCGCGAACGCTCACCGCGTCGTCGGGCCTGGCATGGGCCCTCACGGACTTGGGTCGGCACGACGAGGCGCACGAGATCCTCGCCGACGCTCTCGCGATCGCCGACGCCCGCCTCGCCCGAGCCCACCCGGTGCGTGCCCAGCTCATCAACTCGCTTGGCAACACCGCGACAAAGGCTGGCCGCGTTGAAGAGGCCGAGCGCTGGTTTCGCGAGACGGTAGAGATTCGTCGCGAGCAGTTCGGACCCAACGGCCTCCAGACGCTTCTGTCTGAAGGCAACCTCGGCGATGTGCTGTTAGAACTCGACCGCGCCGACGAAGCCCGAGCGCTCTTTGCCGATCTGGTCGAGCGAGCCGACGCCCACGCGCCGCCGAAGCACTGGACACGTGGCACCGCGCGGGTCGGCCTGGGCCGTGCCTACGTTCTGCTCGGGGACAACGCCAAGGCCGAACAGCAGTTTCTCGACGGTGTGTGTGTGCTCGTGGACTCCGTCGGCGAAAGCCACCCGCGACCCGCCCGTGCGTTCGAGCACTTGCTTACGCTCTATCGCACGGACGCGTCGCTTCCGGGTGCACGTGCTGGGCTTGCCGCCGCCGATCGCGGCGAAGGTCCGGCCTCGGTCTGTGGGCCCCGCCACTAGGGAGGCACCCGGCGGCACCACTACGCAGTCGCGCAGGAAGAGTGGGGTGTCGGAAGTTCGGCAATGACCACGCTGGTTGCGGAGTGCCTGCTCTACGCATGATGCTGTAGAAGTACAACGTACGCTTTGTTGAGCGGGGGGGCTCTTTCGCCAACGGTGTAGAGACCAATTGGGCGACAAAGCACGCTGCGTCCGGCAGCGGGCTCGCTTCGCCGCGTCGCTTGCGGATCAGCGAGAAATCGCGATCGACACGATCGCGGGCGACGATGAAACGCCGCGTTCCCACCTGCGAAGGCTTCTCGTTGCCGATGGCGAGGTTGCCGGTGGCCGGCATCATCCCCTACGTCGCCGGGGCAAGCCAGCGGCGAGGCGCAGGAGGCGGAGGTGGAGTGTCACGAGGTTTTCGTTGCCGTGCCCGGCTCGCGTCATCCGCACGCGAAGATGTCGGCCGATCGTGTGGCTTTCGTCTACGGGACGTGGCATGAAGCGGAGCCAGGGAAAGACGCCCTGCTCTCGCACCGCGTCGGCGTCTCCACTGCGGTCGCCGGACGCGGCACTGCGGCTAGGGGCGCGGTGGGTCTCCGCCTAGACTTTGGGCCACACCGAGCTCGCGGGTCGGGGCTGTTGCGCGTCGCAGCGGCTGGACACCCGCCGATTCCAAGGAACGCCATCCATGGCCATCAAGACCGACTCCGGCAACACAGTCACAATCTCCGACCAAGAGCACTCGGCCAAGAAGATCGAGATCGAGATTCCGGCTGACACTGTCGACTCGAAGCTCCGCGAGCAGCTCGACACAATCCAGCACGAGGCGTCGCTCCCCGGCTTCCGCAAGGGCCACGCGCCGCGCCGGCTCATCGAAAAGCGATTCGCGTCGAGCGTGCGGAGCGAGACCAAGAACCAGCTCGTCGCGTCGGCGTATCAAGAGGTCATCGAGCGCGAGAAGCTGCAGGTCGTTGGCGAGCCCGAGGCGCCCGAGCTTGCCGAGCAGGAGCTTGAAGAGGGCAAGGCGTTCACGTTCCACATCGTCGTCGAGGTCGCGCCCGAGTTCGAGATGCCCGAGCTCGAGGGCCTGAAGGTCTACAAGCCGGCCGTCGAAGTCAGCGACGAAATGGTCGACGCCGAGGTCGAGAAGATCACGATCAACGAGGGCGAACTTGAGGAGCAAGACACGCCCGCGGCAGGCGACTACCTCACGGGCCACGCGGTCATGACTGGCGGCTCCGACAACGAGGAGTTCTACAACATCGACGGCGCGGTCATCCAGATCCCGACCGACGACAAGGACGGCAAGGGCATGATCCTCGGCATCGTCGTCGAGGACTTTGCCAAGCAGGTCGGTACGCCCAAGGTTGGCGATGAACTCACCATCACCGCAAAGGGCCCCGAGCAGCACGAGGTCGAGGGCGTGCGTAACGCCGACCTCAAGATCACGTTCAAGGTCAGCCGCGCCGATCGCATCGTGGCGGCGAAGCTCGAGGACCTGCTGCCCCGCATCGGCATGGAGTCCGAGGATCAGCTCAAGGACGCGATCAAGGGCCGCATCGAGCAGCGCGCCGCCCAGGAGCAGCGTTCGCTCATGCACCAGCAGATCGCCCGACACCTCGTTGAGAGCGTCGAGATCGACCTGCCCGAGCGTCTGAGCGCTACGCAGGCATCGCGCAACCTGTCGCGTCGCCGCATGGAGCTGATGCAGCGTGGTGCCGAGCCCGAGGCGATCGAGGAGCACATCGCCGAGCTGCGCAGCGCGTCGTCGGCGACGGCCGTCAACGACCTGAAGTTGTTCTTTATCCTCAACAAGGCTGCCGAGACGACCGGCGTCAACGTCTCCGAGGAGGAGATCAACGGCCAGATCGCCCAGATGGCAATCCAGCGAGGCCAGCGCCCCGAGAAGCTCCGCGAGGAGATCATCAAGACCAACCAAGTCTCGGCGCTGTTCACGCAGATCCGCGAGGCGAAGACCATGGACACCATCCTGTCCAAGGCCGAGGTGGAGGATGTGTCGGCCGACGAGTTCGCCGAGAAGATGAAGGCGCTCACCAAGGATGACTAATCGAGCCAGCCAGCCCATGGGCTGAGTCGAGGCAAGTAGGAAACATAGACCGCCGCGCTATCTTAGGATGGCGTGGCGGTTTTCATTCATGCGTGATGTTCTCGGCGGCTTGGCACGCCGGCCGAAGCGGGTGCCGACTCAGGTGACCGTGGTGTCATTGGGCCCGGCCCCAGAGATCGAGCCACAGCTCGGACAGACCCGGCCGTAGAGCCCTGCGGGTGCTTCGCTCAGCGGCGTGCCGCAGGCGAGGCAGATCGGGGCCTGGAGCTTCTTGGTCATCGTGTTCATGGCGGCAACGCTCACCGCCACGGCGACGCCGACGATCGGCCACACGGGCGCGGTCGTCCAGCCGATCACAGCAAACGCCGCGAGCCCGACAGCGACCAGCATCGCCATCACACGGAGACGGGTCTTGTGCAGCAGTGTCATACCGAGAGTCCTCCGCTGACAGCGAGAACGGGCTTTGGCGGGCCCCCGCTCGCCTGTGGGCCCGAGTATAGCGCCCGGTGCCGCTGCTCAGCTACGTCGCGTCACGGCCGGTCGTGGCATGCTCTGTGCTCAGAGCGGCCGGTAGAGATCGATCGTCCGCTGGAGGTCTTTGGGCTTGGGCACGGCGTCCATGTGCACCTCGATGCCGTCTTGGCCGGACGACGAAATGCCGATCGAGCCCACGTTGCACACCCGCTGCCAGAAGGTCTGATCGACCTGGATGTTGCGGATATTGTCGTGCAGCACCTCGCTCGTCGCCCGGCTGAATAGCCCCTTGCGTTCGATGGTGCGCTTCGTTGTGATCTCCAGGCCGGCTGCGAGCGTGAGCACCTTCCAGAACGCCATCACGCCAACCGCGCCGAGAACAATCGCCAGACTCAACCACATCGCCCAGGGTCTCGCGTCGACCGCTCCGAAGTAGATCGCCCCGGCAATCCCGAGCACCCCCGCGAGGAGCACCGCCGAGAAAACGACCGGTCGAGCCCGGAACATTGCCGGGCGGACGAGCCGAACGCGAACCTCTGGGCCTTTGTCTGGCGGCAGGCCTGCCAGGGCGGCCCGGTCGGGCTGGGCCTCGGATGCCGAGTGGCGGGCTGTGCCTCCCGCGTCCGCGTCGGCCGCCGCCGGAAGCCGATTGATGTCCCCGCACTTCGGGCACGCGGCCTTCTCGCCGGCCCGGTCGTCGGGGAACTCCAGAGACGCATCGCATCGATCGCAGTTGATTTGCAGCACCCGCCCAGCCTGCCAGACGATCGGCCGGGCGTCAACGCGCCCCGCCGGCCCGGCGGCCGGGAACCCCGGCTCGCGGCTGCTGCCCAACGCGAAACGTCTGCTAGGATCGCTTCCCCTACGAATCGGCCCGAGGAAGGCCGCGAAGGACCGAGGAGAACGCCTTGACGGTTGCTGTCAAACGTCCCATTTCGGTGGAGGTGCCGGCCGGCTCTGCTACCAGAGCGCCCGCGACCTCGGCCCGCGTCGCGGTGGTCGCGGTCACCTGGAACCGCAAGGCGATGGTCGAGCGCTGCATCCACGCGATCGCCGCCCAAACCCACGGCGCCTCGGCGATCGATCTCATCGTTGTCGACAACGGCTCAACCGACGGCACCGTCGACTACCTCACCGAGCTCTTCGCGCCCGAGACCATCGCCGAGAACAGCACGGCCCGTGCGCACAGGCCGGACTTCAAGCCTCGAGCGACCGGCGCGACCAACACGCTCGGGCTCGCGTCGCTCACGATCGTGTGCAACAGCGAAAACCACGGCGGCTGCGGCGGATTCAATACCGGCTTCGCGTACATCGCCTCGCAGCTCGATACCGACGCGTGTGGTGATGCAAAGCCCGACTACGTCTGGCTGGTCGACGACGACGCGAAGCCCCACGAGCGGTGCCTCGAACGCTTGGTCCGGACCGCCTCGCGCGACGCGAAGATTGGGCTCGTCGGCTCGCGCATGGTCGACATGATCGACACCGATCGCACGCTCGAGACGACCGTCTACTTCAACCAGAACAACGGCCTGCTCCAGCCGCACCCCACGCCGGATCACCCGGAGTACGGCACGCACATGCGCTGGCTCCGCACGACGGGCTGGCAAACCACGGGCACGGGCGAGTTCACCGGCACCCGCGATGTAGATGTCCAGCCGGCGTGCTCGCTCTTGGGCCGGTGGGAGCTGGTCAAGCAGATCGGCTTCTGGGACAAGCGGTACTTCATTTACAACGACGATGGTGACTGGTGCCTGCGATTCAAGAAGGCTGGCTACCGCGTGGTCTGCGATCTCGACGCGATCATCTACCACGAGCCCTGGCACGCGAAGCTCACGCCCGCGCGTCTGTATTACGGCCAGCGAAACGTTATCTGGCTGGATCAGAAGCTGCTGAAAGGCCGGGCACTCCGCCGCGTGCTCGTCCGGCGCATCGGCGGCTTGCTTCGTGATGGCATGTACGCCGCCACGCGGGGACGCCTCTTCCATGCCGACCTGATCCGCCGCACCGCACTAGACGTCGTCCGCGGCGTCGATGGCAAGCTCGCGTTTGCTGAGCCCAAGAAAGAGCCCCGGCTGGAAGCATTCGAGCGGCTCGGCTTGCTCAACGACGGCGCGACTGTGGCCGCCTGCATCAACTCCGAGCGTGCGCTCGAAGCGGCCGACGAACTCCGCGGCGACGTCGCGGCGTGTGCAACCGAGAAGGGCCTCGGCGCCGGCCCGCGATGGAGCTACATCGTTCGCAACGACATTCGCGTCGATGGGTCAAGCTCGCGGAAGAGCGATCGTGTCGAGCATCTTGTATACTCGTGGCGGTTCCGATCAAAGTGGCTCCGCCGCCAGTTGCCGCTGCTCGCCTCGCCCCCTTCGGCCGCGGTCGTCTTTGACCAGGGCAACGACTTCCCGCTGATCCGCGTGGGGTCCCACGTCCACCTCGACACGCGAGCGCCGACCAACATCCAGGTCGAGCGGGGCGGCATCGGCCGCATCGCGGGGTACGCGGTTCGTTGGTCGCTCGCGTGTGTCCGCGTATTGCCGTTCGTGCTTCGCGCCAAGCACACGACCCACCGGGGCCAGTTCAACGATGGCGCGTGATCGCACGCCCCGCGAGGTTGTGCCCTTCGCCCGCCCCGAGGGCTGGCCGGTATCGTCTAAGCCGATGCGCATCGCGCTGGTCGGCTGGGCCACGCTGAGCCAGCAAGCCCGGCAGGGCTCGGGCTACAACCTCTCGGCCTCGGAGCTTGCGGCTGGGCTCGCGATGTCGGGCCACGAGGTGTCGTATCTGCGATCGGGGCTCGATTACTCGCTTCGTCCTGGCATCCGAATCGAGGAAGATGAGCGATGGCGCGGCGTGCGCTGCTACACGCTCATCAATAGCCCCGTCCCATCACCCGCGTTCGTCTCGATGCGGGCGCCACGCACCGAGACCTCATGCCCCGAGCTTGCCGCGGCGGTGGCCGATTGGATGCGATCGATCGATGCAGCCGTGCTGCACGCGCATTCGCTCGAGGGGTACTCCTTCGACCTTGTCCAGCGCGTGCGCGACGACGGCCGGGCGGTTGTCCTCACGCTTCACAACTACTGGATGGTCTGCAGCCAGGTCGATCTCTTCCGAAACGAGCAGCGCATCTGCGCCGACTACGAAGGCGGCCGGGCGTGCGAGACGTGCATGGATGCGCCAGAGCCCGGTCGTGTTCGCCGGAACCGCGCCGTGCAGGCGAGCACACACCGCGCGCTTGGCCCGCGTGCTCACCGCCTGTTGCGTGCCGCCAATGACACGGCCAAGAGACTCCTTGCCCGTGCAACGCCGACGGGCGGCACCGCGAAGAACCACGCACTCGATCACGTCCAAGCCGATCCCGAGGCCAAGCTCGGCTGGGGCACGGGCGACGGCGACCACCCCGGAACGATCGACTTCGGATTCGGCCAACACCCCGACGAGAAGCCGCCGGAGTTCCCGCCTCTTCCGGCAGATGAGAACGAGCGGTTTCTCGCAAATCGCGATGTGCATCTTGAAGTGCTCAACGACTATGGCACACGCCGGCAGGCGGGCATCGCGGCGCTCAACGCCGCGAGCGCCGTCATTCCGCCCAGCGAGTTTTTGACCGAGGTCCATCGCGCGATGGGGTTGCGGCCCGAGCATTCGCGCCGCGTGCTGCTGGGTCAGCCGCACCTGGATCAGATCAACCGTGCGACGCGTCGGGATCCGTCGTACGACAGTGTGCCTTGGACGCCCGATGATCCGGGCCCGCTTCGGCTGGGGTTCCTCGGCACAGTCCGGGCGAACAAGGGCTTCGAGGTTCTGGCCCAAGCGATCGAGGCGTTGCCGCGTGACGTTCGGCAGCGCTGCCACTTCCACTTGCGAGTGGGGGGGCACGACTGGCCGTACCGTAAGCGGCTGAGCCGATTCCCCGAGGTGTCGATGCTCGGGGGGTACGACCCCTTCTCGCTTGTCTCGGCGACCCGCGAGTACCACGTCGGCATCGTGCCGCACGTCTGGTTCGAGAACTCGCCGATCGTCCTGCTCGAGCAATTGCACGCCGGCCGATTCACGCTTGCTGCGCGCATCGGCGGGCCGGTCGATTGGATCGCCGAGCCCGGCACGCCCGAAGCTCGCGGCAACGAAGGCTTGGGCAATGGCTTGCTCTTCCCGGGCGCGACGCCCGAGGCACTCGCGACCGCTATTGCACGCATCGTGTCGGGCGAGGTCGCGTTGCCCACGCCACGCCAGGTGCATGCGATCAGCGTCTTGGGCTCGTACCCGCGACACGTTGCCGAGGTTGAGTGGGTCTATCGCGCGAGCATCGCCGGCGAGGCGATTCCCGCCGAAGACCTCGGTGATCCCGCCGCGGTCTGAGCGGCTGTCAGGCGAGCGGCGCGATCATGCGAGCCGTTTGATGACGGCCATCGTGATGTCGTCCGCCTGCGGCTCAGCGTCTTGAAAGCCATCGACGGCTTCAAGAATCGCCTGTCCGATTTCGTCGGCAGATGCCATGTGCTTCTCGGCAATCACCGCCCGAAGCCGATCCTTACCAAACATCTCGCCGGTGGGGCTTCTTGCTTCCCAGATACCGTCGGTGCTGAGCACGATCACATCGCCCGCGTCGGGCGCGTGCTCGGGATGCTGCTCGTAGCTCCACGTCGGCTCGATACCCAGCGGTATCCCAGCGCCGACGAATTCGCGGAACTCGCGGGTCTTCGGCGAGAACACGATCGCGGGATCATGTCCGGCGCTCGCCCATTGAAGCGAGCTGTCGGGTTTGATGAGTATCGCCGCGAGCGTCATGAATCGCCCGTCGCTCGAGTCTCGGCAGAGGTCGCGGTTTATCTGCGTGAACTGCTCGGCAAGCTCGTCGCCATGTGCGGCCTGCGACCGCAATAGTGCCCGTCCGGTCGCCATGAGCATCGCCGCGGCGACACCATGCCCGGTCACGTCGCCAAGCACGACGCACGTGCGAGGCTCGTCGGGCGTGCCGAGTTCGAAGAAGTCGTAGTAGTCGCCGCCGGTTTCGTCGCAATATCGGCTCAGGCCCGCGATATCGAAACCGGCATGCGTCGGCGGCTCGCTCGGCAACAGCCGCTGCTGAACATGCTTGGCCATCTCCAGCGATGAGCTCATGCGCAGCCCGTCACGGAGCTTGGGAACCATCGTGTCGAAGGCCTCGGCGAGTGCACCAATTTCGTCGCCTCGGGCAACGTCCGCGCGAGCATCGAGGTCGCCCGCCGCCACACGCTCGGCTGCGCTCGCCAGCGCGCGCACGGGCCTTGTCACCGTCCGTGACACGACAAGTGCGATCGCAATGACCAGCAAGGCAACCGCCAGCGCGATCGCGACGTTCGTGCCAAGCTGCAGACGCATCCGACCCACGAAGCCGGCCTCGGCCGCGTCGGCCAGCGCAAGGACGTCGGCAAGCGGTAGGGCGATCAGCACGCCCGCCGACACCGCCTCATCGCCCGCGCTCGTGTCGGCGAGGACCGGCGCGACGGCGCAAAGCACGGGCACGCCTTCCTTCACGGCGCTGAAGGTCCCGATCTCGCGAGCGACCAGCTTTGCGCGGACCCGCTCCACCGCCTCGGGTGTGTCGAGCGAAAGGCGGTCGATCGCGATGGGCGATGTCCAAGACCCGGACTGCTCGTACTCGCGGCGCGCGAAAACGATCGTCTCATTGCTGCGCACGTCGTCTTCCCGGAGCCCGGTTGCGATGAGCGACACGTCTGCATCGGCGCCCCATCCCTCGGTCCAGCTGTCGGTCTTGCTCAGAATGTCTGTCAGGCGGATGTCGATGCCGGTGACGCCCAGGAGCGTGCCGCGGTCGTCGTGCACCGCGTGCGACACCGTCAGCAGCGCGTGCCTGCTCGTTGCATCGATCGAGGGTGAAGACCACCGTGGCACCGCGTCGGCGCTCGAATCGCCCGCGGCGATGGCATACCAGGGCCTCGAGCGCGGGTCGTAGCCCTCGGGGTACCCGCCGTGGGCTGGATAGCTCGCGTGGACGCCGTCGATCGTCGCCGCGTATTGCCAGGCGATAAGCCCTGGCTGGAGGTTTCGCAGCACCGCGAACGTTGGCACCATCGCGGCGAGTTGCCCCGCGCGTCCATCCACGCCGCTGTCATCGCTCCTGTTGGGTGGGCCAACGACGGCCACCGCGCTGAGGCTCACCGCGATCGGCTCTCGCTTGCCTTCAACCGTCAAGCGGGTGAGTTGCACGTTCGGCGCATAGTCCTCGGGAAGATCGACGCCCGCGTCGAGGGAACGTGCCAGCACGAACCGCGTGTCGGGTGGCAGATCGCCCGCCAGCGCCCGGGCCGCGTCGCGGGCCTGGACACTCACCGCGACGTTCAGCGCCTCGACCGTCCGCGCCACGTACGACGCGTATGCGCGGACCACCTGCTCGAGCTTCTCCTCGGTGTCCGACTGCAGATACTGGCGAGCGTCGCCGACGAATGCAGTGCTGACGGCTCGGGTCGAGAGCTGGGCAACAGCAGTTACCGCGAGCAGCGGGATGAGCGCGATCGCGAGCAAGAGCCAGAGAACCTTGGTGCGGAGCGACATGCGGCGGGAGCATACCGTCGGCCAGCACTAGCCGTTCCAGGGTGTGATCTCGGGGCCCGTGTAGTTCGACACGGGACGGATGAGGCGGTTGTTGGCGTGCTGCTCCATGATGTGCGCTGCCCAGCCGGACACGCGTGACGCGACGAAGATGGGCGTGTACTGCGGCACGGGGATGCCCATCGCGTAGTACGTCATGCCGCACGGGAAGTCGACGTTCGGATGGATCTGCTTCTGGTGAAGCATGATGTCCTGCACCTGCTCGCCCAGCTCGAACCACCGCAGGTACTCCGGCCCGCGCGCCTCGGCCATCTTTCGGCCGAGCGTGTGCAGGATCGGGGCGCGGTGGTCGCCATTCTTGTAGACACGATGGCCGAAGCCCATGAGCTTCCGCTTCTCGGTGAACGCACGCTGCATGAACTCGTCGACGGTGTGCCCCGCGTCGACGTAGTCGCCGATCTCGCGGAGCATTTCCATCGCGGCCTCGTTCGCCCCGCCGTGCAGCGGGCCCTTGAGCGCCGCGATCGCGCCCGTGATCGCGCCGTGCATGTCGCTCAGCGTCGCGGCGATCACCCGGCTCGTGAACGTCGACGCGTTGTAGTCGTGCTCGGCGTAGAGAATCAGCGACACGTCGGTCACGCGCTCGGCCTCGGGCGAGGGGCGCTCGCCCGTCATCAAGTAGAGCAGGTTGCCCGCGTGGGAAAGCGATGGGTCGCCGCCTGTGGCTGGATCAACCAGAGGCTTGCCCTCGATGATCCGCTGCATGTGCCCGATGATCGTCGGGATCTTTGCGAGCAAACGCTTGCTCTTGAGCAGGTTTGCACCGGCCGAATTGTCCTGGCTCTCCGGATCGAGGTTGCCCAGGATGCTGACGGCGCTGCGGAGCACATCCATCGGCACCGCGGTGGGGGTGCTTTGGCCTTGACGGAGCATCGGGCCGGCCGCGTGCAGGTAGTCGGTGACTGCTGTTGGCAGCGCACGCTCGGCGACGAGTTCCTTCGAGAAGCGTGCGAGTTCCGCATCGGTCGGCTTTCGGCCCTCGAGTAAGAGAAACGCAACACCCTCAAAGGTCGCGTTCTCGGCGAGATCGTGGATCTCGTACCCGCGATAGATGAGCTGGCCCTGCGCAACACTGCAGATGTCTGTATCGCCCGCGACGATGCCTTCGAGTCCGCGTCCGGTGGACATGGTGGATGCCTTCCCGTGTGTGGGGCCGACGGTGCGAACACCCTGGGCCCGGTGCGTGTAGAACGCGGCAAAGCGTGGCTTGCCGGGTCGCCAGTCTAGACGTTCTCAGCGAGCAACCCCGGCGTTGCCGCTGGGCGAGCGCCAGGGCTCGCCCGGGGTGTAGCCGAGCATGCGATAGAGCTGGTCTCGGGTTTGCATTCGAGGCAACAGTTCCTCAGCCGAGCCCGAGGATTTGAGCTCGTCGAGTGCCTCGGTGACCGCTGCCATCGCGATGCGCAGCGTCGTCACCGGGTAGATCACCAGCGAGTAGCCCATCTCCTCAAATCGCTCGAGCGGGATGGTGGGCGTCTTGCCGAACTCGGTCATGTTCGCGAGCAGATACGGGCGCTGGTCTCCCAGCGAGTTGAGCTTCTCAGCGAAGATCGCGAACTCGCCCTCGGTTCGCAGGCCTTCGGGGAAGATCATGTCGGCGCCCGCCGCGACGTACGTCTCGGCGCGTGTGATCGCCTCTTCCATGCCGGTCACGCCCCGCGCGTCGGTCCGTGCGCACACGAGCATGCCGTTGCCAAGCTCGGTCGCCGCCTCGGCAGCCCAGCGAACCTTGCTCGCAGCATCTTCCAGTGGAAGAAGCTCTTTACCATCGAGATGGCCGCAGCGCTTCGGGAACACCTGATCCTCGATGTGCAAGCCCGCCGCTCCGGCGCGCGAGTAGGCGATCACGGTGCGGCGGGTCATCTCTTCCTCGCCGAACCCCGTGTCGGCATCGGCGATGACGGGTAAGCCGCTCCCGTCGGCGACCTCACGTACGATCTGGCAGAACCGGTCAACGCTCAAGAGCCCCACGTCGGGCACGCCCGCGGCAGCGCTCGTCGCGCCGCCCGAGACATATGCCGCTTCAAAGCCGGCTTCACGAACGGCTCGCGCAACCAGGCCGCAGAATGCGCCGGGTGCGGCGATGCAACGCTGGTCCATCAGCCATCGCATGCGGTTTCCGGGTTGGTCCACAAAGTCGGGGATGTCGCTCATGCCGCATGCTATGGACGCACGGCCGACCCGGCGAGCATCTCGACCGCCTCTTCGATCGACGTCGCCACGCTGGGCCGGGCGATCTCGCCAGCGACCACGCCGCCCGCGACCGCAGTCTCAAACCACGCGAGCAAGCCGTCGTAGAAGCCGTCGCTGTTGAGCACCACGACGGGCTTGACCTCGCCCGCCGAATGAAGCCCGAGTTGGTTCCACGTCAGCGCCTCGAACAGCTCATCGAGCGTGCCGATACCGCCCGGTAACACCAGAAACGCGTCCGCATCGTCGAGCATCCGGCGCTTCCGGACCATCATGTCCGCCACGACCTCGAGCCGCGTGAGGCCCTCATGTGCAAGCTCGCGCTCGACCATGCTCGCGGGGATGACGCCGTGTACCGCGCCACCAGCGGCGAGCGCCGCATCCGCAACTGCCCCCATCATGCCCGCGCCGCCGCCGCCGTAGATCACCGAGCCGTGCTGGTTGGCGATCTCGGCTCCGACTTGGCGAGCGATGTTGAGAAAGCCGTCGCCGGTGCCGTCGCGCGAGGCGCACCAGACCGCGACCGTCTTGCCCGCGAGCGTGTCAGGCAAGCTCACTCGAAGTCGCCGCGAATAGTCAGATCAAAGTCGTGCAGCGACGCGATGTCGGCAGCGGACTTGTCCGAGAGGTTGTTGAATCGATCGATGATCGGCGTGGGATCTTCGAATGCGAGGCCGCCGAGCAGTCGGAACTTGTGGTCGAGGATGCCGTGCAGGTCGGCGGTCGTGTTTCGGGCGTGCCCGCCCGGGTACATCACCAAGCCGCTGTCGTGCTCGGTGCCCGCGTTGCCGGTAATGACGAGCGAGGTCGGGATGCCGTCGGGGTACTTCGCGTCGTAGTCGGGGCCGCCGTGCGCGAAGTCGATCTTCGCCATGAGCTCGCGCGTGATCGGATGGAAGATCGCGTCGGCCGAGTAGTCGTGCGGCTCGAGCATCAGCTCGGTCCAGCCGACGGACTTGGTCTCCAGGGCCTTGCGGATTAGCGTCGCGACGATGTACGCCATCGAGTGGTCGGCGCTCTGCCGCGTGCGCGGGTCCTTCTTCGCAGGATCGCCGATGATGCCGAACGCCGGCTCGTAGGCGAGAATCTTGATCTTCGCGATCGCGCCGCCCGACGCGTCGTCGAGCAGCGCCGGGTTGGCTGTCAGCAGATCGAGCACCGCTTGCAGGGCGCCGGCCGACTGGTGCTCGTACAGCCCGAGCTTGAAGTGCATACCCATTACGGCGAAGTCATCGCCCGCGCGCGACAGGATCAGCTCGAACGGGCTCGCGTCGCCGGGCGCGGTGTTCGCGTCGGTCGCCTTGACGGCCTTGAACATCTGGCCCGGTCCCTCGAAGATCCGGAAGATCGCCTCGGGGTTGCGGAAGATGTCCTTGGGTCCGACGAAACCGGCCATCGAGCGCCGCACCGCGAGAACCGCGGCCTCGGTGCTGATCGCCGCCGATGAGCCCTTTGAGTCCGACAACTGCTTGCCCGCCCGGATCGCGCGGAACGGGATCGAGTGGGCCACGACCATGCCGATCGCCGACTCGATCTGTTCGGCGGTCGCGCCCAGCATTGCCCCATACACCGCGGCCGACGCGATCGCGCCGTGCACGACGTGATCGACCTTGTAGGTTTTGAGACTGAAGACCTCGGCAAGCCGCCCACGGATCTCGTCGAGGCAGACCATCGCGCGGAGTGCCTTCTCGCCCGACGCCCCGGTGACTTGCGCCGCGGCGATGCAGACGGGGTAGAAGTCGTTGTGGCCAAACTCGCCGGCGGTGTGCCCGAGCGCGGGGTTGTAGCCGAAGTTGGTGCCGTTGCTGTCCCACTCGCGCACGGCTGCCGAGTTCGCGACGATCGCCTTCTCCGGGTGAACACGTTGTGACGATCCGAACACGGTCGCGCCGCGCTCGCTGGTGTACGTGGCCGCTTCGTTGCGAAGGACGTTCGGCGCGTTGGTTCCGAGCGCGAGGGCGCTGAGGCCGCAGAGCACCGCGTCGGTGTGAAACAGGCCCGTTCGCTCGAGCACCGCCGCGCTGGGCTCGCCGCGGGTCGCTTGGTCATCGCTTAGGAAGTCGATCGCGTATTGGGCGATGCCGAGGGCCTGGTTGGTGTCGGCGGGGAGGCGGATAGACGTCTCGGTCGCGGTGGTCATGGCGGGTCTCCTGATCCCAACTCCGGCATCTCCGACGGCCGGCGGTGGGGGAGGAGAGGGTAGGAGGGGTTACCCCCGGACGGCACCGCCGTAAAAGAACCAGCCGAGGCCGATCGTAAAGACAAGGCAGCCGTACAACGCGTGCTCGACGCTCACGGCGAGCGTCGATCGGCTCCGCTCGTAGGTGTAGGCAAAGAGCACACCGCCCATGAGCGTCAGCACCACCGCGATCCAGTTCTCAAATACCACGTGCATCACACCGAATGCGACCGCAGACGCCGCGATGAGCGACCATCGCCCCGGAAAGAGCTGTCGATACCGGTGGTGCAAAAACGCCCGCCAGACCACCTCTTGCGGATACACGCTGAACACGGGGTACGCGACCATGATGATCGCCCACAGCGTCGTCTTCTCACGCGGCAGGCTCAGCCATCGCTCGGGCATGAAGATCACGACGAGCACGGACAGCGCACCTCCGAGCACGGCAAACCAGAGCAGGCAACGCCGAAGCTCACCGCGTGTGATTGACCAACCCCCCGGGCCGAGCCACAGGCACCGGCGGTCGAAGGTGCTGTCTCGCACAAGCAGCACGAAGATCGCGGCTGTCAAGGCGAGCAGCACCGGGATGAGCGGCGCGTTGATCAGGTCCGTCGCGAGCAGCACCGGCACGGCCCCGAACAGCACGCCGAACTCCACCGCCAGCCGCGCAAGGCGGCCGGGGCTTGCCTGTACTGGCGTTGTGCTCGCGATACTTGCTTCGGACATGAGGATCGTTCCCTATGCGCACTGCGGCCAAACCCTGCTCTGAGCCTTCGTTGCAACCTTGCCTGCCGATTTTGCATCCAACTCGCACGGGAGGGCTTGATCGCCCGAGCGACCTAGACTCTCGACCCATCTTTGGTCTTGCGTGCAGTGTCCGCAGATCGCTGCCGGGGTTACACCGGCCGCTCCCGGAACCTCACGCCCGAAACACCGCTGCTGAATCGAAGGAACGCCCATGGCTCCCCACCCCGTCATCGTTGCCGCCAAACGCACGCCTGTCGGCCGATTCTTCGGCAGCCTCGCAAACACGCCCTCCCCCAAGCTCGGCTCGTATGCCATCGAAGCCGTGTTCAACGACGCGCCGGCGATCAAGGACCACGTCGACGAGGTCATCATGGGCTGCGTCCTCCAGGCTGGCGTCGGTCAGAACCCGGCTCGCCAAGCGGGCCTCGGCGCGGGCCTGCCCAACACGCTCTCGGCCGTGACGATCAACAAGGTCTGCGGCTCGGGGCTCGAGGCGGTCATGATGGCTGCCCAGTCAATCAAGGCTGGCGACAACGAGTGCGTCATCGCCGGCGGCTTCGAGAACATGACCGCCGCCCCGCACTACGCCTACCTCCGCAGCGGCGCAAAGTTCGGCGAGGTGAAGTTCCAGGACCACATGCAGCAGGACGGCCTGTCGTGCGCCTTCGAGTCGTGGGGAATGACCAGTGCCGCCGACCACATCGCCGCGAAGTACAACGTCACTCGCGCCGAGCAGGACGCCTTCGCCGCCCGCTCGCACAAGCTCGCGCACGCCGCCAGCGACGCCGGCCACTTCGATGCCGAGCTCGTCGCTCTGACGGGTGAGCAGGTCGGCAACCGCAAGAAGCCCGGCCCCGACGGCGGCTTCGCCCACGACGAGGGCGTCCGCCCCGAGACCGATCCCGAGGTCCTCGCCAAGCTCCGCACCGTGCCGGGGCACGAGTGCATCACGGCCGGCAACTCCTCGCAGATCTCCGACGGTGCCGCGGCGATCGCCGTGCTCAGCGAGTTCAAGGCCGCCGAGCTTGGGCTCACGCCGATGGCAAAGATCGTCTCCTACGCCACCAGCGGCGTCGAGCCCAAGGACATCTTCGAGGCCCCGATCACCGGCATCACCAAAGCGCTCGAGAAGGCGGGCCTCGGCATCGGCGACATCGACCTCTTCGAAGTCAACGAAGCCTTCGCCGCCCAGGTGCTCTGCAACGTCAAGGTGCTCGGCATCCCCGACGAGAAGCTCAACATCTGCGGCGGCGGCATCGCGATCGGCCACCCGATCGGCGCGTCAGGCGCACGCGTGCTCACCACGCTGCTGCACCAGATGAAGCGGACCGGCGCGAAGCGAGGCCTCGCGGCGCTCTGCCTCGGCGGCGGCAATTCGGTGGCGATGGTCGTGGAGGCATGATCACGTACTACGATCGCCCATGACCACGCTTCCCGATCGCTTCAACATCCTCCTCATCGGTGGCGGCGGCCGCGAGCACGCGCTCGCGGCCAAGATCGTCGCCTCCCCGCGCTGCGACACGCTCTTCATCACGCATCCGGGCAACGCCGGGCTCGCGTCGATCGGCACGCCGGTCGACGTTCCCGTGAGCATCAAAGAGATCTACCGACTCGAACAGTTCTGCGACAAGCACAACGTCGGTCTGGTCGTCATCGGTCCCGAAGACCCGCTCGCAGAGGGCTATGCGGACGCTTTGGCAAAGCCGGGCCGGATTGTCTTTGGACCGAGCAAAGCGGCGGCCCAGCTCGAGGCCGACAAGGCGTTTGCCAAGCAGATCATGCGTGGCGCAAAGGTGCCGACCGCCGAGGGTCGAGCGTTCACCAACGTCGAGCAAGCACGCGACTATGTGACGAGCCGGCAGTCCGCGCACGTCATCAAGGCCGCGGGGCTTGCCAAGGGCAAGGGCGTGATCTTGCCGTGCAGCTCGGAGGAAGCGACCGCCGCGATCGATCGCATCATGATTGAGCGTGCGTTTGGCGACGCGGGCAGCACGGTGCTCGTCGAGGAACGGCTTAGCGGCCCGGAGGTCTCCGTGCTCGCGCTCGTCGACGGCCGAAACATCCTCGTGCTGCCGCCCTGCCAAGACCACAAGCGACTGCTCGAAGGCGACGCGGGCCCAAACACGGGCGGCATGGGCGCATTTTGCCCGACCACCACGCTGACGCCGGAACTGATGGCCGAGATCGAGCGCGAGGTGCTCGTTTCGACCGTCGACGCGCTCCGCCGCGAGGACATCGAGTTCCGGGGTGTGCTCTACGCGGGCCTCATGCTCACCCCGAGCGGGCCCAAGGTGCTCGAGTTCAACGTGCGGTTCGGCGACCCCGAATGCCAGCCGCTGATGGCGCTGCTCGACAGCGACATCGTCGACCTGCTCGTCGGCACGGCAACCGGCACGCTCGACGAGATCGACGTGACCTTCTCAAACGACGCGGCGTGCAGCGTCGTGCTCGCGGCCGAGGGCTACCCCGACGCGCCTCGCTCGGGCGACGTGATCACCGGCATCGACAAGGCCGACGCGATGGAAGGCGTGACCGTGCAGATCGCCGGCGCGACACGCGATGCTGCAGGCCAGATCAAGACATCGGGCGGCCGAGTCTTGGCCGTGACCGGTGTTGGAGCCACCATGGCCGAGGCACGCGAGCGGGCGTATGCCGGCGTTGACGTGATCCAGTTCGCGGGCAAGCAGGTCCGCCGCGATATCGCTGCGGGCGTGTGACTCAGTCCGCGGCGGTGGTTCCGACAAGTCCTCGCAGAGCGTCGCCCGCTGCGCCGTCGTAGCGGCGCCACACGCCGCGTTCGCC
>ERZ1740070.397-NODE-397-length-30642-cov-5.447053_pt1 | contig 30642 bp, 33 predicted proteins | sample MGYA00581734_ERZ1740070 | MGnify/ENA primary metagenome ERZ1740070 (study PRJEB43018, sample SAMN04849744) | marine metagenome | isolation source: floating plastic debris | place: Pacific Ocean | collected 2008-09-01 | study: EMG produced TPA metagenomics assembly...
CCGCGCGCGCGGGTGGCGCGCCGGTGGAGATCAGGGGCGGGAACCGGGTGACAGAGGTGATCCAAGAGGCGGATCATGCGCGCCTTGAGGTCGAGACGCCGGATGGGGCCTATGAGCTTACCGCCGATTGGGTGATTGCCTGTGACGGCGCCCGCTCGCCGCTGAGAACCATGCTGGGGCTGAGCTTTGACGGGCGGGTGTTCGAAGACAATTTCCTCATTGCCGATGTGAAGATGGCGGCTCGCTTTCCCACCGAGCGGTGGTTTTGGTTTGATCCGCCTTTTGAGGGGGCGGGGGCCTCGGCGCTTTTGCACAAACAACCCAATGACATTAGGCTCATGGATATTCATCTAGGATCGAACATCGACCGAGACCAAGAGCTGCGCGAAGAAAATGTACGCGCGCGAGTGGATGGGATGCTGGGCGCAGGCGCGGAGTACACGCTGGACTGGACGTCGATCTACACGTTCCAGTGCCGCCGCATGGCGCGGTTTCGGGACGGGCGGGTGATCTTTGCTGGCGACGCCGCGCATCAGGTCTCACCTTTTGGGGCGCGGGGGGCCAATTCGGGCGTACAGGATGCGGACAATCTGGGCTGGAAACTGGACCGTGTGATCACGGGCACGGCCCCGGAGCGGTTGATCGACAGCTATGGGGAAGAGCGGGAGCGCGCGGCGGATGACAACATCCTCAATTCCACCCGCGCCACCGATTTTCTGACGCCCAAGACGCGGGTCAGCCAAAATTTTCGCGATGCGGTGCTGCACCTAGCCGGACGACATCGGTTTGCCCGGCCCATGGTCAATTCGGGGCGGCTCTCTGTGCCGCATGTTTATGACGGTCTGTCGCTGAGCGGGCCGGACAACCTGACCGGGCCGGAGCGGACCTGCGTGGGCGCGGCCTGTGCGGATGTGCCCTTGGATGAGGGATTTTTGCTGGCGCGGCTGGGGGGCGATTTCACGCTATTGGCGATCAATACGGGCGCGCCGGATGTGGGCTGTGCCCGGTTGGAGCTGAACACGGGCACGCAGGACCCGACCGGCGCGTTGCGCGCACGGTATCTGGGGTCGCAGCCGAGCGCGATGTATCTCATTCGCCCTGATCAGCATATCGCCGCGCGGTGGGCCCATGCGGATGCCGCAAAAATCCGCGATGCCATCGCCATTGCCACAGGAGTTGAGGTGCGCCATGCCGTTGACGCTTGACCCCAATATCGCGGACCCGGACGGGTTTTACGATGATCTGCTCGCCGCCCATGACGGGCTGAGTGACGCCGAAAGTGAGGCGCTGAATGCCCGATTGATCCTGGTGCTGGCCAATCACATTGGTGATCGGGACATCCTGCGAGAGGCGCTAGAGGCCGCAAAGTGACAGCACGTCGAAGCCGTGGCGCAAATGCATGCCAACCTTATGCCCTATTCATGCCCAACATGTTCGTTGTATCCCGACGACGGAATTCACCCCGTCGCGCGTGTTAAGACGGCAAGAGGGATCAGGAGATTGGGATGACAAGACCACTTTATGTTGTGGCCGGGCAAAGCAATGCCGTTCGGTTGGAGCGCTACGAAAGCGTGGAAGAGGCGATCATTGAACGCGACAGCGATGCCAAGGTCATCCATGTTAGCCAAGGAGGCACAAGCCTTAGCCCAAGGCAAAATCGCAATGACTGGTACCCGTTTGAAGACAACGATCCAAACACCGGTGAGCTGTACGTGGAACTGGTTTCGGCAATTCGGGCGGAACTGGCCACGGGTGAGTATCACCTTGCGGGGATTTTGTGGCTTCAAGATGGGGCCGACGCCAATGAACGGGACGCGCCGAATTATGAGACGAACCTGCAAGGGCTTGTCGATGGGCTGAGGGGGGAGTTCGGCGATGACTTTACCTTTACCATCGTGGAAACCTCAGAGGTCACGCCGGGATACCAAGAGGCCCTCGAAAGTGGCGATTTTTCCGACGCGCGTTTTGAGTTTGGTGAGACGATCAGTGATGCCCAAAATGCTGTTGCCGATCGCAATGACAACGTGACCCTCCTGAACACGGTCGAAGTTTGGACCGATGCGGGCCTGCCAGAGCTTGGCCGCGATGGTGAGTTCATTTTCGAGGACAATACGTTTGAGGATGCCGTTCATTTCAACGACCCTGCATCCGACGCGATCGGAGAGGCGTTTATCGCGCAGTTTGATGCGCCCGAAAGCAATTTGCCGCCATGGTTGCAGGGCTTTGGGCTGAACCTGCCCGAGGGTCTGGGCGGTGGGGCCTTTGCGGGTGGTTTCGGCAACGGGCTTGGGGGCGGTTTCACAGGTTTTACCAACCCGTTTGGCAATTTTGACCCGTTTGATGGCACGCCGGGGTTCGATTTTGGCACGTTCCAACCCGGCGGTGGGTTGCCGAACATTCTCGGTAATTTCAATGTCGGTGGGTTCACCGGACCGCAGGGCGTATCGGATGTCTTTTCGCAGCTTTTGACTGGCAATGATGCAAGCGTGCAAAACCTGTTTGGCGGGGCGGATGATTTTGTCTTTGCGTAGTGGGGCAAACGCTGTCTTGGCGTAATGCGCTGAAAAAACCGGCAGTTCCCCTGCGTTAACCCAAATAACTGGACAAAACGGCCCTCTCTCCGCAGACTTGTCGTCAGAACATGGCGACATGATAGACGGGAGATCGAGATGTCCAAGCTGATCAAGACGACGCGCCGGGGCGCGATCACGACGCTGGCGGGTGGTGTCGCGGGGGCGGCGAGTATGCCGCTGTGGGCGCGCTATACCAACGCGCAAACCGCAGAGCCCATCAAGATCGGGTTCCAGGTGCATCGCACCGGGAGCGGCGCCGCCTATGGCCGGTGGTACGGGCGCACGACAGAGGCCGCAGCCGCGTTGATCAATGAGGGCGGTGGCATCAATGGGCGCATGGTGGAGATCATCGCCGAAGATGACGGCACCGACCCCAAGCGCGGGGCCGAGGTTGTTGAGAAATTCGCCAACCAACACGGCTGTGACGTGAGTTTTGGCACGCTGTTTTCCCATGTGGTGATCGGATCAAGCCCCCGCGCGGGGGAGTTGAAGATGCCCTATTTCGTGGTCTCGGAGGGGCATCACGTCGCCTCGGGCATGCTCAACCGCTACACGCTGCAACCGGGCATCACGGATGTGAAAAGTCAGGTGCAGGCGATGGCGCCTTATGTGGCCGAGAACATGGGCAAGAAGGTTACGATGGTGTTTCCTGATTTCGCCTTTGGCCATGACCACCGGGATTTCTTTACCGAGGCGATTGAGCGTCAGGGCGGTGAGGTTCTGGAAAAGATTGCCATTCCGCCGACAGAGACGTCGTTTACCAAGTATTTCCCGAAGATCCCGCGCGAGACAGAGGTGCTTTATCACGTGATGGTGGGGCCGGCTGTGCTGACCTTTGTGAAGGAGCTGGGCGAGTTCTTTGGCCCCTCCAGCCCGGAAATCTTTGGCTTTATCGACAGTCTTGAGGCGGTGGATATCGCAAGCCCGGGGCTGGAATTCCTGGAAGGGACGTATTTCTGGGAAGGCAATCCGCGCCATGTTCAGGCCGAGCAAAGCGAATACGACAAGTTTTTCCGCGAGCGGGTGGGCGTGGATGCGCGCGGCGCGTCGGTGAGTGATGCCACGGATGTGTCGACCTATGCGCATATGTTTGGCTGCTGGGAGACGTTGCATGTTATCAAGGCGGGGATGGAGGCTGCGGGCTATGGCGGGCCTGGTGATCGTGCCGCGCTGATTGAGGCAGTGGAGGCGATGACGGATATGCCCCATTCCAACGCGCATCCGCAGGGGGCGAAACTGTTCAACGGCAAGACGCACCAGGTGTTCGGACATCAATGTATCTCAAAGGTGGAAGAGGGTGCGCTAAAGCTGGTGCATACCACGTCGATCGAGGACACGTTCTATCCCGATGAGGTGGATTACACGACACAGGCGTTCTGATCGGTTTCGAATTGGGAGCCGCGCTTTGACAGGCCCCGGCGTGGCGATCCGGCCTTACTTCAAGGCAGTTTATCGTGCAGGTCCGCCGGACCTGTGACCGGTCGTTTTACATTGCCAATTCGCCATGCCCTGGGTGGGGCCTGGCGAAGCGCGGCGGGCTCCGCCCTTGATTCCGCGCCTGGGTTCTGTAGGGGTCACGTTAGGCCCTCTTAGAAAGTAATCCTCATGAAACTCACCGACTTCAAAGCCCTGACATTTGACGTCTACGGCACGCTGATTGACTGGGAAACCGGGATGGTGAACGGGCTGAAGCCGCTCACGGACAAGGTGGGCGGGCTGACGCGGGATCAGATCCTTGAGGCCCATGCCCATCACGAATCCACCACCCAAGCCTATACGCCCGCCAAGACCTATTCTGATATCCTCGCCGTGGTGTACAAGCGCCTGGCGGAGGAATGGGGTGTGCCGGTCACGTGGGAAGAGTGCCTGATCTATGGCGCGTCCGTGAAAGACTGGCCTGCGTTTGCCGACAGTGCCGAGGCGCTGAGCTATCTCAAAGAGCATTACAAGCTCGTGGTGCTGAGCAATGTCGACAACGCGAGCTTTGCCCATTCCAACGCGAAACTGGGGGTGACGTTTGATGCGGCCTACACGGCCGGCGATATCGGGTCTTACAAACCCGCCAGCCGCAATTTTGATTACATGCTGGAAAACCTCGCCCGGATGGGGATCGCGCGTGATGAAATCCTGCACACCGCCGAAAGCATGTTTCATGATCATGGCCCGGCCAATGCGTTTGGCCTCACCAATTGCTGGATCTATCGCCGCCATGATCAGACAGGGTTTGGCGCGACGATGAACCCCGGTGAGATGCCGCGTTATGATTTCGTATTTCATTCGATGGCGGAGATGGTGGAGGCGCATCGCAAGGCGGTGGCAGACCTTGCATAACGCCCGTGGTCAAATGATTTGGAGAGTTTGACCGCAGCGGGTACGCTTACTCCATAGATTTCTCACCGGAACATTCAGACCGGAGCACACTCATGGAACAGCTTTCTTTTCACGTCACAGACACCTTTGGCTACCCGACATTCCTTGCAGGCGGGGCGACGGCGATGACCATGTGCCGCAATGACAGCGGCGACAGTTTCCTGGCCTTTCTCGCGCAACAACCGTTTCAGGATCAGCTGGTTCTGGTGGAGCCCTGCGAGGGCAATATTCAGCTTGAATTCACCTCTCCCGTCGGGCGGGATCAAATCGGCGGCATGGGATATTCGCCGATCAACGGGCTGATTTACTGTGGCAATGGCTATCAGACCAACCAGTTTGTCACCGCGAATGACCCCAATGACGGCAGTGAGGTGAATGATTTTGAGTACGAAGATCACGGCACGTTGAATGACGCAGGCTTTCGCACCAACGGGTTTTTCCTGGCGCGCGCGGATGGGGAGGTGTTGGAGCTTCGGACGATGGCGGGCAATTTGCTGGGCAGTCGGACCTATCCGGGCCGCATGATCCGGGGGGTGAGCGCGTCGCCGTTTTCGTGGACGATGATTGATGCCAACAACAATGAAATCGTGGTCCTAAACCCGTTTGGTCAAGAGATCGCCACGGCCCCGGCGCCCGGCGGGTCCGCGACCGGGTCAGGGGTCGAAAACCTCGGTTCCGGGCCCCATGCGATCGCGTTTGACTATGTGAACTTTCCTTTTGCCGGGTCGCAACGATGCATTCCGGCGGGCGGTGCGCCTGTGGATGTATTCGAAGGCTCACCCTATGATCCAAACGCGCCGTGGGACCCAGCACCGTGGCAGTTTCAGCATCGGATCTACATTGCCAATCAAACCACGGGCACGGTCTATTCCGGGTATCTGACAGCCGCGTAGCGCGGGACGTCACACCGGGTCACCCCATTTCGGAGCCGCCATGCCCCATGCCCGATTTTACCTGATCTGTATCGGATTGTTTTTCGCGGCCGGGGCGTGGGGGCTATACTGGATGCCGCAGCGCGCGTTGGAGGCGGCGGGGATGTCAGGGGGATGGGGCACCATTGCGCAATATGCCCTCTGCGCGGTGATCTTGTTGCCCATCGCGCTGATCCGCGGCCTAAAGGGCCGTCAAACCGGGCTGAACCTGCCTTTGGCCGGGCTGCTGATGGGCGGCGGGATTGTTTGTTACGCCAACAGTTTCCTGCTCACAGATGTGATCCGTGCCTTGCTGTTGTTTTACCTGACACCGGTTTGGGCCACGCTGATCGAGATATTGATTTTGCGCGCCCCACCGGGATGGCGACGGGCGATCACGCTGCCGATGTCGCTCGCGGGAGTATGGATTGTCATTGGCGCGGGGACCGGCCTGCCCGTGCCGGAGAACATCGGCGATTGGCTGGCATTGCTCGGAGGGGCGATGTTTGCCGCGGGTGCGGCGCGGGTGCAGGTGGCGCGGATTGACGGGGTCTTTCCCATGCTGTTTGCGTTTTTCATCTTTGGCGGGTCGTTTGCGGTGGCGCAATCGGTGCTCTTGGCCGATGTGCTGGGACCGGCCCCGCCTGTGCAGACCTGGATCGCGCTGATCCCATGGTTTTTGCTGCTCTGTGTGGGGTTTTTTCTGCCCACAAATATCCTGATCACTTGGGCACCGACGCAATTGGGGGCCGGGCTTTTCAGCATTCTTATCCTGGCCGAGCTGATCTTTGGCACGGTGAGCGCGGCGATCTGGGCCGATGAGCCTTTTGGGTGGCACGAAATGGTTGGAAGCCTTTTGATCCTCAGCGCGGGGATCATTGAGGTGGCCCTGTCCAGTCGGCCGGCGCGGGTTACATCCTGAGGCATGGCACGCACGCTGATCAAGAACGCAACGATTGTCACCATGGACCGGACGCTGGGCACGCGACCGGGCTGCGATCTGTTGATCGAGGGCGACCAAATTGCTGAGATCCGTCCGGGCATCGCGGCGGACGACGGGGCGGAGGTGATCGACGCCACCCAGATGATCGTGATGCCCGGTCTGATCAACGCCCATGTGCATGCCTGGGAAACCGTGCTGCGCGGGACCGGCGCAGATTGGCCGGGTGATGAGTATTTCGAAGTGGTGTTGGGCAAGCTTGCCGCGCATATGACACCCGATGACATTTACCTGTCCACCCTGCTGGGCGCGCTGAGCCAGATCGACAGTGGGTGCACCACGATGTTTGAATGGCTGCACGCGTCCAACACGCCGGACCATTCCGACATGTGCATCAAGGCGCTGGAGGAGGCTGGGATCCGGGCAAGTTTTGGCCACGGCACGCCCAAACCGGAGCCGCGCGCAGGCACGCCACATTTTTCCGACATCCCACACCCGGCGGCGGAGATTGACCGGCTGTGCAAAGGGCGGTTTGCGTCGAATGACGGGATGGTGCGCCTCGTCATGTGCATCCTTGGGCCGGATTATGCGGGGATTGAGGTGAACCGAAAGGATTTCGCGCTGGCGCGGGAGTATGGGCTGACCACCTGCGCCCATGTCTGGGGTGGCGAAGCGCGCAAGGTGCCGGGCGGGTACAGGACGATCATTGAAGAGGGGCTTTTGGACCCCGGCCACATGGCGGTGCATGCGAATTTCTTTGAGGCCGATGAGGTGCAGCTTTTGGTGGATCATGGCGCGTCTTTGATCGCCACACCGGTGGCTGAGTTGGGTGTGCCGCGCCCACCCATGATATCGAAGGTGATCCGCGCGGGCGGGCGGCCCTGTGTGGCCGTGGATTCAGAGATTGACGTCTCGGGCAGCATGTTTGACGCGATGCGGGCCGCGCGGCAGCTGCAGATGGCCTTTGACGCGATGGAGGCCTATGACCCGGACGCGGCGCGACAAGAGAAAGGCCGCCCGGATATCGACGTTGCCGTCACCGCCCATGATGTGAGTTGTTCCTCCTTTGAGGTGTTGGAATGGGCGACGATCAATGCCGCCCATGCCATGGGGATTGCAGAGAAGACAGGATCATTAGTGCCGGGCAAACACGCCGACATCGTGATGCTGCGCAAAACCGATCTGAACCTCGCGCCGGTGACGGATCCGGTGCAGAGCATCGTGACCCATGCCCATGCGGGAAACGTGGACACGGTTTTTGTGAACGGGCAAGTGATGAAACGCGGCGGGCGGCTTTTGGCGGATGTGGGCACCCTGACCCAGCGCGCCGAGACCACGGCGCACCGCCTGCTGGATCTTGCAGAGGAAATGGGCCGGCCTTTGCGCACGGGCGGTCAATTGCCTGATTAGACGCCATTTCCCTTGCCCTTGAGGGGTTTCCTGCGCAAGGCTACAGGTGAGATGGAACTGGGTCCTTACATACTTTTGGCCACGCTGGAGGGCGCTGTGACAGCCGCCGTGCTGGCGCTGACGGCGGTGGGGCTGAGCCTTGTTTTCGGGGTGATGCGGGTGGTGAATATCGCCCATGGGGAGTTCTTCATGCTGGGCGCGGTGATCGCCTGGTATGTGGCGCATTACATGGGCGGGCATCCGGCCTTGGGCTTCGTGGCCGCGCTGGTGATTGCGCCGCTCCTCGTGGGCGGGATCGCGGTGGCCGCCGATATGACGATCCTCAAACGCATTGAGTATGATCCCGAACGCACGATCGTGGCCACGATTGGCCTGCTCTACATCATTCAGCAGCTGACACTGATGACTTATGGGCCCGAAGCGCGCCCGGTGGAGCCGCCATTTAATCAGCGCATTGCCTTGCCATGGTTTGAATTCGGTGAGGATGGTCTTGAATTTTACTATCCCTGGGGTCTGTCGACAACGACCTACAAGCTGGCCGTCATCGGTGCGGCGGCGGCGGTGTTGGCGGGCGTCTGGGCGATGATGCGGCACACGAAAGTGGGGTTGCTCATGCGCGCCACGCAGGCCGATCGGGAGATGGCACTGGCCTTTGGTATCCCGGTGGAGCGGGTTTATGCCATCGTGTTTGGCATCGGTGCGGGGCTGGCGGCGCTGGCGGCGGTGCTGATCGTGCCCATTCAGCAAGCGCATTACCTGATGGGGGCGGATCCCCTGCTGCTCAGCTTTATCGTGGTGATCATTGGTGGGCTGGGGAGCCTGCCCGGGACGGTGCTGGCCGCGGTGATCATTGGGCTGAGCGACGGGATCATCTCTGTCTTCTTCTCACCCACGCTGGCGAAAATCCTGGCGACGTTGCTTGTCGGTCTGGTGCTGGTGTTCCGGCCGCAAGGCCTGTTTGGGACGCGCGCGGCATGAGCGTGTCCGCGCGCATTTTGGTCCTGCATCTGGGGCTTTTGGCGCTGCTCTTTATTCTGCAGTTTGTGCTGCCGCCTTATCACCATGGCAATCTTGCGCGGATCATGGTGCTGGCGAGCTATGCCGTGGGGTACAACATCCTGTTTGGTTATACCGGCCTGCTGAGCCTGGGCCATGCCCTGTTTTTTGCGGCGGGGATGTATGGGATGGGCCTGACCATTCAGCACGCCGGGTTCACGCCTGCGCCGGCCATTCTGGTGGGGATTTTGGCAGGCGCCGTGGTGTCGGCGGCGCTGGCGCTCTTGGCGCTGCGGACCGTGGGCGTGGCGTTCATGATCGTGACGTTGATGTTTGCGCAAGCCGGTTACCTCACCGTGCTCTATTTTGGCGAATACACGCGGGGCGATGAGGGGTTTGTCATTCAGGCGGCGGAGCGGGTGCTGTGGGGGATCGATCTGTCGGATGCGACCAACCGCTATTTCGCCGCCTGGGGGCTGTTCGCGGTGAGCCTGCTGATCTGTCTGCATCTGGTGCGCGCGCCCTTTGGGCGGACCTTGGTGGCGATCCGCGAAAACGAAGAGCGGGTGCGCATGCTGGGCTATGACACCTTCGCGCATAAGCTGGGCGCGATGGTGGTGTCCGGCACGATCGCCGCTGCGGCAGGGGCGTTTTACGGGCTGCTCTTTGGCTATGCGGGGGCGAGCTTTGCCTCTGTGCAGTATTCCATCCTGCCGCTTTTGTGGGTGCTGTTGGGGGGCGCGGGCACGGTACTGGGGCCGTTCGTGGGCACGATTTTCATGTTCTACCTGATTGATCTGAGTTCCGGGATCACCACGGCGCATATGCTGATCGCGGGGGTGGCCTTGGTCGCGCTGACGCTTTTTGCGCCGCAGGGATTGGTGGGGGAGGTCCGGCGGCGCGGGGCGAAGTGGTTGCCATGAGAAAAAAATCATGAGTGTGCTGCTGGAAACCAAGGGACTGTCGAAGAATTTTGACGGGTTGCAGGCGGTGACAGATGTGGATTTTGCCCTGCCCGAAGGGGAAGTGCGGGCGCTGATCGGGCCCAATGGGGCGGGTAAGACCACGCTTGTCAGCATGATCTCGGGCCGGATTGCGCCATCATCGGGCACCGTGCGCTGTGACGGGCGCGATGTGACCGCCCTGCCGGCGCATAAACGCTTCATGGCCGGCTTGGCCTATACGTTTCAGATCTCATCCGTTTTTGCGCGCCTGCCTGCGCGAGAGAATGTGGCCTTGGCCGCGCGCCGCCGGATGCCCGCCAAGGCCGTCGCGGGCGCGGTGGAGGCCGCGTTGGCCCGGGTGGGGATTTCCGAGCGCGCGGACGAGGAGGCGGGCAATCTCAGCTATGGGCATCAGCGGCTGTTGGAGATTGCGATGGGGTTGGTGCAGCAGCCTCGACTGTTGATTTTGGATGAGCCGACGCAAGGCTTGGCCGATGGGGAGATCGACGGGTTCAAACGCCTCGTGCGCGATCTGGCGCAGGAGGCGACGATCCTGCTGATTGAGCACAATATGAGCGTGGTGATGGAGGTGGCCGACCGGGTGAGCGTGCTGAATTTCGGCGAGATGCTGGCCGAAGGCACACCCGCTGAGATCCGCGCGAACAGGGACGTGCAAGCGGCCTATCTGGGGACGGGTGCGGATGCTTGAGATTGACGCCATCAACGCGGGCTATGGTGAGGCGCAGGTGCTGCGCGACCTGTCCTTGCGCGTGGAGGCGGGCGAGATCCTGTGCCTTTTGGGGCGCAATGGCGCGGGCAAGACCACGACGATGCAGGCGATCATGGGGCTTTTGCCGCTGATGTCGGGGCGCGTGGTGCTGGATGGTGAAGAGGTGAGCGCGTTGCCTGCGCACCGCATCCCGCAGGCGGGGCTTGGGTACATCCCGCAAGGTCGCCGGCTGTTTGAGGGTCTCAGCGTGGCGCAGAACCTGGAGATCGGTCTGATGGTGCGCGGGTCCGGGCCCAAGGTGCGTGAGGACGTGCTTGACCTGTTTCCGCGCCTGCGTGAGCGGTTGGATCAGAAGGCGGAGACGCTGTCAGGCGGAGAGCAGCAGATGCTGGCCACCGCGCGGGCGCTGTGTTTGCAGCCCATGGCGCTTTTGCTTGATGAGCCGACGGAGGGGCTGCAACCGTCGATGATTGCCGCCATCCGCGATGTGATCGTAAGGATGCGGGAGGCGGGTGTGGCGATTTTGCTGGTGGAGCAGCGGGTGGATGCGGTGCTGTCGATTGCCGACCGCGTGGCGTTTATCGAGAACGGGCGCAATGGGGAGGTGATGTCAGCCGAGGCCTTGCGCAAGGATCATTCGATCGTGGATCGGTATGTGGGGGTTTGAGATGTGAGGCGCGCTTTTGTCATGCCCCGGCTTGGCGATCGGGACCTCAAGCGGCAGCGCTGTATTGTGCTGTCCCAATGACCATCCGAGATAGGCTCTGCGATTGCCATTTCGCCATGCCCTGGGTGGGGCATGACGAAGGCGCGGCGGCCTTCGGCCTTGATTCCGCGCCGGGAATTGATGGGCTGACGTTTCCCTGCGAAGGGCTTATAGCGGGTTGGATGGTTTCAAATGCGATGAGTGCATGACCGATAAGACAGCCAAAACGCGCCAGCCGCTTTATAGCCCACAGGATCGCGACAATATCCGCTGGTTCTGGCGCAATTACCTGAAGAAACACGCAGGCAAGCTGGCCCTCGTGCTGGGGATGATCCTGGTGCAGGGATTGGTCTATCAGCAATTCCTGTCGATGACGGAAAGCGGGCTTCGGGTGATTTTCGAGGCCGGTGCGATGCGCGAGCTGATCATGGTCTGCATCGTGGTGTTCTTTCTATTTGCGGTGCGGGGGCTGATGTCATTTCTGGTGCCGCTGGTCACCGTGCGGATCGCCACCCAAGCGATTTACGAGATGCGGCGCGATTTGATCGGGCATCTGATGTCGCTTGATCTGGCGTATTTTGAGCGCACCAAATCGGGCGAGATCATCCACAAACTGGTCACACAGACCCAGCTTTTGGGCAATTTCGTCGGGCTGGCCACGGCGGGCGCTGTGCGCGACGCGGTCACCGTGATCATCGTGTCAGGCTACCTGATTTGGAAGAACCCGATCCTGTTCACCACCGCGGTTGTCGTGCTGCCCTTTATCATCTGGGTGATGAATTTCGTCTCGGACCGGGTCAAACGCGTGCAGGGTGAGGCGGAGACCGCGCTGGGCGATTACATGAACGGCATCGAAGAGACCGTGAATGGCATGCGCACCGTCAAGATCGCCAGCCAGGAAGAGGTGGAGGCCGGGCGGCTGATGAAAGGGACAGGCGCCATCCGTGATCTGATGCGCCGGGTTCAGACGACGCAAGCTCTGGTCATGCCGTCGATCGATCTGAGTTCGGCGTTTGTCTATGTGCTGGTTATCGGCGGCGGCGGGTTCATGGGGCTGTCGCCTGGGTTTGACGTGGATGGCGCGGGCATCATCACCTTTCTTCTGGGCATGGTGATGGTGTTTGATCCCGCGCGTCTCTTGGCGCAATTCTTTGGATCGTTGCAGAGCAATCTGGTGCTGCTGGACCGGGTGCGCGGGCTGTATGATGAGACGCCGAGTATCACCGACACGCCCGGTGCGGTGGCGGAGTTTGATACCGGGGCCGATATCGTGCTGCGCGATGTGGCGTTTTCCTATAGCGCGGATCAGCCGCTTTTTGACGGGCTGAACATGACGTTTCAGGGCGGCAAAGTGTCGGCCATTGTGGGCGCGACGGGGTCCGGCAAAACGACCATCTTGTCGCTGCTGTCGCGCCTCTACGATGTGACGAGCGGCGAGATCAGCTTTGGCGGGCAGGCGATTGATGAGCTCAAGGTGGGCGCGCTGAGAGGCGCGTTTTCGGTGGTGGCCCAGGACATCGTGATCTTTAACAATTCGATCTGGGAAAACATCCGCTATGTGAACCCCGATGCCAGTGAGGCCGAGGTTTGGCAGGCGGCCGAAAATGCCGAGATTGCCGATCTGATCCGCGCCCGTGGCGATGCGCCCGTGGGGCCCAAGGGCGCGCAGCTTTCCGGCGGGCAGAAACAGCGGATCGCGATTGCGCGCGCGTTTCTGCGCGATGCGCCGATCCTGTTGCTGGACGAGGCGACAAGCGCCCTCGATCAAGGCACGGAGGAACGCATTCGCGCGGCATTGGATCGTTTGACCAAGGGTAAGACGACGATTGTCGTGGCGCATCGACTGTCCTCTGTGGCGGATGCGGACCAGATTTTCGTGCTGGAGGGCGGCAAGCTCGTGGAAGATGGGCGGCACGAGGCGTTGCTGAAGAATGGCGGGCTTTATGCCCAGCTCTATAAGGCGCAGAAAAAGGGCTATGACGGACGGTGAAGGCGCGCGTGCTATAGCTCCCCCGCCAGGTTGCTGAGCGGCGGCCAGAGCTTGGGCCCTTCCCAACCTTGGGGCAGACGCCGGGCGAGGAGGGCCGCCATACCCGCACAAAAGAGCGACATGACCGACAGCGCATACACCATGCCCATGCCGCCATAGCCATTGCCCAGATCGCTGTCATGCACATGGGGGCGGTCGGGCAGATAGATCAGATCAAACTGTCGACCCACATGCACTGTCTTGGCGTTTTGCTTGACCAGGGTTTTCTCATCTTCGATCCAGTCACCGGCCTGGGTGCGATAGCCATAGCGCATGTCCTGGCGCCATCCGATCCGGCTGTGATTGCCGCGGTGAAAGATCATGTAGGGCTCAGAAATAGACAGAACCTCGGCTTGCGTGTGAAGGCCGCGCGCCTCCAACGCGTTGAGAATGGGCATGTTGACGATAAGGATGAAAAGGCAGGCGACGCAGGTCGACACCGTCAGCAAGGCGAACATGAACAGCCGGTAAGGGATGTTGAACACTTTCATGGACCGTTCATAGCCGCACTTGTGGGCGAAACCATGGCGCACGGACAGAGTAGAAAAGACGGTGGCCTAACCAAACAGATACAAACCACCATAGAGCGTCATCGCGCCAGCCATGATGGCCAGTAAGGGGTTGCGCGTCACAAGGCCTGTGCCGATGGTGATGACCGCGGCCGCAAGGCGGGCGGCGTCAGGGTCCCCTCCCGTGGCAGGCGGCCACAGAACCAAAGGTGCCACAAGACCCGGCAGGACGGCCACGGCGGTGTAGCGCAGGTGGCGCAGAACCCAGGGCGGAAGCTCACGATTGCCGATGATGCCCAAGAAGCCGAAGCGGAAGAGATAGCTGCCAAGACCCAGACCGATGATGACAATCCAGAGGGTGGTTTGATCAATCATGGGCCACCTCTGTCCGGCGCTCCACCTCCGCGCCGGTCATCATACCCGCAATGCCCGCCACCAGCAGGCCCATATTGTACGGCAACCCGGCAAAGATCAGCGCCAGCACAATCGAGACCAGCGCGGCGGCCAGATGCGCTCGGGTGCGCAGCATCGGCGTGATGATCGCGAGAAAGCAAATCGGCAGCGCGAAATCCAGGGCGAAACTTTCGGGGATGGACGTCCCGATCAGGGCACCGACCATCGTGAACACGTACCAGAACGGACAGACAGGCGCGACCGTGCCCCAAAAGTAAGCGAGCCGCTGGCCCAGCGTCCAACCCGGGTTCTGCTCAAACTTCAGAACGGACAGACCGTAGCTTTGATCGACGATGAAGTAAGCGGCGAGCGCACGGGTCCAAAGCGGTGCCCCGCCCAGATAGGGCGTGAGAGACGCCGAATACATCGCCATGCGCAGGTTGACCGCCAGCGCGGAGGCGAGCACCACGAGCACCGGCGCTTGATCGACCATCAGCTGTAGCCCGGTGAGTTGGGCCGCACCCGCGATCACCAAAAACGAAAACGTCATCGTCTGAAGCAGGTTCAGCCCGTCCTCTGTCGCCTCCACGCCTAAGAGCACGGCGAACGGTCCGACCACCAACAGGAATGGCGCCGCATCCCGGCAGCCCATCCAGAACGGTGATTTGGTGGTTTGCCTTGTCATTGGAAGACCTTAGAGTGCCGGAGGCCTCTCGTTGCTAACCTGTCCCGCCCGGAGTTTCAATTGTCAGTTGAACACAACCTCTTGAATTACCTCATAGCGCCCAATCCCAAGGCGGCGCGATTGACCCGCGTGGTGCAAGGTGTGGATCATGACGGCCGCGCGACGGACATTTCCGTGGTCGAGGAAAGGCCGCTCACGATCTTCCTCAACGGGCAGGAGATTGTGACCGCCATGACCATCGGGGATTACCCCGAATACCTGGCTGTGGGGTTTTTGCGCAATCAGGGGATGCTTGCAGATGACGAAACGGTCAAGGGTGTGGAGTTCGACGAAGAGCTGGAAACCGTCGTCGTGCGCACCGATGGGCAGACGAGCTATGAAGACAAGCTGAAAAAGAAAACGCGCACGTCGGGCTGCGCGGTGGGCACGGTGTTTGGCGACATGATGGAAGGGCTTGAGGGGGTCACCCTGCCGGATTTGCCGGTCAAGACCTCAGAGCTTTATGCGCTGGCCAGCCTGATCAACCGGACACCGTCGCTCTATCTTGAGGCGGGTGCGATCCATGGCACGGTTCTCTGCCAAGGGGACCGCCCGCTGGTCTATATGGAGGATGTGGGCCGCCACAACGCCGTCGATAAGATCGCAGGTTGGATGCATATGGAGGGCGTTCCCGCCCATGACAAACTGCTCTACACCACCGGGCGGCTCACCTCGGAGATGGTGATCAAGACCGCGATGATGGGCATTCCTGCGCTCGCCTCCCGCTCCGGCTTTACCGCCTGGGGGGTGGAGATCGCGCGCGAGGTGGGGCTGACCCTGATCGGGCGGATGCGCGGCAAGCGATTTATGTGCCTGTCTGGCGATGCCCGGCTGATCCGCGATGCAGACCCGGACAGCGTGGCCGAGGAAGGGCGCAAGCACCGACGCAAAGGGGCAGGCCCGTGAGCCAGGTCATCACCTTTGACGCGCGGATTGATCCCGCGCTTTTCATCCGCGCCTCGCAATTGAAATATCAGACCCGGACCCTGCGCAAGATCGACTGGGGGTTTCAGGTCTGGTCCTTTGTGACGATGATGCTCGTGGTATTTGGCCTGGGCGGGGCCGCCGTCGTGACGGTGATCCTGACGCTGGGTATGGATGCGGTGAACACGCTGATCCTGTTTCTCGTGGCGCTGCCTTTGGCCTATGGGATCTGGTATTGTTACCACCGCGCGCTCTGGCACACGATGTTCAAACAGATCCTCGCCTCACCGCTTTATCACCGCGAGATGACCTATCGCTTTGACGAGGTGGGGTTTGAGATGTCCACTGATGGGGCGAAGTGGTCTATCGCTTGGGCCATGACCGATGACGTGATCGCCGATGCGCAGGGGCTGTTTCTTTATGTGGGTGGGCTGATCTATGCGATCCCGGCCTCTGATCTGGAGCCGGAGACCTTTGAGAGCTTATCCCAGACCGTCCAAAGTTGGTATGGCATCGCACAAGGGGACGGCCCGTGGCGCAAGACATGACAGCGCGCTTTGAGCTCGCCTTCGACATAGCGCCAGACCTCTATCGACGCGCGATCACGCAGCCCATTCCGGGGCACGAACAGCCCCGGGGCGCGCGGTTGGTGGTGCGCACTGTGTTGGCCGTGGTTTTGATGACCGGCTCGATCGTTTGTTTTTGTCTCGCCTTCTTTGACCTCAGCGATCTGGGGCCCATGGCCTTTGGGGCCGGGCTTGGATCCTTGATCATTTTGGGCGTGTGGTGGAAGCAGCATCGCAGCCTGGTCGGCGTGCATATGAATGTGAATGCGCGCGCCACCGAGCACCGCTATGAAATTGACGCCACCGGTATCATGGCCACGCGCGAGCATATTCGCAGTGAGATCGGCTGGCCTTTTGTCAGCGCGATCCGGGGCATTGACGGGGCGACCTTGATCGAGGTGCAGACCGCACGCTTGATCATACCCGACGCCGCGCTTGATATTGCCCCCGACACATTTCGCGCCCAGTTAGAGGCATGGAGGACGGCATGAAGCAGCCTTTGGGCGTGATCCTTGCGGGTGGACAGGCGACGCGCATGGGCGGCGGGGATAAGGGGCTTTTGCTGCTGGGTGACACCACGATCCTGACCCATGTGATCGCGCGGTTGCGGCCGCAGGTGGCGCAGGTGGCGCTGAACGCCAATGGCGCATCGGCCCGGTTTGAACCCTACCGCCTGCCGGTTCTATCTGACAGTGTGAAGGGCTTTGCCGGGCCGCTGGCCGGGGTTCTGGCGGGTCTTGATTGGGCGGCCGAGCAAGGTGCAGAGAGCATTGTCACCGTGGCCGCCGACACGCCGTTTTTCCCCTGCGATCTGGTGCCGCGTTTGCAATTGGCGGGGGAGGGCATGACCCACCCGCTGGTTCTGGCGCGCACGCCTGATGGACGGCAGCCGACCTTTGGCCTCTGGCCTGTCGCCCTGCGCGATGATCTGCGCGCGGCCCTGCAAGAGGGCCTGCGCAAAGTGGTGATGTGGACCGATCGCCATGGAGGGCAGAGCGCGATGTTCGAGGATCCCGGAGAGCCGTTTTTCAACGTCAACACGCCCGAAGACCTGGCCCGCGCGCAAGACATGCTGGGAGAGGCCCCATGAAACTGTACGGTATCGTAGGGTGGAAGAACGCCGGCAAGACCGGATTGATGGAGCGGCTGGTGACCGAGATCACATCTCGCGGCATCACCGTGTCCACGATCAAACACGCGCATCACAATTTCGACGTGGATCAGCCCGGTAAGGATAGCTATCGCCACCGCGCGGCGGGCGCAACCGAGGTGCTTTTGTCCTCGGCTAACCGCTTTGCCCTGATGCATGAGCTGCGCGACGAAGGGGAACCGACGCTTGAGGCGCTGCTGGCGCGACTAGCGCCTGTCGATCTGGTGCTGGTCGAAGGCTACAAGCGTGATCGTCATGCCAAGGTCGAGGCGCACCGCGCCGAGACTGGAAATCCATTGATCGCCCATGACGATGACACGGTGATGGCGGTGGCCTCTGACTCAGCGGTTGAGGTCAACCGCCCGGTCTTTGACCTCAACGACACCAAGGCGATTGCAGATTTCATCCTGGCTGAGGTCGGTCTTTGAACCGGTTTGACACGGTCGCCATTGTCGATTGGTCCGCAGGCAATGATACCGGGCCAAGACCCCGCAAGGATGCGATTTGGTTAGGTGTCGTGCGCGCGGGACATCCTGAGCCGCCCGTATACATACGTAACCGTATAGACGCCGAAGCGATCCTGGCCGCGCTGATCGAAGAAGAGCTGACAGCCGGTCGCACGCTGTTTATGGGCTTTGATTTTCCCTTTGGTTATCCGCGCGGCTTTGCAAAAGCTCTCACCGGGCAGAGCGATCCATTGGCGATTTGGGCCTGGTACGCGGCGCGGATGGAAGATGGGCCCAAAGCCAATTCGCGGTTTGACTTGGCCGCTCATATCAATCGCCGCTTCCCCGGCACCGGGCCGTTTTGGTTCAACGGTCTGCAGCGCGAGATCGACGACCTGCCGCGCAAGAACACGCGGGAGGGCCACGGGATGCCCGAAAAACGCCGCGCGGAAGAGACCAGCAAAGGCACGTTTTCATGCTGGCAAATGGGCGGCGCGGGCGCTGTGGGCGGACAAGTGTTCACCGGCCTGCCGGTGCTGGAACAGTTGCGCCATCGCTTTGCCGGGCAGGTGGCCGTGTGGCCGTTTCAACGGCTGGACCGGCCTGTCACCTTTGTGGAAATCTGGCCGGGGCTGATCAACCCGGCGGTCAAGGAGGCCGAGGCCCGGGGCGGCATTCGGGACGCCCATCAAGTGCAGCTTTTGGCCCGCGCAGTGAGCCGCTTGCCAGAGGCGCGCTTGGCAGCGATGCTGGATGTGGACGCCCCAGAGGAAGGCTGGATCATGGGACAGGGCTTTGAAGAGGAGCTGACAGATGCGGCGCGCGACACGCTGCAGCCCCCGCCCCTGCGCGATGATTGCTTTGCCCTGCCCGCGGGCGTGGATTGGACCCCGGTAGATGACGCGCTGGCGATGCTGCGTGATCGTTTGCACCCTGTCGTGGGGGTGGAGGAGGTCGCGGTGTCGGACACGGCAGGCCGCATTTTGGCCGCGGATGTGGTGGCGACACGATCGAACCCGCCGCTGCCCAACACGGCCGTGGATGGCTACGGGTTTGCCTTTGCAAGCCTGGGCGAGGGCAATCAGGTGCTGCCTCTGGTGGACGGGCGTGCGGCGGCGGGACTGGCATTTGACGGCACTTTGCCCGCAGGCCATGCCATCCGCATCCTGACGGGGGCGGCCCTGCCCGAGGGCGTGGACACGGTGATTTTGCAAGAAGATGTCACGCTGGGTGACGGGCAGATCGCCTTTCGCCCCGGGGTGAAGCCCGGCGCGAATACGCGCAAAGCCGGGGAGGATGTGAAGGCCGGCGATGTGGCCATGCGCGCCGGGCGCAAGCTTACCCCGGCGGATCTGGCGCTGGCCTCGGCTATCGGCGTGTCGCAGCTTTCGGTGCATCGGCGGTTGCGCGTGGCGGTTCTGTCGACGGGGGATGAATTGGTCGAGGCGGGCGCGGAGGCCAAGCCGGGGCAGATCTTTGACGCCAACCGCCCAATGCTGACCGCGTTGGTGGCGCAGTTTGGGTTTGACTGTCGTGATCTTGGCCGTGTGCCAGATGACCGCGAAACGCTGCGCGGCGTGCTGGACCGGGCGGCGCGCGAGGCGGATGTGATCCTGACCTCCGGCGGGGCGTCCTCTGGTGATGAGGATCACGTGTCGGCCCTGCTCACGGAGGCGGGCGCGATGGCGGAATGGCGCGTGGCGCTGAAACCGGGGCGGCCTTTGGCGCTTGGGCTTTGGGGCGGCGTGCCGGTCTTTGGCCTGCCGGGAAATCCGGTGGCGGCCTTGGTGTGTACCCTGATCTTTGCGCGCCCTGCGATGGCGCTTTTGTCTGGTCAAGGTTGGCAGGACCCGCAGGGATTTGATGTGCCTGCGGGCTTTGCGAAATCCAAGAAGCCGGGGCGGCGGGAATACCTGCGCGCGCGGATGCGGGAGGGGCGCGCGGAGGTGTTCAAATCGGAAGGATCAGGGCGTATCAGCGGACTGAGTTGGGCCGAAGGGCTGGTGGAGCTGCCCGATGGCGAGGTGGAGATCAATGAGGGCGATGTGGTGCGGTTCATCCCGTTTGGGAGTTTTTTGTAGACGCGCGCCGCGCCTTCGTCAGGCCCCGGTCTGGCGATCCTGGTCTGGTTCTAAGGCAGTTTATCGCGACGTACCGCTGTACTGTTGAGCGACGCTCTGCAATGGCAGTTTCGCCAGGCCCTGGGTGGGGCCTGACGAAGGCGCGGCGGGCAGTGGCCCTTTATTTCGCGCCGGGGCCTATGGGCTCTGAAGCACCGCCATGTAGAAGCCATCCATGCCGCCGAGGTCGGGCCAGTGATCGGGGCGCAGGCGTAAACCGCCCTCTTGAGTGATCCAGTCTGGGTCAACGCCCGGCACGTCCAGCGCGGCACGGTCGACCGTCAGACCGGCGTGTCGGGTCAAAGCCTCTTCCACCTGCACCTCACCTTCGTCAGGCAAAAGCGAACAGGTGCAATAGACCAGCCGCCCGCCGGGTTTGAGCAGCGTCACCGCGTGATCCAGCATCGCGGTTTGCAGCTCGATCAGGGTGTGGAAGTCGGACCCGTCCTTGGCAAAGGGCAGATCCGGGTGGCGGCGGATCGTGCCGGTGGCCGAACAGGGCGCATCAAGGAGGATCGCATCATATGCGCCTTCATGGGTCAGGGCATCGTCGATCAGGCAGGTCGCGGTGAGCTTGGTCCGCGCCAGGTTTTCGCGCACGCGGGCCATGCGCCGATCAGAAATATCCAGCGCGGTCACTTGCGCGCCAGCGGCGGCCAGTTGCAACGTCTTGCCCCCCGGGGCGGCGCAGAGATCGAGCACATGCTCCCCCGGCTTTGGCGCGAGCAACTGAACCGGCAGGGCGGCGGCGGCATCCTGGATCCACCACGCGCCGTCCTCATACCCCGGCAGAGCGGAGACTTGCCCCGGGTTTTCCACGCGAATGGAGCCGGTGGGCAAAACCCTGCCCCCAAGACGATCGGCCCAGCCCGGCGCGTCGTCTTTGACCGTGATGTCCAGCGCGGCCCCGGCGAAATGCGCCTTTTCCATCCCCGTGACAGCGCCCGCGCCCCACGCGCTGACAAGCGGGCCGCGTAGCCAATTGGGCATGCGGGGGATGCGCAGATCTTTCCACGGGCCGACGCCCTCCTCGGCCACGCGGCGCAGGATGGCGTTGATCATGCCTCTGAGCTTTTGGTTCTTGTGATGCCCGCCCGCCAGCGCGACCATGTCGCCCACCACACCGTGGGCCGCACCGCCCTGACACAGCTCCACCGTGCCGAGGCGCAGGATGTTACGAACATTGAGCGGCGGGCGTTTGCGCAAGAACCGGTCGAGCAACCGATCCGCCCGCTCCATCCCGCGCAGCACATCCATGGCGAGCCGTTGCGCGCGGGCGCGATCCTGAGGGGCGTAGCGATCCAACGCGCCTTTCTCGATCATCTCGGAGAGTTGCCGATTGTCGAGAAGCACGCCGTTCAGCAGGTAAAGAGCGCCCTTGCGGGCAGGCGCGGCGGTTTCACTCATGGGGTTATCCTTGGCGAGAGGTCAGGCGCGGCATATATCAGGGGCATAGAGACGAAGGAAGGCCAACGATGGATAAGACCCAAAAGGACTTGCCCCCCGCCGCGCAGCGCGCACTGGCAGAGGCCGAAGCGCGCCGCAAGGAAGCCGACAAGATTGAACGCCCCAAGGAATTGGGCGGTCGTAAAGGGCCGGAGCCTGTGCGCTATGGCGATTGGGAAAAGGGTGGTTTGGCGATCGACTTCTGATCGCGAGCGACACCTGTCCCGGGCTTGATCCGGGACCTCTTGGTTCAGAAAACTGTGCCTTAAAACACGAGGCCCCGGATCAAGTCCGGGGCGCGTGTTTCTAATGATCCTGTTTCAGCCGCCTTTGAGCTGAAGATCGGCAAATTCGCCGGCACCTTTGTCAGAGATGAAGCGGATCGTGCGGCCTTGGCGCTTGACCATCTGGCAATTCGCACCGAGATTGCGCTGACCCCAGAAGAGGTCACGACAGAAATACCCACCTTGCCAGCGCCACGCGCCTTTGACATCGCGGCCAAACGCCTTGCCGTCGATGCGGCCATCCGGCGTGACCACGAGATTGATCCCGAACCGGGTCAGTTCACGGCCGGTCATCAAGGACACGAAGGTTGATTTACTGGTCACCTGCTGGAACCCGTCCGCCTGCGCCGATGTGGTCAAGCCCGGAAAGGTCAGAAGAAAACTTGCCAGAACGAATGTCAGAATACGCATGTGTAACCCCGCTTTTGAATAGGGATACGCAGCAAGGCACCAAGTGGTTCACATTTAGCAGTTAGAATTTTAAGCGGATTTCAGCCCGAGCACGTCGAGCATGTCATATTCGCCCGGTTTCTTGCCCTGACCCCAGAGCGCCGCCTTGAGCGCGCCACGGGCAAAGACCGCACGATCAGAGGCCACGTGGCGCAAAGTGATGCGTTCGCCGGCCGCCGCAAAGAGCACATCATGTTCGCCCACGATGTCACCACCGCGAATGGCGTGGAAACCGATTTTGCCCGGCGCCCGCGCGCCGGTGATGCCGTCCCGGGCCCTATCGGAGGCCTGTTCAAGCGACACACCCCGCCCGTCTGCCGCGGCTTGACCCAGCATAAGCGCAGTGCCGGAGGGTGCATCGACCTTTTGGTTGTGATGCGCCTCAATCACCTCGATGTCGTAATCTTCATCCAAGGCGGCGGCGACCTGTTTGGTCAGTTGCACCAGAAGGTTGACGCCGAGGCTCATATTGCCCGCGCGCACGATGGTGGCGTGACGGGCGGCGGCGGCGATCTTGGCGAGGTCTGCGTCGGTCATGCCGGTTGTGCCAATCACGTGCACGCAACGCGCCTGCGCGGCCAGGCCTGCATATTCCACCGTCGCGGCGGGTGCGGTGAAATCGAGGATGCCATGGGCTTTGGCGATCACCTCAAGCGGGTCATCACTGACGGTCACGCCCAAGGCGGCACCGCCCATCGCCTCGCCCAGATCCTGCCCGATCCAAGGGTGGCCCGGCACCTCCAGCGCGCCCATGAGCTTGGCCCGGTCCGAGGCCACGATCGTATTGATCAGCATCTGGCCCATGCGGCCTGATGCACCCGTAACTGCGAGCCCTGGCAGGTCAGTCATCATTGTCTTCCTTCTTTGCCTCACTCCCTAACGCAGGTGTTGCGGCTTGGCAAAGGATCACGGACAGCTTAGATGCACGGCTATGGCGAAAAACAAATTCCATGACGGCCCTGGGCCATCGCAGCGCCAATTGCGCGTGGGCGAGCTGATCCGACGGACATTGTCGGAGGTGCTGGCGCGTGGGGATATCCATGATCCTGAGCTCAACCGGCTGTCCGTCACGGTGGGGGAGGTGCGCACCTCACCCGATCTCAAGATCGCGACCGCCTATGTTCTACCGTTGGGCGGGGACGGGCGCGACGATGTGATCGCGCTGTTGGCCAAGAACAAGAGCGAGCTGCGCCGGATCATCGGCAAGAAGCTTGCGTTGAAATTCGCCCCTGATCTGCGGTTTCGCATTGATGAAACCTTTGACCAGCTGGATGAGACGCGGCGCTTGTTTGAACAAGATGCGGTGCGGCGGGACATCGAAGGATGAGATATCTGCGCTGGATCCTGGCATGCGGGCTTTTGATGATGCCCGCTGCCGCGATGAGTTGTGAGACGGTCAACTATAATCAGGCGACCTATACCGTGTGCCGCGTGGATGCGGCCCAGGATGATATCCGGCTGTTTCTCAATGACCCCGAAGACGGCACCACGCTTGGCACCTTTGGCAAAGTGGATCGCTTGCTTGGGCAATCAGGAGAGACGCTGACCCTCGCGATGAATGCGGGGATGTACCATTCGGATCGCAGCCCGGTGGGGCATTACGTGGAAGACGGGCAAGAGCAATCGCCGCTGATCACCGCCGATGGGCCGGGCAATTTTGGTTTGTTGCCCAATGGTGTGTTTTGCGTGGGCGATGGCCGCGCGCGCGTGGTGGAAAGCCGCCGTTTTGACCGGGAGCGTCCGGCCTGCCGCTTTGCCACGCAATCAGGGCCGATGCTGGTCATTGATGGTGCGTTGCATCCGCGCTTTCTCGAAGGGTCGGACAGCACGTTTATCCGCAACGGTGTGGGCGTGTCGGGGGATGGGCAAACCGTGTGGTTTGTCATCTCGGAGGAGCCAGTGAACTTCTACAGTTTCGCCTCGCTTTTCCGCGATCATTTGGGCACGCCACAGGCGCTGTATTTTGATGGCAATATCTCGCGGCTTTATGTGCGCGCGGAGGGTCGTCACGATGCGGGCTTTCCGATGGGGCCGATTGTGGGCGTTGTCACCGCCGATGATTGACGCGGACAGGCGGGGTTGATAGCCCGCAAGCTCACGGAATTTCAGGACGTCACACAACATGGCACGCAAGCGCAAGGGCCGCGATATCTCTGGCTGGTTGGTGGTGGACAAGCCCGCGGGCCTCACCTCCACCTCTGTGGTGAACAAGGTACGGTGGGCGCTGCAGGCGAAAAAGGCGGGACACGCAGGCACGCTTGATCCGGCGGCGACGGGCGTTTTGGCGGTGGCGCTCGGAGAAGCCACCAAGACGGTGCCTTATGTCACCGATGCGCTGAAGGCCTATGAATTCTCAGTGCGGTTTGGGCAGCGTACCAATACCGATGATGCCGAGGGCGAGGTGATCGCCACCTCCGATCTGCGCCCCTCTGAGGATGAGGTGAAGGCCGCCCTGCCCGCGTTTCTGGGCGATATCGAACAGGTGCCGCCGCAATTTTCGGCCGTGAAGATCGACGGGGAGCGCGCCTACAAGCGTGCCCGCGATGGCGAGGAGATGGAGCTCGCCGCGCGGCCTTTGTGGGTGGAGGAATTGCTGCTGACGGACCGGCCTGATGCGGATCACGTGACACTTGAGATGGTCTGCGGCAAGGGGGGGTATGTGCGCTCCATCGCGCGGGATTTAGGCGAGGCGCTTGGCTGTCACGGGCATGTGGCGTGGTTGCGGCGCAGCTGGTCCGGGCCGTTTCGTGCCGAAGACGGGCTGAACCTGGAGCGGATCGAGGCGATGGCGCAGAGCCCGGAGCTGGACGCGCATGTGTTGCCGGTGGAGCTGGGCCTCGCGGATTTGCCGAAAGTGACCTGCACGGAGACATCTGCGGCGCGCTTGCGCAATGGCAATGCCGCGCCGGTGGTGGGCCATGATCTGGAATTTGGCGCGGAATGCTGGGCCGCGTGCGATGGCAAGCCGGTGGCGATTGGGCGATACCGGGCCGGGTCCCTTGATCCCGCACGGGTGTTCAACCTTGCAGGCGTGGAATGACCCGGGCGGATGATCTGCATGATCCCGGCGGGAAGGTGCGCCTGAAACTGCCCGATGGTGTGATTGGCGGCGCGCGGTTCTCGACATGCGGGCGGTACCGACAGGCGCTGACGCGGGATTGGACGCCCACCGGCGCGACCCCACGCGCGGTGCTGTTTGTGGGCATGAACCCGTCGGTTGCGGCGGCGGATGTCTCTGACCCGACATGCCACCGGGAGCTGATGTTCGCGCAGGATTGGGGCTTTACCCGGTATCTCAAGGGCAATGTTCTGGATTGGCGCGCGACCTCGCCCAAGGATATCCCCCATGACCCGGGCGAGGCGTGCAGCGCCGAGAACCTGCCGGTCTTGCGCGAGATGGCCCGTGAGGCCGACCTGATCATCATGGCCTTTGGCAAGCTGCACAAACGCCATCACGGCGTGCTGGACGCGGTGACCACGGCGATGGTCGATAGCGGCAAACCATTGCAGTGCCTGGGTTTGAACAAGGACGGATCGGCCAAGCACCCGCTGTATTTGCGCAAGGACACAAAGCCCATGCCGTTTCCGACCAGATAGGACACGGCCAAAGAAAAAGGCGCGCCGATCATGGCGCGCCTTTTCTTAGTTTATTGCGACTGGTTACTCATCTGTATCAAGCGACAGCGCCACAAAACGCGGGTCGCCGGCGCGGCGCACGAGCAGCAGCAGGGATTTGCGCCCGGCTTCTTTCGCCTCGCTGATGCGGTCCTCCAGATCGGATACGACGCGCAGTTTCTGTTGACCGGCCTCGGTGATCACATCACCTGCGCGCATGCCTTTTTCATAGGCCTCGGTCAGCGTGTCCACATCGGTGACCACCAGACCTTCGGCATCATCGGCCAGCTCAAGCTGTTCGCGCAATTCATCTGTCACAGGCGTCAGTGTGAGGCCAAGAAACACCTCTTCCACTGGGTCTTCGCTCTCATCCTCGGCGCCCGGCTGTGCGGCGGGGATCACACCTTCGGCCACTTCGCGGCGGCCCAGCGTGACCTTGAGCGTCTGCGTCTCACCTTCACGGAAGACGATCACGCGGACGGTCTTGCCCACCTCGGTGTTGCCCACGCGGCGCACAAGGCTGCGCGTGTCGGAGACTTCGGCGCCGTCAAAACTCATGATCACGTCACCGGCCAGCATACCGGCATCCTCGGCCGGGCCTTCGGGCACATCGGTCACAAGCGCGCCGGATGCCTTATCCAGGCCCATCGCCTCAGCGACGTCATCGGTCACATCCTGAATGCGCACACCCAGCCATCCGCGACGGGTCTCACCAAATTCGCGCAGCTGATCGACCACGCGGGTCACCACGTTGGAGGCCATGGAAAAGCCGATACCGATGGAGCCGCCTGTGGGGCTGAGGATCGCGGTGTTCACGCCCACAACCTCACCATCGAGGTTAAAGAGCGGACCACCGGAATTGCCCCGGTTGATGGCCGCATCCGTCTGAATGTAGTCATCATAGGTGCCGCTGAGCGCCCGGTTGCGGGCCGACACGATCCCGGCGGAGACAGAGAAGCCCTGACCCAGCGGGTTGCCCACGGCGACCACCCAATCGCCCACACGGGCGGTGTTGCTGTCGCCAAAGGTGACAAAGGGCAGCGGTTCATCGGTGTCGACCTTCAACAGCGCGATGTCGGTCTTGGGATCGGTGCCGATCAGTTCGGCCTCAAGCTCTTCTCCTGAGAAGAATTCGATGATGATCTCATCGGCGGATTCGATGACGTGGTTGTTGGTGACAACATAGCCGTCTTCAGAGATCACAAAGCCAGAGCCCAGTGCAGAGCTGCGGCGGGGGCGATCCCCGTTGCGATCCTGGAATTCGCGGAAGAAATCCTCAAACGGGGAGCCTTCGGGCACGATCGGGGTTTGGTTCGTGCTTTGGGACACGACCGTGGATGTGGTGATGTTGACCACCGCCGGGCTGACCCCTTCGGCCAGATCGGCAAAGCTTTCTGGCCGGGCTTGTGCGACAACCGCCTGCGCCAGGATCAACACGCTGGCCAGCAGCGTCAGCCACACGGCGCGCACAGACATGCGTTGATCAAATGAGAGAGTGCTTACATTTCCTATCAATGGATTATTCCTCCGGTTTCGCCGGCCTTTTTGGGTCGGGAGTAATTTGCCTCTGCTCTTGAACTTAGGAACGCATGCGGCATTCGCAAAGTCCAGTAATGATTGTCACGGCCATGTGAAACGAATGTTAACACATCAACGGCTCATGCCCCAAGGTAATGGGCGCACCACACGAAGATCAGGCCCAGCACGATACAGAAGAAACCAATCAGGCGTCGCGCCTCAATGGACAGCTCGCGCAGGGCGGCCAGCAATTGTTCCAACAAAGAAGGGGCCAGTGCATAGACCAGCCCCTCCAGGATAAGCACCAGCCCAAGGGCCAGAAGCACGTATTCCATTCAGATCCGTGCCATCACTGGGAGACTTGCGCCGTCCCCGTGAGACCGGCCCCGGAATTTGACGACGCATCATTGATGGCCGCTGCGCCCTGATCAGACCGCAAGTAGTTGAAAAACTCACTGTCGGGCGACATCACCATGGAGGAGTTCGACCCTCTGAGCGCTTTGCGATACGCGTTGAGCGAGCGGTAGAATTCAAAGAATTCCGCATCCGCACCAAAGGCCTGCGCAAAGATCGCGTTGCGGCGGGCGTCGGCCTCACCTCGGATTATCTCGGATTCGCGCGTGGCGTCTGAGGTGATCTCAATATTGGTACGATCCGCTTGCGCGCGAACACGCTGCGCGGCCTCGTTACCACGGGCGATCTCGTCCGCGGCTTCCCGTTCACGCTCAGCGCGCATCCGGGCAAAGGTCGCATCCAAGTTCTGGCTGGGCAGATCGGTCCGCTTCAAGCGCACGTCGATGATTTCCACGCCCAGTTCGTTGGCCTGTGCAATCGCCCCGTTGCGGATGCGCAGCATGAGTGCGGCCCGGTCCGAGCTGAGGATGTCATTGGAGGCCACAGAACCCAGGATTTCCCGTGTCTGCGCGCGCAGGATGGAGTCGATCCGATCCTCCGCAGCGGTGATGCCACCGACACCAACGGCCTGGCGGAACTGTTCCACATCGGTGATGCGGTAGCGCGCAAAGGCGTCAACCACGAGACGACGATCATCCAGCGGTGTGACTTCGAGCGGGTCGATGTCACGGCTGAGGATCCGGTCATCATAGCGCACAACCTCTTGGATGAGCGGGATCTTGAAGGCGATGCCCGGCTCTTCCTTGACGTTCACGACACGGCCAAACTGCAGCACGAGACCTTTCTCACGTTCGTCCACGATAAACACAGACGACAGACCGAGCGCGATGATCACGGCCACGATGGGCAGAAGATAAGTTGTCTTTTTCATATCACTGCGCTCCTGCAGGGCGACGCAATTCGTTGAGCGGCAGATACGGCACAATGCCCTGCGCGCCACCGGCTGCATCGTCGAGAATGATCTTGTCTATGTCGCCCAGCACGTCTTCCATCGCCTCTAGGTAGAGACGTTTGCGCGTCACTTCGGGCGCCTTTTGATACTCACCCAAAACGGCGGTAAAGCGGCTGGCCTCACCTTCGGCCTCGTTCACGACCTGGGCGCGGTAGGCTTCGGCCTCTTCGAGTGTTTGCGCGGCTTGACCACGGGCTTCCGCGAGGACACGCGCGGCGTAGGCATCGGCCTCTTTCTCAAGCCGGTCACGTTCCTGTTCGGCGGCCTGAACGTTACGGAAGGCATCGATCACCTGCTGTGGCGGGTCGGCCTTGTCAAAGTTCACGCGGATGATGTTCACCCCGCTGTCATAGCTGTCGAGTGTCAGCTGAATGAGGTCTTCGAGCCGCGAGGCAATCACACCACGGTCCCGGTTGAGGATCGGGGCGAGGTTGGTCTGGGCGATGATCTCCCGCATGGCGGATTCAGACACCGCGCGGATCGACTGACGCGGATCGCGCAGGTTGAAGAGGAACTTCGCCGGGTCGTTGATGTTCCAGACCACCTGGAAATCAATGTCGACGATGTTTTCATCACCTGTCAGCATCAGACCGGCCTCAGAGCCGCGACCACCTACACCGATATCTTCGTTCTGTTCCCGCGTCACGGCGAGCTTTTCATACGTCACGAGAGGCCAGGGCGCGAAGTTCAGACCGGGATTGGCGGTGCGGTAATATTCACCCAGGAACAGCTCAACAGCCTGTTCTTCCGGGCGGACCGTGTAGAAGCTGGCCGCAGCCCAGAGCACCACGGCGATCAGACCGCCGATGATGAACGTGCCGCGCCCAAAGGCCGGCCCGCCATCGCCACCGGTGCCGCCTGTGCGGTTGCCACCGCCACGGCCGCCCATCAGAACGCGCAGTTGATCCTGGCCTTTGCGCACCAACTCATCAATCTCAGGCATCTGCTGAGGGCGCTCAGGTGGGCGTCGGTTCCCGTTGTTGCCGCGGCGATCATCGTCATCCCCGCCGCCCGAATTTCCGCCGCCCCAGGGACCGCCAGAATTTCCAGCCATTTAAACGTTTCCTTTGTTAACCTGCCGTGATCGGCTTTGTTTCATAAACTGTGTAATGTGGCGCGATTTTCAAGCGCTTCTGACCGGCTCTTTCAGTGTCACGATCTCTTCGGACATGGTAGGGTGTACGGCACAGACCCGGTCGAAATCTTCTTTTGTTGCGCCCATTTTGACAGCAATGCCCGCCAGTTGGATCATTTCACCCGCCGCCGGCGCGACGATATGACAGCCCAGAACCTTGCGGGTTTCCTGACTGACAATCAATTTCATCAAAACTCTGTTGGTGCGCCCGGCAAAGCTTTGTTGCATGGGTTTGAAGGATGTGGCGTAGACATGGATGGGCTCTTGGTCGCGCGCCTCTTCCTCAGAAAGCCCCACCGTTCCCATTTCCGGTTGGGTGAAAATGGCCGTCGGAATCAGGTCATGATCGACAGGCGTCGGGTTGCCGTTGAAAACGGTTTCGACAAA
>ERZ1740070.399-NODE-399-length-30535-cov-9.158301_pt1 | contig 30535 bp, 22 predicted proteins | sample MGYA00581734_ERZ1740070 | MGnify/ENA primary metagenome ERZ1740070 (study PRJEB43018, sample SAMN04849744) | marine metagenome | isolation source: floating plastic debris | place: Pacific Ocean | collected 2008-09-01 | study: EMG produced TPA metagenomics assembly...
CGGCCCGGACCTGCCCGGGCTCACCGTCCACCGCTTCGGCCTGCTCGACGCGCCGCCCACACCGCCCGCCGACGCGATCGTCTGCCGGCAGACCCTCGAGCACATCGCCGAGCCCGTTCCGTTCCTGCGCGCGATGCACGACCGCCTCGCGCCCGGCGGCTGGCTGATGGTCGAGGTGCCCGCTGCCGAGCGCATCTGGCAAGAGGGCGCCTTCTGGGACCTCTACCACGAGCACGCGACGTACTTCACAGCCGCGTCGCTCAACGCGGCGCTCACGCGCGCGGGCTTCGCGGTGGGCCTGATCGCGCCCGAGTACGACAGCCAACACCTCGTCGCGCTGGCCCGCCGCCCAGACCGCGATCAGGTGCCACCGCTCTGGCCCGGCACGCCCAGCGCCACGCCGATCGACGTCCGCCAACGACTCCGCTCTTCGCTCGAGCACTGGCAGCGACGCGTTGCGATGTTCACCGAGCGCGGCCCGTGGGCGATCTGGGGCGCGGGCTCGAAAGCGGTCGCCTTCTGCCACGCGACCTGCGCCCAGCCCGCCGCCCAGCCCGGCCCACGCCCGGACGCCATCGTCGACCTCAACCCAACCCTCCACGGCACCACCCTCGCCCACACCCCAAGCCAGCCCGCCCAGCGCATCCAGAGCCCAAGCGTCCTCGGGCACCTCCGCCCGCACACCGTGCTCGCGATGAACCCGATCTACCGCGAGGAGATCACCAGCGCCGTCCGCGCCCTGAGCCCCGGCGCGATGGTCGAGTGCCTGGGCGACTAACCCCCGTACTTGTCACCCCCGTACTTGTCATGATGAGGAGGAGATGACCATCCCCGCCGCGAACGCCAACAGCGCCCACGCCTTCTGCCCCATCTGTGGCGACCGCGCCGAGCGTGTCTTTCGCACCGACCGCCTTCCCGCAGAGGCGCATCGGTTGTGCCACACGCGCGAGGCCGCCCGTGCTGTGAGGCGTGGGCCGATCGATTTCTGCCGATGCACCTCCTGCGACCACGGCTTCAACGCCGCCTTCGACCCCGCACTCGTCACGTACGACTCGGCGTACCACAACCCGCTGCACCACTCGCTCGCGTTCCAACACTTCGCGCGCCAGGCTGCCGAACGCATCGCGGCGCTCACCGATGTGACCGGCAGCGCAGCCGGCCCGGCTGTCGAGATCGGCTGCGGCGACGGCTGGTTCACGCACCACCTCGCCAAGGCAACCGCCCGCGACGCCATCGGCACCGACCCGGCGATCACCGGCGCGTCGCAGAGCGCCGCCGCACCCAACGCGTCTTCGCCAACCGCCCGCGTCACGCTCGCCCCCGCGTCAACGACCCCCGCAGCGCTCGCGACCGCCTCGCTCATGGTCATGCGGCACGTGCTTGAGCACATCGCCCAGCCCACGCAATGGCTCGCGGACCACGCGCGACACCTGCCCGAGGGCGCGGGCGTCTATCTCGAAACGCCCGCTGCCGAGTCCATCTGGGCCCCGCCGCACCAGCACGCCGCGCAACCGTGGGACCTGCTCTACGAGCACGCCCACTCGTTCAGCGTGCCCTCACTCGCGGCGGTCGCGTGGACCGCGGGCCTGCGCGTGCACGACGCGGGCCTCGCCTATGCGGGCCAATTCGCGTGGGTCACGGCGCATCGCATCACCGCGCCCAAGCACGCGGGCACCGGGTTCGTTGCGCCCACGCCGCCCGTGCGTGCGCCCGAGTTCGACACCGCCCTCGCGTCCATCCGCGCGGCGCTCACCAGCGCCAGGAGACCGGTTGTCTGGGGCGCCGGCACGAAGGCGATCACGATGCTCAACCTCGTGGTCGACGCGGCAGACTCCGTCGCGGGCGTCGTCGACATCAACCCCGCCAAGCGCGGCGCGTTCATCCCGGGCGTCGGCACCGAGATCATCGGGCCCGCCGAGCTCGCAAGCATCCGCCCCGACCTGGTCATCCTCGCCAACGGCATCTACCGCGACGAGGTCGCCAGCGAGCTCGGACGCCTCGGCGTCGGCGCACCCATCCACACGCTCGTCCCGGGCCCGGGTACCCTCACCGCGTGACGAGCGACTCCCTTCATCCCGACAATCCCGAGGCCGGCCCGAGCATCGACATCTGGGAGGGCGACCACCAGGTCTGCGGCCGATCGGGCATGGCATCACCCGTCTTCCACGTCCACGGCCGGGTCACGCCCGACGTCTCCGACGCTTCCAACTTGGGCGCACCGATCCACTCCGTCTCCTGGTCGCTCAACAGCCGCGGCCGAATCCCCGCTGCCATCGGGCCCACCGCCTTCCGCGTCGCAGCGCCGGGCGACTTCACGATCTTCCTTGAGCGCTCGTGGCTTCGCGCGGGCGAGAACAGCCTGCTGATCCTCGCCAACGACGTCGCGGGCCGAGAAACAACTCACCGCGTCACCGTCGAGCTGCACCCAAGCGCCCGCGCCTCGCTGCCCATGCGCGTGTCGTGGGACGGCGCGCAGCGCGTCAGCGAGCGCGTCGAGATCATCGACGGCAGGTGGGATGTCCGCTCGAACACCGCCCGCGCCATCGAGCCCGGCTACGACCGCGCGTTCACGGTGGGCGACGTCGACTGGACCGACATGGACGTCCGCGTGCCGATCACGCTGCACGCCTTTGCTGCGTCGCCCGCGTCGATGCAGTGGCCGAGCATGGGCTGCGCCGTGGGCATCGCCCTGCGCTGGCGTCGCCACGCCGACTGGGGCGACATCCTCCCCGCCCGAGGCTGGTTCCCGCTCGGCGCGCTCGCCCGTCTCGAGCACAGCCCGGGCGACCCCGCGGGCACCGCACGCCTCCGCCTGCGCGCGGGCGGCTTCGTGCCCCCGCTCGCTGAGGGTCCGATCATCGACGTCGAGCCCGATGCGGCGTTCATCCTTCGAGCCCGCGTCCGCTCGGGCCCCGGAGGCCCGGCGCACTACGACGCCAAGCTCTGGCGCGCGAGCGACCCCGAGCCCGACGCCTGGGCTGTCAGCGCCCAGGGCATCCCAAGCGAGCTGCCCCGCGGGGCTGTGCTCGTCACCGCCCACCACGCCGACGCCTCGTTCGGCGATATCGAGATCACCGCGCCATGAACCCGCGGGCCCGGGAGTCGCGGAAGTCGCGGCAGACCGAACGCGCGACTCGCGTGACGGCCGCCCTCGTCCTCGCCGGCGGCCAAGGCTCGCGCCTCACCGCCACGACCAACGACCACACCCCCAAGCCCATCACGCCCGTCGCGGGAAAGCCCATGCTCCACTGGGTCCTGACCATGCTCGAGCGCGCGGGCATCGAGCACGCCACGATCGCCACGGGCCACCAGCACGAACAGGTGCGCGACACCATCGAGCACCTTGTCACCCCAGTCCCAACCGTGGTGAGGAGGACCGACCCGGACCTCGACACCGCCGCCCGCGTCCGCGCCGCAGCACCCGCCGAGCGCTTCCTCCTCGCCTGGTGCGACAGCCTCACCCGCCTCGACCTGCCCGCGATGCTCGAGACGCACACCCGCGCCTCGGCGCTGGTCACGCTGCTGGCCGTCCACCCGCCGAGCCGATTCGGGCACGTCCATTTCGATGGCGACCGCGTCGACAGGTTCGAAGAGAAGCCCGCCGCGACCGGCGAGTGGATCAACGCGGGCGTCTTCATCGTCGAGCCCGAAGCGATCGCGCTCATCCCCGATGATCCAACGAAGTCGTGGGAGCGCGATGTCCTGCCCGTGCTGATCGATCAAGGCACGCTCGCCGCCCACCGCTCCGAGCACCCCTGGCGATGCCTCGACCACGAGCACGACCGCCACGCGCTCGAAAACGCTCTAAAAACAGGCCTCATCGGCTGATCCATGCGCATCGTCGTCACCGGACATCTCGGCTACCTCGGCACCGTGCTCACGCCGATGCTCACCGAAGCGGGGCACGCCGTCCGCGGCATCGACGCGGCGCTCTTCCGCGACTGCGCCTTCCGGCCCGTGCCGACGGACATCGAAACCGCCCGCGTCGACATCCGCGACATCGAGCCCGGGCACCTCGCCGATGCCGACGCGGTCGTGCATCTCGCCGCACTCTCGAACGACCCGCTCGGCGACCTCGAACCGGCGGTCACGCACGCGATAAACCATCACGCGGCCGTGCGCGTCGCCGAGTGCGCCAAGGCCGCGGGCGTGCGCCGCGTCATCGCCGCCTCCACCTGCTCGGTCTACGGCTCCGCGGGGCACGACTGGGTCGACGAAACAACCCCGCCAAACCCCGTCACGCCCTACGCCGAATCGAAAGCCGCCATGGAGCGCGACCTGCTCGCGATGCGCTCGCCAACGTTCGACATCGCGCTGCCACGCTTCGCCACCGCCTTCGGCATGAGCCCCATGCTCCGCTTCGATCTGGTCGTCAACAACCTCACCGCCTGGGCCCACGCGACCGGCGTCGTGCGCCTGAAGTCCGACGGCAGCGCCCACCGACCGTTCATCCACACGCGCGACATCGCCCGAAGCATCATCGCGATGCTCGATGCGCCCGCGATCAGTACGCCCATCGTCAACATCGGCGCACCCGAGTGCACCACGACCGTCTCGCAGCTCGCGGCCGACATCGCCGATGCGCTGTCGGGCGCCGACATACCGGCCCGCGTCGAGCACGCCGAGGGCAGCGGCACCGACCCGCGCTCCTACCGCGTCCGCTTCGACGCGATGCGCACCGCCTTGCCCATCCTGCACATCCGCGAACGCATCGGCCCAGCCGCCCTGGAGATCGCCCGCGCACTCGTCGAATCGCCCGCGGACACCAGCGCCTTCGAGGGCCCACAGTTCTCCCGTGTGGCGCACCTCCGCGCACTGCTCGCCGACGGCAAGCTCGACAGCGACCTGCGCTATCGTGCCTGAGATGCCCGCGCCCGAGCACGCACATCTCGCCCGCCCCTGCCGCGTCTGCGCAGCCAACCCACTCAGCGTCGTGCTTGACCTCGGCGAGATGCCCCTCGTCGATCGCCTGCAAGACCCGGGCGAGGCGCCGGGCCCGCCCGTCCCCCTCGCTCTCTGCCGATGCCCCGCCTGCGGCCTGCTGCAAACCTCGCACACGCCGCCCCGCGCCCAGGTCTTCGGCGATCGCTACCGCTACCTCAGCTCCTGCGGCGACGCGGTCGTCGCAAGCGCCCGCGCCCACGCCCAATCGCTCACGCGCGACATGCAACTCACGCCCGCCGACCTCGTGCTCGAGATCGCAAGCAACGACGGCTACCAACTCGCCCCCTTCGCCCAGCTCGGCATCCAAACACTCGGCATCGAGCCCACACCAACCGCGGCGCGCATCGCCCGCCAGCGCAACATCGAAACGCGCGAGGCGTTCTTCGACGAGGCGCTCGCCGAGCAGCTCCGTGCAGAGGGCGTCGCGCCGAGGCTTGTCATCGCGAAGAACGTGGTGGCGCATGTCGATGACCCGGTCGCGCTGCTGCGCGGCGTCGCACGCATCCTCGCGCCCGGCGGCCGGGTCGTCATCGAGGCCGGCTACGCCCGCGATCTCATCGAGCGGGCCGAGTTCGACACGATCTACCATGAGCACCAGTGCTACCTCACCGCCACCGCGCTGGCCGACATGCTCGCCCGCGCGGGCCTTGCGCTCACCAGCGCCGAACGCATCAGGCTGCACGGCGGCTCGCTGCGCGCCGAAGCAATGCACGCGCGCGATGTCGATCCACACCAGATCACCTCTCCACCCCCCGCACTCCTTGGTGAGGAGGAGACGATCGGTGTCACCACCGAGCGATTCGTCGCCGGGTACGCCGACCGCGTGCAGCAGCAGATCGAAGCGATCCGCACCGCGATCCACCGCATCACCAGCGAGCACGGGCCCATCGCCGCGTACGGCGCGGCCGCCAAGGGCACCGTCCTGCTCAACACGCTCGGCCTCACAACCGAACACATCGCCTGGGTCGCCGACCGCAACACGCACAAGCACGGCAGGCTCATGCCCGGCACGCACCAGCCAGTCGTGCCGGTCGAGCGCATCACCGAAGACCCGCCCCCCGCGCTTCTCGTGCTCGCATGGAACTTCGCCGACGAGATCGCCCGCCAACAGCGTGCCTATCTCGAAGGCGGCGGCCGACTGCTCGTGCCACTGCCAGAAGTCCGCGAGATCACCCAGTCAAGCGTCTAGAGCAGTCCGGAACTGATCAGCCTGCTTCAACCACGCGCACCTTCGCGCCAGCCGAGAGCGTTCGGTGTACCGGGCAGCGTCCCGCGATATCGACGAGCCGCTCACGCTGCGCATCGTCAAGGTCACCCTCGATCGTCAGCATCACATCGATCGCATCGAGCGGCCCCACATCGCCCCGGTCGCGCTTGCCAACAGCGCTCGCGCGGATCGTGCGAACATCCCACCCCTTGCGCTCGGCGTACATGCGCGCGGTGATCGTCGTGCACGCGCACAGCGAGCCCAGCAGCATCTCGATCGGGGTCATGCCCGCATCGGTGCCCTCGGGTTCGTCGGCGGTGATGTGATGGGTGCGCGAGGTGACGCCCGTGGTAAAGCCGCCCGCCGGTGTGTCGGCCGAGGCGCGTGGCTGTTCGTGCGAGTCGCCCGCCATCGCGATCAACGGCCGCGGTAGGTGATGCGGCCCTTGGTCAGGTCGTAGGGGCTCATCTCGACCGTCACGGTGTCGCCCGGGAGGATGCGGATGTAGTGCTTGCGCATCTTGCCCGACACATACGCGAGGATCTGGGTCTCCTGCTCGTTGGGCAGCTTGACCTTAAACATCGCGTTGGGCAGGGCCTCGATGACCACCGCCTCCATCGTGAACTTATCGTCCTGCTTCGGCACGCACGGTCTCCATCTGGTCGCTCGCCGGGGCCGATCACGAGAACGATCACGACGCGCAACATGCGTTCCAGCCGTGAAAATCGGCCCGCGGAACGCCCGCAACGGTATGCGCCGCGTCACAAAATATCGACCGCCAGCTCATCGGCGAGCATCTCGCGAACCAGTCGACCCGTCTGGTGCCGACCCTCGATCCACCGCGAAAGCGCCTCGTAGTAGGGCCGGGAGCCCGTCCACCCCAGCCCCGCCCGCTCGATCGCCTCGGCGTAGCCCAAGAGCCGCCGCCAGGTGGGGCCGACCGGCGGCGCGTTCTCCAATTTCGGATCGAACCATGCCGCCCGCTCGCGCTCATCGACATGCTTGCGGATCGATGCCTCGGCATGGTCCCGCCTGCCAAAGAGCGTCGGCTCGAGCATGCCCAGCGTGCCCCGCATCGCCAACTCAGCGATGAGTGTCCGGTCCGAGCCGGTGTACGCCCCGATGAGCCCCGTTGCTGCCAGCACGTCCGTGCGCATCACGCCGAACGCGTGGAAGCAGCGGTGGGGCACCGTGATCACCCGCTCGAACCGCTCGGCGGCATCCGCCTCAGCGAACCCGGGCTGACCCTCGTACACGCCCCGCACCGCATCGGTCTCATCGATCAGCGCCGTGGTTGTGTGGCAGCAGACCATGCCCGCGTCGGCATCGAGTGCCCCGACGCAGGCTGCCAGAAACCCGGGTGCGAGCACGTCATCGTGCGACGCCCACTTGAAGAGCGGCGCCCGGGCCTTGGGCACGAGCCGATTGAAGTTCTCGGCCGCGCCCGCGTTCTCCTCCAGCCGCTCGGCCCGCACTCGTGGGTCCAGCGCCGCGTGCTGTTGGATGATCGCCCACGTGCGGTCGGTCGAGGCGTTGTCCGAGATCAGCAGCTCGTAGTCGGTCAGCGTCTGGCTGGCGATCGACGACAACGCCCGGCCGAGAAAGTTCTCGCCGTTTCGGACGGGCAGCGCGATCGTCACACGCGGGGGCATACCCCGAGCCTACGGCCCTCCACGCACGCTGGCTGGGCCCAAGCGCCCCCCACGGACGCCAGCGCACAAGGCTCCTACGCTCTTCCGAGGCCGCTTTGCGACGGCCCGACCCCGGCTGCGGGCCACCGCCCGCCGCACGACCGAAAGGACCAGCTGCCTTCCATGACGAACCCGACGCATCGGTTCGCCGCTTCGAATGACCTCGACGCCCAGGACCGCGAGGCCTTGGACCTTGACACACTGGGCCACGCGTTCGGCATCATCGAACGCCTCGTCCAGCTCGTGCACCGCGAGCCCGTCGCGGAGTACGCCTCGCCCGACGCACTCCGCCAGCGCCTCGATCTGGCCCTCGCGTCGGAAGGCATCGAGGAAGGCGAGCTCTTCGAGATCCTCGAGCAGATCGCCGAGACCACGCCCCGCACCACGGGCCGGCTCTTCTTCAACCAGCTCTTCGGCGGGCGCGACACGCACGCCGCCGCTGCGGAGTTGATCGCAACGATCCTCAATGTGTCGATGTACACCTACAAGGTCGCGGGCCCACACGCCCTGATCGAGCAAGAGCTCACCCGCCGCATGGGTGACCTGGCGGGGCTGCCCGAGGGCGAGGGCATCTTCACGCCCGGCGGCTCGCTCTCGAATATGTGCGGCATGGTGATGGCCCGCAACCACGCGCTGCCCGAGTCCAAAGACCAGGGGCTCGCCGGCTCGCGTGTTGCTGTCTACGCCTCCGAGGAGTGCCACTACTCGGTGGCCAAGAACGCCGGCATCTTGGGCTTCGGCCGGTCCTCGGTGCGCAAAATCGCCACCGACGACGACCGCCGCATGGACCCCGCCGCGCTGCGCGCCGCGATCGAGCAAGACAAGGCCGACGGCATCACGCCCATCTGCATCATCCCCACCTCGGGCACCACCGTGCTGGGCGTCTTCGATCCGATCGACGCGATCGCCGACATCGCCGAGGAGCAGGGCATCTGGCTGCACGTCGATGGTGCGTTGGGCGGCTCGGCGCTGCTCTCGCCCGAGACCCGTCCGCTAATGGATGGCATCGAGCGTGCGGATTCCTTCGCGTGGAACATGCACAAGATGATGGGCGCGCCGCTGAGCACATCGGTCGTGCTGACGAAGGCCAAGGGCCCGCTGACGACCGCGTTCAGCGAGTCGGCGACGTACCTCTTCCAATCCGAGAACGACGAGCTCAACGCGGGCACGCGCTCGATCCAGTGCGGCAGGTCCAACGAGGCGCTCAAGCTCTGGGCGATGTGGAAGAAGCTGGGCGACCAAGGGCTTGCCGAGCGTGTGGACCACTTGTTCGCGATGGGCCAGCACGCCGCGGAGCGCGTGCGGCAGGAGCCCTCGCTCACCCTCACGCGAGAGCCCACGAGCGTCACGGTGTGCTTCACCGCAAAGGACATCGAGGCGCCCGAACTCTGCGAGCAGCTCCGCCAGCGCGCCGACGCGATGGTCGGCTTCGCGATCGTGGATGGCAACGAGGTCGTCCGCCTCGCCTGCGTGAACCCGCAGATGACCTCGGCCGACCTCGATGAGTTCTTTGATCTGCTGGTGGCGGTCGTCGAGCGCTAAGGCTGGCCACCGGTCCGTCGCGCTACACCCAGGGCGCGCAGCATGGGTGTCTTCTTCCGCTGGTGCGGCGCCATCCGGCGGAGCAGGTCATCGAGCACGCGTACCGCGTCGACCACGTGCGGGCCCTTATTGAGCATGACACACTCGGCCCGCTGGCCCATCGCTGCGTCGGTGATCTCCGCGCGGGTCGGCCGACCTTCTTTCGCGAGCCCCTCGAGCACCTGCGTCGCCCATATCGCGGGCGTGTGCGATGCCTCGCAAAGCCACATGACTTGCTCTTGCACCTCCGCGAGTCGCTCGAAACCGCACTCGACCGCCAGGTCGCCCCGCGCGACCATCACGGCCGACACGGGCCAACGCAGCAGTGCCAGAAGCAACTCGGGCAAACGCTCGAATCCCTCGCGCGTCTCGACCTTGAGCACCACGCCCAGATGCCCGAGCCCCCGCAGCGTGAGTGCATCGAGCAGCGCATCGACATCCTCCGGCGATCGAGCGAAGCTCAGTGCGACGAGATCAACACGGTCGCCGAACCCGTCAAGCACGGCAAGATCGTCATCGGACACCGCGGGCACGTCGATGGCGGTGTCGGGCAGGTTCACGCCCTTGGCCTGCCGGAGGTTCGCGCCTCGGTCGGGCGCTCGCGTCACAACGCAGGCCGCCCCCGTCGCTTCGACACGCTCGACTCGCGCTTCGATCTTGCCGTCGTCGAAAATCACGCGATCGCCCGGCCGGATCCGCCGCAAAGCGCCGTCGAGCGTCACGCCGACACCGATCACCCCCTTGGGAGCGGCTTTGCGCTTAGTGGAATGGCGAAGCACAAGTAGCGCGTCGCCCGACCGTACGCGCACCTTCTCGATGACCTTCCGTTTTTCGTCGATCACACGCGCGACGCGCAGCTTCGGGCCGGGTAGGTCCATCATCACGCTCACGGCACGGCCCGTCGCATCGCTCGCAGCGCGCACATGCCCAAGCATGCGCGACCAGACTTCGGCGTCGTCGTGGGCGGCGTTGATGCGAGCGAGATCCATGCCGGCGTTCATGCACTTAAGCGAGAACGCCGGATCGTCGGCCGCGGTGGTGGGCATGGTGACCATCACGCGAACGGCGCGGTCCGCGGGCCTCGGCCCCAAAGCCGCAGCCGAGCGAGCATCGAGGCGGGCCTGCCCATCACCGAGCCCGGTGATAGTTCCGTCGTCGCGTTGCGTGGACGGCGCGGGCGGACAGGGTCTGTTGGCGGCGGCCGCATCGAGCAGAACCAAGTTGCCGAGCACCGCGTCGAGCATCGGCAGCACGGCCGCCTCGCAGCGACCGAGCGAGCTCAGCCCTCGCCGGGCGAGTTGCTTTTGCACCTCACGCACATCCAGGGCGCGCAGCCCGAGGTAATGGGCGAGATTGATCGCGCTGGCGCGATGCGGCTGGGGGATGCGGTCGATCACGGGTGCGGCGCGCTCGGCCGAGGCCAGCGCCGCGTCGCGGATCGCGGCGACCGCATCGGCGAGCGGCAGATGCTCGAGTCTCGTCTCAAGATCACTCGATCTGCGGATCACCGCCCACGGCTCCTCTCGCGGTCCGTGCTTCGTTGCCCGTCCCGTCGGTGGGCATTCTACGCGCCTTTCGGACCTCATTGTCCGCCTAAAGTCGCGGCTGTGCGTGCCTGCCTCATGGCGATGCACGCCCCCCTCGCCAGCCCGACCTGCGACCCCATCAGCGACCCCGAGACGCCCATGCCCGACATCACGATCCGCCTGCCACGCTTCATCCCGATCCGCCACCGAGACATCAACCTCACGTCGACGCCCGGCGGCTCGTCGAAGGCGGACATTCTCTCCGGGCTGACCGTCGCGCTCGCGCTCGTGCCCGAGGCGGTCGCGTTTGCCTTTCTCGCGGGCGTGCCGCCATTGGTTGGTCTGTACGCGGCGTTCATCATCTGCCTCATCACGTCGGTCCTCGGCGGCCGACCCGGCATGATCTCGGGCGCGACCGGCGCGATGGGCGTGGTCGTCGTTGCGCTCGTTGCGAACCACGGCATCGGCTACCTGTTCCCCGCGGTCGTTCTCTGCGGCCTGATCCAGATCACTGTGGGCCTGCTCAAGCTCGGGCGGTTTATCCGTATCGTGCCGCACCCGGTGATGCTCGGCTTCGTCAACGGCCTGGCGATCGTCATCCTGCTCGCCCAACTCGGCAGCTTCAAGACCCTCGGGGACAGCGGGGCGGTCGAGTATCTCCAGGGCACCCGGCTCTACCTCATGCTCGGGCTCGTTGCGGTGACGATGGCGATCATCGCGTTCCTGCCGAGGCTGACCAAGGCGGTGCCCTCGTCACTCGCGGCGATCTTGGTTGTTTCGATCGCCGCGTTTGCGATTAATCGGGGAAGCGACAGCGACGCGCCGCCTTTGCTCACCGTGGGCGACATGCTCGTGGACAACACGCGGGCCGCGGCGGTCGGCGACGCGCAAACCGCCAAAGACGCGGCGTTGCTCGCCGAGGCCGAGCAAACGCTTCCTGCCGGGGTCGTGCCCGCCGCCGAGAACAAGGGCGCGATCGCGCCGCTGACCGATACGGAAACCGCCGCGGCCATCGCATCGGTCGATGTCGAGTCGGTCGGCATCGCCGGCGGCCTGCCACGCCCCGCGTGGTGGGACTACCAGATGCCCCCCGCGACGCTCGAGACGCTCTGGATCATCCTGCCGTTCGCGATCATCCTCGCGGGTGTCGGACTGATCGAGTCGCTCATGACACTCACGCTCATCGACGAGCTCACCGAAACACGCGGCCGAAGCAACAAGGAGTGCGTCGGGCAGGGCGTGGCGAACGTCGCGTGCGGCACGCTCGGCGGCATGGGCGGGTGCGCGATGATCGGGCAGTCGCTCATCAACGTGAAGTCGGGCGGCCGGGGTCGACTCTCGGGCATCACGGCTGCGGTCGCGCTGCTGCTGTTCATCCTGTTCCTCGCGCCGTACATCGAGGCGGTGCCGATGGCCGCGCTGGTCGGCGTGATGTTTATGGTTGTGATCGGCACGTTCGAGTGGACGACGCTGCAAACGTGGCGGCGCATCCCGATGGCCGACGTGATCATTATGCTCACGGTCGCGGGGTACACGGTGTTCATGCACGACCTCGCGACGGCCGTGCTGATCGGTGTCGCGCTCTCGGCACTTGTGTTCGTCTGGAACAAGTCCAAGCACCTCATCGCCGACGTCAAGTACAACGAGCACGGCAGCAAGATCTACCAGCTCCACGGCGTCCTGTTCTTCGGCAGCGTCACCCGCTTCCGCGATCTCTTCGATCCGGCCAGCGACCCCGATGATGTGGTCATCGATTTCTACTTCAGCCGCGTGTATGACCAGTCGGGTTTGGAAGCGATCAACGTGCTCGCCGACCGCTACCAGAAGCTCGGCAAGCGGCTGCACCTGCGGCACCTGAGCGACGACTGCCGCCGCCTGCTCGATCGTGCGGGGCACCTCGTTGAGGTCAACATCAGCGAAGACCCGCATTACCATGTCGCGACGGAACGCGTCGACCCCAGCCCGTCACAGTCTCCGGCGGTGTAAGTGCTATGAGTGACTTCTATCAGCACGCGATCGCGGTATTCATGGGTTTCTTCGCCGTGATGAACCCCATCGCCAACACCGCCGTGTTCGTCGGCATGACATCCGAGCGGACCGGTGCCGAGCGAGTGCGCATCGCAGTCAAGGCGTTGCTCGTGACGTTCGCGATCGTCGCGAGCTTCGCGTTGCTCGGCAAGGCGATTTTTCACATCTTCGGCATCACGCTGCCGGCGCTGCAGATCGCCGGTGGCGTGCTCGTTTTTATGATCGGCTACAGCATGGTGCAGGGCGATCGCTCGCGCATGCACCACCCCGCCGCAGACCGCGGCACCAACGCGATGCCAGAGCAAGGCGCAGATGATGACATCGCGATCTCGCCGCTCGCGCTGCCCATCCTCGCGGGCCCGGGCACGCTCGCGACCGCGATGAACTACTCGGCCGATGGCGGGTGGTCCAACGTCGGCGTGACCATCGCCGCGTTCGCCGTACTCTGTGGCATCACCTTCGCGTGCTTCCTGATGGGCGAGCGGCTTGTGCGAGTCATCGGCGACAGCGGCGTTCAGATCGTCACGCGGCTGATGGGGCTGATACTTGCCGTGATCGGCGCCCAGATGCTGATCGAGGGCGTGCGTGGTGCGGTCGCGGGCTGACGGTTGGGCACTTGACGCGCTGGCCGTGGCCAGTATGATAACGTGTTCTCAATAAGGAGTTTTCCCATGAACGCGTGCTGTGTGAGTTGTGTTTCCCCGTCCGCTGGTGTCGAGGCTGTGAGTGTCTGCACCGAGTGTCTTACGGTCTCGGCCGCGGGCGCTTCGCTAAGCGTTCCGGCAATGGTCACGGCGGTCGCGACCGTCATCGGGCTGGCGATCGCTGTGCGCGCGATCCGTCATCTCAACGCACGCAGATCGCCGGTTGCGGCGTTGGTGTGATCGCGGCGAGACCGTGTGTCTCGGTGCACATCTTGTCCGGCGAATTATCCGGCGAACCTGTGCGGTGAGTACCGCGGAACGCCCTCCGTCAGATCGTCTCGGCCTCTTGGAACACCCACTCGGGGAACGGGTCGGGCCACGCGGCCCAGGCGTCCGGTCCCGAGGCGAGCTCTTCTGGCGTGACCAGGCAGCTGTCGAGCAACGATCGTGTGTGGGTCTCGTTTAGGTTCACGCCGATCATCACCACCTCCTGGCGGCGGTCGCCGAACGGCTCGTCCCACTTGGACTTGATCCACGTTTTCGAGTCCTCGTCTTCGGGCCATCGGCCGGGCGACGCGACGGCCCACCAGCGCCCCGCGGGCTCGACGCGAAACGACCCGCCGGCTTGCGACCACATCGCCGCGAAGTCGTGCTTGGTTGCGAGCCAGCAGAAGCCCTTTGACCTCGTGGTCTTCAGAAAGCCGCCCGTCACCATGTCGTAGAGCCGCTGCGGATGGAACGGGCGCCGGGCTCGGTACACGAAGCTCGAGATGCCGTATTCCTCGGTCTCCGGCGTGTGCTCCTCGTTGAGCTCTTTGAGCCATTGCGGCGAGCTCATCGCCGACTCCATGTCGAAGCGGCTTGTGCCGATGACCTCGCGAAGATCGACCTCCGCGTTGGTGGTTCGGATCAGCTTCGCGTCCGCGTTGAGCGACCGGATCATTCCCTCGACCGCGTGCAGCTCTTCGTCGTCCACAAGGTCGCACTTGTTCACGAGGATGACGTCGGCGAACTCGACCTGGTCCGTCAGCAGGTCCGCGATCGATCTCTCGTCTTCATCCGACAGTCCCATTTGCCTGTCGACAAGGTCGTCGTACGTGTGAAACTCGCTGCGGAAGGTCGAAGCGTCGACGACGGTCACCATCGTGTCGAGCTTCGACAACGCAGAAAGAGAGCGTCCTTCTTCGTCCTCGAACGTGAAAGTCTGGGCAACCGGCAGAGGCTCCGAAATCCCGGTTGACTCGATCAGCAGGTAGTCGAACTTACCCTCGCGAGCGAGTCTTGAAACGGCCTTGAGAAGGTCATCGCGCAGCGTGCAGCAGATGCAGCCGTTGGACATCTCGACAAGCTCTTCCTCGACGCGATCGAGGCTTGCATCGCCCTGCCGCACAAGGTCGGCGTCGATGTTGATCTCGCTCATGTCGTTGACGATCACCGCGACGCGGAGGCCCTCGCGGTTGCGCAGCAGATGGTTGAGCAGTGTCGTCTTGCCCGAGCCCAGAAAGCCCGAGAGCACGGTGACAGGCAGGCGACCGGGCTGGCCCTGTGTCTTGACGGAGCGTTCGATCATCTCGAGGTCTCCAGCGCGAACCATCGACCAGTGAGCCGAGTCGATCAGATCCGCGGAGCCCGAAGATACGCTAATGAAAATCGGTTATCAACAAGGCCGTCGCGGCGGGCGTCGCAAAACACAACATGCCCCGGCATAACCGGGGCATGTCGACCAACGAATCGGGGCGAGAGGATTCGAACCTCCGACCTTCACACCCCCAGTGTGACGCGCTAACCAAGCTGCGCTACGCCCCGCCTTGTTGCTCAGGGCCGAAGCCCCTCGCGAGCAGCAATAGTAGACGCCAACCCGGACCATTGGCTACCGAATCGCTGGCCAACCTCCCGCTATCCTCGCTGCCATGCCCGAGAACCAGCCTCTGCTGATCCGCAACGCCCGCCTGATCGACCCCGCCTCGGGCACCGACGCCACGCGTGACGTCGCGCTCGCGGGCGGCACGGTCGCCGAGATCGGTTCGGGGTTGTCGCCAGCCCCCGCGGCCCGCGTCATCGAGGCCGAGGGCCGAATCCTCGCGCCCGGGCTCATCGACCCCCACGTGCACCTCCGCGAGCCGGGGCAGGAGCACAAGGAGACGATCCAGTCCGGATCGCGTGCGGCGGCCAATGGCGGGTTCACCGCGGTCTGCTGCATGCCCAACACGTCGCCGGCGATCGACTCGCCCGAGATCATCCACTCGATCCACGACCGGGCCGCCTCGGCCGACTGCCGCGTCTTCCCGATCGGCGCCGCGACCGTGGGTCGAAAGGGCGAACGCCTCACCGAGACCAACTTGCTCGCACGCGCGGGTGCTGTCGGCTTCAGCGACGACGGCGACGTGATCGCCTCGGCCGGCATGATGGCCGCGGCACTGACCGCGATCGCGCCGACCGGTCTCGCCTTCATGCAGCATTGCCAAGAGCCGACCATGACCGTCGGCAGCACCATGCACGCGGGCGAGGTCTCGACGCGGCTCGGGCTCAAAGGCTGGCCCCGCTCGGCCGAGGAGATCATCGTCGCCCGCGACATCCGCATCGTGCAAGACAGCGGCTGTCGATACCACGCCCAGCACCTCTCGTCGGCCGGGTCGATCGACCTGATTCGCCGGGCACGGTCCGCCGGCTTGCCCGTGACGGGCGAGGCGACGCCGCACCACCTGCTCATCACGCACGCCGAGTGCGCCGCGCCCTCGGGGCGGGATTACAACACGCTCGCGAAGGTCAACCCGCCGATCCGCGAGCAGGCCGATGTCGACGCGCTTCGTGAGGCCGTGGCCGAGGGCGTCATCACGGTGCTGGGGACCGACCACGCGCCCCACTCGGCCGAAGAGAAATCGCTGCCGTTCGAGGAAGCGCCCTTCGGCATGATCGGGCTGGACTTCGCACTGCCGTTGTATGCCGAGGCGCTCGTGCACTCCGGCGCGATCGATTGGCCGAGGCTGATCGCCTTGATGACCACCGCGCCCGCGGCTCTCTGCAACCTCGATCGGCACGGGCTCGGTTCGCTCGCCCAGGGCGGCCCGGCCGACTGCGTGCTGATCGATCCCGACCTGGCATGGACGATCACGCCGGACGAGCTCGCCGGCATGAGCATCAACACGCCGTTCTTGGGTCGGCAGGTGACGGGCCGCGCGGTGCTGACCATCGCCGCGGGCCGGGTCACGAGCGATCGGCTCTAGCCGAAGTGCTCGGTTTCGCGCCGCCTGAACACATCCGATCACGCCGCGTCTGGAAACCCCACCGCCGCGTCTCTAAAGTCCTCCGGCCGAGGGGCCTTTACCCCTCCCGATTCCCGAAAACCGCCGCCATATCGCGGCTGAGACGACAAAGGACTACACCATGGCCATCCGCGTTGGCATCAACGGCTTCGGACGAATCGGACGCCTTGTCTATCGCGCCGGCACCCGCGCGGGCGGCATCGAGTTTGTCGCGGTCAACGACCTCGTCCCCGCCGACAACCTCGCCTACCTCCTCAAGTACGACACCATGCACGGCCGATTCGGCACCGACGTCTCGGGCACCGAGGACTCCTTCAGCGTCGACGGCAAGACGACCAAGACCTTTGCCCTCCGCAACCCCGAAGAGATCCCCTGGGGCGAGCTCGGCTGCGACTACGTGCTCGAGTCCACCGGCATCTTCACCGACACGGCCGGCGCTTCCAAGCACCTCACCGCGGGTGCCAAACGCGTCGTGATCTCCGCCCCGACCAAGAGCCCCGACGAGATCCCCACGCTCGTCTACAAGGTCAACCACGAGCAGTACGACGCGGGCAAGCACAAGATCATTTCCAACGCCTCGTGCACGACCAACTGCCTCGCACCGATCGCCAAGGTCATCAACGACAACTTCGGCCTGACCGAGGGCCTGATGAGCACGATCCACGCGGCCACCGCGACCCAGCCCACGCAAGACGGCCCCTCCAAGAAGGACTGGCGCGGCGGGCGCAACGCGTACATGAACATCATCCCCGCCTCGACCGGCGCGGCTAAGGCAGTCGGGCTCGCGCTGCCCGAGCTCAAAGGCAAGCTCACCGGCATGGCCTTCCGCGTGCCGACCGCCGACGTCTCGTGCGTCGACCTGACCTTCCGCACCGATAAGAAAACCAGCATCGCCGACATCAACGCCGCGATGAAGGCCGCCGCCGAGGGCCCGATGAAGGGCGCACTGGCGTACACCGACGAGGAGGTCGTTTCGAGCGACTTCGTCGGCGACCCGTCCTCGAGCATCTACGACGCCAAGGCTGGCATCCAGCTCAGCGACCAATTCTTCAAGGTCGTGAGCTGGTACGACAACGAGGCCGGCTACGCGACGCGCTGCGTCGACATGCTCCGCTACATGGCCGACAAGGACGGCATCAAGTAAGGCCCGCGCCTTACTTGCATCTAAGGATGGTCCACTCAACAGCCCCGCCCCGCGTGGGGCTGTAGTTTTCACTTTGTGCGTCTTCGACGAACTGCGAAGCCCACGCCCGCGGTAAGTGCTGTCACACTTCCCGGTGCCGGTATGCGCGTCGCGATGCGAAACGAACCGTTTGCACCAGTCGCTCCGAATCGGAACAGTGGCTGATCAACGCGGTCTCGGAACTCGGCTGATGACGTGTTATCCATCGAGCCGTGCTGCATCACGAGTTGCAGGCCGAAGATCTCTCCGGACGAGAACTCTCCCCACGTCCCCGATCCGCCGAGCAATCCCCACGGGCTCTGCACATCCGGGAACGCATCGACATTCGACGCACGCCCCGAACCGCCCGACGATTCGACCCCCTCTTCGCCCAACATCCCATACACCGGCGGTTCGTCGGACCCATGCGGATACCGCCAGTACCCGCCCTCGCCGTTGTCCTTCTCCGGATCCCAGTACAGCGCCTTGATGGTCTGGTCGAACGTCGGAATCCAGTACTTCGCGTCCGGCTCGGGCAGAAAACTGATCTGACCGGTGTACGGCTCATCGAAGAAGGGCTGAAGGTCATATGCCCCGGTGGTGAAGTCTTCGAGTTCGTCGCCCATGTCGTTGTGCAGCCAGTTGGCGTAGGTCGCCGCGACAACAAAGATGGGGTTGATGGCAAGCTTGGCGTTGAGCGGGCTGAGATCGTACTCGCGCACGCCCTGGTCATCGAAGCCGCTAGGACCAATGACGGAGCCAGTGATCTCGCCTGATCCAAGATTTCCCCAGTGATGGTGGCGGTAGACGTTGAGGAACGGCAGGTACTGCTCGGCGGTGATTTCAGTACGCGAGATACGGAAGGCCTCGTTCACGGAGCCAGCGGGAACCGGTGGCGTGGAAAATGGCGGGTAAAAGTTCGGCGCTTCGACTGCAGTCAGCCCCCGATTTCCCGGATCACCCACCGTCGCCCAGCCCAAGTACGGCTCGAACCCCGCGCCCGCGACGGAACTGCTTGCGAGAACTATCGCAATGACGCTGTGCTTCATGGAGCGTGTATCGGCACGACGACCTAGTCAGTTGGAACAACTCGGCGAATGCTGTGCCTCCTGTGGTGAGCAACCTCCCGACGACCTTGCGACGACCTCGTCACGGGCAGCCAGCGCCCCAGAGTCCAAGGTAGAAGGAGAAGTCGCTGAGGGTGACACTGCCGTCGGGGATGCCGTTGGACGTGCCATCGGTCGTGACGTCGGCCGCGACGTCCGACGCGCCCCAGAGCCCCAGGTAGAACGAGAAATCGCTGAGCGTGGTCACGCCGTCGGGAATGCCGTTGGCGGTGCCGTCGGTCGTGAGGTCGGCTGGGCATGGGCACTCGTCGGGCGTGCCGTCGCCGTTGGTGTCGAGCGTGGGGGTGATGCTGGCCGCGGGGATGATCTCTTTCGCGCCGCCCGGCGGCTGCCAGCGGAGTTCTGCGACGGCCGTGCCCTGGCCCTCGTAGTGCTCCATGCGTATGGGAATCCAGGCATCGGCGGGCAGCGTGATCGTTCCGCCGAACTCGGTGGGTGCCTGGTCCTGCCACGCGTCGACGAGCTGGACTTCGTCGACGAAGAGGCGTGCGCCGTCGTTGGTTGTGGTGAAGAACTGGTATTCACCGGCGACGGTCGTGCGCACGAAGCCGGTCCATCGGCAGGAGAAGGTGTCGCCGTCCCAGTCCGGGTACGGCGCGCCGGTGCCGAAGTCGAAGTCGACGACCGCGTCGATGCGCACGCGGCGCTCGCCCGCGAAGTCGAGCCCATCGAAGTACTCGCCGAGCAGTCCCGGCGCGTTGATCTCGTCGGCGTCGGCGATGCCGTTGGCATTGCAGTCGGCGGGGTCCGGCGGCTCGGGCGCGTCGCCGCCGAAGGCGAGCCAGTTGAAGAGGTTCAGCGCGTAGGTGCGGTTGTCGAAGCGGTTGATGTTCGTGCCCGCCCCGTTGAGGTTGAAGAAGGTGTTGCGGTCGAAGTGGATCGCGATTCGGCCCTCGCCGGCGCTGGCGATCATCAGGGTCGCGTCGCTCGGGCCCACGGGTCGGCTCGAGCCCGGGTTGCCGTTGTTGTTGCGGGTTTGCGAGCCGGGATTCGCGCGGACGATCAACATGGACTCGACGCCGGCGATATCGGTCGCGGGAATCACGCCGGGCGAGACACCCTCGCCGTCGATCTGGCTCACGCCCGCGAGGATCGGGTGATCGGGCACGAGGAAGTCGCCCTCGGTGCGCTCGAGCGTGTAGGTGCCCTGGTCTTGCTGAACGGTCCAGCCGAAGCGGTCGAGGAATTGCTGGTCGGAGTCGGGTGCGTCGTTCCACGAGCCGCCGAAGTTGGCATCGGAGATGAAGAGCACCGCGCCGCCCGCGAGCACGTACTGCTCGATCGCGTCGATCTGAGCCGGCTGGTACACGGCGTTGTTCGAGCCCAGCACGATCGCGGCATACTGCCCGAGATCGAGCGCGTCGAACGGCACGGGTGCTCCCGCGGTCGGCCCGGTCGGCGGATCGCTCGGCGCGAGCGGCTCGAGCATTTGCTCGAGCTCAAAGCCTTCGGCTTCGAGTGACTGGGCGAGCTCGAGCCAGCCGTGGTTGCCGCCAGCGGTGGAGGGGTTGGTGATGTCGGAGAGCTGCTCGGTGCGCGCCGTGTCGTTGCCCGCTTCGAGGAAGCCGCCGGAGCGGTCGGCGCCGCGGACGAACAAAATCGTCGGTGCTCCCGCTTTAACGAGCGCGACCCAATCCTCGCCCAGATCGCTCGGCGGCGGGGGCATCGCCGCAGTACCGCCGCCGGTGATCGCCGTCGGCATACCGACGAACGCTCCCGTACGCGGGTTGTACCAGCGGACGGTGAACGCTCCGCCCTGTGCGCTCAGGTCGAGACTGCCCGTGCTCGCGGCGCTCGGGTAGTAGATCGCGTAGACCTCGCCGGGCTTGGCGAAGACCTCCGCGCCGCCGAAGGTTGCCGACTCGCTGGAAACGAGACTGTTGTCGGGCACCATCTCGGTGAAGGGCAGGTTGCTCTCGATGAAATTGCGGCAGTAAAACGTTTCGACCCAAATCTTCTCGAACTCGCGGAAGTCTTCGAGCGATTGGTCGCGGTTGTTGATGAACCACTCGCCCCCGCCGCCGGAGAGCAGCACGTCCCAAATGACGCGTTTGCGGAACTCGTCGAAATCGGCGACGTCTCGCGTGGGGCTCGCGGGCTCGTCGACCATGACAGGAATCGGCTTGCCCGCCGCGGTGGTCGCGTCGCGATAGTCGGCGACGATCTCACCCCAGCCGTCGGCCACGCGGGCCCATTGCAGGCTGGTCAGGTCGATATCGGGCTGGCCGACGAACGCACCCCACGGGCCGCCGCTTGGGTTCGACGGGTTGCCCGCGTTGTGCACGGTGACGGGCGTCGAGTACGGGTCCTGCCCCTTGATCGCGCGGGCCCACTCGAGCACAGCCGCGCTGCCGATGTTTAGCGAGAGGTTGTACTCCTCGCTGATGTTCCACACGATCGCGTTGTGGTATCCGAAACGCGCGATCATCTCGCGGTAGAAGAGTCTGCGTTCGGTGCCGAGTGTGGCGTTGTCGAGCTCTTGCTTGTTGGGGCCCTCGGCTTCGTTGAGGACGAAGTGCAGCATGATTCCCTTGCGCTGGGCGTGGTCGAAGACGATGTCCCACTGCTCGAGCTTGGAGATGTCGAAGCGGGTGTTGTCGTTGGCAGGGTTGCCGCTGCCATCGATCTCGGGGTCAGCGTAGGGCCAGGTGTCCTGCGCGTCGCCGCCGATATTCATTGGGAGGAAGTAGATATTGTTCGCGCCGACGGACTCGAGGTAGTTCAGCGCGCCGATGATGCGCCGGCCGTCGTTGGGCTCGGGTGTGTCCGGGGAGTCCCAGTCGGGGTCGCCCGGGTTCCAGTCGGCCTCGTGGGTCGGGAAGCGGTGGAGGCGATCGGGCGTGTTGGGCCCGCGGTTGTTGGCCGATGAGGTGTTGTCGAAGCCGTAGTAGCCGAGCCAGTTCTCGGGGCTGTCGACGCCGCCTTTGACGAACGCGTCGCCGTCGGCGAAGGTGAGGTAGTGCGTGCCGTTGTAGGCGAGTCGGCCTTTGGCGAGGAAGCCGGGCGCGGCCGTATCGGGCGGAGCGATTGCAAACGAGGCGGTGTCGCCATCGAACGCGGTGGGCGTGCCCGCGGTTGGGTCCGGCGTTTCGTCGGCGAGCACCGTGACCGCGACGTTCGTTCCCTCGCGGAATGACGCGACCGCCGACCATGCGCCGGGCTCGTCGGGCGTAAAACGAACTCTCCAGATGTTGCCAGTGCCGTTGCCCGCGCCGTCGCCAACAAACGCGCCGGGCACTGAGTACGTCTGCGCCGACGGCCCGGTGAATGTGACCTGGAGCCGATAGTCGAGGAACGGGTTGGGCGTGGCGAACTCGCCCGACGCGGGGCCGGCGTACTCGATGGTGACGGGTTGCCACGCGGTGAGCGGGCCCGTGACCGTGCCGGCGAATGCCGGCGTGGTCAACACGCTCGCGGCGTGGATGACGAGGGCTGTCATGCCAAGCTTGCACAGATGCATGGATGTCTCCTCCGTGCGGCCGGTTCAGCCGCGTGGTCAGGACACCGCCGCGGATCAGCCGCGTCAAGCACAAAGAAAAACGCGGGCCCAACTCGTGGGCCCGCGCTGGTGATTGTCACGTTTTCACGCGTGAGGACGGGCAAGAACCTGCCTTGATCGGGTCGGCCCGATCAGGGTGTCTTTGGTCTTACGGGCAGCCCGCGCCCCACAGGCCCAGGTAGAAGGAGAAGTCGCTGAGGGTGACGTTGCCGTCGGGGATGCCGTTGGATGTGCCGTCGGTCGTGACGTCGGCCGCGGGATCCGATGCTCCCCAGAGTCCCAGGTAGTACGAGAAATCGCTGAGGGTCACGACACCGTCGGGCACGCCGTTCGAGGTGCCGTCCGTGGTGACGTCGGCGTCGCAGGTCGCAGCCGTGCCGATCTGGAAGTCGGTGCGCGACGTGTTGCCGGAGCGCTCGAAGGCGATCACGGTGAGCACGCCGGTGGGCGTGGGCGTGTTGATGGTCAACTCGTAATCGAAGCGGTCGAGCTGGACGGCACGGTTGAAGGGGTCGACCAGCGAGAGCGGGTCGGTGCCGTCGGGCACGTTCCAGAGCATGTGCATGCGCAGGGTCGTTGGGTCGGTCGCGCGCACGTCGAACGTGGTCTGCGGCGATGTGATCTCGGTGGGCAGGTCCACGCCCTCGACGGTGGGTCCGACGCGATCAACGTAGATCACCTCGCGGAAGTCGCGGAAAAGCGGTGCCGAGTTCGCCGGCCGGTTTCGGAAGGCAAGAGCCGAGATGTAATGGAAGCCCTCGGACAGTTGCGTCGTGTCGATCGTCTGGCGGTAGGTGCCGGTGCCGCCGGTGAAGAGCGGGCTGGACTCGGTGAGGAAGCTCTCGTAGCCGGCGAGCACACCTTGCTGGAAGTCGAAGTCGGCGCCGCCGTTGTTGTTGTAATCGACGTAGCCCTCACCGATTCGGAAGGCCGCGAAGTCGTCGGTGGCGGGGTCGTTCGGGTCGGCCTGCTGGGTCTGCACCTCGATCTCGAAGGTGTCCTCGGTGATGACTGTCACGGGTGTGATGCGGCGGAGGAACCATGGCGTGTTGACGTTGTCGGGCGCGAGCTGGTTGGTGACCACTTGGCCGCTCTCGCGGAACTGCATCTGGCCCTCGGGCACGGCCGGGCCGTAGACCACGAAGCCCTTGTTGGTCTCGGTCGTGCCGGTGACGTTGCGCGGGATCGAGATCGTCACGCGGCCCGAGGGATCGACAACCAAGACCTCGGGGATGACGCCCGCGGGGTCGACGGCCGGGTCGGCCGCGTTGCCTGTCAGCTCGTGCAGGCGGGTGCCCGCGGGGAAGGTCGTTTGCACGTTGCGCGTGTCGATGCCCGAGTCGTAGCGCTTGTTGGCCGCGACGAGCAGGTTCGACGTGTATTGCGACGGGTACGACGCGCCGCCGAATTGCGGCGTGGAGCGCTCGTAGACGATCACGTCGTCGAGCCCGGGGTTGGTCGCGTCGGTCGCGTTGAGGGGGAAGAATTGTCCTCGGCCGTACTGGTTGCGGATCTGGACGAGGTTGGTGATGACCGGGTTGAGCGTGCCCTCGCCGGTGCTGGGGTTGCCATCCTGGTTGGGATCTGGGTCGAGGCCGAGCGCGACGGAGGTGCCGCCGCGGGGGCTGAAGAGGCCGGAGGCTCGGTTGATCGCCCGGCCGTTGAGATAGACCAGCGCCGGCCCGGGGCGGAGCATGAAGTAGGCGTGCATGGGCCAGCCCTGGGCCTTGTGCGATGCGATCGGGGGCACGGAGCCGCCGTCGCCGATGGTGCCGTTGTCGTGGCTGAACATGTGGTTCACGCCGACGGTGCCGTTGTTGAATCCGTCGTCGGCGGTGTCGATGTGCTCACTCAGCACGTCGCCCCAGGTCTCGAAGAGCGGGTTGTTGAGGATGTCGCGGAGCTGGCCCGCGCCGCCGAGATCGAGCGCATCGCGGTCGGCGAAGGAATCCTTGCGGACATACTCGTTGAAGGTCGTGAAGTTGCCCGCGACGGACTCGACGAACGAGAATGGGTTGACCTGCCGGCCGTCGGGCGTGGTGCGGCGCATGTGCACCGCGGAATCAAAGAACGTGTCCCAGAACCAGGACGGTGCGTGCTTGGCGGCGTCGAGGCGGAAGCCGTCGACATCGCGTGCGTCCATCGCCCACTGCGACCAGCGCATGAGCAGGCCGGTCGCGTTCTCAACATACGGGTCGCCCGCCATCGGGTCCGCGGTGTTGAAGGGATGGAACGTGAAGTTGCTGCTGCCCGGGTTGCGCGCCGTGCCGGGATTGTTGACGACCATGGGCGTGAGCGCCTCGTCGGGGTAGAGGGCGAAGTTGTCGGGGCTGGGGCGGTTGCGGATCTGGCCGGCGGGGATGTTCAGCGGGTTGCCCTGCGCGACGGGGTGGCGGATGAAGTTGTTGACCGATGCCTGGTTGATGTCGACGAGGGCAACGAGATCGCCCACGAGCAGGTCGTAGCGCGGGCCGCCGGGGTTCTCGGATTGGAGGTAGCCCGACGCAACGCCATTGTGGAAGTCGCCCCATGGGTCGGTGGGCTGCTTGAAGGTGACGGGGTTGCTGGGCTCCATCCAGAAGCCGGGCCAGCCGCCCTCGATCTGGAACTGCTCGCCGCTCTCGCGGAACGAGTTGTGGTTAAGGATCGTGTCGATGTAGACGAGGCTGTTCGCAGCGTGCATCGAGTCGACCATGGCGTCGAAGGAGTCGACGGTGCCGTAGGTTGTTCCGTTGGCGTAGCCGGGCCCACCGAAGTCGAAGCGGTCGAAGCAGTCGTAGCCGACGCTGAGCGTGGAGCGTCCGCGGTTGGGTGGGGGCAGCCAGAACGAGCCGTAGCCCGCAGCGAAGACATCGGGCATGCGGCGCTCGATGACGTCCCAGGGCGTCTCGAACCACTGGAGCATCACCGGCGAGGTCTCGCCGTTCTGTGCGGCTGCTGGTGCGACCGCCATGCCGGCTGCAGAGGCAAGAAGAACCGACGTCCATCGAATCGCATCACGACGCATGCAAAGACCTCCCTGGCGCGGTGCGGCCGGAAGGCCCAGCACCCCGCGATCGCTCGATTTCAGGCCGATGCGTCTCCCTCGAGCATCGGCCTTGCTCCCCACGAAACGCCTGCCGCGGGCCGACTGTTCATCGGCTGGTGGGAGGCGTGGATGACTATTAGGCCACAAGCACCCGTCTAGATGCAAGTATCCAGTGACAAACACCAGACAGATTCGTGACCGAGGGGCCCCGGTTGCTCGTTATCGGTTACACCGCATCGACTTGCAGCATCGCCGGCCGCCGCTGATACTCTCGGACCAATCTCGCTCGTTACCAGGGTCAAAGGCCCCAGGAGCCACGCCTATGCAAGCGCATCGACCGACCGTAACACCGCACCGCGGCATCCTGAATTCCGGTCGCATTCGGGCCCATCGTGCCCTCGCGATTCTCGCGGTCATCAGCGCAGGGGCCGCTGCTCAGGCGCAGGTCGTCGCGGAGACGGTCGGCGAGCGGATGGCGCGCTTCTTCCCGTCGCCCGAGGCGAAGCAGTCGGCGCTGCCGTCGTTCGGGCTCGAGTCGCCACGCGAAGCGCAGGGTGCGGTGGCGGACGGCTTCCCGGTTCGGCCCGAGTTCTCGACCGATGACGAGGGACGGCAGGTCACGACGATCACCATCGAGCCCGGCACGTCGCTCTACGGCACGGGTGAAGTCCCGGGCCAGCTCCTCCGCAATGGCCGCCGGACGATCACCTGGAACACCGACGCCTACGCCTACGGCTACGACTCGCCCTCGCTCTACCAGTCGCACCCGTGGGTGCTTGCGGTGCGTGCCGATGGCAGCGCGTTCGGCGTGCTTGCCGACACGACGTACCGCACGCTGGTCGACAAGACCCAGCCCGGCGTGATTCAGTTCTCGGCGGAGGGTGTCGAGCACCCGGTGTACGTGCTCGATGGCGATTCGCCGCAGGACGTGCTTCGGCAGCTCGCCGATCTGACGGGCACGATCGACATGCCGCCCAAGTGGGCGATCGGATACCACCAGTGCCGGTACTCCTATGAGCCCGACGCACGCGTTCGAGAGATCGCCGATGGGTTCCGCGCGCGGGGTATCCCCGCCGACGTGATCTGGATCGACATTGATTACATGGACGCCTTCAAGTGCTTCACGTTCGACCCCGCGAAGTTTCCGAATCCGACGGCGCTGAACGAAGACCTCGAGGCGCAGGGCTTCAAGACGGTGTGGATGATCAACCCCGGCATCAAGGCCGAGCCCGGGTACTTCGTGTACGACCAAGGCACGGCGGGTGATCACTGGGTCAAGTCCGCCGACGGCACGCCCTACCAGGGCGAGGTCTGGCCTGGCATGTGCGTGTTCCCCGACTACACGCGCGAGGCGACCCGCGCGTGGTGGCAGACGCTGTACGCCGACTACATGGCGACGGGCATCGACGGCGTGTGGAACGACATGAACGAGCCGGCGATCTTCAACGTCGAGTCCAAGACCATGCCCGAGGACAACATCCACCGCGCTGACGAAGACTTCGGCGGCCAGGGCACACACGCTCGCTTCCACAACGTGTACGGCCTGCTCATGGTCAAGTCCTCGCGCGAGGGCATCATGGCGGCCAACCCCGACAAGCGGCCCTTCGTGCTCAGCCGTGCGAATTACATCGGCGGGCACCGGTATGCCGCGACGTGGTCGGGCGACAACATCGCGTCATGGGAGCATCTCGAGTGGTCGGTGCCGATGACGCTGAATCTCGCGCTGTCTGGCAACCCCTTCAACGGCCCCGACATCGGCGGCTTCGCGGGCAACGGCGACGCGGAGATGTTCTCCCGCTGGATGGGCATCGGCGCGATGCTTCCCTTCGCACGCGGGCACACGGGCAAGGGCAACATCGACAAGGAGCCTTGGTCCTTCGGCCCCGAGGTCGAGGCGACGGCTCGGCGGGCGATCGAGCGGCGGTACATCCTGATGCCGTACCTGTACACGCTCTTCTACGAAGCGCACACGGAGGGCATGCCCGTCGCTCGGCCGATGTTCTTTGCCGACCCCGCCGATCCGGCGCTGCGTTCTGAGGACGACGCGTTCCTGCTCGGCAGCGACCTGATCGTCGCGACGCAACCCGGCCGGGTGCGTGACCGCGTGCACGCGATGCCCGCCGGCATCTGGCGGCCGTTTGACTTCGGCGGCGATTCGCGTGACCCGGACCTCCCGGGCTTGTTCATCCGGGGCGGCGCGATCCTGCCCACCGGGCCGGTCGTGCAGCACGTGGGCGAGAAGCCGCTCGACCCGCTCACGCTGATCGTGTGCCTCGATGAGGAAGGCCGGGCCGAGGGCACGGTGTACGAGGACGCGGGCGAGGGGCACGGGTACAAGTCGGGTGAGTACTCGCTGCGCACATACGTTGCCGAGCAGGCGGGGCGCGAGGTCGTCGTTCGCCTCGCGGATCAGCAGGGCAACCGTGCGACGCCCGCCCGCAATCTGCGTGTGCGGCTGATCATGCCCGACGGCTGGGAGTATGCGGGCGAGGGACGCGATGGCGCGCCGATTCGCATCCGCGTTGCCGAGTGACGCCTCAACTTTTGGCCGGAGTGAACGCCGTGGAAGACCTGGTAAAGACGGCGTTGGCCGATCAGATGCTCGCGGCGCTCGCGTCGGTGGGCGATCACATCGAGCGCTGCCCCGACGACGCGTGGGACCGGCTCGTTGCGAAGCACACCTTCAATCAGACAGTGTTCCACACGCTGTTCTGGGCGGATGTGTATCTGGGTCGGGGATACGACGCGGTGCGTGAGCAGGCGTTTCACCGCGAGAACGCGGCGATTTTCCGTGACTACGACGAGTTCAAGAAGCAGCCGCCGTCGCTCGCGTATACGCGCGGCGACATGAGGTTGTACGTCGCGCACTGCCGCGAGAGGGCTCGCCAAGTGATCGGTGCCGAGACCGCCGAGACGCTGCGCGGGCCTTCGGGCTTCGATTGGCTTGATATCTCAAGGCTCGAGGCGCACATCTACAACACGCGCCACATCCAGCATCACGCGTCGCAGCTCGTGCTCCGCCGCAGGCTTGATTCGGGCGACGACACGCCTTGGCATAAGTCCGGCTGGTCTGAGTAGGAACGGCGCGGCGAGCGTTTACGACGACGCGACAGGCCGGCTGACGCTCTGATCCTCGTGTGTCGCCAGGCGCAGGATGTTCGTCTGGGTCATGTCGTCGCCCTCGAGCGTGCCACCGACTCGGCCCTCGGCCATCACGAGGATGCGATCCGAGAGCGCGAGCAGCTCGGGCATCTCGCTCGACACGAGCAGCACGGCTGCGCCCGCAGCCGACGCGGCGCGGATCGATTTGTAGATCTCTGCTTTCGTGCCCACGTCTATGCCGCGGGTGGGCTCATCGAGCAAGAGCACGCGTGTGTCTTTGCCCATCCATCGCGCGATGAGCAGCTTCTGCTGGTTGCCCCCGGAGAGCTCTCCGGGCGTGCTCGCGGTGCTTGCGGTCTTGATCTGGAACTCTCTTACGCGCTCTGCGACGAGTGACCGCTCTGCGCCGAGCGCTCGCCATGCGAACGACGCGAGCCTGGGCATGAACGGCACGACGATGTTCTCGCCCACGCCGAGCTGGAAGAACAGCCCTTGCAAGCGGCGGTCTTCGGGCACGTATCCGACGCCGTTTTTGATCATCCAACGGCAGTCGCGTCCGGGCGCTTCATTGCCCGCGATGTCGATGGTGCCGGCTGCGCGCGGGTCGAGCCCGAAAATCGCGTCGAGCAGCTCGCTCCGGCCCGCGCCGACGAGCCCGCCCACGCCGAGCACCTCGCCCGGGCGGACCTCGAGCGAGACATCGCGCAGCTTGCCGGGCGAGGACAGGCTGGTGACGGTGAGCAGTGGGGTGGCGGTCAGGTCCGCGGCGTCGTGCCCCGGAGCATCGCTCCTCGTTGCGCCGTTCGCCAATGATCTCAAGGCCGCGGCCTCGCCGCCGGGCGTTCGGTGCTCGCCAGTCTTCGGCGTGACGATGCGCCGGCCGATCATTTGCTCGACGAGGGTCGCCTCGTCGATATCTGCGACGGTGTTGGTCGCGACGAACTTGCCGTCGCGTAGTACGGTGACATCGTCGCAGCACGCGAAGATCTCGCCCATGCGGTGCGAGACATACACGATCGCGAGACCGTCTGCGGCGAGCTGGCGGATCACGCCCATGAGCGTCTCGGCCTCGGCAACGCTCAGCGAGCTGGTTGGCTCGTCGAAGACGATCATCCGCGGCGACGAGCCCCCGGTCACCGAGCGATCATCGAGGCTCGCCGCGATCTGGCAGATCTGCCGGCGTCCCGGTGCGAGCAGGCCCAGCGGTGCGTCGACGTCGATGCCCGGATCGATCCGATGCACCAGCGCCGCGGCACGGCGTGCCATCTCGGGCCGGTCGATTCCGATGCGTCCGCGAGGCAACGCGTGCAGGCACAGGTTCTCGGCGACACTCAAGTTCGGGCACTGCGCGAGCTCCTGGTGCACGATGCGCACACCCGCGCCGAACGCGTCGTCGATCGAGCCGAGCTTGAGCGGTCGGCCATCGACGAGCACCGTGCCCGTGTCCGGCCGGATCAGGCCCGCGATGGTCTTGCCCAGCGTGCTCTTGCCCGCGCCGTTCTCGCCCATGAGCGCGTGCACCCGCCCGCCGTGGAACGCGACGCCCACGTCGTCAAGCGCTTGCGTGATGCCGAACCGCTTCGAGATGCCCTCTGCGCGCACGAGTGCAGCCTCGGCTGCTGGCCGTGCGCTCGTCGGTGGGCTTGGTTGGTCGATCACTGTTGTCATAACGAAAGCATGGGCCGGCGTTTCCGTCGGCCCACGCGAGTGGTGCGTGCCGTTGCGAGTTAGTC
>ERZ1740070.401-NODE-401-length-30518-cov-7.275219_pt1 | contig 30518 bp, 28 predicted proteins | sample MGYA00581734_ERZ1740070 | MGnify/ENA primary metagenome ERZ1740070 (study PRJEB43018, sample SAMN04849744) | marine metagenome | isolation source: floating plastic debris | place: Pacific Ocean | collected 2008-09-01 | study: EMG produced TPA metagenomics assembly...
ACGGTTCACCGCGCCCCATGACCTGATCGAACACCACTTCCGAAACGCGCGTTCCGAGTGCGCGTTCCCCTTCGAACAACCGCACATTCGTGGAAATCCGCACGTCATCAAGAAACAGTGTTGTGGTCCCAGTGCGCGCGTCGATGTCCGAGCGTTCGCGGTAGACCAAAGCGTTCATTGTATCGATGATGCTCAGGTCGCGATTTAGCAACCGACCACCGATCAAGACGCTGTCGCTGTTTGGAATGTGGCTGGCGACTAGAATGACCATACCCCGCGTTTCCAATTCGCTGTTGATGGTACGCGCAGCCTCGGTTGCGACCAAAGGAAGTGTTGCGCGTTCGGCAAGTTCAGCGTCCAAAGCGGCTAGCACATCGCTGTCCAGAACGGCCACACCGGCACTTGGTTGTTCGGGGGTAGCGCGTTCGGCGATTTCCTGAAAAGCAGGCGGCGCTTCCGGTTCGGACTTTCGTTGAACAAACAGGAAGTCGAGGTCACGACGCACACTCTCTTGAGAGAGAAGCGCTGAAACCGCCCGCGGGCTCTCGGCGCTTGCCCGTGCAAACTCCACGGATTGTGCCAGCGCTCGAACTTCTGTGGCCTGCGTGATTTCAAGTGTGTTGAAGTATTGTTCTGCAATGCGCAGGTCGCTCGCCACTTTTGAGATCAGCAGATCGTCAAACTTATCAATCCACCGCCACATCGTGACACCCAAGAGAACAGGCAGCAAAACAACAAGCGGCAAAAGCGCTAGGGTGAGCAGTCGCAGGCGGACTGACCTCATGCGGTTCACAGCCCCCAGGACTGGCATTTGCGATCTATTGTTTTGCGCGCCACCCCCAAACGCCGAGCCGCTTCGGCGCGATTACCGCCGCAAGCCTCCAACACGCTCAGAATGTGTCTTTGTTCGACAGCCGCCAGGGTTTCTGTATCAATGTTATCATCTCGTTGGTCCGAAGGGGCTTGATAGCGCCCAACGATCATGGCGCGTTCGACAGTGTTGCGAAGCTCCATCACATTGCCGGGCCAGGAATGCGCGAGAAACCGACGTCGCATCGCAGGATCAAGCGAGGGCGGCTTGACCCCCATCTGCTGCGACAGCTTTTCCCCGAAGAAAGTGATCAGCTCCATCACATCTTCCGACCGTTCCCGCAAAGGCGCGAGGTTGATGGCCCCTACATTCAGTAAATAGTACAGGTCTGCGCGAAAGCTGCCTTCCTCAACCGCTTGCTGCAAAGGGCGCGTCGTCGATGCAATCACCCGGGCATCAAGTCTTAGACTGCGCTCGGCGCCTAAGGGGCGGAAACGGCCTGTGGACAACAACTCTGTCAGAATGTTCTGGCACGCGGGTGTCAGCATTTCGACATCTTCCAGAAAAACTGTACCGCCCGCTGCGTTGATCAGGATGCCATCCTCGCCCATGACGCTCCCGTTCGAGAAATCTTCCACGCGTCCAAAAAGCCGGGCTTGAAACGTCTCTTCGGTCATACCGAACGCCTGCAACCAAACAAATGGCTTGTCAGCTTGCGCCGACAGGCTGTGCAGCATGCGCGCAGCGATTTGTTTGCCGCTGCCCGGCTCTCCACGAATGACAACATGCGCGGGTGTCTTGGCCGCCCGAGATATCGCGTTTCGAACCTCTTGAATGACATCGGAAGACCCGATCAACGCATCCCTATGCCGCAACAGATCTTTCCCAGCCTCAAGCTCATACCGCAAAATCGAGTTCTGACGTCGCAGCCGGGACCGCGCCAGCGAATGGCCTAATGCATTAAGCACCTGGTTGCTGCGGAACGGCTTGAGCAGAAAGTCCGACGCCCCAGCCCGGATCGCCGCAATTGCGGTTTCCAGATCAGCAAACGCTGTGATCAAAATAGCATCGGCAAAGAGTCCGATCCGCTTTTGCTCAGTCAGCCAATCAAGACCGGTTTGCTTAGGCATGATATTGTCGAGGATGATGACATCGTAAACCTCTTGATCAAGTTTAGACGATGCCTCTGCAGTGTCGGCGCAGGCTTCCACTTTGGCGCAGTGATCTCTGAGGGCTTTGATCAGAAAATTACGCATGCCCGGTTCATCATCGACCACAAGTACTCGGGCCTGGGCAAGGTCTTGATCAAACTCTTCAGTCAAGGCGGACATTGCGTTTGTGTCTGTGGCAGTGCCCGTCATGTGATCCGCACACAGCGAGATGGACCGGAGACCGGCACCTCAAACCGTATCGCGAACATACGACTTCTCAAAAACATAGACATCCTACGCCCTCAACAGATCAGCTCTATGGGTTGCTCCACATCAGTGCAGGTTGTTGTGCTGACATGTCGCTGCCTATGTTTCCAGACGACTAACGTATCAATTGTCACGTTCAATGCAATCAAGCGGCTGTTCTGTAGAGATCAGATTTGGCTTTGCCAGGATGTACGCTGCGCGATCTCGGCATTCAAAACCCGAACAAAGCGGCAAGGTAGAAATGTGACGTTCCCTGAAGCACATATTTCTAAACCTGTATAGGTTGGGGTCATGACTCGTTTCAGGTCCACATGGCACGCATCACGACGTGCTGTTTTCACAGGGCTCGGTTTGTGCGCACTGGCACTTGGCGCGCTTGGCGCTTTTCTACCGATACTTCCAACGACGCCTTTGGTTATCCTGGCCGCATTTTTCTTTGCAAAAGGGTCACCTCGCTTGGCAGCGGCGTTAGAACAGCACCGCGTTTTTGGCCCAATGATAGCAGAGTGGCGTGACAAAGGTGTGATTGCAGCACGCTATAAAGCCATTGCACTTTGCATGATGCTGGGGGCTCTGGGTCTAAGCGTGTGGGTCGGCGTGCCGGTTTTTGTGATCGTTGTGCAAGCAATCTGCATCGCCGCAGCGGGCGTTTTTATCCTGACCCGACCGAGTGCGTGATACGGTTAGCGCTGTCGCCAAAAATGGGTCATCGATCGCAGTTGCACCTACTGTCCTTTAATCCCTGCCGGCCGATACTCTTTCAAAACGAAGGCCTGAAATGCGCGCCGGCAGGGGAATGGTCGATTAGGGAGAAAAATGCTCCTTCATCAGGCCAACTTGGGGGTGACGAATCTGTATCACCATGTCTGAATCTTCATGATTGATCTGAGCAACCAAGGCTTCCACGCGCGCTATGAAACGATCAATACAGTTCCCTTCGCATAGCAACATCGCGTGGGTTCGTGCCGTTCCGTGGCGACCGGCACGGCAGCATTTCAGGACGTCCATAAACTGGCGTTCATGCTCTGTCAGAAAACTGGCGCAGGTCGGGCAAGCCGGGTCGTTGAATTGAAAGCAGGACTTACGGCTATGGCGCATCGCCTGAACCGCCATCAGCACATCAAGACCAAACGTGCCGGGCGTACGGGAACATGCCGCTTCCTCTGCAACTTGAAGCGCACGCAACCACGACTGCGAGCTTGGTAAAGCAAAGGTTTGCCAATAGTAGCGCGCCACCTGAAGGACCGTCGCCTCAACCACGTCAAAGCGAGCATCCGCGACTGGCGTTTCTTTATCGCTTCGTGCACGACCACAATCGTGATGGCTAGAATAGGTCATGCGCGGCAACCGCCATTACAAACAACAAAAAATCCAGCATTTGCAATTGTGTAATGCATGAACATGGACCCTTATCCAAAAGCCAAATCGCTACTTGCTAGGGTCGACATCACCGCGCTACGCATTTCTTGACAAAAATAATCAGAATTTACGAGTGGCCTTTTCGCCGCACCGGCAATATATGCCGACCGGAGCGATTTGGTCTCGCGATCCATGCAGCGGTGCGGTTTCAAAAACCCAGTTTGATACACGTCAATCCGCCAACTGCATTTCTGACTTATTCTATCAGAAATGGAGGCTTTCATGCGATTTACAGTTATTGCAGCATGTACCGCAGCTGTACTGGCGAGCGCACTTGCAGCAAACACACCACCACCCACGCCGCAAACCATAGAAGAGCTTGGCGAACTGCTTTTCTTTGATGTGAACCTGTCAGCCAATCGCACGCAATCCTGCTCCAGTTGCCATGATCCAAACCACGGCTTTGCTGACCCACGCGGGATGGCTTCGCCCGGAGACGATGGCGTGTCTTTGGGTGACCGAAACGCACCGACTGCCGCATACGCGGCTTTCTCACCGCCATTTCACATGAACACGGAAGGTGAATGGGTTGGCGGTCAGTTTCACGATGGACGCGCGGAAACCCTGGAAGATCAGGCGGCAGGTCCACCGCTGAACCCAGTTGAAATGGGGATGCAAGACGAAGCAGCCGTGGTGGCGCGTCTCAAAGAGAATCCGGTCTATGTTGACGCCTTCCCGGCCCTTTTTGATGACGGTGTGCTGGAAGATCCAATTGCCGGCTATCGTGCCATGACCCAAGCGATTGCAGCATTTGAGCGAACGTCGACGTTCAGTCCGTTCGATTCCAAATACGACCGTTTTCTGCGCGGCGAGATCGAGCTGACGCGAGACGAAGAGCTTGGCCGTGTCTTGTTCTTTTCCCAGCAGTTTACAAACTGCAATCAGTGTCACCAGTTGTCGCGCAGTCCGATTGACCCCCGCGAAACCTTCACCGACTACCGGTACCATAACATCGGCACGCCCGAGAATGTGGCGCTTCGGGAACTAAACGGTGTGGTGCAAGGTACGATTGACATCGGCCTCGCCGAAAATCCGGCAGTGGCGGGTGATCCCGCGCAGATCGGGAAGTTCAAGACACCGACCTTGCGCAATGTTGCTGTGACCGGGCCATACATGCACAATGGTGTTTTCCAAGATCTTCGCACGGTGGTCTTGTTCTACAACATCTACAACACCAGATCAGATGCACGGCTTATCAATCCCGAGACGGCAAGGGCATTTGGCCCGCCTCCTGTTCCCGACACGATTGCGTTGGACGAACTCACGGATGGACCCGCTCTGGATGACCAACGCATTGATGCAATTGTTGCCTTCCTGAAGACCCTGACTGACGCCCGCTACGAGCATCTATTGGAGGAGGATACACAATGACAATAGCTACGCCGCTGCTTGAGGTACGCGACCTGTGCGTCGCGGTGGGCGACAAACCTGTGCTGAAAGGCATTTCCCTAAAAGTTGCTCCGGGTGAATTGCATGTTCTGCTAGGTCCGAACGGATCGGGCAAGTCGAGCCTGTTGGCTGCGATCATGGGGCTTCCGCCATGGCGGGTCACCTCCGGCACCATGTTCTTGGATGGCACGCCTATTGACGAACTGTCGTTGTTTGAACGCGCCCAGCTTGGCATCGGAATGGCGTTTCAACGCCCGCCTAGCCTTGAAGGGGTATCACTCAATTCATTCGCCAAAAGCATCGACGCCCACTCTGATCTTGATCAAGCCGCAGAGCGTTTAAACCTGACAGCGTTCCTGCAACGCGATCTTAACGTTGGCTTCTCGGGCGGTGAGATAAAACGTTGGGAAGTGCTAAAGCTGATCCTTCAGGATCCACATCTTGCCTTGTTCGATGAGCCGGAAAGCGGCGTTGATCTTGAACACGTCAAAGCCATCGGAACCGCGATCCAGCAATTCATGGCGCGCCCCGACGCATCGGGACGCCAACGCGCGGGACTTGTGATCACCCATACTGGGCTCATTCTGGCGCATGTCGAAGCCTCCCACGCGCACATCCTGCAAAATGGTGAGCTGGTGCATTCCGGCCCACCAACCGAATTGTTCCAGCACGTCCAATCACACGGCTACTCCGTGCCCTTGGCTTCGTAACTCTTGGAGAAACCCATGTCTGACACAACTGCGCAACTATCTGGAGACACCCTGTCAAACGCAGAACGTAAAACGCTGATGGACGTGGGCTTTGATGATCTTAGCCAGCGGGCCGGAACCAGCATCTTGGTGGACCGATCCATCAAGCTGACCCATTCGGTCGATCCAGGTGTTGAGATACTCCCTTTGAACGAAGCACTCAAAACGTATGAGTTCGTGCAGGACTTGATGTTTGGCCTGGTCTCTGCCGATGCCAACGACCACATCCGCATGATTGCCGCCGATATGGACGATCCGCTTGGCCACTTCGTTTGGGTGAAACCAGGCGCCAAGGTTCGTTTGCCGGTACAAACCTTCACCCTGATGGAAACCCCTCAGGCTCGGCAGTTCACCCACGATGTTACCCTGATCGACGAAGGCGCGGAGGTCGAAATGGTTTCCGGCGCCGCTGCGCCATCTGACGTTCACCGTGGACAGCATATCTCTTTAAGCGAAACCTACATGCGGAAAGGAGCGAAATGCCGTTCCGTGTCGATGGCGCATTGGGGCGACGGGATGGAGGTGTATGGCTACAGCTATTCGCATATGGAAGGAGGCGCACAGGAAGAGTCGCTGTCCATCGCCCTCTCTGCCATTCGGCGCGATGAAAACAATTCCGTTTCAACCCTGATGGAAAACGCGACATCCGTCGCGCAGGCAATCTGTTTTGCTCCAAGCGGAACGCATCGCATCATGAAAAGCGAAATCGTTCTGGCTGGCAGTGGCGCGCGGTCGGAAGACATCACACGCATGGTATCCGCTGGAGGGACGATCACCAGCGATGCGCTTTTGATCGGCGATGCGCCTGGAACGCAGGGCTTCCTTGGATGCGATGGGCTGAAGCTGAACAAAACCGGCGAGATCATGGCGATACCTTCCTTGTGCGCCCGCGCCGAAGGCTCTCAGCTAAGCCATGAGGCGTCTGTTGGGATGATCGACAGCGACAAGCTCAATTACCTCATGGCGTCAGGGATGACCGAAGACGCAGCGCGCGACCTGATTGTCCAAGGCTTTTTGTCTCTAGACGACGCAGTGGTGCCAGACGCCGTAAAGGCGCGCGTCGCTGAAATGATTGTTCAGGCCAAATCCGGAGGGATGTAGGGTGCAAAAGGCAAATTTTTAGAAGGATTAAATGCCATTAGCGAAAAGGAATACTTTTGCGCAACCTCTTTGTCAGTCTCATCCCCAGCTGGTTTGAAAGCTTAATCAAAGAATTGAACGCGCTGCAGATTCCCACGCAATACCTGAGGTCAAAACAGAACCTGCACTCACTTTTCGCATATATGGTGAAGAAGCACTAAAGCCATTGCTGGTTTCCGACATAGACGGAACCGCTATATTCTCATCGAGCGACGTCCACAGCACTGAGTGAGTGATTGACATGCAATGGTGCGGGCGGTGGGACTCGAACCCACACGGCGCTAAGGCCTTCGGATTTTAAGTCCGATATGTCTACCATTCCATCACGCCCGCACACCGTTATCCCTAAACATGACGCTTTGTGAAAACAATGCGGATCGCGCGCAAATTTTGGGTTAACGCCGTCCAAGGATGAACAGGGGCTTGCATCTGTGCCCTACAGGTCGTCGCCTTCGGGGTCCACGATCAGCGCGCGTTCGCCAAGCCAGGGGTTCAATGCAACAGCTTCGCGCAGAACAGCTTGGGCTTCGTCGTCTCGGCCCAGCGCGATGAGCGTCAAGGCCTTGCCTGTCAAAGCACCGGTATGGCGCGGGTTGAATTGCAAGGCGAATTCAATGTCGGGCAAGACCGCTTCGAAATCGCCCTTGAGGTAGCTCACAAATGCACGTTGGTTGTATCCTTCGGCGTAAAATGGGCAATACGAGACCAACCGATCCAATCGTTCCGTTGCGCGCAAGTAGTCGCCGATGCGCAAGGCGCGTATGCCCTCGTCGAGCATCATTTGGGACGGCTCATCCGGAGCATCCAGCCAGTATTGCCACATCTGACTTGAATACACGCGTGCCGTCATCTCATTTGGGGCGGCCTGAACCTGCGCAAAAAGTGCGTCGAGCGAAGCAGTGTGATCAGGTGCGGTCGGGCAGCCATCGGCCAGTGCGACGTTGGCAGACAGGACAGCGGGCAGAATAATACGAAACAGCATGGCTTATAGGGCATCGCCCGCCATGTCTGGTCAAGTCATGTTGCCAAAACCTTCTTCCTTCACCGCTTGCATCGCGACATAGGTCGACGTCGACGCCACATGCGGCAAAGTGGATATCTTTTCTGCTAACACTTCCCGATACCTGCGCATGTTTGCGGTGCGGACCTTCAAGAGGTAGTCAAAGTTGCCGGCGATCAGGTGCGCTTCTTCGATTTCGGGGATTTGTGTGACTGCCTGATTGAAATCTGCGAGCGCCGCTTCCCGGGTATGGGTCATCTTCACTTCGACAAATGCGATGTGATCCAGACCGAGCCGCACGGGGTCGAGCATGGCGCGATAGCCTCGGATTGCGCCCATCTCCTCCAATCGCCTGAGCCGTGCCTGGGTAGGAGATTTCGACAGCCCGATCCTGCGCGCAAGTTCGGTGATCGACACACGGCCCTCTCCGGACACTTCGTGCAGAATCGCCATATCGAACCGATCAAGGTCTGGTGAGGTCATTTGTCCGACTTTGGCCCCTCTTTCAGGTCATATCACCGCGAAACCATCGTTTTCGATCCGAAGTTTCGACATATCCAAAGTATCTTAGGTCATCTGACCGGAGAACACTATGGCACGTGATACATCTGACGATCTGCGCACCCTTATTGACGCGGCAACCTACGCCAATGAGGCGCAAACAGTTGATGATCTGAAAGGTGCCGCCAACCTGAGCGCGGCGGATCGTGCCGCTATCAAAGCGGAGGCAACGCGTCTTGTCACTGCCATCCGGGAGGATGCCCGGCCCGGACTGATGGAAGTGTTCTTGAGCGAATACGGGCTGTCGACAGATGAAGGCGTGGCATTGATGTGCCTTGCCGAGGCGTTGTTGCGTGTTCCCGATGCCGCCACGATTGATGCGCTGATTGAGGACAAGATCGCGCCCTCCAACTGGGCCAAGCATTTGGGGGAAAGCACGTCTCCGCTTGTGAACGCGTCCACCTGGGCGTTGATGCTGACCGGTAAAATCTTGCAGGATGACGCGCCCGGGCCGGTTGGGCATTTGCGCAGCGCCATCAAACGTCTGGGCGAACCCGTGATCCGCACAGCCGTCGCTCGCGCGATGAAAGAGATGGGCGCACAGTTCGTTCTGGGCGAAACCATCGTGTCGGCCATGAAGCGCGCTGCTGGCATGGAAGATAAGGGATACACCTATTCCTACGACATGCTCGGCGAGGCTGCCCGGACAGAAGCAGACGCGCGGCGGTATCATCTGGCGTATTCGCGCGCGATCAGCGCAATTGCGGAAGCTGCGACTTCGAACGATATCCGCGAAAACCCGGGGATTTCGGTCAAACTGTCTGCGTTGCACCCGCGTTATGAGGAAATGCAGGCCGAGACGGTGATGGCTGAAGTTGTGCCGCGCCTCAGAACGCTTGCGCAACTGGCCCGCTCTGCTGGCATCGGATTGAACGTTGACGCGGAAGAGGCAGACCGGCTGTCAATCTCTTTGGATGTCATCGAAGCGGTCCTGTCCGAACCGTCGCTGAAGGGATGGGACGGATTTGGCGTGGTTGTGCAGGCCTACGGTCAACGTGCGGGCCTCTTGATTGACTGGCTCTATGATCTTGCCGACCGGCTGAACCGCAAGATCATGGTCCGGTTGGTGAAAGGGGCGTATTGGGATACCGAGATCAAGCGCGCGCAGGTCGCTGGCCTTCCTGAGTTCCCGGTCTTCACGGCCAAGCATCATACCGACATCAGCTACATCGCAAACGCGCGCAAGCTGTTGAGTATGACAGATCGTATCTACCCACAGTTCGCGACACATAATGCGCAGACCGTCACTGCGATTCTGCATATGGCCGACGACCAATCACATTTCGAGTTTCAGCGTCTGTACGGCATGGGCGAGGCGTTGCATGACATTGTGAAATCCCAAAAGGGAACGCGGTGCAGAATTTATGCACCGGTAGGCGCGCATCAGGATTTGCTGGCCTATCTTGTCCGGCGGTTGCTGGAGAACGGGGCGAATAGTTCGTTCGTCAACCAGATCGTTGATACCGACGTGCCAGCGGAAGAGGTTGCCGCCGACCCGTTTGACGCGGTGGCAACACAGATTTTGACCAAAGGAACAGCGCTTTTTGCGCCGGAGCGTCCGAATTCGACGGGATGGGATCTGTCGCATCGTCCAACCCGCGAAACGCTTGAAATGGCACGTACCCCGTTCAGGTCGCATGTGTGGTCAGCCGCACCGCTGGTTGCAGTGGAAGGTGAGACATCAAAAACCGATCCTGTGACAAACCCGGCACGGCCCGGTGATACCGTTGGGCATATTGCCTCGGCCACACCAGGCACCGTTGCGATAGCGTGCGATGCGGCAAAGCCTTGGGAGGTGCCCGCGCAAGAGCGCGCAACGATCCTCAACCGCGCTGCTGATCTTTACGAGGCGCATTACGGCGAGCTGTTCGCCTTACTGGCGCGGGAGGCGGGCAAAACGCTGCTGGATGCTGTGGCTGAGCTTCGTGAAGCAGTCGATTTTCTGCGCTACTACGCGGCGCGCGCAGACGAGACTCCGCCTGTTGGTGTCTTTGCCTGCATCAGCCCTTGGAATTTTCCGTTGGCCATTTTCACGGGTCAGATTTCCGCAGCCTTGGCGGCAGGTAATGCAGTACTTGCCAAGCCAGCAGAACAAACACCCTTAATCGCCTTCCGTGCGGCTCAGTTGTTGCACCAAGCCGGCGTGCCTTTGACCGTGTTGCAGCTGCTGCCCGGCGCAGGAGAGGTGGGCGCCGCGTTGACCGCACACCCGAGTATCGGGGGTGTGGCCTTTACAGGGTCGACCGAGACGGCCCAAATCATCCATCGAAACATCGCGGAACATCTGACCCCCGGTACGCCGTTTATAGCTGAAACCGGCGGGTTGAATGCGATGATTGTCGACAGTACCGCTTTGCCAGAACAAGCAGTGCAAGCTATTGTTGAATCTGCCTTTCAAAGTGCCGGGCAACGCTGCTCCGCTTTGAGATGCCTTTACGTTCAAGAAGACATCGCACTCGGTTTCCTCGAAATGCTCAAAGGCGCGATGGACGCTTTGGTGGTTGCTGATCCGTGGACTTATGGAACCGACGTTGGCCCAGCGATTGATGCGGAGGCCCGCGATGCGATTACAACCTATGTGGAAGCTGCGGATGCGGAAGGGCGTGTAATCCACCGCTTGCCTCTGCCATCGGGTGGCACGTTCGTGGCGCCGACACTGATCAAAGTCCGCGGCATCCAGGATATGAAGCGCGAGGTCTTTGGGCCTGTCCTGCACGTCGCAACATTCAAATCCGACGGGATTGACTCTGTCATCGACGATATCAACGCCACCGGATTTGGCCTGACCTTTGGTCTCCAAACGCGGATTGATGACCGCGTGCAACATGTGTCCGAACGCATCGAAGCTGGCAACGTCTACGTCAACCGCAACCAGATCGGGGCGATTGTTGGAAGTCAGCCGTTTGGCGGCGAAGGCCTGTCTGGGACAGGACCAAAAGCTGGCGGGCCGCACTATCTTGACCGTTTCAGGCGTCATGCGCACGACGTGGAACCTGGAACATGGGCTTCAAAAGATCATTTCGAGCGTCTGAAAAACGCTTTGCGGCAAGCCGAGGGCAATCGTTCCCCGCAGTCCACCAGCCTTCCCGGTCCAACAGGGGAGTCCAACGTGATCACGTCGCACGCACGTGGCCCGGTTTTGTGCCTTGGTCCTGGCGCGGATGCCGCCGAACGCCAAACCCAAGCGATTGCGGCCTTAGGTGGCACCGCGGTGACGGCTCAAGGCGCGATTGAACCGGGTTGGCTCACCGATCTACCAGTGCACGGCGCTTTGTGGTGGGGTGACGACGACACGGCACGTGCGCTGCGAAAGGCGTTGGCCGATCGAGACGGTCCCATTCTTCCATTGATCACGGAACTACCCGATCATGGCCATGCATGTGCCGAACGACATGTCTGCGTTGACACAACAGCCTCGGGCGGAAACGCACAACTCCTGGGTGGCATGGCTTGACGCCAAGACACTTTCTGCCAAGTCTTTGGCTATGTTTCCGATCCGTGATCACAATCCATCGGGGCGCACGCCCTACGTTACCTATGCGCTGATTGCCGCCAATGTACTGATATTCCTCAGCTACTTTCCGACGATGCAGAACGATCGCGCGATTATGCAGGTCTACTTTGACTACGCGCTGATCCCGGCCTTGGTCAGTGACGGTGTTGGATTTTCGGGGTTTTTCACATCCATGTTCCTGCATGGCGGGTGGATGCACCTCATCGGGAATATGCTGTTCTTGTTCATCTTCGGCGACAACATCGAAGACGAAATGGGCCATTTGGGCTTCACGCTGTTCTATGTGGCCGCAGGTCTAGCCGCTGGGTTCATCCACTACATCAGCGCGCCCGGCTCTCAAGTGCCGACCGTTGGCGCATCTGGTGCAATTGCAGGCGTGATGGGGGGATACCTGTTGCTATTTCCAAAGGCGCGGGTGGACATCTTCATCTTCTTCATTGTGTTCTTCAAAATCTTGCCCATACCTGCCTGGATCATGCTCGGGCTGTGGTTTGCAATGCAGGTGTTCGGCGGCTTTGGCAGCCCGGCCGATGAAGGCGGGGTCGCATACTGGGCGCATGTCGGCGGGTTTGTCGTGGGTCTCGCTCTGACAGTGCCACTTTGGCTGCGACGAGGAGGTCAAGACTTCTGGAACCGCACAGACGGTCATCCTCCCCATCCTGAGGCCAAGTACAAACTGGCGCGATCCAGTGTTCCAGCGGTTCGACGCAAATGACAGAAGCCGTCAAGATATCCTGCCATTGCGGCGCAGTTGAAATGGAAGCACATCTGAGCGGCCCGCTGGAAAGTGCCGCGCGTTGCGATTGTTCGTTCTGTAGGCGACGGGCTGCACCAACTTTATCTGTACCCCTCGACAAGCTGAAAGTTGTGAAAGGGGCGGAGAACCTGACCGTCTACAGCTTTGGAACCCACACCGCTAAGCATCATTTTTGCAAAATTTGCGGGATTTACACGCATCATCAACGACGCTCTGACCCAAACGAGTACGGGGTGAATATGGGCGCGAGAGACGGCGTGAACCCAAGTGAGTTTGAACCGATCCCCTGTCATGACGGCGGGAACCACCCCTCCGATCAACTGCCCTGACCAAAGATCACGGCCAATCCCAAGCGACAGTGCCTGCATGCGATTGCACGGCCCCGCAGGCGCGTGTATCCCTGCGAGCAAAGCAAGACATGAAGGACAACAAGCATGGCTTCCTACCAGTATGTGTACCACATGGACGGTGTCTCAAAGACCTATCCGGGTGGCAAGAAATGCTTTGAAAACATCCGGCTCAGTTTTCTGCCCGGCGTGAAAATTGGCGTCGTTGGCGTGAACGGCGCCGGTAAATCGACCTTGATGAAGATCATGGCGGGTCTCGACACTGATTTTTCGGGTGAGGCCTGGGCAGCGGAGGGCGCAAAGGTCGGTTACTTGCCGCAAGAACCGCAGCTGGACGAAACGCTAACCGTGCGCGAGAACGTCATGCTGGGCGTGGCCGAAAAGAAGGGCAAGCTCGATCGGTTTAATGAGTTAGCCATGAACTACTCGGACGAAACTGCGGATGAGATGGCAGCACTTCAGGACGAGATTGACGCCAACAACCTTTGGGACCTCGACAGTCAGATCGACGTGGCGATGGAGGCGTTGCGCTGCCCCCCGGATGACGCAGACGTGAGCACGTTGTCGGGCGGTGAAAAGCGTCGCGTTGCGCTCTGCAAATTGCTGCTCGAAGCACCAGACATGCTGCTTTTGGACGAACCGACCAACCACTTGGACGCAGAAACCATCGCGTGGCTTCAGAACCACCTCATTGAATACAAAGGCACCATTCTGGTGGTGACCCACGACCGCTACTTCCTGGATGACATCACCGGATGGATCCTCGAATTGGATCGAGGGCGCGGCATTCCTTATGAAGGCAACTATTCCAGCTGGCTGGAGCAGAAGGCCAAGCGGTTGGAGCACGAAGCCAAGGAAGACAAGGCCAAGCAGAAGACGCTGGAGCGTGAGCTTGACTGGATGCGGCAGGGTCAAAAGGCGCGGCAGGCAAAATCGAAGGCCCGTATCGCGGCTTATGAGGAAATGGCAGGCCAGTCTGAGCGCGAAAAGGTCGGACGTGCACAGATCATCATTCCGAATGGACCGCGGCTTGGATCGAAGGTGATTGAGGTTGAAGGCCTGAAAAAGGCGATGGGCGACAAGCTCTTGATCGAGGACTTATCCTTCAGCCTGCCCCCGGGTGGGATTGTCGGTGTCATCGGCCCCAACGGCGCGGGTAAATCGACGCTTTTCAAGATGCTGACTGGGCAAGAACAACCGGACGACGGCGCAGTGTCTTACGGCGATACGGTTCAATTGGCCTATGTCGATCAGTCGCGTGATGATCTGGAAACGGATGCTACGGTTTGGGAGTCCATCTCCGGCGGCGCCGAGATCATTGAACTGGGCGACGCGCAGATGAATTCACGCGCATATTGTTCGGCATTCAACTTCAAAGGCGGCGACCAGCAGAAAAAGGTGGGTTTGCTGTCAGGCGGTGAACGCAACCGGGTGCATATGGCACGGCTTCTGAAAGAAGGCGGCAACGTCCTCTTGCTCGACGAACCAACCAACGATCTGGACGTCGAAACCCTGCGCGCGTTGGAAGACGCGATTGAAACGTTCGCAGGCTGCGCTGTGGTTATCAGCCACGACCGGTTCTTTCTCGACCGCCTCTGCACGCACATCCTTGCCTTCGAAGGCGACGCTCATGTGGAGTGGTTTGAGGGTAACTTCGAGGATTACGAAGAAGACAAAAAGCGTCGCCTGGGTGCCGATGCGTTGGAACCAAAGCGGGTGAAATTCAAGAAGTTTGCGCGGTAGCGTGGGCGGAACTTCCTTTGCGAGCTTCTATTTCGGCTTTCGACTTCCCACAGTACAGCGCCGGAAAAAACACAGGATGAACCGGCGCAAAACAGGGCGGGTTCTTGCCCGCCCGACGTAAAGCAAACCTTGCCACATCCGCGACATCCTGTCATACGGACAGCGCTGACGATCTTCTACTCGACCTTGCTGTTTTCCGACACCGGCACACATGCTTCGACAACGACGTGACTTCGCCGGGTTGCCGCACCTCCGCGGGCAACGGTTAACAACAAGGAAACTTCACATGGCCACTGGCACAGTGAAATGGTTCAACACCACAAAAGGCTACGGCTTCATTGCACCTGATGGCGGCTCTAAAGATGTGTTTGTACACATCTCGGCTGTTGAGCGTTCGGGCCTCACAGGACTTGCCGACAACCAAAAGGTCACTTTCGACATCGAAGCAGGCCGCGACGGTCGCGAAAGCGCGATCAACTTGTCTCTGGCGTAAGCCGACCAACACGAGTTGAAGGAAGCGGGCATCACGCCCGCTTTTTTTGTGCCGAAATCTCCGAGCCGCTTTCTTTTTTTGCGTGTCGCAGGCGTACGCGATAGGCACTACAGCACTCCAATGGGCACCGACTCACCTGACTTGGCGGGGGCGTATCGTTCGCCACTCCCGCGCTGTCTTGATCACAAATGCGCGAAATTCACCCGGAAACGTGTCCTTTGTGCCGCATTTCATGCGTTTGAGGAACTTACTAAATGTTGCATGCATTTGAATCTCGCTCGCCGGATGGCAACATCCTGTGAGTACATATTGACTATTGAAACGACAGGAAGAGTGCTGCCCCATGATTTCCCGACGTCATTTTATCACGGCAACCGCAGCCGGACTCGCCGCGCCCTCTGTCGTCACAGCACAGGGCTTTCAGATTGATCCTATTTATCGCCCGCAAAATGTTCAGATCAAATCCGATGTTCAGCCGGGTCAGATCCTCGTCTTGCCGCGCGCACACTTTATTTATCACGTTACAGCGCCTGGCGTCGCCCGCCGCTATGGCGTTGGTGTTGGTCGCGCCGGTCTTGAGTTCACGGGCACCGCAGAAATTTCGGTCAAGAAAGAGTGGCCGACGTGGCGTCCCACAAACGAGATGATCGAACGCGAACCGCATCTGTACGAAAAGTTCATCGACAACGACTACGTGCAACCAGGTGGTCCTGGAAACCCACTTGGTGCGAGGGCACTCTACCTATTCCAGAATGGCCGTGACACGTATTTCCGTATCCACGGGACGACTGCGCCGCGTACGATTGGTCAGTCGGTGTCGAACGGATGTATCCGTATGCTCAATGAGCATGTGAAAGACCTGTACGACCGTGTCCCAATTGGGACGGTGGTTACCGTTCTTTAAGCCGATTTGTTGAGGGCGCTAATGCATCCTCAGCGTTGCCGAATTGCTGCCACAAAATCTGCACTTTCTTGGATGTTAAATGATTGTTCATCCAAGGGGGCGCACATAGCGCAATAGGGAGGCGCAGCGTGGCGACAATCGGTATTATAGCGGCCAGCGTTTTCGGGTGGTTTTTGGCAATGATCGCGTTCTTTTACGGAACCGACATCTGGACGACGATGCTCATATATCTGGCAACCAGTGTTGGCGGATCGGTTGCCTGGATAGCGATCTCCAACCTTCGTCAAGCAGAATCAGGGCGATGGCGTTAGTTGCACTGAACGCACCTGAAAAATCTGCGACCCCATGAAGTGTTACATCAGCATTCGAGCGAGGAGCAGGTTTGGAATGATGCATGCGGCTGCGATGCAAAAGAGCATTGCAGCGTGGGACGCCTTTTGAAATAGCGTATTGTTCTCCATTACGTCACCATACGCCATAGCAGCGTATAGCAATGCCCCGGATTGTCCGTTTTCGATCAAGCGGTTGCGCTCAATCTCGGCGCGCGCTTTGGCGTACCGATCGTTCAAGTAATCTTGTTCGACCCGCGCAGCGATGCGTGCTTCCACACCAGACATGTTTACTCTCCCAATTACTAAGCAGTACTTGTACGTGGGGTGCCTTGAGCAAAAGGCAAGAGGACTTCACATGAAAGCGAAACCCATCGTTTTTGCTTGTTTGCTCGAAGCGATTGATCGACCCTCAACATGCAAAGTTACCATTATCGACCACTGCTCTGTTACGGCCAGTTAAGCGATATGACTGACCGCGCCCGTCGCGCAGGTTTGGCCCGGCGGAACCACGACAGACAGGAGTAGAACGGATGGCCTCAGGCACCGTGAAATGGTTCAACACCACAAAAGGCTACGGCTTTATCGCACCCGACGGTGGCGGGAAAGACGTGTTTGTGCACATTTCCGCCGTTGAGCGGTCTGGGCTTACCGGGCTAGCGGACGATCAGAAAGTCACATTTGATCTCGAAGCGGGTCGTGACGGTCGCGAAGCGGCAGTAAACATCGCCCTCGCGTAAACTGAGCGTCACGCTTTTGACCAGTCCACATCCTTGGCTTCAGCCACGCGCAGTTGACCATCGGGATATGGCACAAAAAGCCTTCGGGCGACCGTTTCGTCGCCCGCGAGCCACGTTTTGATCGTGTCAGGTGACAGCAGAACTCCCATACGATCATGAATGTCCCGGACGTCGCCACTTGGCGGGCACGTTAAGGTCGCAACCTGCGGGACCAAGACACCGCCCGGCCCTTTCCACACGTCAAAGATGGCAGCAAACCAGAGTAAATCGCCCTCTTTCGATTGGATCTGCCACGCGGTTTTGCGCCGCGTCTGGCCAGTCCACTCGTACCAGCCATCGGTTGGCACAACGGCCCGTTGCATGTCGGCGAAAGCTGTTTTGTCAAAAACAGTTTCGGACCGTGCGTTGATGATCGTTTCCATGACAGGACGACCGCGCGCATTCTTCCGACCTGTGGGGATCATGCCCCACCGCATGCGTTGAAACCCTTTGGATACGAGAACAAGAAGCTCCTGCCCCGGCTGAATATTGCGCCGCGCGGGCTCTGGTGGCGGCGCGTCATAGCCCGCGACCTTGGCGATTTCGACAACGTCCCGCGTCAGAAACAGACGCCCCGGCATCAGTCTCTTGCGCGTTCTACAAGTTCCGCCACAGAGGGCCCCATCGCTTCGACGATCAAATCAACGCCATCCGCATTCGGGTGGATGCCGTCAGCCTGCATCACGTCACGCAATTCAGCAGGCGTTTCCCCGACCGTCATCAGCCCCTCGAAAAACCTTGGAAAATGCAAAGCGCCATAAGTTTCGGCAAGCTCGGGGTACAACGAGTCGAATTCGGCTTTGTAGTCAGGCCCGTAGTTTCCTGGCGCTTCCATACCAATCACCAGAACTTCGAGGTCATTTGATGCAGCGATCTGTAAAATTCCATCAATATTCTGTCGCGACACTGACGGGTCCAAGCCGCGCAGCAGGTCATTGCCGCCCAAAGCGACCATGATCGCGTCAGTGCCTTCACTGAGTGACCACTCAACCCGCGACAGGCCACCCGCTGTGGTGTCACCCGACACACCGGCGTTGACTAGTTTTGCATCAAGGCCTTGCGTGTCTAGCCAAGCTTGCATCTTTGGAACAAACCCATCTGCCTCCGGCAAGCCATACCCAGCGGTCAGGCTGTCCCCAAGGGCGAGGATTTCAACGGTCTCGGCCTGCGCTGCCGTCGCTGTGCACAGACACACAGCCGCAATGCACATCTTGCTGAGTTGGGCGTGTGCCCCATATGTGAACCATCGCAACATTACAAAGCTCCCAAATTTATGACCCAGCCTGTCCTTAGCCTTCAAGATGTCACGCTTAGCCTCAAGGGCAATGCCGGAATGGTTGAGATCCTACATGGGATTTCGGTTGATGTTCACAAGGGCGAGACTTTGGGCCTGATTGGCCCGTCAGGTTCGGGAAAGTCATCTTTGTTGATGGTAATGGGCGGGCTGGAGACAGCGACATCGGGCACTGTGACAGCGTTGGGTCAGGACCTGACGTCGATGGACGAAGACGCCATGGCCCGCTTCAGGCGCGATCATATGGGGGTGGTGTTCCAATCGTTTCACCTGATCCCCACCATGACAGCGCTTGAAAATGTGGCGACGCCACTTGAACTTGCCGGAGAGAAAGACGCGTATGACCGTGCTGCGGCAGAACTCGACGCAGTGGGTTTGAGCCATCGCGCTGATCACTACCCGGCGCAGATGTCAGGCGGCGAACAACAGCGCGTCGCGCTCGCCCGCGCATCGGTCACCCGGCCCGAAATCCTTCTTGCGGATGAACCGACGGGCAACCTCGACGGAACAAATGGCCAGGCGATCATCGATCTTTTGTTCGGGCTGCGCGATAGGCACGGGGCCACTCTGGTACTTGTGACGCACAGCAGGGAGCTGGCTGCGAAATGCGACCGCGTGGTGCGCCTGACGGATGGTTATGTTGCCGACACATCGTTGAAAGCCGCAGAATGAGCCTTGCCACAGCATCCCGCTTTGCCCGCCGCGAATTGCGCGGCGGATTAAAAGGCTTTCGCATCTTCCTTGCCTGTCTGGCGCTTGGTGTTGCCGCGATCGCGGGTGTCGGTTCGGTCCGGTCTGCAATCCAGTCCGGCCTTGAAGAGCAAGGATCCGTTCTGCTTGGAGGCGACGCGTCTGTTCGGTTCACGTATCGTTTCGCGGAAGAAAGCGAACGTGATTGGATTGAAAGCATCGCGACCCGCGAGTCAGAGATTACCGACTTCCGGTCGATGGTTGTCAAAGACCCAGATGGCGAGGCAGAGCGCGCGCTTACGCAGGTGAAATCCGTAGACGCGGCTTATCCGCTGACCGGTGAAGTCACTCTGGAGCCGAACATTCCGCTGGCCGAGGCATTGTCGGCGGACGGTCCCTTGCCCGGCGCGGTGATGGCACCTCTACTTGCAGACCGACTGGGCCTTGTGCCGGGCGACAGCTTTCGGCTTGGCACGCAGGACTTCACACTAACTGCCATATTGACCAATGAACCTGATGGCTCAGCCGATGGGTTTGCCCTTGGTCCGCGCACCTTGGTGGCAACGCAATCGCTGGAAAACGCGGGGCTTTTGCAACCCGGCACACTTTACGAGACCGAGTATCGTATGTTGTTGCCACCGGAGTCGGACCTTGACGCGTTGGAGACCGCAACCGAAGCCGAGTTTCCCAACAGCGGCTTACGGTGGCGCGACTCCAGGAACGGTGCGCCGGGAGTGGCGCAATTTGTGGATCGCCTTGGCGCTTTTCTGATCCTTGTGGGGCTGTCCGGTCTTGCAGTTGGCGGGATTGGTGTGTCTGCCGCCGTGCGCGCCTACCTTGCCAAAAAGACATCCGTTATTGCGACCTTGCGCACGCTCGGCGCGACACGAAAGACGATCTTTCAAACCTATTTCCTTCAAGTCGGCGCTTTGAGCATTCTAGGTATCTCAATAGGTTTGGTCCTTGGCGCACTTGTCCCCATCCTGTTTGGCCCGTTGATCGGGGCATCGCTGCCTGTGCCGGCGATCTTCACGATCCACCCTGCCCCGCTGGCCGAGGCCGCTCTCTACGGGTTATTGACGGCGCTGGTCTTTACGCTTTGGCCACTGGCTAGAACCGAAGATGTGCGTCCCGCCATGCTGTTTCGGGATGCCCTTGATGGCGCCGCAACGCTGCCTGCGTGGCGCTACGTGTTACGAACCATTGTTCTGCTGGCCACTTTAGTGGCAGTTGCGTCCTTCTTTTCGGGTAGCCCCTTCCTGACAATCTGGACCGCTGGAGGTTTGATCGGTGCGTTGATCGTGCTGGTGTTCGCCGCCATTGGCATTCGCTGGCTGGCCAAACGCAGCACCACCGCAACGCGCGGTCGCCCGGCATGGCGGTGGGCGTTGTCATCCATCGGCGGACCGCGCGATGCGGCTGCACCCGTCGTCCTGTCATTGGGTCTCGGATTGTCGGTGCTTGCCGCTGTTGGTCAGATTGACGGCAATCTGCGCACGGCGATTGACCGGGATTTGCCCGAGGTTGCCCCAGCCTATTTCTTTGTCGACATCCAGCCAGATCAAATGCCGCAATATCGCGACATGCTGGAAAACGATCCAGCCGTCAGCCGGATCGACACCGCCCCAATGCTGCGCGGTGTGCTGAGCGAGATCAATGGACGCCCGGCAAGCGAGGTGGCCGGCGATCACTGGGTTGTCCAAGGGGACAGAGGGCTGACTTACGCGGCCGAGCCGGGCGAAAACACGCGCGTCGTTGCCGGCGAATGGTGGGATGCCGACCATGATGGCCCGCCAGAGGTCAGCTTTGCCATAGAAGAGGCCGAAGAGATGGGCCTAGAGCTTGGCGACGAGTTGACCGTGAACATCCTGGGACGCGACATCAGTGCCACAATTACCAGCTTTCGGGACGTCGATTTCTCGACCGCGGGGATGGGCTTTGTGATGACAATGACGCCGAACGCGCTGCAAAACGCCCCGCATACGTTTATCTCGACCGTTTACGCGTCTGCCGAGGAAGAGGCCCGTATTCTACGCGACCTTGCCACCGCTTTCCCGAACATCACCGCGATCAGCGTGCGCGACGCCATCGACCGGGTCAGCGTACTACTGGAAGGCATTGGCGCTGCCGTCAGATGGGGTGCCGCCGCAACGCTGCTGACAGGCTTTCTTGTCTTGATTGGTGCCGCCGCCGCAGGCGAAAGCGCCCGGACCTATGAGGCGGCCGTGTTGAAAACGCTTGGGGCCAGCCGCAAACGCATCCTGCAAAGCTTTGCGCTTCGCTCTGCTCTGCTTGGCGCAGGGGCCGGTCTTGTTGCGCTGGTTGCGGGCATTTTGGGCAGCTGGGCCGTGATGACGTTTGTCATGGACAGCAGCTTTGCCGTGGTTTGGCCGTCCGCCTTTGCGATTGTCATCGGCGGCGTGTTGTCCACGCTTGTGGCAGGTCTTGTTTTTGCATGGCGCCCTTTGGCGGCACGTCCGGCGCAGGTTTTGCGCGCCCGCGAATGACGCCAAAGCGCAGCACCTGAGACTCAATCAGGGCTTGCCCCTTGGCCCAGCGCTTGGCATGCGGGTGCTATCAAACACAACGATTGAGCTGACCCATGTCTGACAGCCTGCCCATGCCCATCCCCGCGCCTCTCACAGCAGCGCAACGCACACAGATCATAAACCTTGTGCGTCGTGCGGCCCGCGCAGAGATCCTGCCGCGCTTTCGCACTCTGGGTCAGGCGGACATCGACGAAAAGACAGGTCCAATGGATGTCGTAACCGCCGCTGACCGCGACGCGGAAAAGATGATTGTGCGTGGTTTGCTGTCGATGTTTCCCAACGCGCATATCGTCGGTGAGGAGACATCCACGGATGAAAAGATCGCGCAGCTCGCCGAGGCAGAGATGGGCTTTGCCATCGACCCGGTGGATGGGACGTGGAATTTTGCGAATGGTCTGGCGACCTTTGGTGTCATCCTGGCCATGACCCGCTTTGGAACGCCTGTGTTTGGCCTGATCTATGACCCGGTCATGGACGAAGTGATGGTCGCTGACGACACGACGACAACTCAAGTCATTGCGCCGCGCCGCCCTGCGCGGTCCGTCGCCGTGTCCAAAGGGGGTCCCATTGAGAACCTCAGCGGGTTCGCTGCGTTTTACAATTTGCCGAAAGACAAACAGCCGCAGATGGGCGCGTTGATGACGCGCTTTCAACGGCTTTACACATTGCGATGCTCCGCGCATGAGTTCCGAATGGTGGCGCAAGGCAACGTGGATTTTGTTCTGGCCTCAACGCTCACGCCTTGGGACCACGCGGCGGGCGTGCTGCTGGTGAAGCGCGCGGGCGGGCATGTGGCCTGCCTGGATGGGTCAGAGTATCGCGCCGACAAACGCGATGGGCATCTATTGGCGGCTCCTGACGCTGCAACTTGGGGCCGCATCCGGGACGCATTCAGTTTCCTGTTAGAAGACAGCTCCGACGCTTGAGCGCGTCAACGAGCCAAAACAACGTCAGATTGCAGGTCCAGCGACTGCTCGACCGCATCGATCAAATAGTGCGCCACGCTTTTACGTGAGATCAGTCCATTCCGCCATTTCGACTGATCACGCAGAACCTTGTAATCCGTCGTCCGCGCACCTTTGGTCAGGATGACGGGCCGGGCGATCGTCCAATCAAGGTCTGTCGCCATGATCATCTCTTCTTGCCTGTCCTTGTCAGCATAAGGGCGGCCCAAAACGGCGCGATGTCCTGTCTTTTCCAGTTTGCTCATCGCAGACTTGCTGCGGCCTGCACCAAAACCTGTAACGACGACCAAGCGTTTTGTCTTAGCATTGGCCATTTCATCTACAAGGATGCGGGTCGAGTTGGAAAACAGCGTTTCCTTTTCCCAGAGCATGGCCAGTCGTTCCCGAATGCCCAGAGCATAGACAACCGCACGCACACCGCTGAGGGCTGCGCGCACATCTTCTGGGTTGAGCGCGTCACCGGGCATTGCCTCCACACTCTCAACACCGCTCAGACTATCGGCACCCCGTGCGAAAGCGCGCACGGGTAGACCCCTCGACACGGCTTCATCAAGCGCGCACCGACCAATTCCCGAGGTAGCGCCCATTATCAGGATCGGATCGGTCAATTGAGCATGTCTTCATAGCGCGCCGTGTATCGGCGATGCTGTGACCTATCCCGGTAGAGATCAAGATTGCCACGCACATCCCCATCCGGCGCGATACGCCATTCCGGGGTATGCGAGTTGCCACTTTGCGCAGCGTCACCACCAACAACGAAAAGTTTTCGAAACAGTTTCAGCATGCCTTGAGAGCTAGGGCGCTGAGCCTGATGTCAAATACTTAACAGGAGTGTCTTGGGGAGAACGCGTGGAATTGCGGGCAAGCACAGCGCTCGCCCAGACCGTTATTCTGCCGCTTCTTTGTACTCCTCCATCGGCGGGCACGTACACACCAAATGTCGATCACCATAGGCGTTGTCGACGCGATTGACCGGTGGCCAGTACTTGTCGACCCGGAAGGCCCCCGGAGGAAAACAGCCCTGTTCGCGCGAGTACGGGCGATCCCACTCTTTCACGAGGTCTTCCATCGTATGAGGGGCGAGCTTGAGTGGGTTCACATCCCGGTCGATAGTTCCATCTTCGATGGCGCGAATTTCTTCTCGTATGGCAAGCATCGCGTCGCAAAAGCGATCCAGTTCGGCTTTGGTTTCTGACTCTGTGGGTTCAACCATCAACGTCCCCGCCACGGGCCAAGACATCGTTGGCGCATGGAACCCGGCATCCATCAACCGTTTGGCAACATCCTCGACAGTGACGCCGGCGGACGCTTCAAAAGGCCGGACATCGAGAATGCATTCATGCGCCACACGTCCCTGATCACCGCGGTAAAGAACGTCATAGGCCCCTTCAAGACGGGTTGCGATGTAGTTTGCATTCAGGATCGCAACACGCGTCGCTTGGGTGAGCCCTTCCCCGCCCATCATGAGGCAATAGGCCCACGATATCGGCAGCAATGACGGCGACCCAAACGGAGCAGCACTGACCGCGCCCTCGCCCTTCAAAGGGTGCGTTGGCAGATGCGGTTGAAGATGGGCTTTCACACCAATCGGGCCCATTCCCGGCCCGCCACCCCCATGCGGAATGCAGAACGTCTTGTGGAGGTTGAGGTGGCTGACATCGCCCCCCAGGTCGCCCGGACGGGACAACCCCACCATCGCGTTCATATTCGCGCCGTCGATGTAAACCTGGCCCCCATTGTCATGTGTGATCTGGCAGACCTGTTTGACCTCTGTCTCAAACACCCCATGCGTCGAGGGATACGTGATCATGGTTCCCGCAAGGTTTTCCGCATGTTGTTCGGCCTTGGTGCGGAAGTCTTCCAGATCAATCGACCCGTTGTCATCGCATTTGACGGCCACCACTTTCCAGCCGACCATCTGGGCAGAGGCGGGGTTGGTGCCATGCGCATTTACTGGGATCAGACAGATATTGCGGTGCCCCTGCCCGTTCGCACGGTGATACGCGGCGATAGACAGCAGACCAGCATATTCGCCCTGTGCACCGGAGTTCGGCTGCATCGAAATCGCGTCATAGCCGGTGATTTCGCACAGTTTGGCGTTCAGGTCATTGATCAGCCTATGATAACCTTTCACCTGATCGTCTGGCACGTAGGGATGGATATCAGAAAACTCACGCCAGCTGACCGGCATCATCTCGGCCGCCGAATTCAGTTTCATTGTGCAAGAGCCAAGCGGGATCATGGCACGGTCGAGTGCAAGGTCCCGGTCAGCCAGACGGCGCATGTAGCGCATCATCTCGGTCTCGGCCCGGTTCATATGAAACACGTCGTGCTGTAGGTACTCGGACGTGCGCAGAAGAGCATCAGGCAACCGGTATTCCGGCGACAGATCATCGTCTTTGCGCACCAAACCAAACGCCCGCCACACCGCCTCAATCGTCGCCGGCCGCGCTTTTTCGTCCAAGGTGATTCCCACTTTTGTTGAGCCAACGGGGCGGAGGTTCAGCCCTTCGCGCACGGCGGCTTGCAAAACACCACGCTGCAGCAGCCCGACGTCGACGGTGATCGTGTCAAAATACGTCTCAGGCTCGACCTTGAATCCAGCCGCTTCCAACCCTTTGGCCAAACGCACTGTTTTGCGATGGATACGCTGCGCAATCGCGCGCAGGCCTTGGGGGCCGTGAAACACCGCATAGAATCCGGCCATTACTGCCAGCAACGCCTGCGCGGTACAAACATTGGATGTCGCTTTCTCGCGTCGAATATGCTGCTCGCGCGTTTGCAGCGACAAGCGGTAGGCTTTGTTGCCGTGGCTGTCGATGGAAATGCCAACGATCCGGCCTGGCATGGCGCGCTTGTAGGCGTCTTTTGTGGCCATATAGGCGGCGTGCGGCCCGCCATACCCCAACGGCACGCCAAAGCGTTGGGTCGAACCAACCGCAATGTCAGCCCCCATCGCGCCGGGCTCTTTCAGCAGGCAAAGCGCCATTGGGTCCGCAGACATGACCGCGATTGCTTTGGCCTCATGCAAAGAAGCGATGTCCTGCGAAAAGTCGCGCAGATGCCCGTACGTGCCAGGGTATTGGAAGATCGCCCCAAACACGGCAGCGGCATCCATATCCGCCACATCCCCGACAATCACGTCAATGCCCAGAGGTGCGGCCCGCGTTTTCATCACGGCGATGTTTTGCGGATGGCAATTTTCATCGACAAAGAACGCTGTCGCTTTGGATTTCGCCACCCGCTGTGCCATGGTCATCGCCTCGGCGCAGGCGGTTGCCTCATCAAGCAAGGACGCGTTTGCAATCTCAAGCCCTGTCAGATCGCTAACCATCGTCTGATAGTTCAAAAGTGCTTCCAAACGACCCTGACTAATCTCAGGCTGGTATGGCGTGTAAGCCGTGTACCAGGCTGGGTTCTCGAAGATGTTGCGCTGGATTGCGGGCGGCGTCACGGTGCCATGATAACCCATTCCAATGAGAGAGGTCAGGACTGTGTTCTGTGACGCAACCTGCCGCATGTGCCAAAGCAACTCGCGCTCGGACAGCGCTTTGCCAAAGTCCAGAGGTTTGGCCTGGCGGATCGCCTTGGGGACCGTTTCATCAATCAACTGATCGAGTGTCGACGCACCAACGGCTGCCAGCATGTCAGCCATTTCCGCCGGAGACGGTCCGATATGCCGCCGATTTGCAAAATCATATGGCAAATACTCAGTTGCGTCATAACCCATGACATCTCTCCCAGACTGTCGGAACAGCGCACCGTCCCCTGCTTCTTCTCTTCAAAAATATGCAAATTCACCGGCGCGGCTCTGAACAGCGCCGGAACAATCGCACGCGATCAGGCGATGAACGCCTTGTAGGCGGCCTCATCCATCAGCTCGTCCATCACAGACAGGTCTTCGACCTTCATCTTAAAGAACCACGCATCGCCTTCCGGGTCGTCATTCACCTTGCCAGGCTCGTCCACCAAAGCTTCATTCACCTCGGTGATCTCACCATCCAGGGGGGCAAGGATGTCGGACGCCGCTTTTACGGATTCGATCACGACGATCTCATCATCTTTGGTCACCTCTGCCCCTTCTTCGGGCAGTTCGACAAAGACAACATCACCCAGTTGTTCAGCCGCGTGGGTCGTGATGCCGACGACCACTTCATCGCCTTCCACGCGCAGCCATTCGTGTTCTTCGGTAAACTTCATAAGGTCCTCTTTTGCTTGATCATCGTTTGAAACCGGCGGGCACAAAGGGCAGCTTGGCCACCTTCACGGGCAATCGCTTGCCGCGCACATCTCCGAACAGCTGGGTTCCGGGAGTGTGCAAGCTGTCGGCCACGATGCCCATGGCCACAGGCGCCCCGACAGATGGTCCAAACCCACCTGAGGTCACAAATCCGATTTGCTCCCCACCCTCGGCATGCTGAAAAAGGGGAACCGCTTGGCGCATCGGGGCGCGACCTTCGGGTAACAGCCCGACACGATGTCGGTCCACGCCGTCTTTCAAGGCCCCCAGGATCACATCCGCGCCCGGAAATCCGGCCGCGCGAGCACCATCGGCACGTCGCACTTTCTGGATGGCCCAAGACAGTGACGCTTCCACCGGGTTCAAGCCGTCGTCCATATCTTGCCCATAAAGGCAAAGACCGGCTTCGAGTCGCAAGGAGTCGCGCGCACCAAGGCCAATCGGTTCGACGTCTTCATGCGCTATCAGGGCATTGGCCAGGTCTGCAGCTGCCGCCACAGGAACCGAGATCTCAAACCCGTCTTCACCGGTGTAGCCAGAGCGCGAGACCCAGCATTCCGCACCAGCAAGCGCAACCGTAGCGACATCCATGAAGCGCATCCCAGCGACTTCCGGGTTCAAGTTCGCCAGAACAGCTTCTGCCTTTGGCCCTTGCAACGCCAAAAGGGCGCGATTTTCCAACAGTTTGACGGTGACATCGGGCTCAAGCCCTTTGCGAAGGCGGGCGACATCCGCATCCTTGCACGCGGCATTCACCACCAGAAACAGATGGTCGCCGCGGTTGGCGAACATCAGGTCGTCTTCGATGCCGCCTTTGTCATTGGTGAAAAAACCGTAGCGTTGACGGCCTTCGCCCAGCCCCAGCACATCCTGCGGGATAAGCCCTTCCAGAGCTGTTTTTGCCAATTGTGGATCTCGGGCGCGCAGCACCACCTGACCCATATGGCTGACATCAAACAGACCAGCAGCGGACCTGCAGTGCAGGTGCTCTTTCATGACACCCAGCTTATACTGAACGGGCATGTCATACCCGGCGAATGGAACCATTTTGGCGCCAATTTCGACGTGCAGGTCGTAAAGCGGTGTGCGTTTCAGATCGCTCACACAAGCATCCCTTCGTCCCGGACCGGATGCATGTTCGAAAGCAACAACCGGCATATTCCTAACCGCGCAGTTGCGCGATTGTCCTATGCCCCCTCTGTCCTTTTGCCTGAGATCGTTATCCCTTCGGCGCCTCGGACAACGCCGAGGTCTCTCCAGAGTTTATGTCCGCGACGGTCCTTAAGCCTGAGAGTTTCCGGGGGCGGTTGCTCCTTCGGCACCGACTGAGTCGGTTCTCCCATCGCAAGATGTATACAGTCGTAGACGCGAATGCTGTTTCGCTCAAGCCTTCAAATGGCGAGCGCTTCATCTCGCATGGAACAGGCGTCAGGATTGAGGATTTTCAGCAGGTCGTGGTTCTTACAAATCAACGCATCTAACGTGATCGGATCAAGCGATTGATAAAACGCCTCAACCGCATCTGTCAGAGCTGTACGAAGCCGACAGGCCTCGGTCAGAGGGCAAGTGTTATCGACATCAGCAAAGCATTCAGCCAACGGAACAGGCGCTTCAAGTACCCGAAAAACATCACCTATTTTGATATCTGTGGCAGGCTTGCCAAGCGACAATCCACCATTCCGACCCCGCTGTGTATGTAAAAACCCAAGCTGAGCCAGTTGGTTAATGACTTGCGCCAGATGGTTTTCAGACGCGTTGCAGCGCTCGGCAATTTCCGACTTGGTCACAAGACGACCTGTGTTTGCTCCGCAGAACATTAACACGCGCATTGCAATATTGGTCCGTTTGGTAACGCGCAAAAGAACTTCCTTTCTGGTCGGTTGGCCTAAGCTACCGCATCGTGCAAAGTTATCTTTGATATACATCAACTGTGCGTGAGTGCCTATCTTGGAAAAGCATCCCCATTTTTTTGGCTACGGATCGTTGGTCAATCGCGACACTCATGATTTCACACCTGTTCATTCATCTCGGATCAAAGGGTGGCGGCGCGTCTGGCACCGCGCGCCGGTACGTCCGGCCGCATTCCTTTCGGTGGTGCATGATGCAGGGTCGGTGATCGACGGGGTTATCGCACCTGTTCCGAACGACGACTGGCAGTCTTTGGATGCCCGGGAATACGCCTATGACAGGGTTGTGGTGACCCAATCCGTGACGCACAGCGCATCGGATGTTCGCGATATTTCGATCTATGCCATTCCGTCAGAGGCGATCGCCCCACCGGATGAGGATCACCCGATCCTTCTGAGTTATGTGGATGCTGTCATCCAAGGGTATTTGCGTGAATTTGGCGAAACCAGCGCCGCGCATTTTGTCGAAACGACAGAAGGCTGGTCGACCACGGTGTTGAACGACCGGCAGGACCCGATTTACCCACGTGCGCAAGTTCTCACGCAACAAGAGCGCGCTTTTGTCGATGACATGCTGGTGACGGTCAACGCGCAGGTCCGCACCTGATGCGCGCAAGACTGGCCTTGTTGTTCAACCGCGTTTGGCGCAGGCCAGGCGTGCGGATTTCGGCTTTTGGTGCGGCAGCGTTAGTTGTCGCAGTCATTGCCCCGCTTCTGGACCGGTCAATCCCGGAACCATGGATCGAACGATTTTCGCGGGATGCAGTCCTGCCCATTCTCAATATCCTTGCGTCTTCCATGCTTGCGGTGACGACATTTTCGCTAGGCATCATGGTATCAGCGTTTCGCTCTGCTGCGGGTCAGGCCACGCCCCGCGCCTACCGCATTCTGATGCAGGACATGACAACGCTGAACGTCATGTCGGTCTTTGTTGGCGCATTCCTGTTTTCTCTTGCGGCGATTGTTCTGTTTCGACTGAATTTCTACGGCGACTCTGCGGCTGTCATCGTGTTTGCAATGACCTTGGTCTGCATCTTCATGATCATCGTCGCGATCCTGCGCTGGATTGCGCATCTCAGCCAATTGGGCAGCCTTGACCATACGCTTGGGCTGGTCGAAGACTTCGCGACGCCGCCGCTGAAACGGTTGGCAAAAACGCCCAACCTGGGCGCGCGGGCCGCTCAGAATGCGCCACGTGTTCCCGAAGACGCTGAACCGGTGATGTCCAAAAAGTCGGGGTACATTCAATACATCAGCCTAGGTGAACTCAACTCGGCGCTTGAAAAGGAAGACGCCACGCTTTGGATCACGACACCCCCAGGGAGCTGGGTCTTGAAGGGCACGCCAATGGGGTATGTTACCGGGGCCTCTGAGCCCGAGGCGTTGGCCACCCACTTTACTTTGGGGTCTGGGCGTACGGTTGAACAAGATGCTCGTTTCGGGATTGTGATCCTGTCCGAGATTGCCTCTCGCGCTTTGTCGCCCGGGGTGAATGACCCTGGCACCGCGATTGACGTTGT
>ERZ1740070.402-NODE-402-length-30504-cov-6.377681_pt1 | contig 30504 bp, 26 predicted proteins | sample MGYA00581734_ERZ1740070 | MGnify/ENA primary metagenome ERZ1740070 (study PRJEB43018, sample SAMN04849744) | marine metagenome | isolation source: floating plastic debris | place: Pacific Ocean | collected 2008-09-01 | study: EMG produced TPA metagenomics assembly...
CCACATGATTAAGCCGGGCGGTGCTAATGACGACATCAACAGTTAGCCGATGATTGCCGCCCCAGTGCAGTTTGGTTCGTTGACCGCAGCTGAGCATGCGCCAGCGCTGGTCGTAGCAGATACGCACAACCGCCGACAGCTGGTCAATCGACTCAGGGAAAACAATGCTTAGCTCGTCGTCAGCCTCAAACCGAGCGTCGCCCAAACTAGACCAAGGGGCTACTTGATCGGCACCAAGCAAAGATTGAAATTTAGTGACTACGGGGCTCATGGTACTGCGCTGAGGTGCGCTTTCCATCTTATAGCGGTAGCGGCGCTGATGCGATTGACCGAGCCCAATGATTGCAGTTACTCAATACCAATTTTGACTGGACCGCCGCTGTTGCCAGACGGGGGCTCAGACCGCACCTGACGGTAGTCGGCATAGAGGCGATCGCGCCATTCCCAGAACCGTTCATAGTCAGGTGCATCCGCTAGACCGGGCACCCCCTTGTCGCAAAGACCTGAGGGGAGATCAACATACCGCTGGGCCGGAAACTTCACATACATCGATAGCCCGGCCACTGCAAAGTCAGCCAGGGTGGGCTGATCACTCACCAGGTAAGGGCGCTCTGCTAGTACCGCGCAAATAGACGTCAGGGCATTTTGCAGGCTCAAGGTGGCGGTCTTAATATCATCTGCCCCAAAGCCCACACCGGTCCCCAACAGATTTAGCAAATCCCCAGGGACTGCTGTTACTAATCCCTTCAGCACATCGGGTGTAGACGCCGGCAGCAGCGCCGTACGAAAGCTAGGGTGCTGACTAAATGCACCAATCATGGCCTTACGGGCATTGGGGCCAATGGACTCATCGGCCCAGTCTTCGAGCATTAGACACAGACCGCGCATGGCACCATCAGCCGGTAAGATGGGCCGCTCGGGGTAGGTCTCATCCAGGTAGGTTGCGATCGCGCTAGAGTCAGCCACTATCGTTGCCTCATCCTTAATCACCGGTACCTGTCGCTGCCCCGACAGCCGATACAGATCCATCTGCCCGACTCCAGGGGTCACTTCTACTGTCTTGTAGGGCAGCTGTTTATAATCCAAAATCAGCCGGACCTTTTCACAATAATGGGACGCTTCAAACTGATATAGCTCTATCATTGCTGTTTGTTGGGTGGTTAACTAAAAGCAGGGGATTAAGGGAGCCCTTAAGACCAAGGGCTCAGACTAGGCTGCTGTATCGCTCAGCAAACCGTGCGGTTGACTACCTTGTAACCTAAAACCCAGCATCCAAAACTCAAATCTTCCCTAAGACATAAAATTTGCCTAAGGACAGCTCTCCGGTTCTGCAAACTGCACTGTCAAATTACCGTATCCCATGGGCTCAATCAGCTGACGCATCGTCACCTCAGCACGTTCGCTAGCCATCGCCAAAATCCCTTCATTACAGGCTCCCTGACGAATTCGCTCAAGTGCTTCCTGCTGTGCTAAAGCCTGCAGCTCTGGGGCGCGGTCAGGCCCTAAACTCAAAAAACCACGATCATAGTCAAAGACTTTGGAGCGAGTCACATCAAGCTTACTGTCCAATATTTTGGGTGCTGGTAGCGTCACAATTAAGTCTGTTGGCCCATCCTCAGTACCGATAACTTCAATATTCTCTTCACTAATGGCTGACAGGTCGATACCGGCCCGCACTTCACCGTGGGCAATGTAGAGCAAATTAGTCTGACCAATCACATAGTTACCCACCGTGCGATTACTCTCAGTTGGCACCACCGCCTCCATTGAAAAAATGGCCGTGGTCAGTTCGCTAGCATCCTGGACTTGATCAACAATGAGGGTGCGAGTATCCACCTTGTCTTCTGGGGGGGTGGGTGTGAACATTAGCCCCACACCTTCCATAAACTGCTCTCCGGTCCGCCACAGACCATAGCCCACTACCGAGGCGACCACTAAGCCACCCCCCAACAGAGCCATTGACACCATCGACAAGACCCGAAGACGACCTGGCTGCGGCTGAGCAGGTCTATCTGTCTGTTTATCCGTTTTCCTATCTATCTTGCGAGATCGACTGCGATTAGCAATGCGAGAAGGGCGAGTAAACATGACACCGTTTAGAACGCTAAAAATGATTTTAACGTTAGTTGTGGAGAATGGTCGGTTCAGCCAGCCAGTGTAGTAAATGTCCTAAACCACGTCCCATCTACAGCATTCTCTACAGAAAGATTTAGAGTCCCAGACCCACGGTTTAGTCTTTAGCCATGCCCCCATACAACCAATGGAAACACGATAAGGTGAGTAAAGCACTGACCTACACAGCTAGTTTATGACCGCCTCATCGCCCGAAACCAACCAACAGCGTCTGCGACACTTCCGCAACAACCTACTCAAACTCCATAAGCTGCTTTTAGAGTCAGAGCGCATGCGCTACGAACAGACCAACGGCCCCATCAAAAACAAAGGCGAGTTCTTCCAGCTTGTTATCAGCGACGAAGCGTTTAGTTGGCTGCGTCCTATCTCACAATTTATCGTCCAGATTGATGTGCTTTCCAGCGCCATACTACAGCCAGAAAACCCTGAAGAAAAAGCAGCCATTCTTCTAGAGAAAGGTCGATTAATGCTCAAGCCGAATGAAAACTCACCCACCCCCTTAGCTGCAAAATACTTCGAAGCAATTCAAAGCGATCCTCAAATTGCTCTCATGAATGCAGAAATAACCAAAGTGTTTAGGGCCTAGCAGTCTGGTTTTTAACTCAGGTTTGCCCTTGGCTACATACTAAATCTCATCTGGGTTGACACCCATTTCTCGCAAGCGGGCTGCTAAGCGTCCAGCTCTTTTTTCTGCTTTTTCAGTATCCGTCAGCAGCCAGCTACTGTCAGCTTCACACCAACGTAGCCACGGTCCTGGTAATCCTTCAAAATAGCCGCCCCACAGACTCAAACCAAACCCTAGGTCTTCTAGCCAAATAAGGGGATTAGCATTCTGGATAGGCTGCTCTTTGTAGCGACTGCCGATGAGTTTAAAGTACCGTAGCCGTTGCGTGTAACGACTGTAGACAATGTAGTGAGGAACTCGCAGATATTGCTCATAGACCTCTACCTTGCTAGGCGGTCGGTTAGCGCCATCAGCTAAAAATTGTGCCTCATCCGAATTTCTGTCGGCTCTCTCACCCTTGATATCAGGAATCTGATCGCTGGAATGATAAAGGGGACCACGGTTGCTCAGTTTGGGGAACAGAATGACCAGTAGTAAAGGGCATGGGTAACTACTTATGCCTGCAGGGTGGGCAACGCCCATTTCATATCAATCCAATTCATCCCCATTGTACAGAACGAAAACTCACCAGAGCGGGTTCTTATTGAGGGGAATCGGCTACGATGCAGTGAAATATTGGTGAGACACAGCAATAGTCTGTGAAGGCAAAGGGTAAATACTATGGTCAACGGTTGAGGGCCAAAGACCTACTACGGCTATGTGCAGCAGATGAACGGGAATTCCGTGGGGCGATCCTGCAAGGCTGTAGTTTTTGTGGAGCAGATTTGTCTGGGGCAGACTTTAGTGGGGCATAGGGTGGACTACAGCAGCGATGGTTAATAGGTCAGCTGTTGTTACTTATAAGTATTTCAACTTTGATAGGACTTCTTCAAGGATTCTCTGGAGGAATTCTAGGCTTTTATCTATTAGAACCAGAACCCGAGCTTAGAATTGCTGGGTTTGATGGCCTTATTGCTGTCACCACAACACTTGTTGCAATTAAAAGTTATGGATTTACGTCGAAAACTCTCAGCAGTTTTATAGCCGTTTTTATCAGGGCTTTTGCTTTTGCTGCAGTTGTTGCCGCTGTTTATAACTATATTGTGGCATCGAAAAGCGGGATGAAGACGTTTTACTCACTTTCAGAACTTCAGAGGCTGAGAATAAAGCTGATACCTGATATTCCAAAAATGACCAGCCTAGCTTAAAAGACCTGCTGACCCAAATGCAAATGGCCATTAATCAAGATACTGAACTCAGTGATGATGAAAAAGCTGAGGCATTGGGTGAAGTGACAAAACTAGCCTAGGCTGGAGCTGACCCAAACGAAGGGAAAAGGCAAAACTTAGCGAAGCGTGCTGCCAATACGCTAAAGGCTATTGCTGAGACTTTGACCGATACATCTAAGCTAGCGACAGCTTGCAAAACTCTTCTACCAATTATTATTTCGTTGTTTTAGACGGGATATAGACAGCTAACTGAGCAAAGAACTTTCAGCTGCCCAATAGCAATAAAGAAAATATTTCCAAGCCCCGTCACATACCACCGTGATGGCAGATGACAGGGTTTGCGCTTTAGCTACTGTAGTGCAGCCAAGTCAAGCGATGGTGGTAACAACACGGTATCAACTACGTGAATAATGCCGTTGCTGGCTTCCACATCAGGCATCACAACGGTTGCTCCGCCCACTGTCACCCCACTTTCGTCGGCAACAATTTCTACGTCTTCTCCGGCAACAGTTTCGACAGCGCCGGTTTCAACAGCGCTGGATGGAACCTCACCAGCTAAAACATGGTATGTCAGAATTTGCGTAAGGATTTCCTGATTCTCAGGTAACAACAGTGTATCCAGTGTTCCTTCGGGAAGTGCAGCAAACGCTTCATCGGTGGGAGCAAACACGGTAAATGGTCCTTCACTACTGAGTGTTTCCACTAGCCCCGCTGCCTGTACCGCTGCTACCAGTGTGCCAAACGAGCCATTGGTAATCGCTACATCGACAATGGTGTCGCCTGCGGGAGCCTCAGCCGCAGGTTCTAATTCTGGTTCAGCCGTTACCGGTTCTTCGACTGGTGCGACCTCAGCCTCGGGCTCAGTGGGAGCTTGGCAGGCTGCCACAGCTGGAACAATAATCAATGCCGCAGACAGCGCCACCAACCTGCTAAAAGGAGTACGAGATAAGACTTGCATATTGATTTCTTTGAATTCAGAAAGTACGGAAATAGAAATTGATGGAATGCTGTCTCTGCTCAAGCGCTATGTACCCTAGCTTACATACTAATCAAAATAATTAGATAGCGCTATCACTCAAAAGAGATAGATATTAGAGAACAATCAATCTAAAATAACAAATTTAAATGGGCTTGAACAACGATGTTAAATATTTTACCGATCGCAACTCAAATACGCACCCATTGGATAGAGATTTTTTCATACAGCGTCCTTATTTTGATTGCATAGACCGAATACTATCGGCTCCTCATAAGTTCCTCAACTTGTTTTGTTCAGATCGATTCGTGGGGAAATAGAGGCGCTCTATATTCTCCCCGTATCCATTGAGCCGTAAGGATATCAGGAGAAAACTAATGATTCACAAAATTGTGGTCGGTTTGGATAGTTCTAATTTGAGTCAAAACGCTTTACAGAGGGCTATTGTATTGGCTCAAAGCTACAGTGCGGAACTAAAACTAGTCCATGTTTTGGTGGATAGTGAGCCAGGGGCCCCACAGTTTAGTGGTTATTTTGGTGGACCGATTTATCCGAGCATTAGCAGCACGGTTGTGGAGTCTTACCAAACTGCCTGGAATCATTTTGTAGAGCACGCTCAGTCGTTGCTAAATCAGCAGGTTTCAGAGACTTGCCAGACTGGTGTTAATACGTCTGGAGTGCTTCTTTATGGTAATCCAGGGGCACAACTGTGCGAAATCGCTCAAACCTGGAATGCGGATCTGGTTGTTGTGGGGAGTCGTGGGCTGTCGGGTATCAGCGAGCTTTTGATTGGTAGTGTTAGCAACTATGTGTTACATCATGCACCTTGTTCTGTTTTGGTCATCCATGGTGAAAAAGAGCCGTCTGATGACAACAAACATAAAGCGAGCGATCGCAACCGGCCAAAACGAATTTTAGTTGCGATGGATAAGTCTGAAACGGCTCAACGAGCCATGGAAAATGCGATCGCACTGGCAAAACTGCATCGGGCAGAAATTAGATTGGTGCATGTTATTGACGACGACGAGCCAGGGATGCCACAAAAGCTAATTTTTAGCGACAGCCAATATATTTTGCAGCATAGCGAGCTGCTGTTTGCAGAATATAAGCAGGAGTGGAATCACTTTATCAATGACTGGTGGCAGTGGCTACAGCAGTGTGTTAATCAAGTTGAGGCTGAAGGACTTAATGCCATTTGCGATATTATGCAAGGGCGTATAGGTCACCGGCTCTGTGCGGTCGCTAAAGATTGGCCAGCGGATTTGATTGTGATTGGATGCCGAGGATTTTCGGGTCTCCAAGAGCTGTTGGTGGGTAGCGTCAGCTATTATGTTAGCCATCGAGCCCTTTGCCCTGTGCTTGTAACTCGACCCAAATCATCCAAAGCACAAACGTCTCAGAACGTTCAGGAAACCCCTCAGATGGCCTACACCTCAAGATAGATCCCGATAGTTTGCAAAAGGCAGTTGATCGCGGTACCTGTGGAGCAGCCAGCTATTCTCTAAAGTCGTGACTGCCGTCTTCAGCGCTATTACCAATATCATTCGTATAGTCGTACCCATTTTTATTATTTTGGGTACTTTGCCATCACCATGACCGTGTATCTCCGAATTCGTGAATACTTTGATCATTTAGTTGTGTGCCATAAGGTTTATTAGACGACTGCATAGCCGTTTACGAACTGAAAATATTCCGATGCCGTTTCCAATTAAAACATCCCTCATTCCTACTCCCCACGAGCAGAGCATTAAGCGCAGTGCCTCACCTCACGATGGCTGGCAGAATTACCATTCATAAATGACGATCAGTAATCGTTTACAGAACACCTGTATGATTCGAACACAGTTTCTACAGCTGTTGATCGAGCCTACAGACTTACTAAAAGATATGCCTAATTTTACTAAGCTGGAACAACGTCACCTGCAAATATGGCAAACATCAGTCGACCGCTCACCTCAGAAGATGAATCATTTCTCTGGGAGATGTTGTACCAAGCCATCTATGTACCAGAAGGGCACTCTGCCTTACCCCGAGAGATAATTCAAATTCCAGAGCTGGCTCGCTATGTTAAAGGCTGGGGGCGTGAGGGTGACTGTGGTTTTCTCAGCATCGATGAGACTAGCCGACAACCCATTGGCGCTGTCTGGTTACGTTTGCCCATAGGGGACTATAAAGGCTATGGCTATGTGGATGACCATACCCCTGAGCTAAGTATTGCAGTTCTTCCAAACTTTCGTAATCAAGGCGCAGGGACACAATTAATGACTTGTTTATTCGCTGCAGCCTGTGGTCAATCACCCATTTCGCTGAGTGTTTCAGTCGATAATCCAGCTGTACGTCTCTACAAGCGTTTTGGTTTTGAGATTGTTAGTCAACAGGATGACTCGTTAACAATGAAGCGACCCTTACACCGAGCAATCGGACAGTCCTGAATTAGGACCGCTTACTTGGATAATCGCTGTTTAGATAAACGACGATAGAGCCCATAGGCAACAACAATTAAACTAAACGAAAATAGCGTAGTGAGAGTGCCCAGGGCGTAGAGTGCGGGTGATGTGACATTGGTGGTCATACCAAAGATTTCTAAAGGGAGCGTATTATGTTGCCCCGATACCAGTGACGTGCGGGTGAACTCATCATAGGACAAGGTAAATATTAATAAACTTACGCCAATGAGACTGGGTGCAATCAACGGCAGCACAATTTCTAAAAACGTAGTGCTGTCGCTTGCCCCTAAGTCTCTAGCGGCTTCCTCATAAGACGGGTTAAACCGATTAAAAATACCCAGCATAATCAAAAACGCAATGGGCAACGTCCAGGTTAGGTGAGCGCCTAAACCAGAGCTGTACCATCTGGTTGGCCACTGCATCACCTGGAACATCACCCCCAGCCCCAAAGAAATTAAAATGCTGGGTACGATTAAACTGGCAATGCTCAAATAAAACAGGACCGTTGAGCCCTTAAATCGTTGACGAAACGCCATTGCTGCAGAGACGGCCATACTGGCGACTAGGGCGGTTACAATACCACCTAGCACTAGCGATCGCTTGAAGGGCTCTACAAAATTACCCACCCGCTGTTCTTGAAATACCTGCCCCAACCAGTAAATGCCAAAGCTACGTACAGGAAAGGTTAAAGTGCCATCAGGTCCCTGCAGCGACAGGATAAAGATGGTGATCATTGGGCCATAGAGAAAGAGAATAAATAGCCCAAAAAACGCAGCTAGCAGATAAAAAGAGAGGGAACGCTTTTTCATAGTTCTTTTCTAATATCCACTAACCGCAAAATCGAAATGACTACCAGTAATGTTACCGCCAACAACACAATGGCATTGGCCGCTGCTAGGGGATATTGCAAACTGCCAATCTGGGTCTGGATCAGTTTGCCAATAGAGGCCGCCTGACCACCCCCCATCAGACGCACGGTGACAAATTCTCCCATGACCAGCGTGACAATAAATATCGAGCCAATGGCAATACCAGGAGCCGACAGGGGTAGAACCACTTCTCTAAATACCTCAAATCCAGATGCACCCATGTCTTCGGCGGCAATAATTAGGGTGCGATCAATCCGCATCAGGCTATTAAAGATGGGTGCAATCATAAAAATGACATAGAGATGCACCATGCCCAACACTACGGCAAAGTCTGAATAAAGCAAGAACTCTAGCGGCTGCTGAATAAGCCCTGACCCGATGAGCAACTGATTGATTAATCCTTCTCGTCCCAGCAGCGGTAGCCAGGAGATCATCCGAATGATATTAGAGGTCCAAAACGGAATAGTACAGACCAAAAATAAGAGTACCTGCCAGCGCAGTTTAGGGATGTGAAACGACAAAAAGTAGGCAACTGGGTAACCGATTAGCAGTGTAAATAGCCACGCTAGCCCGACAAACTTAAAGGTATTGAGGTAGGTTCTGAGGGTAACGTTGGAGGTAAAAACACCAATATAATTGTCTAGGGTAAACGCTGGGGACATTGAATAGCCGTTAAATTCCCAAAAGCTAACTACCCCGATTAGCAGTATTGGAAATACTAAGAACAGCCCCAGAGCAAATGCTTGGGGCGTTGCAAGGAGATAAGGCTTGAGATTAGTCCAGGCTTTAGCCATAAAAGGAAAATAAGTCTGCAATCAACCCCCCCTCCTGGTTGGGGTCGGAGTGGGTTTCGGTCACTAGCGCCAGTGGTCAACCCACCCCGCCCGTTGGGCATCCCGACCAGGAGGGGATATTCTTTTACGATGCGATAAACTCGTTCCACTTTTGAACGAGATAGGTGTTCTCTTCCATGGTGGAGTTCCAGCAAACAATGTTGCCAAAGCGATCGTTAAACGCACCGCCGTCGCGGACAGCACCCGCTTTAGCCAGCGTCTTACCAAAAGGACCTACCATGTCGGCAGCGGCGGGTTTACCTTCATACCAGAAATCCCACTCCTCAGCAGACATATATTTCTTAGAATTCTCTGGCGCAGCACTGTAGTAACCCTGGCGGCCTAAGAATGCACCCACCCAGCCTTCCAACATCCAGTTGAGGTACTCATAGGCCGCATCTAGTTGAATACCGCTGAGATTTTTAGATAGACCAACGCCGCCGCCCCAGCCGCGATACCCTTCTTTCAGAGGGGCGTAAATGCAGTCAATGCCTTGACCCTGCACCGCAGTAACAGCTGGAGACCACATGGACTGCAGGATAACTTCGCCTGAGGACATCAGGTTTACTGATTCATCAAAGGTCTTCCAGAACGCACGGAACTGACCGTTGGCTTTTTGTTCTTTGAGAATGTTGGTAATTTGATCGATCTCTTCTCTAGTCATGTTGCCTTTGTCACCAAAGGTCATTAGACCTAAAGCTTCAGCAACCATAGCCGCATCCATGATGCCAATCTGAGGAATATCCAGAATAGAGGTTTTGCCCCTAAATTCTTCGTTAAAGAGTTCTCCCCAACTTTCAATATTGCGACCGACCAAATCAGGACGATAGCCTAGCGTGTCGGCATTGTACTGGAAGGGAATCAGAGTGGCAAAGTCTGTAGGGGTCGCGGAAAATTCTTTAGAGTCTGCACCCGTTAGATACATCACCCTGTAGGGAGCAGTTCCCTGAGATGTTTCAACGGGTAAACCTTCAAACTGACCTGTGGTAAAGAAAGGAACAATTTTGTCCCAATCTGTGATTTTAGAGACGTCAATGGGTTGGAGGTTACCTGAGGGCACCACCAGCGGCAAGCTAAAGTATTCGCCGTCAAAGATGTCGTACTGATCCGGCTGGGTAATGGCGATTTGGTTGTTTTCTTCAGTACTCAACGCCCGCATATCCAACTGAAAACCCAGGTCTTCTTGGGCTTTATCTCGGATTTCGTTGATCTGCGATACCCCCGTACCAATCAGGCGTAGGGTGACGTCTTTGATCTGATTTGTGTTCACTTCAGGGCCAGGGGCCGGATTGTTGGGGGTGCCTTCGGGGGCAGATGAAGCGCAGCGTGCTGTTGCAACAGCCGCCCCAGCGGCCAAACCAGTGTAAAGTACCTTACGGCGAGTGATTTTAGTCATATATTGCTCCTAGAAACAAACTCATGTGGGCTGTGCGAAGTCCATTAAACAGGCGGTTGCACCTAATGGGCTAAGAAAACACAGTCGTTGGCAGACCATTTGAGTGATACAGTCTGCCCCTCTTGCAGAGCAAGATTTTGCCAGTCTACTGTCCGCAGCGTATGCAGTAGCGGTTGGCCCGTGGCGGTGGTGATTAACGCAACACGGGTAACAAAGCCAGTGAGTTCTACCTGGGTGATGCGGGCCGTGAGGGTATTGATTTGAAGTGCGTTGGGGATCGGGTCGTCTGGGTCAGCAGTGTCTAATTTTTCTAGAGTGGGGAGATCAGGGCGAATACAGCAGTCAGCGTTTGTGCCAGGTTGAGTGCCATTGCCAGTGGCATAAAGAGAGCCGATACCGTCTATATCCAGTTGAATTAGGTCTTTGCCGTTATCGTTGGGGGTGGAAGTCAGCACTTTACCAGAAAAAATATTGTTGTCGCCAATAAACCTGGCAACAAATTTAGAGGCGGGCTGGTTAAATAGCTCCGTTGGAGTGGCTACTTGGTCTATATGGCCATGGTTCATCACCACAATCTGATCAGACAATGAAAAAGCTTCTTCAACATGGTGGGTAACCTGAATAAAGGTCAGGCCAAACTGTTTTTGAATGTTGCGCAACTCTCCTCGCATACGCACTCGGAGATTTTCATCCAGCGCGCTGAGGGGTTCATCTAACATCAGCACCTGGGGACGTGTTACCAAGGCTCGCGCCAGGGCAATCCGCTGCTGCTGCCCACCACTGAGCTGGTTGGGTCTGCGCTGGGCGGTGTGGCTTAGTCCTACAAGTTCTAAAATCTCTTCGACCCGTTCACGCCGCTCTGCTTGGGGTACCCGCTGCATTTTTAGACCAAATTCAACATTTTGCCAGATGGTTTTGTGGGGAAACAGAGCGTAGTTTTGGAACATCATGGCGGTGTTCCGTTTTGCGGCAGGTAAGTCATTGACGCAGCGATCGCCAATTAAAACCTGGCCACTGGTGACTGGCTCATGACCTGAGATCATACGTAAGGCCGTAGTTTTACCACAGCCACTGGGTCCCAACAAGCAACAGTAAACACCTGCTGGGATATCCAGGGTCATGTTCTCAATGGCGGTCACGGTGCCGTACTTTTTAGTGACGGAACGCAAAGACACTCCTGCTGCTGCCTTTGGCGGCATGGCCTGGGACAAGGTTGAGTCGAGAGGCTGTTCTTGATGGGCTATCGGGGAGGACCGATCAGCGCTAACCGCCATGGGGAGTGTCTCCTAAGGGGCAATAACGAAAAAAATTGAAGCTGGATATACTATGCGCGGTGACGGTTGGTAATATCTGTTACCAGTGAACATGGGTCAAGGCAAACTATAACCTGGGAAACAGCTGGATAAACGCTACCAATGGCTGTCTTAGTAAGGTAGAAAGTTCCACTAAATTTTAGATTCTGTTTTAAGAGCGGGTGTCTCTTCGGGACAACGGTAGTGCTGGTCTAGTTGTAGCAGGGTGTGGAGTAAGACATTGGCTCCTTGGATACAGTGTTCGGGTGTGGTGTACTCGATTTCGGAATGGCTGATGCCGCCCTGACTGGGGACAAAAATCATGCCCATATCGGTGATGCTGGCAATGATTTGGGCGTCGTGACTGGCGCGACTCGGCAGAGCGTGAACCGGTAGCTCTAGCTGGTTACAAACCTGGGCAATGGTGTTGTGGATGTGGGAGTTAACAGGGACAGGTTCATTGCGCAGCTGGGGTTTGAGTTGGATTTGGGTTTGGGTTTGAGTTGCGATCGCACCCATTTCTTGCTCTAGATCTGCCACCATGGCATCCAACCGCTGATTGGACAGATCCCGAATATCCAGCGTCATTTCTACCCGCCCTGGAATCGTATTGGCCACGTTGGGCGATAGCTTCATGGCACCCACAGTAGCCACCTGGTCTCCGTAGCCATCCCCAGTTTTCTGGCCAATGTGGTTGACCGCTAAAACGATCTGAGACGCTGCCACTAAAGCATCTTGGCGCATGGGCATGGGGGTGGTACCCGCATGACTGGCCCTGCCGTCGATGGTGATTAAATAGCGCCGCTGCCCGACAATACCCGTCACCAAACCCACGGGGATCCCAGCGGCTTCTAGCACCGGCCCCTGCTCTACATGTAGCTCTACAAACGCGGCTAACCCATCGGTATCGCGCCGGGCTGAGGGCAGCTGCGACCAGTTACCACCTATAAAGCTCAGCCCCATTTCAATTGGTTCATAGTGGGGGTGGTCATAGAAATTTGGATCTAAGTTTGCCTTACCTGACATGGCCTTACTGCCAATCATGGTGCGCTCTTCGTCGGCAAAGACAATCACCTCAATCGGGTGATCGGGGCGAATGTTTTGATCGTGGAGTGTGCGCGCGACTTCTATACCCGCCAGCACGCCATAGGTGCCATCGTAGATACCAGCATTGGGCACCGTGTCTAAGTGGGAGCCGGTGGCGAGGGCTGGGGCATGGGGAAAGCGTCCTTCATAGCGACCGATCATGTTGCCAGCGGCATCGATGGTAACGCTCATTCCGGCCACTTCCATCCAGCTTTGTACCTGCTGCCGTCCCTGGCGATCTTCTGGACTAAACGCCAGTCGCCGTACTCCTCCTTTGGGTAGAGACCCAATCGCGCCCATATCGGTCATCATCCCCATGAGGCGATTTCCATTGATGGCTAATGTGGCTGATGCAACGATATTTGACATAGCAGTGTGTCCAGCAAGATAGGCGCAACATCTCAGGTGAGTATTCACCCCTTGTTACGATGTATAGATGATTTTTACTTTATTAATGCTTATATTATCTATCTGTAACGTTAGCTACCCTAAAATTGCCAAGATTGTCTAGCGACGCTCCCCCGGCAGCAGGATATTCAACGTCACCGCACATAGCCCACCGGTAGAAATGCCAGACCCAAAAATGTTTTTTGCCAGCGGTGGCAATCCGGTTAGTAAATCAGGGGCAAAGGCAACGCCCAACCCTAACCCTAACGATGTCGCTAAGATGATGGTCTCTCGACGACCAATCTCAATCGAAGCAATAATTTTAAGACCTGCGGCTGCAACACTGCCAAACATAATGATGGTGGCCCCACCCAGCACCGGCTGCGGGATGGCCTGCAGCACACCACCAACAATTGGGAACAACCCCAGCAGGGTAAAAATACCGGCAATAAAATAGCCCACGTAGCGACTACCAATCCCCGTCAGCTGAATCACCCCATTGTTTTGACTAAACGTAGTATTTGGAAACGTATTAAAACAGGCGGCGATAAGAGAATTTATGCCATCTCCTAAAACCCCCCCACGGATACGACGAAAATAGGTTTTCCCCTGAATTGGTTGGCCTGTAACCACCGAGGTAGCTGTTAAATCACCAATGGACTCAATGGTGGTAATGATGTACAAAAATGCAAACGGGATAAACGCGGTTGGGTTAAAGCCAAACCCATAGCGAAATGGAATGGGTAAACTAAACAGCGACATTTGCCCCAAACGGCTGAGATCAACAATTCCTAAAAATAACCCCAAGATGTAGCCCACAATCAGACCAATGGCAATGGATGCCATCCGCAGAAACGTGTTGCGTCTGGTATTTAGAGTGATAATGATTGCCAATACCAACAGAGACAAAAAGAGATTTTGGGCGCTGCCATAGGTTCCATTTTGTTGGGCCAGGGCACCGCCCCCTATGGCCAATACCCCAGCATTAATTAATGTCAGTCCAATTAGCATCACCACTGTACCGGTGACTAGCGGGGTGATTATCCGACTAATAGTCTCTAAAAACTGACTAAAAATCATTTCAATAAATGACCCGAGAAAGCACATGCCAAAAATTAGCCCCAGGGCCTGGGTCGGTGTCGCCCCGCCAGCAATGGCGGCGGTGCCAGCACCAATGATGGGACCAATAAAGGCAAAGCTGGTACCTTGAATACTCAATAAACCCGAACCCACCGGACCAATTTTATGTACCTGAATCAGGGTGGCAATGCCCGATACAAACAGCGACATGCTGATCAAATAGGCTCTATCCTGGGGGGCTAGCTCTAGGGTGTTACCGATAATTAATGACGGTGTGATAATACCGATAAAGCTGGCCAATACATGCTGTACGGCGGCAAACAAGGTTTCTCGTAGGGGTGGTTTGTCGTCTAAGCCATAGACCAAATCGACTGGAGTCGTAAAAATCGGCTCCGGCGATCGCTCTGCTACAGTTTCATCCGGGTCTTCAACGTAATTACTCTGTTGGCCGTAGTTGTTCACCCTGGTTTCTCCTTGCTGCTCAGCGAATTTGGTTGACGCTAGTTGAGCACACTGTCTGGTTCTACCAGCACACTGTCTGGTTCTGCCATTTAAGGTGAGTTACCCAGAGAAAAATGTTCCAGAGTATACCGTTGGGTAAATGAGTTTTATGCTGGGGCGCTTCATGAATATCAACATTTTCTTGAAATAAAACCCCGTAGGGTTTATTAAAAACGACAGCTATTGGAGAGACTATCCATGACCGATGACGGTACTAAGATTGTGTTTATTTGTGGTTCAGCCCTGCGGGGACAGCCAGATCACAGCAATCTGCAGTCGGCTACTTTTCTAAAAGCGGCCAAAACAACAGCGAGCTATCGGCTGCATGCGGTCAAGAATGGGTGGCATCCGGGTATTTATGGGGTGGACTCTGGCGGTATTTCAATTCCGGGGGAGCTATATAAGCTAACGGCTGAGCAGTATGACTATCTGGTGTCTACAGAGCCGCCAAATATGTACCCAGCCAACGTTAGTTTAGAGGGCGGTGGAAGTGCGATCGCAATGCTCTATCCCCAGAATTTAATCAAAGAGAATAACTGGCCCGACATTTCTCACCACGGCGGCTGGGCGGCCTACAAAACTGCCCAACCGTAGCCCAAAACTGCACGGTGGGCATCGCCCACCAGAACCATCACAAAGATGTTTGGTCTATTTCCTCAACAGGGCATCATTGCTGTGGGCAGTGATGCCGATATTGTCTTGTTTAAAATTTTTCACCTATCCTGACCCAAGAAAAGATGGAAACTCCTAGAGAAATCGCACTGCTGGTTATGCAAAAGGACGATATCCACAGTGACAATAAGATTCAATCCATTAGACATCTAATGATGTGTGCCAGGCTGACCCAAGAAGGTGTTTTGCAGTATAGAAGTGAAATTGCCTTTTGTACAACCAGAAAGCGCTTCAACCAACAACTGATCGAATCTGACAATACAGAATTGATGGTATTAAACGCCATGAAGATAGTCTCTCAGGTACTGTGCGAAACTGAAATTCCATCAGGGAAGAATATGGAAGAAGTGCAGAAATATAAAAAGATAGTTGACGAATATTCCCACTATTCAACCGTGCTATCTTTTGAGCCGCCATCCACATCTGAAGCTACGGTTGACCGCAACAGACGATCCTCAGGGGGCTTTCGCTAACTAGCAGACTAAAGGGACGCAGTCCTGCGTCCCTTTAGTCTGTCCTATCTATTCTTAAAAACTGACTTAGGAAACAAAATTAATTAGGCTCCACTATTGGATATAGAGACGTTGCATGCAACGTCTCTCCAGCATTAATTTTTGGATCTTATAAAATCCTTATCCCTTAACCAGCCGATTTTCTGCGGCCTTGCTTAACTGCCCAAGCAGCTCCCAACAGTCCCACAATAATGGAAGGCTCCGGCACATCTTGAGTATCACCCGTATCTGTAGAAAGCTGGGTATCTGCTATAAAGCTAAGCGACGCCTGCAGAGAGGGATCTGTAGATGCAGGTTTAACAATTGCATCGGCTTCAAGATCACCCCAATTTTCTGCCACCACAGTTGGTTCAGTCGTCTCTCCATACTGGCCGCTATAGATTTGCTCTTGTTGACCGTTGGTGGTTGTACTAACAGTTAGCGCACCGCTAGTGACGTCTGCCGAGAGTTGATCGGCTGCTGAACCAGGCGGGTTTGTGCTGATAAATTCAGTTGTTGCTGAAACATCTGCTAAAACCGTAGCTAGCTCAAGAGTTTCTAACGACGGGTTGAGCAACTGGATAATGGATGCTGACTGTTGCAAACTTTGGATAGTGTCAATAGCCTCAGCGCTCAGCTCGATATCAGCATTGGTCAAGAGGTCATCTGTTAGAGTAACTAGCTCACTGATGACTACTCCAACACCGTAGCTGACATTGGCTGTGATGCCACAGTTAGACCAAAAACAAGTTGTTGCTACCTTGTTAGAATAACCGTCAATAACAACAGAATTGGTCTGATCGTTATAGCTAACATTAAAAGGGCTAGGATTATTGGGATCACCAGCTACATCAAACGAGTCGGAGGTCAAGATGCCGCTGCCGCTAAATTGAGTGACTGTAAAGAGACTATCAGCAGTCTCAAATGTCTGTTCAGGGGTTAGATTCAAGCTACTCAGCAATGCGTCGAGGGTAGCATTGTAGGAATCACCCAGCAGGCCACCGATGAGTTCATAGCCCAGCTCAATATCACCGTCGGTCACCTGAGTGATGTCATCTAAAGCGGTAAAGCTGCCTGTGACATCTGTTGCACTTACATCAATGGTCTCGGGAATGGCGAAGTCACTAAGGTCAAACGACGTCAGCAATGGATTGATCGTGATTTCAGCAGATGTGTCGGTCTGAAACCCGAAGGATAAAGTAGTAGCCCTAGCGGGTGCCACAGCCATCAAACTGACGGTCGAAAGGGTGACCCCAGCAGAAATTAGTAATTTATTCAAGGTGCTTGCTTCTCCATGTACAGGCAGACTAATCTTTCTAAGCGTCCCCTTCCCAAGTATTCAATTTAACCAAATTAATTTGAAGTTACTGGAAAGTTGCGGCATGCTTTTGCTGAAGCTTTAGTTAACAAAGATGCACCTGTGCAAATAATAACCTTTTCAAGGCGCTTGATCACAGTCAGATTGCACTACGGGCTCAGTAGCTGAGTGCAGCTTTTAAAAGATCACGATAGGCTTGTAGACGAGCATTATTCGTCTACAGGAGGTCAGTCTGATGGCTCGATTTACAATAGCCGCTCTTTTCACGGCTTTTTCAGTGACTGGTCTAGCCGGTCTGGCACTGGCTGAGCCTCCCACAGCAGAGCCCCAGAGCCTGCCGGTCATTGCCCAACTGCAGCTTCGAGATCGCACCGTTACTGTTAAATCCCACTCTGATGGCTACCTCTACTCAATAGCGGATGAATCTGGAACAGTGCTAAGTGCGGCCATCACTGAACAGGAGATTGCCGAGCAATACCCTGAGCTATTTGATCGTTTGCAGCCTGCTATAGCGGATAACGAAAATACCGAACTGATGATGCTGGCACCCATGGTTCAGTAGAAGCCAGATGAGGGAATAACTCTTCTAGGCAAGCAGAAAGCTTATTCCCTGATAAGCATAGTTTCAAAGCAATCTGTTCATAATATGCTGACGGGGATGCCGCCACACACTTTGATGTGTCGGTCATTTTAGAGTGTAGGTTTCGCCCTAATTACCGGCTCATCCTTGTAACCCAGCCACGAATGACATGACCAAACCCTGTAGTACTAGAAGCTACCTGATGCACTACCCCATAGCCATTACATGTCTTGCATGGGCCAGGTGCACCCTGACAGACAGGACACAGTGATGTCGTCTCAACAAAAGTGGCATCCGGAAAATGTCTTGTAAACTGCTCCAGATTTTTACCGTCTGTCGTTTGCTGCTGCTGCTGCCGTTGCCTGATCATAATATTTTCCTTTCAAATTAACTGTTACCCACAAATTCTGATTAATAGCACCGCGCTTGCTTACTAAGTTAGTGGTAAGTTATTGGATGCGACACAGTATTTGCACCCATGTGAGTCAGTATTTTTAAGTATTTTATTTAGGGAAAGCACGTCAGCCTGCGATCAGAGAGAATGCAGGCTATAAGAATATAGATATCCGGATAAAGCAGCTATGAGACGACCGGCAGCAGGTAATCAAGCATGGCGTGCTGGCGCGATCCAGTGGATGATGGATATACGTGAGGGAGTAGGTTTTCTCGTTGGAAAACCTACTCCCTCAAAAACAATCACAGAGATAGCTAGGTTGGTTGCTCGGGTAGACAGGTTAAGTCTGAGCCCTCAACAGCTACGCCTGCTCAGCAGCTTTCTTGCGCTTGCTAAATGCAGCAGCGCCCATGCCAATAAGACCGGGTAACAGTGCTGGGGTAGGAACTTCTTCAGAACCAGCAAACACTAAGCCATCGATGAAAAATTCCTCGCTTTGACCGAGAACTCCACCAGGGGCAACCTCATCACCATGGATTAGGCGAAACCCATCTAGAGCACCATGGGTAGAGACAAATCCTAAAAACGGAACAGGCTTACGGCTGGGCTTATTAAATACGAAGCGTCCGTTGTCGCTATTGGACAGACCTAAAAGGTCGCTGACCAAAAAGCGCTCGCCTCCCACTTCAATGCCAATCTCTGCGAGGTCTAGACCCACTTTAGAAAAATCTCGTAGACCCAGGATACCAAATCCATTGATGGGGACAGCAGTGTTGAACTCTAGAGCTAAGGAATCACGTCCAAAGCTGTCCACTTCTCCTCTGAAGAAGCCATTGCCTGTTAGTCCTGTAGGACCTGGATCGCGTCTGCCACCATCAAGATCTACACTAAGACCATTGCCGACACGGTTGCCGGTTGAATTGGCAGCAAAGCTAGATGCATCGCCATCAAAGGTTTCTGATGAGAATACATTGCCCGATAGTGCGGCTTCCCAAGCACTCTGGCTGGTAAATGCCGTAATGCTGGCTGCTGTAGCAGGTTCTGCGATAGCAACGGCTCCGACGGCTACTGTACTAGCCATTACGCAAAACTTTTTAAGGCTTGACATGAATTATTTCCTTTTGATGTTTCAAACAAATCAGTGAGGCGAAAACGCTAAAGTGATTAATCCCTTAAAAATCTCTTATGAGATTTTGAGAGAAAATTTACCCTAGCTAAACCAAGATATGACGCCGCCCTGACCGCATCTATGCGTAAGTTGTTTAATGTGTTAGCACCCTCTAATCTAGTCTTCAATTTTCTCAATTTTTTCCCGTATTCCGGAGTTATCTTGCAGATAATGCTGAAGCTTAGCTAATCTTGGCAAATACAAGCGATAACAGTATTCAGACATTTGAAATTAAAGATTTCGCAGCGGTAGATAAAGTAGTATGAAGAAATCTACTCTCTCTATCCGAATGGGGAACTTAACACTTTCAAGTCAGTCATATTCGGAATCAGTTTCCCTGCGGTTGAAAGCTTTGGATAGATGCGTGATTGATATTCACAACTCATATTATTTGCCATAAATTTCCGAGGAACAATCCTTGCAGTATCGTTTTTATGACAACTTTAAAAGACCCCGCTAAATGATAAGCCCCAACCCTGTATAAAAGAAATGAAGGGATTGCGTGGCAAATCATGGAGCCTGAGTTCAAGTGATGCAGAATCTGTTGACATGATGTCTTGAAAGTAAGTATTAGTTTTGGCAGTGATGTATTGTCGATTGGGTATATCTGTAAGGTTTGTAACATGAGGTCGTGCTTCGCCAAACTGTTGCATAAGATCGAGCTAATGATGGATGAAATAGAAAAACTATCGGCTAGTGACTCGCCCGTGATGGGTGTCTAGTGGGTGTCTACAATGATTACGAAATCTAGTCTTATCTGTTTAATTGGGTTGCTCGTTATTGGTTTTTTCAGCCCGGTTTGGGCCTACGCTCCATCTAGCACTACAGTTTGGATAGCGACAATGGAAAATACTTCTGAGGAAACACCCACAGAACAGTCTAAACAACAAACTGATACAGCACCCGCGGCTGAACAAACAAAACCAAAACAGACCACCGACCAACAGTTGTCGTCTAGTCAAGAGGACGTTAAACCGTTTAATCCCTATGATATGAAGGCTCTAGAACAATTTGATGCTGGCGACCATCGAGCCAAGGAATAAGAATTTTATAAGATCCAAACATTAATGCTGGAGAGACGTTGCATACAACGTCTGTACGTCCAATGTATAAAACTCATTAGCCACAGCTGGCTTTAGCGTTGTTTTCTGTTTCTACTAAGCACTCTGGGGGTGGCACACACCGGGGTGCATCAAAGTTTACGGGTATGGGTACTGGTTTTGCAGGTTCTGCACAAGGAGAACATCCTTGAGTACCTACCTGAAACTGGGTCATCATATCGTGGTCTTCATGGACCAAATTGTGACAGTGAATCATATATTTGCCCTCGTGGGGACCAAATCGACCAATCATATCTACTGTTTCAAAGTCATTGACAAAAAAGGTATCTTTTTGACCCCGCTCATAGGGAGCGACGGGTGTTCGACTGCGGTTTAACAATCGGAAGTGACCCAGGTGGATATGGATGGGATGGACCCAACCGCCGGTTGCAACAAATCGCCAAATTTCTGTTGCACAGGGTTCAACAAATGCATCTACCCGATGAGGGTCCCATGCTTTGCCGTTAATTAACCAACGCCCGGCTCGATCAAAGCGAAATGTGCGTATGGGAGCCTTGACCTCAGAGAGAAGCGTTTCAATAGGGGTTAACGTGGTTAATCGTTCTGGTAAAGGAGGATTGTTTTGAGCACCGCCACTTACCTGAAAGCACATGATCTGGGTGCTGCGCAGATTACCATCTATGTTGCCAAAGAACAGCGGGTTGACCAGCAACACCTCTTTGCCCGCATACTTAGCAAAGTCAATAACAAACTCATAGCGTTCAGCGACACCTACGCGCAGGTTGTCGGTAGCCACAGGAGCACTCAGCAACCCAGAGTCACTAGCGATTACGTGTAGAGTAACTGGCTCTAGAGACCCGTCGCTGTGTTTGACTCGTGCCTCTAGACTTAAGGTGCGGGATGGACCTCCGTTTAATACGCGAAAGCGATACTTACGGTTTTTGACCGTCAGTCTTGGCCAGGGAACCCCGTTGACCAAGACCACATCGTCATAAATGCCACGGTTGGCTCGGTCGTTAAACACCAGTTCACCATCGGGGGTGAGTCGCTTATCTTGAATCAACAGCGGGATATCGTATTCCCCCTGGGGCAATAATGGCTGAGCTTCTGGGTTACAAAATTCGTCAGCGTCATACTCTACAATGTATATACCAGCTAGACCCATGTAAACATTACGGGCCGTATGCTCAATCACATGGTCGTGGTACCAGAAGGTGGCCGGTCTATCGTTGGGGTAATAGTAGTCCTTGTAATGCTGTGGTGGAATAATGTCTTCGGCATATCCATCGTATTGGGGTAAAGAGGCGACACCGTGGAGGTGAATGACGGTATTAATGCCCCTGCCCTGGTCGTCATTACCCAGCTCATTAATAAATCGCACAACCGATCCGGTTCCTTTGCGCTGACGAATCAATGGACCGGGAACTTGCCCGTTGTAGGTCCAAACCTCTGTTTGTTTACCCGGCAGAATCTCTACTTGGGCTTTTTTCATCGTGATTGTGTATCCGTCTAAATTGGAGCTGACTGACTTAGACGGCAGTACCTGCATGGGTTTAAAGGGGCGCTCAAAAAGAGGGATATTGGGACTAAACTGAGGATTTCGATATGGGCCTGGGGGTTCTCCTGTGCCATGGGGAACACAGTCTGTAGAACCAGCTAGGGCATCGTTACGCCCCTGTGCCCAGGAGAATAAACTGCCGGCACTCAGTAATCCAAGTCGCAGGGCATTGCGTCGTGTAAAGTCCATATGACCCTCCACTCTGTTTTGAATATCTGTTTTGGTAAGGGTTGAGCAACCCATATCTAATCTCAAGCCATACCTGGACGTTTCATTCTATAAATAAGAAAAACGACACGCCTAGATATAATTTGCTGTCTCATATGACTGTTTTAACTGCTTACTGCAGTCATGAAATCAAAAAATTGAGAAAACGCAATCTTTCTTGGGCTCACTCTGCAATGGGCAGTGTCAAGATAAATTCTGTGCCTTGATTGAGCTCAGAGTTAACGGTGATGTGCCCATTATGGGTTTCCACAATAATCTGTTGCACAATGGCCAGACCTAATCCTGTACCCTTGCCGATTTCTTTTGTAGTATAGAGGTGATCAAAAATTCGTGGCTTAACGCTGTCGGGAATGCCCAAGCCGTTGTCGCTAATATGAACAGCCACTTGGGTGTCGCTAACACAGGTTTTAATTGTAATTTGATTAGGGATAGTTTCTAAGGTGCCATAAGCTTCATCTTGACTATTTTCGTCAAGTGCATCAATGGCGTTGGCTAAAAGGTTTATAAATACCTGGTTTATTTGGCCAGGGAAACAAACTACCTCTGGTAGGCTGCCATAGTGTTTATGAACTCGAATGGCTGGGCGTTGTTTATTTGCCTTTAGGCGGTGTTTCAGAATGAGTAAGGTGCTATCGAGTCCTTCATGGAGATTAAATGCTACCTTCGTTTCTTTGTCGGCGCGGGCAAATGAGCAGAGACTAACACTGATATTGCGAATGCGATCGCATCCCGACTCCATTGATTTCAACATTTTTGGCAAGTCAGCCAATAAATAATCCAGCTCAATTTTCTGGGCATGGGCCTCGATATCGGCTAGAGTTGCCTGTTGACGACAGAGGGTTAGATGGTCAACCAGGTCTGTCAAACAGCGTTTTAATTCAGCTACATTACCGTTAATAAAGCCAATGGGGTTGTTAATCTCATGGGCAATACCGGCCACTAAGTTGCCTAGGGCCGACATTTTCTCCTGCTGCACCAGCTGCAGCTGAGTTTTCTGAAGCTGCGCTAATGTTTCTTCTAGTTCTTTGTTTTGCTGATTAATCTTGGCCTCAGCTGCTTTACGTTCAGTAATATCAGCGACCCGTGCAAAGTTATACTGTTCGCCTTCAAACTCTAAAAAATTAGCAACAACTTCGACGGGAAAGATATGTCCGTCTTTAGATTGATGAAATGTTTCCAGCTGTTGAAAATGTTGTTCTTTAAGTGCTTGCCAGTGAGCGGGCCACTCATGCTGAGAAAATGTGGGGGTAATGTCCCAAACCGACATTTTGGTCAATTCAGCTAGAGAGTAGCCTAGTTTTTGACAGGCCGCCTTGTTAACAGATAAAAAATAACCCTCTTTATTCATCCAAAAGGTGCCGGTGGCCGTGTGATCAATGGCAAACTTTGCCAGACTGAGGGCCTTTTCGGTTGCTTTACGCTCACTAATATCCTGAATCAGACCCAGACTATAAACGGCCTGCTCCCCTTTTAGTTTAACTAGATAAACCGTTGTCTCTGCCCAAAAACAGGTACCATCTTTACGCACATAGCGCTTCTCTAGGGTAAAGCTATCCACATCACCTCGATAGAGTCGCTGCATAGCCTGCTGAGAAGCTTCAATATCGTCTGGATGAGTGAGACTAGAAAATGTTAGCTCAGACAGCTCAGCCCGCGTATATCCTATCATTTCGCAAAATAGCGTATTGACCCTCACAAACTTTTGAGTGGTCATCTCGGCTTCAGCAAACCCAACCGCGGCTTGTTCAAATGCAGCGGTTGTACGCGCCTGGCTCAGCTGTAGTTCGGCTTCAACCCGTTTGCGATCGCTAATATCACGAAAGACAACAACATTACATTCTTGTTCTGCAAACGAAAGATAGTTAACCCTAATATCTGCTGAATAAATACGACCGCTTTTCGTGCGATGGATAGATTCAAGGGAAACGCTTTTAGTTTTTTTAATTGTGCGCCACAGCTTTTGCCAATGTTTTAGCGAAAAATTGACATCAATATCCAACGCTGATAAAGCTGTAAGTTCTTCAAAGGAATATTCTAATAGGTTACAGGCTGCAGTATTGGCATAAAAACAGTTGGCATCTTGATCGACCCAAACAATGCCATCAGCCGCATTATCAACGGAAAACTGGGTGAGTAACAGTCTGTTGTTAAGCTCAGTTAGTTCCGCTGTTTTCTTCTGCTCTAGGGTATACAGTTCATTAACGTGTCTAAGCTGTAGATGAGTTTTTACCCGAGCGAGTAGTTCTGGCTGTTGAAAGGGTTTGCTGATAACGTCAGCGGCTCCGGCTGCGAATCCCTCAACGATACTCTGAGTATCCGATAGCGCTGTGACAAAAATAACTGGAATATGGGCGGTCTCGGGATTGGCCTTAATATACTGACAGGTTTCAAACCCGTCTAGTTCCGGCATTTGTACATCCAGCAAAATCAGGTCCGGAGTCAACAGTTTTAACTGTTGAATCGCCCGTTTACCGCTGAGGGCTGCTGTCACTGTATATCCAGCTTTGGATAACACCTTGGTAAGTATTTCCAAGTTAGCAGGCTGATCGTCAACAGCCAGAATTTTGGCACTACTTAACATTGGACACCCCTATCCCATCGGGTCTAAAGGCATTCCTATTGTCTTGATTGCAGCCTGAGTACTGACAGTGTTTATAAGCACTCATCTTTTTTTAGGATTCCCTACTGTCGATATGACCATCATCAAACTGTGTATGGGTAATACAGAGCCACCGCTAGAAGATATGGACAGGACCTGGTAAATTGCGGTCGGTGTCCATAGCAGTACATAAGGAGCATGCTCACTATACGGTATACAGACAATGCTTTAGGGGGGTTGGGTTCCATTGCTCCATATATTTCAATCACCCGACCTAAGACCCCGGTGGTTTCTCGATGATGGGTGAACAATTGACAGCTAGGAAAACCCTAAAAAAACAAGTAGTAACCCCCTAGGCGTTCTCAGGATGTGTATCTTGGATGAATATTCATAAAACACATTTCCTATGGTTTGGCAGCGTCCTGACGGTCGGCAACCTGATGAACTACGTCCGGTAAAATTTGAACGGCAGTTTACACGATATGCAGCCGGGTCGGTTTTGGCCCACTGTGGTAACACCCAAGTGCTGTGTACGGTTTCTGCATCTGAAGATGTACCCCGCTGGTTAAAAGGCTCAGGGCAAGGGTGGCTGACGGCGGAGTATCGGATGTTGCCCAGCGCCACCCATACCCGTAAGTCACGGGAGCTGATGAAGCTATCGGGGCGTACCCAAGAAATTCAGCGATTAATTGGTCGCAGCCTGCGGGCGGCTATCGATTTAGACGCACTAGGTGAAATCACACTGACCGTGGATGCTGATGTGATCCAGGCGGATGGTGGTACTCGCACTACGGCCATTACGGGAGCCTATGTCGCCTTAGAGGATGCGATCGCAGCACTTATGGCCAACGGGGCTCTACAACGTTCCCCACTCAAACATCAGATTGCCGCTATCTCGGTTGGTTTGTTAAAAGGTGAGGCTTTTCTAGACTTGAACTACCCGGAAGATGTGGCGGCCGACATTGATTTTAATGTGGTACTCAATGGTGAGCTGGGTTACATCGAAGTGCAGGGTACGGCTGAAGCCGACAGCTTTAGCCGACAGCAGCTAAATCAGATGTTGGACTATGCCGAAGTTGGCATTAAGCGGCTGATGGTGTTGCAAAAAGAGGCGCTGGTGCAGGGGTAGATTAGTTTTGAGTGATAAATTTCCTTAAACAGCTGGGGCCTTGTTGCCTGGAGCATTAAGGGAAACTGCAAAGAGTGCGATCGCAATGGTGAGGCCACCTGCGACAAAAAAGGGGATGCCATAGCCAAAGGTCACCAGCAGACCCGAGATAGCTGGGCCGATGGCATTGGCAATACTCAAACAGGACGAATTGGTACCGAGGGCCTCCCCTTGCTCATCCTTAGATGTACGCAGCGACAGCAGCGAATCAATCAGCGGCATAGGAAAGGCGTTTACAACACCGAAGAAAAATAGCAGTATCCAGAATGCCTCAATAGTGGGGAATGAAGGATAAAGGATTAGCAAAATCCCCCGCAAAATTAAAGCGACCACCAACAGCGTCACCAGACTCATCCGTTTACGCAGGGGCTCAAGCAAAAATATCTGAGAGAGAAACGCCAGGACACCAAAAAACACAAAAGCAAAGGCCAACATTTTAGTATCTTGCTCCAGCACCGTTAAAAAGAACGGCTGAAAGGCAAAGGTAAATACGGTAAATGTGGCCCCGTTGAGAAAGGTCATTAAGAAAATGCGCCCCACAACAGGTTTACGAAAGGAGTTGACTAACCGACCAAAGCCAAAGTCAGTGAGAAATAGTTTTAGGGTGCGAACTGACAAGTCAGCGCTGGTGCGATCGCACTCAACCGGCGGTCGTGTTTCCGGCAGTATGGCAAAACAGAGAATCGCCGCCACCAACGCCATCAATGCCGAGACCACAAAACTCATACCCAAAGGAGTAATCCCTGGGAGCGGCTGCAGCGTCTGGGCGAAGTATGCCAACGGCGGACCGACTACAAAACCAAGCCGAAACATGCCGCCAAAAATGCCAAACGCCTGGGTGCGCTGTTCTGGTGTGGTGATATCACTGACGGCCGCTTGAGCTACCGAATTATTGCCCCCAGTTAACCCATCTAGCATCCGCGCCAGATATAGCCACCAAGCAAAAGGGCTAACCGCCGCCAGCAGGTTGGCCACCACCGTTCCCAATAGACTAACCACCAGCAGCGGTTTACGCCCGATACGGTCCGACAGTCGACCTAAAATAGGTGTCCCCAAAAACTGCGACAGCGAAAACGCCGTGGTCAGCAAACTGGCCGCCAGGTCGCTAAGGCCAAACTCTTTAGCATAGGGATATAGCGTTGGAATAATGATGGTGAAACTGACAGAGTTAATAAACGCCACCAAAGTGACAATCCAAAACTGCAGCGGCAAACGTGACTTGGCAGCCATAAAAAACGTGACGTAAAGTTTTGTAACTCTGTCAGAATATCAGGATGTTTGGGTTTAAGGCCAATGGGGGGGGATAGTTTTGAGTGCTTAGTTTTGAGTGTCAAGTTGTTTTTCGCTGTGAATTTTTATCAACTAGCAAAGGGCTAGAACAAAAATTGAAAACTAAACTGGTTGACGTCTCAAAAGAGAGTAAGCTAGAATCTCTCCATTGAGTTTTTCAAGCTTTTATTGTCATGAATGCAGCCAAGCAGCTATCGCTACACAGTCTAACTAGCCTCGGCGGGCTAGGGTTGCTGCTGCGCTTGGCGCATACTAATTAGACTTCACCCAACTCCATAAACTCAGCAGATTCTTACATAACCCATGTCTTAAAGTCTTTAGCTTAAAGGGCTTTTAAGCGTTTGAGTATCCTATCTGCAGCTCTGAGACAATCGCTTGGTTCAGATTGATCCGTCAGCCTCATCACGGAAGTGAAATCATTTTTACGGGCTGTTCTATTTCCTGACTATTTCCAACACTCTCATCGCCTATCAATACCCTGTTCCTTTCTGGGCGGGGCGGGCCACTCTTGGAGCAATTTTTCGATAATTAAATCTTGGAAAATTTTCTCATAAGAAATCTGTTGTAGTGAGAGTAATTTTATCTTTTCATTTGTAGAGATTTTTCTCTAAGGATTTTACTCGCCCGTTGGGAAATCCCACTCTGCTGTTTACGATAAACCTTCTCGATAGAGAAGCGCTATTGTTCCGAGGAGGGGATGTTTGCTTTGTCTTTCAGTCACTCCTCCTCAACGAAGATAACAACTATTCTACGAAAACTATCATGTTGCAAAATCCCGCTCAAAAATATCGTCCGTTTCAACCGATTCAGCTTCCAGACCGGACCTGGCCCAGCCGCACTATTACCCAGCCACCTGTGTGGCTCAGCACAGATCTAAGAGATGGTAACCAGGCCCTGGCAGACCCCATGTCCATTGAACAAAAGCTGCGCTTTTTTGACCTGTTGGTCAAAATCGGCCTTAAGGAAATTGAAGTAGGTTTTCCATCCGCGTCGGCAACAGAATTCACGTTTGTCAGACGTTTAATCGAAGAAAATCGTATCCCTGACGATGTGACAGTCCAGGTCTTGACCCAGGCTAGAGAATCGCTGATTTATCGAACATTTGAATCTTTAAAAGGGGCAAAACAGGCCATTGTTCATGTTTACAATGCCACCGCCCCAGTATTTCGGCGAGTGGTATTTGGTAACAACAAATCTGAAACTATCGCCCTTGCGATATCAGCTGCCTCTTTGATCAAACAGCTGGCTCAGCAGCAGCCAGAGACAGACTGGCGATTTCAATATTCTCCTGAGGTATTTACCTCGACAGAACTCCCCTTTGCTCGAGACATTTGTAATGCGGTTTTAGCCGTATGGCAGCCTAGAGCAGAGGCTAAGGCCGTTATTAACCTACCCGCCAGCGTTGAGGTGGCCACCCCAAATATCTTTGCAGATCAGGTGGAATGGATGCATCGAAATTTAGATTATCGAGCTGCAGTAGCACTTAGCGTGCATCCCCATAACGACCGGGGCTGTAGTGTCGCTGCCGCCGAACTTGCCCAGATGGCTGGAGCTGACCGAGTTGAAGGGTGTTTGTTTGGCAATGGCGAACGGACAGGCAATGTGGACCTGGTCACTCTAGCCATGAACCTTTATACCCAGGGTATTCATCCCGGTTTAGATTTTTCTAAAATTGACCAGGTAGCCGAGGTGGTAAAACACTGCACTCAGCTGCCTATCCATCCCCGTCATCCCTACATCGGTGAGCTGGTGTTTACCGCCTTTTCTGGCTCTCATCAAGATGCCATCAAAAAGGGCTTTACCCAGCGTCAGCCAGACGACTGTTGGGAAGTTCCCTACCTGCCCATGGACCCGGCGGATGTCGGCCGTTCCTATGAAGCGATTGTGCGAGTTAACAGTCAGTCTGGCAAAGGTGGCATTGCCTTTTTGCTTGAGCGAGATTATGGGGTAACGCTGCCAAAACCTCTACAGGTTGAGTTTAGCCAAATTGTACAACAGGTCATGGATAGCACTGGTGAAGAGATGTCATCATCTCTAATTTGGCAGCTGTTTTGTCGTACCTATCAAACAATGTCTGGTCCATTGGTGTATAAAACACACCAGCTTGAAACAGCCGGTGACAATAATCAGGTGCAACAGTTAACGATGCAGGTTAGCTATCAAGAAGAGTCTCTGTGGCTACAGGGAGCTGGTAACGGCCCAATCGACTCCCTGATAGCAGCTCTACGCCACGGGGGGGTTGACATCGAGATTGCCGACTATGAGGAGCGTGCTTTGAATGCAGGCAGTGGAGCTGAGGCTATTGCTCTGGTTGCTGTGACTGGCTTACAACAGTCGCGATACTACGGTATGGGGACCCACAGCAATATTACAACAGCGTCCATATTGGCTGTTATCAATGGGGTTAATCGTTTGCTCAGTGAGCAAAGTCAACGCGATCAATCGAGTTTGCTAAAGTCAACGATGCTCTGATGTGAATCGGCTATGAGATTTTTTGCCCGATTGCGCGCACGATAACGTCTTGAGAATCTCGATAATCCGACTCAACGGGGTCGTCACCCTGGCAGTGGGAGTCGCAAACGTTTCACTGTAGTAAATATCGCAACCACGCCAGTGGTAAACCGTTCGCGTGCCATGGCTTTGGGTTGTGTAACGGGTGTGGGAACGTCTGCACTATTCTGAGGGTCGCTGAAATGAATGCAGCTGTGGTAGGCAGACACCCATTAAACCGACTAACATCATGCTGAGTGCACTCAAGACATACAAGATTGACAGACCAGCGCTATCACCTGTGCCAAATAAGAGAATAAACCAGTGAGCAACTCCTGTAGGAGACTGCATAATAGGAATTAAAAAACGCTCAGCTAGGGGACCCGCTAACAAAGCGGGGATGGCGCTTACTCCCTGTAGTGTAAGCGTATTGGCAGCAAACACTCGCCCCTGATACTCTGGAACAATGTTCTCCATCCATAGGGCTGTTTCGGAGCTGCCCAACAATGGAAAATTAAGTGATGAACACATTTGGGTAGGTACCCATACCCATGGCGAACGTCCCAACCCAAAAAAAGTTTTGCTCAATCCCGCTCCGATAAGGGGATTTCCCATAAAGAAAGTACCAGCTAAGCTGGTCGAATCAAAATGTCC
>ERZ1740070.405-NODE-405-length-30421-cov-6.614931_pt1 | contig 30421 bp, 26 predicted proteins | sample MGYA00581734_ERZ1740070 | MGnify/ENA primary metagenome ERZ1740070 (study PRJEB43018, sample SAMN04849744) | marine metagenome | isolation source: floating plastic debris | place: Pacific Ocean | collected 2008-09-01 | study: EMG produced TPA metagenomics assembly...
GCTTCTTTGTAGGAGGTGCCTACATTTTGGAGACCGGCGCGGTTCATTTGCTGTTCGAGTAGGGCAAAAAATCGGCTGCGATCGTCACCGCGCACTACCGCCTGATTGTGAGATTCGGCCAGGGATACCGGATAGCCAAATCCTTTTTGTACCTGGGTCAATGTCAGGCTAAGGGCGGTGTTGAACAAATCGCGATCATTTACCACCCACTCAGGAAATTCAACACGGGCAATTTCAGAGCCGACATGCACATGGCAAAAATAGACCTGATGGTCGCCGTAGAGCTGCAAAATATCAGCTGAGCTTTTAAATAAAGGGCCTCGCTGCCCTGGTTCTAGCAAGGTGGACCACAGGGTGACATCTCGCAGTGGCGAAAACACCTGACAAGGGGCACCATCGGTTTGGCCCTCGCAGTGTTTCTGGCAATCTGGCTGATCGTAAGGGCAGCTTTGCAACCGCAGAAAGTTTAGGGCCTCGCTGCTGCGCGATGCGCTGAGATAGCCCACCGTCGGTACCTGGGCTGCTCGAAGCTGATCCCATGCGGCTAGGATAGGCTCAAGGATTTGATCTCGAGCCAGGGCTGGTAGCTGGTCAAGAAACCAATAAATTAGTGACCCATCGGTCATCGCCAGGGTGGGGGCGGTGGGGGGCTGCAGAAAGGATAGCTGCTTTGATTTTTTACCCTGATTCGATAGACGGCGCCCCTGCTGCTTGCCCTGCAGGTCAGCGCCTAATTCTGCCAAAACAGCGGCCTCAGACACGGTGCGCCGGTACCCCATCCATTCCTCTGTACGAATGCCCCATTGACGAGATGTGTAGAGATCTTCAGGGCGGTAAATGACCTCCGGCTGGCTATCGAGCAACGGAAATCGGCTTTGGCCATAGTGCAGCACCACACGACCAATGTTTAGCAAGTAACAGTAAGCGATTTCGTGGTGGCTTGGATTAATCTGGGAGCCGTCAGTGGCAATGACGGTATGGGCTTCTGGAGCAGGGTTTAGGGTGACTCTGGTGTCTAACGGTTCGATGGGTTCGGCAGCCGCGAAACCAAGTTGATGGGTGTTTAGCTGGTCTACTAGGTACGTTTGCTGACGATGGGCCTGATGCAGAAGTTGGGCTGCGATCGCAACCCTTTCCTTTGCCGCCTCAGCCTCTTTTGCCAGGTGACTGCTAATCCCCTGCATTTGCTGTGCAATTTTTGATAGATCCAGCATAGCCCGCTAAATAGCATCGAACTTTTGTACTACCGCATCTAACGATAGCAGATGAATTCGAGTATCTGCTTGAGCCGCTTGGCGCTCAGGGGCTAAGTTATAGCCCCAGTCAGCCAGAAACAGTTCAACATGGCCTAGATCAGACTGTTTTTTAACCGATTGCAGCGCTTTAATTCGGTCTTCGATAAACCAGATAGTGGGGGGTTGAGTATGGTTTATATGCTTAGCCGTCAGCAACCGCAGGGTTTCGTACTTAGGGCGCTTTACCTCTTTACCCAAAATATTGTTTGAGGGCATCGCTACTCCACTTTGCTTGAGCAACTGCTGGATAAAGCGCCCCTCTTTAGTACTAACAATGTAGGTAGGGCGCTTGGCTAAAGACGCCTGTAGGACTTCAAGCATATTGGGATAAAACCGATGCTGCGCCAGCCAGCTGTCTAAATCAGTAGAAATCCAGCGGTCACGCTCACCGTCTAGCACTTTCGCCGCCTCAGCCTGGGTCAGACTGGTTTCCGCTAAAAACGGCATGGCTAGATTTGGCCAGCCCGCAATGATTTCGTCGGCAGGTTTACCAGAGACTAAGGCCCTTAGCAGCATCGGCATTTCCCAGCCCGTTTCTATCACAGGGCGTAGTGGATAAAACTGCTCAGCTAGGCCCCCCGGTGGTTTGAGACTGTCGGGTTGGAACAGTTTGCAATAGGCTCGCCATGCCGTTTGAAAATATTCGATCAGTCCGTCGCAAATTACCCCATCAAAGTCAAAAGCCACCAAATCTGGCTGCATAGTTGAATTCATTGTGAGCTACCTGGCAACCATACACAGTAATTTCCAATCTGGGTACTACAATTTTGCGCCCATAGTTCACACCATCCATGCTTGCTGAAAGCTTTAGATAGCAACAGCTATGGGCGCAAAGCTATAAATCATAAACGACTAAAAGCGATCGCCAATCTGAAAAATGAACTGGGAATCCCCTTCGTCATTCAGGCCAAACTCAAGTCGCACAACACCGACAGAGGTCAACGCCCGCACACCCAGTCCATAACCAAACCCATCACCTGGCTTGTCCCGAGCTTCAGCCGGTTCACCAATGACATCATCACCGGTGCCCAGGTCTGACGCATAGTCAAAAAATAGGGTGCCACCCACGTCAACATCGTCATCGAGGGCACTAAAGGAGAACATGGGGAAACGATATTCAGCCGTGGCTTGGACAAAGCTTTCGCCAGTGCCCAATTCTCCTGAGCTGTAACCGCGTACAGAGCTGGAGCCCCCCAAACTAAAGGCCTCATAGGGAGGCGTATCGCCAATAATGGTGCCGCCCTGGACATTCAGCACCAGGGTGCGCGGACCTTCAGTAAACCCAAACAGATTTAAGGGCAAAAACTGGGTGTAATTAGCGCTGAGACGATTAAACAGAATGTCGGCATCGCCAATGGGAATGGACTGATCGGTGCCAAACAGCACCCGATAGCCTTGGGTGGGGTTATCCGTGTCATTCCGCCGATCTAGCTCACCAACAAAATTAATCGTCAGGAGGTCATCTTGACCACCATCATCAACTGTCAGCGAGTTACCCAGCTCGTCTTCATCAAACACATCGTTGGTAAACGCATCATCTCTGACAGAAATACGCTGGTAAGACACCCCTAAAGCGGCGTCTAAATCGGTCGCTAGAGGGCGAAAATACTCAACGCCACCGCCTAAGCGATGCACCCATGGATCATCACCATTGGCCAGGTCTACATCGTTATCCCCGCCATCAAATTCTGGCTCCACGCCCCGTCGATTTTGAAAATTGAGGCCGTAGCCTGAGCCATCCTGGAAAAACTGTCTAAAGTCGACTTCGGCCCCTGCGGTATTCTCACCCCCCAAGAGCCCGACGGTCAGCCGTTGGTTATTGTCGCCAATATTATCGATCCCTCCATGGACCTGGATTGAAAACCCGCGAGCGCTATTGCTCGCGGCATTGACCGTCAGGGGGCGCAGGGGACCGGGAAGGGCAGTGGGTCGAGGAAGGTTACCAAACCCGTAAAAGAAAGAATTGGGTTCCTCGGCGGTTACCACCATAACGATCTGATTAGGGTCAGCGGCAGGCTCAAGAGTAAGCATGACTCGTTCAGCCATGCCAGTCAGTAGCGTCAGGTCCTCATGGGCCAGTTCTGGCTCGTAGATATCTCCAGGCTGCAGTTGAAACTCCTGGAGAATGCTGGCAACACTGCTCTCGGTATCTTCTCTTGTACTTACCACCCGGAGCTGAATATCGGCAATCACTTCGCCATTTCCCTGGGGCACTGTCAGTGCGGGCGTGGGGGATGCTGCGGTCGATGTAAAACTATCGGCGGGAGGTGTATCTGTTGTTTGTCCCCAGGCAACAGTCGTAAACCACAGGGGACTAGCGGTTAAACCCAAGGTTGTTGCTAAAAGCCATTTAAGCTGGCAGGGCGCATTTATTTTCATAGGTTGTAGGAACGGCACAGCTTGAGAAAGGTTAAAGCGTTTACTGAAGCTATTGGGTGTGAGACAAACATAAGTAACGTATCACGGACAGATTACGTGAGCTGTAATCACCTTTGCTAATCGTCGGGCTGCCTTAGCGAATTCTGATGCATAGAGCAGATAGCCAATCACACTGTCCCCCTTCACTGTCTCCCTAAGTTCTGCATCCACAGCCAATGAGCAATAGGCTCCCAGAGGATATGGCGCGGCTTACCAAGAGGCCCTGAGCACACACCCAAGGCCCCAGGGCGTAGAAGCACCTGATTCCAAACCCCACATCAATCTATACCAGAGGGGGCTCGGTAACGCTGTCAATTGATTAACTCAATGTTGAAAGTGAACGGCGGCAGGGCTAAGGGTCTAGAATAAGGAACGCTGGATAGGTAGTCATATGAGCAGCTCGATAGAGTTCCTAGATGAATTTGATGTCGTCGTGATTGGCGCGGGTCATGCGGGCTGTGAAGCCGCCCTGGCCTCAGCTCGTCTGGGTGCACGGACGCTATTACTGACGCTTAACCTAGACAGAATTGCCTGGCAGCCGTGTAATCCAGCGGTGGGCGGTCCAGCCAAGTCGCAGCTGACCCATGAGGTAGATGCCCTAGGCGGCGAAATTGGCAAAATGGCCGACCGCACCTATCTGCAAAAGCGGGTGCTAAATAATTCCCGTGGTCCGGCGGTGTGGGCACTGCGGGCACAGACCGACAAACGCGAGTATGCCGCCATTATGAAAACCATCGTGGAGAACCAGGAGAATCTGGTGCTGCGCGAAGGAATGGCAACAGATTTAATTTTGGGTGAGAACGATGAAGTTCTCGGTGTCCAAACCTACTTTGGTGTTGCCTTTCGCTGTAAATCGGTGATTCTCACCACCGGTACATTTTTAGGCGGTGTGATCTGGATCGGCGCCAAGTCGATGGCAGCGGGTAGAGCGGGTGAATTTGCGGCTGTGGGTCTGACAGAAACACTCAATAGACTAGGCTTTGAAACTGGCCGACTCAAGACAGGCACCCCCGCTCGTGTTGATCGTCGCACGATCAATTTTGACGTCCTGGAGAAACAGCCCAGCGATCTTGATGTCCGCTGGTTTAGCTTTGACCCAGAGGTGTGGGTCGAGCGTGAGCCGATGGATTGTCACCTCACTCGAACAACGGCAAAAACCCATCGCATCATTCAAGAGAATCTTCACATGTCGCCCATTTATGGCGGTTGGGTGGATTCTAAAGGACCGCGCTACTGCCCAAGTATTGAAGATAAGATTGTTCGTTTTGCCGATAAAGAGAGTCACCAGATCTTTCTAGAACCTGAAGGTCGCACGACTCCTGAAATCTATGTGCAGGGTTTTTCGACCGGGCTACCGGAGAGTCTTCAGCTGTCTATGCTGCGCAGTTTGCCCGGCTTGGAAAATTGTTCCATGCTACGTCCGGCCTATGCCGTTGAGTATGACTATTTGCCGGCTACCCAATGTTTCCCTACATTGATGACCAAGAAAATTGAGGGCCTATTCTGTGCTGGGCAAATCAACGGGACAACGGGATATGAGGAAGCGGCAGCCCAGGGCTTTGTGGCCGGGGTTAACTCAGTGCGCTTTGCCCATGGGCAAGAGATGATTATCTTCCCGCGAGAAGGAAGCTACATTGGCACGCTGATTGACGATTTGTGCACTAAGGATTTGCGAGAACCTTACCGCATGCTTACATCTCGCTCGGAGTATCGATTGATTCTGCGGTCGGATAATGCCGATCAGCGGCTGACGCCGTTGGGACGTGAGCTTGGTCTAATCGACGACCGTCGCTGGGAGCTGTATACCCGTAAGCAGGAGAATATTGCCGCTGAAAAAGAACGACTGCACAGCACTCGGGTAAAAGCCCATGAGCCCACGGGTCAGCAGATTATGGCGGATACAGGCCAGAGGATTAAAGATGCGATCGCACTTGCCGATCTGCTCCGTCGTCCCCGCTTCCACTACTCTCATCTAGAGCAGTATGGTCTGGGGGACTCAGCCCTGACACGGGCTGAAAAAGAAGGTGCTGAAATTGATATCAAATACTCAGGCTATATTCAGCGCCAAAAGAATCAAATTGAACAAGTCGCCAAGCAAACCAACCGCAAGCTGCCTCAAGGTCTAGATTATATGGCCATCGAAACCTTATCGATGGAGGCTCGCGAAAAACTAACGACAGTAAAACCCCTAACGGTGGGGCAAGCCACTCGAATTGGCGGTGTTAACCCAGCGGATATCAATGCATTACTGGTCCACCTGGAAATTAAAGACCGGAAAAAAGCAGCCTTAGCGAGTTCTTAACCGCAGACGCTATCGATTTGTCTGTAATAAGGGAATCACAATACGAAATGTGCTAGCCGCCCCCAGCTGGCTATGGCATTCTAAACGCCCCCCGTGCTGAGTGTGGATAATCTGATAGCTGTTAGAGAGTCCCAAACCGGGCCCTTTACCCACGGTCTTGGTTGTAAAAAAGGGTTCAAAGATCTTAGAGCGGATGCCCTCAGGAATACCTGGACCATTATCCTCAAAGCTAATGGTCACCCAATTATCTTTCAGCACAGTGGTAATCGTAATACGAGGTGTTGAAGCCTGACTGGAAGGGCGTCGTAATGCATCAATGCCGTTATTAATCAGATGCATAAATACCTGGTTTAGCTGAGCGGCATAGCATTCTACCAGGGGGATAGTGCCATAATGCTTAACCACCTCAATCGCAGGATAGAGACTGTCTGCACTTAGCTGATGCTCCAGCAACATTAGGGTGCTGTTGATACCATCGTGAATATCAACTCTCTTTTTAGCAATTTCATCCTTACGAGAAAACGATTTTAATGAAAGCACAATATTTTTGATTCGTTCTGCTCCATCTTTTGCAGATTGAAATAGCTTTGGCAAGTCAGTTTCTAAAAAGTCTAAGTCCGCTCTTTCGGTAGCAGCGTCAATAAATGCATTGGCCTGAGGGTACTCTTCTTGATAGCTTTTCACCAAAGCTAAGAGATTTTGCAAATAGCTGTTGGCCAGATGTATATTCGCATAGATAGTGTTGACAGAATTATTGATTTCGTGGGCAAAGCCTGCAACAAACTGCCCCAAACCGAGCATCTTCTCATTGTGAATAATCTGGGCTTGAGCACTTTTTAGCTTTTTCAGGGTGTGTTTTAGCGACTGATTTTTTCTGTACAGCTCCTGGGTGCGTTCTTGAACAACATGTTCTAATTCTCGATTTTGCTGTTGTTGTGCGTTATACAAACGAATATTGCTAATCGCGATCGCAACTTGATTAGACACATTGAGTACCCCAAGCAGGGCATTGCCATCGGCATCGACGCGCGTTTGATACTTCCACATATCAGCGGTGTTGCCCACCACCAATAGCCCAAACGTAGCCTGGGTTTCATTATGCAAAACAGCGACAGCATATTCATCCATGCCAAATTGAGAGCGCCACTGTGTCAACGTCTCGTCAGTGCAGTTTGCATCGCACACTAGTAGTGTCTGGTCGCCATGGGTATCAAATAGATCGGTCCACCCAATCGTGAGTTGCTGCAGAGGCGTGGTGAAGGTTTCATCATAGTAACCATCAAATGCCTCTACACAGAGCTGTTGTTCAGCATTGAGAAAAAATAACAAACACCGTTCAAAGCCAAGTTCATAGATAGCAAACTCAAGTGCCAGAGAAATTACCTGGCTAGTATCAAACGTCTGATTCAGGGCGTTCCCTAAATCGGATAGTTTTTGATAAGTTCTAATCTGCAGGTCAAGATTTTCTTGAAGTTGAAAAAGACGATTCTCAGTTTTAATTAGCTGAGTGGTCTGCTGAGCTAAATCCTCATTTTGCTGTCTAAGCGCAGCATTCTCGCGCAGGAGGCTCTCCAAGCTAGTTGAAATATTAGATGATCTATCTGAGCGTATATTATCGGCCATTAGCACACTACAGACAGAATACCTGTAAAGCTGTGTAGACAATTTTGCTGATTGACAGGGCAGATTTCACCAAAGCTATAAAGACCGATCCATGGGACTGTCTTACCAATTTTTTTCTGCATTGTGGCGATGATTGCCTGCTTATCTTTCTCTGGCAGTATCATCCTGCCACGACCATCGCACTCTATATGGAACACAAATTTAGGAGATCTATCCCCAATTTGACGATTGAGCCGGTCGGCAGTGGCCTCAGCTGCTTGATACATTTTTTCCGTATTTCGACGGGTTATCCAAAATGTGCTGCCCTTCTCTATATTGGCTGATGCAGCAACACTGCCACTAGCCTCATCCTTGGAGATCATACAGCGAATAAATAAATCGCTGCCATATTCAAGCGGATTAGGTGCCGGAAATCCTAATCCTAGATTGACGGCGGCTTTATCCCAATTGGCCATTTCATCATCTTGTAAGTACTCGTGCAACACGTCGAGAACGGGTTCATGGTCAATTTCGTAGATTCGATTGCTTTCGGCCCGAGTGATCGTGCGCTGCTGGCCAATGGGCATACAGCCGTGGCTAATATGCGTCGCCAGTTCAGCGTCACCCGACATTAACGCCCATGAAACACCGTCCGAAATGACCTGATCGTCGCAATATTGATAGGTTTTTTGATAGACAAAATTATCACCGCACAGTCCGCCAATAATCGGTAGAGCCGTGGTCCAATCACCCGATGATTCCAGACCGGCCATGAGGTCGTCAAAATTGACGGTGATGGCATCAGCATTGAGAAAAAGTGCGATCGCATCGCTACTATAGGCCGGCTGTAGCTGCTGCCCAAGGGATTGCCCCACAGCAGTCGATGACTCACTGAGTCCCTCTAGCACACCGTGATGGAACCGCAGTTCATCCGAACAAATAACCATAACTACCAAGGCAAAGTTCGACTCATCAGCCATTCCTTGAGCGATCACCCCAGCCGCCGAGCACCCAAATAGAGAGGCATTCCCCGTGGCGGCCCGTACACTGCTAACCAAAGCCTCCTGCCTATAGCCCACGGTGGCAAATAAAAATACAAAATCAGGCTGGGTAATATCTGCCTGTTTTAAGGCTCGGGCCACAGCTTCCTGACCAGCTAGCTTAGGATTGCGATGTTGACTAGTGCCGACACCTACCTGAGTTCCCATAAAAGTTAAATAACCCTTGTTAACGGATGTGTACAGAAGATTTAGCGATCGCAGTTAAGTTTAGCTCTGTGTGTCATTTGTGTATCATCGGCTACATTGAACTTAGTTAAATACCGGTCTCAATTTAAAAAGAAGCCACATTTCTGCTACTTCAGTATTTTGAGCAGATCAACTTATCCATATTTACCAGGGAAATATTCGCCTTCACTAAAAAACGCTAGTTTCCTATCTGGAAACTAGCGTCAATGATGAATATACCTAACAAAACTTTAGAAAGTGGATAGAATTCCCAGAATATTAAGCCGCGTCAGGTGTGGATTCCACAGTAACCACAGTGTGCTCAGCGTCATCTTCGATCAGTACAACCGTCTCAGTGGTGTCCTGCGCAAACAGGGTGGCCTTAATGGCATCGAAGATAGCCTGAAGTTTTAGCTTGACCTGGGTCATCATATCCTGCTCATCAACGGCTGTTTCTTGAGCAGCCTGTTTAGCACTGACATAGGCATCATGACCTTTTTCTTTAACGACTTGAACAGCATGATCGGCTAGATCTTTAGCAAGGGGGCGGACGGTAGTAGCACCGTCTTTGACTTCGGACATGGCGTCAGAGAAAGCGGACTTAAAAATGTCAGCAACTTTTTTAGTGCGACGACCACCTTCACTTTTTATAGACTGAAAGTTTTGATTGACAGCTTGCGTATTGGTGTAAGTCATGGGTTTATTCCTTAGTGAGCTATTGAAAAAATCAGAAAAAAGTGTGAGAACAAATTTGTTGAAAGCCAAACTAGCTAACCGATACGGCCTCTACATCAACCACCTGCTCGGTTGCAGTATCAGCTTCAGCCTCTTCGCGACTTTTTTTGCTAGACGTATTGACCTGCTCAAACAAAAGCTGAGAAACCTCAGTAATCAGTAATGTGGCGATAATGCCGTCATCAAGCCAGCCAACAATCGGCAAAACATCAGGAACAATATCAAAGGGGCTAACCAAATATAAGAGGCTACCAAAAACAACAAGCCAACGATATTTTGAGTTGCGAATAGCGTTGCGATACCAGGTGCGTAACCCTTCGATAATAGAATGTTGTGCAGATGTCTTCATGGGCTTGTCTCTTTTGTTCGACAAATTCATAATCGCAAATCGAGGCAAACAATACAGGTGGTGAATGCCCCCATTGTTTGGGGTAAAATTACACCGACACTACCGTATACGGTTTTCCTCTACTATGTCCAAATACATTACTCCCAGGCTGATTCAAGCGTTGAGCGCGACCGCTCTTATGTCGGGTTTTGTACTGTTTGTGCCAGTGGTTAACGTGTCTTTTTTGTTGTCTTCTTGGTCTATGCCCATGGCGGATGCTGCGCCTCAAGATTTTCGACGACGAGCTGAGATTAAAGGTGATGCCGAACTTATGGAAGCCTTCCGCAACGGTCAGTCTGATCTAATTGTGGAAGGGATGGGGCGTGTGGAGCGGTTACTATCGGATGATTTAGTCGGGTCGCGTCACCAGCGATTTATTTTGAGCCTAGAGTCAGGACAGACGCTGCTGGTTAGCCACAATATTGATGTCGCGCCTCGCATCGACACCCTACAAGTCGGTGATGAAGTCCGCTTTCGAGGTGAGTATGAATGGAATGAACAGGGTGGTATTTTGCATTGGACCCATGATGATCCTAAGGATTGGCATGCAGATGGTTGGCTAATCCACAACGGCCTGCGGTATGAATAGGCTACAACAGGAATTCTTCAGACTGCGGTTGCCGCTAGATAGAACAGATGACACTGTTGCGTACATTAAAAGTGTCTGTTATCAAAAATTGTTCTCTACAAAAGACAGACTAAGTACAAATAAGTTGTTCTTTTTGTAGAACAAAACGTCTGTCATCACAATTTTCCCTATCAATAAACGCTAAAAAACAGCAAAAACCTCTAGGTTTTTGCTGTTTTTTAGCGTTTAACACTTCTAAATACAAGTGGCAACAGGAAAATAAGTTAGGATCATATCAAATTTTATTGATGCATAGTGAACATGTCTACTCATTTTCGGAAGCGCTTATTTCGCTTTTATTTAAGCCCTTATTCACAGCGAATATAGGGCAACTTTCACTCTACCCTGCCACTTAATAATGCTCAACAATACTTTAGTCGACGTTAGCCAACCAACATCTGCAAGCCAGCTTGCAGCTTGCCCGGTTGATTTATCTGGCTTGCCATCTGACAGTCAACAAAAGCTGATTGACTGGAACTCGACTCAAACAGAGTATTTATCTCATCTGTGTATCCATGAGCTGGTGCAGATTCAGGTCGAAAAAACACCGCACCAAATAGCTCTCATTTTTGAAACAGAAGAATTGACCTATCGCGAACTTAACCAGCAAGCCAATCGGTTGGCTTACTACTTAAGGAGCTTGGGTGTGGGTCCTGACATGCTCGTAGGCATTTGTCTTGAGCGATCTGTTGATATGATTGTTGGCCTACTGGCTATTCTCAAAGCAGGAGCAGGATATTTACCACTTGATATTTCCTATCCCACGGAACGTCTACAATATATGGTAGAAAATGCCAAAGCTCCCATCTTGATCACTCAGCTCTCTCTAGCGGAGTATTTACCCACAGCAGGGCGTACGGTAATTTGTCTGGATGCTCAAAAAACAGATCACTATCCAGATGTAAATCTATCAAACCCCTGTACACCCGATAATTTGGGGTACGTAATTTATACGTCTGGTTCTACAGGCAAACCTAAAGGTGTGGCTATGCCTCAGCGTGCCTTGGTTAATTTACTACACTGGCAAAATCAACAATCGTCGGCGCTAGAATCTGGTGCCCGTACACTCCAGTTTACCCCCATTAGCTTTGATGTTTCATTTCAGGAGATTTTTTCCACACTGACAACTGGCGGTATCTTGGTTCTAATTCAGGATGATCGAAGGCGTGATCCAGCTAGTTTGCTACGGTATCTTCAGACTGCTAAGGTTCAAAGGTTGTTTTTGCCATTTGTCGCCCTTAGTCAGCTTGCTGAGGTCGCTAAGCGAGAGTCAGTCATCCCAGAGCATCTCAAAGACGTCATTACTGCTGGTGAACAGTTGCGGATTACGCCTGAAATTGTTGACTGGTTTAGGGCCATGCCCAAGTGTCGCTTACACAATCACTACGGCCCCTCTGAAAGTCATGTAGTCACGGCATTTACGTTGAGTGAAGAACCTCAAAAATGGCCTCTGCTTCCGGCAATTGGTAAACCTATCGCCAATACTCAGATTTATCTGTTGAATCAGCAGATGCAGGCCGTTCCCCTGGGGGAAGCAGGAGAGCTATATATTGCAGGTGACTGTTTAGCGCGGGGATATCTCCATCGTCCCAATATTACAGCAGAGCGATTTATTACCCGCGGTGGCACCGTTCTCTATAAGACAGGTGATTTAGCCCGATACTTACCTGACGGCAATATTGAGTATCTAGGGCGTAGCGACCAGCAAATTAAAATTCGTGGTTTTCGAGTTGAGCCTGGCGAAATTGAAACATTGCTAGAGCAACATAAAAGCGTGAAAAAAGCTGTTGTCACAGCTCATGAGACATCGCCTGGCCAGATGCGTTTAGCCGCCTATATCGTCGCTGAAGCTGAAGCTGTTGAGAGTCAACAGCTAAGTGAATTTGTGGCCGCTCAGCTGCCAGAATATATGGTGCCATCGGCCTATGTTGTTTTAGAAGCTTTTCCACTAACCCCCAGTGGCAAGGTCGCTCGTCGCAAGCTGCCGGCACCCGTTTGGCAGCGATCGCAAACCACTAATTATGTTGCACCTAGCACTCCAATTGAAACAGACCTTAGCCATATCTGGGCTGAGCTGCTTGATGTGCAAGAAATTGGCACTCAGGATACATTCTGTTCCCTGGGTGGTCATTCCTTAATGGCGGTTCAGCTGATCTATCGCATTAAGGAAGAATTTGGAGTAGAGCTAAATCTGGCAGAATTCTTGGGAGAACCGACAATTGAAGCATTAGCGGCATGGATTGATCAGATTCAAACCCAAGGACAGATTGAGAGTCAAGACGATGCGATCGCAATCAGCGCCACATTAGATGACACCATCCAAATTCCGACACTGCCAGCAGAACCCATTCCCAATTACTTTTTAACCGGAGCAACCGGTTTTTTAGGGGTTTACATGCTTTATGATTTACTCCGACATACCCGTGGTGACATTTATTGTCTAGTGCGTGCAGACAACATTTCCAAAGGGTTTACTCGGCTTAAAACCAGTTTGCAACACTATAATCTCTGGCGCGACACTGACGCCGACCGAATTATTCCTGTATCCGGTGACCTGAGCTTGCCACGGCTGGGAATACGCCAGACTATTTTCGACCGACTTGCAACAAAGCTAGATGTCATTTATCACTGCGGCTCCTGGGTCAATGTGCTTTATCCCTATTCATCTCTAGAAGCTGCGAATGTAAGAGGGACACAGGAGGTTTTGCGACTGGCCAGTCAGTCACGGGTTAAACCCGTCCACTATGTTTCAACCGTAGATGTATTTGCGGCTAGTAACAATCTTCAGATTCGTACCATTCGTGAAACCGGTGAAAGCAGCTGCATGGGGCCCGTTCGTTCATTGTTTAGTGGTTACGCCAAAAGTAAATACGTTGCCGAAACTCTCATGCAAGAAGCCCATTCTCGGGGAATCCCCATGATAATCTATCGCCCCAGCAACATTATGGGCGACACCACTAGCGGTATTTGCTCAACCGCTAGCTTTGTCACCAAAATGATTCAAGGCTGTATTCAAGCGGGGGTAGCTCCCGATATTGATGCGGCTCTCAATCTAGTACCAGTGGACTATGTTAGTCGCGCCATTGTTCATTTGTCTTTAACCCAGTCCCCCAAGGGTCAGGCATTTAACATTGTTAATCCTCAGTCTTACCGTTGGAACCAGCTAGTAGACTGGATGCGTAACCAGCAGGGATACGCATTAAAGCAGGTTGCCTATGAAACTTGGTGTTCTGAGGTAATTAATGTTGTCAGTCAAGATCAGGATCATCCGCTGTTCTTCTTGACAACATTTTTTACCAATTTGCCATTTATTCAAAAGTCTCTGGGGGCTTTCCACTTCCAGTGTCATCAGCTACAGACTGCGCTAAGCGAATCATCGGTTGAATGTGCTGAGGTTAAAAATGAGCTTTTACAGCTCTACTTTAATGCCTTTGTCGCACAGAATCTGATACCCGCTGCTGCCCAGGCAAAGCCAGCGCTTATGGCTGCATAATGGCCATTAATTAGCAGGAAACGGCTACTCAACGAGGTATTGAGCTAGTTTACTCCATACCTCGTTGAGTATTTAGCCACTGCTACACCCGCTACCACCACAGTCTGAACCACCACAGCCGCTTAAGTGATGACTACCACCACAGCCACCAATAAAACCAATAGTATCGCCGTCGTAGCCTCAGCCAGGTCGTGAAGATTGAAATTAATATCGAGCTTTGATCTCTGCATAGCAGTCTTCGCACACGAGTCTGAGAGCATGAAACTTTTTGAAAGCCTCGCTCATCTCACCCTCTTGAAGAAAGAATTCCTCACAAAGCGTACACCAAGCTTGAAGATCTCCTGGTTGGTCAGAATTTTCTATAAATCCTATATTTGACTCAATGTTCTCAAGCAGATGTTTACAAACGCAGGCTGCAATCCCTTGACCATGTTTGCATTCGACTAATAGTGGTTCACCTTCCATAGGAGATACTCTTTAACCAAAAAACAGATTGAAGCGTTTACACAAATATCTAGGTCATATATTCGTAGTCATAATGTAGCTTCATATGATTGCCTGCGATCGCATCAAAATCGTGTTTCATCTCATTATCCCAGTCTGTCCATTTGGGGATTACGCGTCTAGCATTGGTATTGACTTTCTTATCTCCCATTTCTGCTAAAAAATGTTGGGCTGTCTCATCATCTAAGCCGATAAATCGGGTGATCTCAAACAGCCCCTTACGGTCTGGGTCATAAAAGATATCTTCAAATTTAACTTTGATAGCGTTTTCAAGTCCCTGGAAATCGTTGTTGATAAATCCATCTTTCTTTTGCCAGCGCCAGGTAATCTTTTCAAATCGACTCATGTGCTCCCATTGACTAGCATAGGGATCATCTGGAAACATCGTTGCTTGCATCCGTGGCAACTTGTCATTTTCGGTATACCATCGTCGGCTCATGCCAGAGCGAACATAGTCACGACCATCGCGGACGATGTAAATAATCTTAGAATCTGGAAACGCTTTTCGCAGTGGATGCATCAGCGAAAAGAAACGATTGTTGGATTCAATATAGAGCCTTACTCTTTTTCGCTTAAATTCACAACAAAAAACTCTTCTATTTCGTTCAATTTCCTTTGCAGCTGTCTCAAAGTCTACCCGCCCCCGCGCGTAGTTGATGGCAAGGCTAAGAAAATCTGGCGACGGCTCATGCAAAGACTTAACATCATCAGGAAATTGATTAAAAAATCGAGCAAAAAACTGCGTTCCAGTTCGCCCAGTGGAAATGATAAAAACTTGCTCAATGGAATTCCAGTCTTGTTGTGGAAGTAAGTTGTACTGTAGTAATTTTTTGTCAATCTTTTTTAGTGAACTATCAATCCTATCCTGAAGCATTAGAGATCACTCGCTATAAAAGTATCAAGACGCGCTACCTAATTATTAGGTATACCCATTTTTCGAATATCGTAAAACGTTTTGAACGCTCTCGCGACCTCCACACTCTTCAAGGAAGCACTAATCCCACAGAGTACATTACGATTGAAAACGTCTGATAAGTCAGATTTTCATAAAGCTTACGTTGGACAGTTGTAAACACGGGCTACACTACCCTCGTTGAGGATTGCATGACAGCCGCTCAGTCGTTATATACGAGCATTTTGCATTTGAAAGCTAGCCGAACACAGCCCAAGCATCGCGTGTAAAGCGTTTTAGCAGTCTAATTACTCTCTAGCTGTTTATTGAGTAGTTCATTGGCCATGTAGCAGAGAATACCTAAGATTTTGCCAACATTATCGACAAAATACTCCATCGAATCGATAGTCACCCGATTACCTCTGAGTTCCATAAATCTCCATGAGCTGCCTATGGTAACTACACCATAAACAGCTGGTAGCGATAGCTGCTTATGCGTATTAAAGATTTGCGCGGCAAACATCTCAGCAATGCACTGAGGTATACCGCTTTTTATATTTTCGTTTTTCGCCTCTACAATTTGAATAACTGGACCATTCAGTATGATTTGTGTTGGCGATGCCGAAACCATAAAATCACAGACGCCGTTTAGACCTTTTTCAGGAGCAACATTAAATTCAATACCTGAGAATAAACTAACCCTGTGGTCTAGGATTTTGCGTAGCTCAACCAATATAGGGGCAATAATCAGTTCTGATCTTGCTTTCTCAGTATTGATAGTGAGGCCCAGAGGAACATTTTCCTTTAAAACCTCTGATAGAAGATGACTCACTTCGATAGGGCTGACAGATGAGTATAAATCAGCCTCAGTGATAGTAAGTTTAAGGGTGGTTTCAATTTTTTCAAAGCTGAAATCACTATATGCCATGGTATGGAAGCCCTATTGGCAAAGGTACCTCTACTATTTTAATGTTGCCCAGAGCGATTCAAACCATACAGCAAAGAGAATGTTTAGAGTTTAAAGCAAACGTTCTACGACTTTCCATTGGCAGCTTGACGAAAGACTGGTGGCCGTTCTAAAGTTGCTCAATGCTGCTAGTGCGGCTTTTACTAGAACCTAATAACTTGGCACCATCGGCAGGTGCTGCAACACCCAACCGATGGCTAACCCACGGATTAACAGGCAATCCAAGGGATTGGGATATTATGCCCTACCCCCTGCGATTTGCAATGCGTCGTGGGGGCTGGGGTATTGGGTTCTGGCTTTCCTTGTTCTATACCGGAGACCCAGAACCATGTTTCATGACTCGACTCAGGGTGCATCTAGCACTCACCCCGAACCATTGCCCGAATACGAATACGAGTTTGGACGGCATATGGTGTTTGGCAGTTTGAGCTTTGTGCAGGCGATCATCAAACTGCTGCATAAACTCAACTATGCTGAGCCCAACGACTGGAGCCGTCCGCTACCCACCGGTCAACCCAATGAGGTGATGGTGATTTTGACCAAGAAGGTGAGGGTCAGTTAAGTCTGAGCGATCGCACTTTCTATGTGCGATCGCACTCCCCATTGATGTTGCTACTCACATCTCAAAAATCTCTTCTATACTAAACACTGCACAGCCCCATGGGAGCTACTTTTCATGTCTCATCCTCTAAACGTTCTAGTGACAGGTGCAACCGGGAAAACTGGCTCCCTAGTTGTCCAAAAACTGCAAACATTACCAAACTTGTTTCGAGTCAGAGACTTTGCCCGTTCTCCTCAAAAAGCTGAATCACTCTTCAACTCGACCGATAATTTCTTCTTTGGTAATATTCTGTAGCCCAATGACCTATCGCCTGCTCTAGAAGGCTGTGATGCCCTGGTTATTCTGACTAGTGCCGTACCCCAGATGAAGGCTCCACCTCAGCCTGGACAACGTCCAGAGTTTACATTTGCTCCTGGGGAAATGCCTGAGCAAATTGACTATCAAGGTCAAATCAATCAGATTGATGCCGCCAAAAGCGCGGGGGTAAAACAGATTGTTCTCGTTGGCTCCATGGGAGGAACCGATGAGAATCATTTTCTTAACACACTTGGTGATGGTAAAATCTTAATTTGGAAACGTAAAGCGGAACAATATCTGATTGATTCCGGCGTTGATTACACGATTATTCGAGCCGGTGGGTTACTCGATCAACCCAGTGGTAAACGAGAGCTTGTTGTCAGCAAACATGATGCATTGCTAAAAAATCCGCCAGAAGACATGACAACTTCGATTCCTCGGGCTGATGTAGCTACAGTTGTGGGTCAAGCATTGTTAGAACCTGCTGCTCGCAATAAAGCCCTTGATGTTGTCTCGAAGCCAGAGCAATCGAATTCAGCATCGGTAGACAATGACTTTAAGGCTCTGTTTGCTGAAACCCAACTGAGCTTATAGGTGAACTTATTTATAGGGAACTCGATGGGACCCCACGCAGCTGGTTTCGCGAGTGGTCAACCTCTCTAAATATATTTTTGAGTATGGAGTAGTCGCGATAAAGGTTGCTCAGGGCTTTCCTCCCTGAAACCCTCCCGTTCGTGGGGGCCTAAACTCCCCCACACCCCCCGAAAGTAGGGTGTCGATTATCTTAAAGAGATTGGCATGGTATAGGTTACGGCGAGGTTAGGGAAAAGGTTACGATCTTCAAACCATGAAATTGTTCCTTAACAACACCTAAACGTTGATTCCATAATATTCTCGAACATCTTTTCGTATCAAGAAAATAAGCATGGAGATACCAAAAAGAATATACGCTGACGGAATGTAGAGAACAGTCAGAACAAGGGCGATAATGTAAATTGCTTTATGGGGTCTATGAACAATAAAGGCAAAGAAAATTGCTGCAATGCCAAGCAAAATAGAGAAAATTCCAAAAATATAGAAAACTACAACAGGTAGTTCAGCAATATCGACCATAAGCTGAAACATCGGGAGCACACAGAAAATAACACCTAAGGCCAGATATATCAGGCCGCTCAGTACCAGCGGAATACGGACTAGCGAAAAAGGAATCGTTTGATTAGACATGGGACGTTTTCAGGAACGTGGCTAGCTATATGCAATAACCTCTCACAGGTAAGCCTATTTTGAGAGGCGGCTCTGAGAAGCTACATTAGATCTCCTGAGTTTAGCGACTGTTTATAATAAAAGCGTCCGCCAATTGAGTTTGAGGCTATGGCAGAGCAAACCCGTCAATCGTGGGATTTCGGTCGCTTTTTTGACACCCTCAACTATTTTGACGCCATTCCCATCCTTAGCTCACTACAAAACATGTTTTTTGGTTCACCACCGCCACCACCGCCCCAGCTACAGGCCAATGTAGTCTTCGATTTTCGTTCGCCGACTGAGCAAATGCGTGAGCTGTGGGGTGCCCTAGACGATGTAGTCATGGGCGGTGTTAGCCAAAGTGGAGCGCAGCTGCAGTCTGAGGGGCTGGCATTTACAGGATACGTTTCGACTGCAAATTCGGGGGGCTTTGCCTCGGTACGCACTCGTAATTTTGAGCCGTCTTTAGACCTGAGTGGCTACAGTGGCATGGAGCTACGCGTCAAGGGCGACGGGCAACGCTACAAGTTCTTTTTGCGTGATGGCGCAGGCTGGGATACGGTGGCCTATGCTCACTCGTTTGATACTGCCAATGGTGACTGGGTAACCGTGCAGATACCGTTTGCTGAGATGAAGGCTGTGCAGCGGGCACGGATTGTACAGCGAGCGCCGATTGATGCAGGCCGTATTTATTCACTCCAGCTGATGCTGAGTAAGTTTGAATATGACCGTCAGCTCAATCCGCACTTTACAGCAGGGCCATTTAATTTAGTGGTGGAGTCGGTCAAGGTTTATTAGCCGAGTTTCTTTTTGAGAGACTCTACATTTGAATCACAAAAAAGCCGTGGCAGCGACTACTTATAGCTACGCTGGCTGAGTTCAACGTTATCAAAGACTAGAGACTCCCTATGGAGTTCAGGTGGCTGTTCGTCGCCGTTATATCCCCAGGCGGCCACATAGGAGTAGGCTTCGTCATTGCGTTTTGCTTCTCCATCATGGGTTTGGTATTCCTCACGAAAGTGGCAACCACAGGATTCTTCACGATTTAGGGCGTCGCGGGCCATGAGTTCTCCTAGCTCTAAAAAGTCTGCTAAGCGTCCAGCATATTCCAGACTTTTGTTGAGGGTGTTGGCTTCGCCAGGGACTCGCAGGTTTTGCCAGAATTCTTCTCGCAGTGTTTGAATGTTGCCGATAACGGCTTGAAGATTGTTGCGATCGCGACTCATGCCAACGTGATCCCACACCAGCTGTCCTAGCTCACGATGGAACTGCATTACCGTTTTGTCGCCCTGAATGCTGAGCAGCTTTTGCAGCTTGGTGTGAACCGATGCCTCAGCTTCAGCAAAGGCTTCGTGCTCTGTATTAACCGGCGACAGCGACGTTCGCGCCAGATAGTCACCCAGGGTGTAAGGAATCACAAAATACCCATCGGCCAATCCTTGCATCAGGGCACTGGCCCCCAGACGATTAGCACCATGGTCTGAGAAGTTGGCTTCGCCCAACACAAACAAACCAGGCACCGTACTCATCAGGTAATAGTCTACCCACAGCCCTCCCATGGTGTAGTGCACCGCCGGGTAAATGCGCATAGGCTGTTCGTAGGGGTTCTCACCAGTGATGCGCTGATACATTTGAAAGAGATTGCCATAGCGAGATGCGATCGCATCCTGACCATCGCGCGCGATCGCATCCCTAAAGTCCAGGTATACGGCAAGACCGGTTTCACCCACACCACGCCCTTCATCGGTCATGTGTTTAGCATTACGCGAGGCCACGTCACGGGGTACCAAATTGCCAAAGCTCGGGTAGCGCTTCTCTAAATAATAGTTTCTCTCTTTTTCTGGAATCTGATTAGGGGGGCGCTTATCACCTGACTTTACCGGGACCCAAACACGACCATCATTGCGCAAACTCTCACTCATTAGGGTGAGTTTTGACTGATAGTCTCCTGACACAGGAATACAGGTGGGATGAATCTGGGTGTAGCACGGATTAGCAAAATGCGCCCCCCGCTTATAGCAGCGCCAGGCGGCTGTGGCATTTGAGTTGCGACCATTGGTGGAAAGATAAAACACATTGCCATAGCCGCCGGTACACAAAAGCACTGCATCACCCTGATGGCGCTCTAAGTCTCCCGTAATTAAATTACGCGTAATAATGCCCCTGGCATGACCGTCAATCACCACCAAATCGAGCATTTCACGGCGAGTAAACTGCTCAATCTGGTCGGCCATTTTCATCATGGCGCTGTAGGCCCCTAGCAAGAGCTGTTGCCCAGTCTGTCCGCGGGCATAGAAGGTACGAGAGACTTGAGCCCCACCAAATGAACGATTGGCTAATAGTCCACCATATTCTCTAGCAAAGGGCACCCCTTGAGCCACGCAGTGATCAATAATGTGGTTGCTAATCTGGGCAAGACGGTAGACATTTGCCTCACGAGATCGATAGTCTCCCCCTTTGATGGTGTCGTAAAATAGTCGCCAGATACTGTCACCATCATTAGTATAGTTTTTGGTAGCATTGATACCCCCCTGGGCAGCAATGCTGTGGGCTCGTCGCGGCGAATCTTGAATGCAAAAACTTTTAACGCGGTATCCTAGCTCGGCCAGGGTCGCTGCTGCTGACGCCCCCGCCAACCCTGTACCCACCACAATAATCGTATGCTTACGCTTGTTGTTGGGGTTAACCAGTTTACAGTGATCCTTAAAGTTGTTCCATTTATCTTTTAGGGCACCGTGGGGGATACGAGAGTTTAGGACCATGGGGAGAATAAAGAGATTTTTAGAACTTTCAACCAACAAAGCCAAAATAGATAGCTAAGGGTAAAACAACAAAGCCTGTAGCAATACCGACTGCTAAAACTAAGCTAGTTGCATAGATAGCGGGTCGTATGTTGGCATTTAAGGCTCCCAGCGACTGCAGCGCACTCCAGATACCGTGGCGCAGATGGGTGGCAAGTATAGTGATTACCCCGATATAGCTGACGGTATAAACGGGCTGACGAAATTTTTCGATGACGAGCCGAGCCAGATCACGCATGTCTGAACCTGGCACAGTGTAGCGTACACCAAATTTGAAGGTGAGCAAATGCCAGACTAAAAAACTACCGAGGACTAGCCCGGTCACAATCATGGTGCGGGAACTCAGGCTCTGGTAGCTAGGAGCACCCGCTGACTTATACGTGGCATATCGCTGGGGACGAGCCTGCAGCCGCCCAAGAAAAATCTGAACCCCCATTAGAATATGAAAGACAACAATCCCTAATAGCGCTAGCTCAATCAGCCAGAATAACGGACCAGACCGCTCTAACAAGTAGCCGTATCTGTTATAGCCATCGGCACTGACTAGCAAAATGAGATTACCCAGCATATGCAGAATGACAAAGGTCACCAACGCTAATCCACTAACACCAGTGATTAACTTTTTGCCAATGGAGGATTGATAAAGCTTGGTGAGCCGACTTGAGCCGACCGAGGAGTTCGAGTTCATGGGCGCTGTTACTGCGGTTAACCTTATTGTGCCTGGTGTGTCAGACGGCGTTGGCGAAATTACATGAAAAGTATAGGCGTCCACAGACGGGCTATACCCCAATGTCTAAAACATTGGCCCAATGTCTAAAACATTATTGCTAAGAGCCCAGGTTACGGCCATCGCTGTTTACCATAGAGAATCTGTTGATGCGTTGAGCGTGGTAAACCATGGACTACACCCTAGTTTTAGAACTGGCAGGGACTGCCGTAGGTGCTGCCGCCTTAGTGGGTGGAGCCATGGCAAGTCGCTATGGCAAACAGCAGACGCAGCAGGCGACCGAGCGGACTAAGCTGGAGTCGGCAAACACTCAGCTGACACAGCAAGTGGCCCAGGCAAAAACACAAACTACCACATTGACTGAGGCAATGGCCCTGGCTAAAGATGCCGTTATGGGTCTAGAACAACAGGTCAGTGAGCTTAAGGCAGAGTGCGATCGCATCTCTAAAATCTCTACTGCAGCAGCCACCAAAGTCACCCAGCTAGAGGGGCAAGTGGCAAATCTGACAGCCACGAAGCAAACCCTAGAGCAGCAGCTAGCAACCGAGCAAGCAGCGACAGAGCAGCGCGATCGCGCTCACGCTAGTGAGTTAGAAACTGCTCAAAAATTGACCGAACAGCGCCTCAGCAGCCTAAATACAGCCGAGCAGCAGTTAGCCCAGCTTCAGCACGAGGCTCAAACACGACAGACAGAACTTGAGACACAGCTGCAGACCCAGACCACAACCCTACAGCAGCAACGTGATGAGTTGACAGCTGAAAAAAGTCAGCTAGCCACAACGGTTACATCCTTAGAAGAAATCAAGCAGCAGCTAGAACAATCTCTAGCAAGGGCTCAAACAAAAGACACCCAAGCCCAAAGTACCATCCAGCAATTAGAACAGTCCCTGGCACAGACACAGACCGAATCTGCCCAGACCATTAACCAGCTTAGCCAACAGCTAGACCAGCTTAGAGAATCGGCTCAGACAGAGACCGATCAAGCACAAGCCACCCTTGCCCACCTGCGACAGCAGCTGCACGATCAGCAAGACACCTCGGCTAAAACACTCAAACATCAGCAAGATCAGGCAAACCAGCGCGAACACTCGCAGACCGAACAACTTGAACAAGAAATTGCACAGCTGCGTCGTAATTTGGAGGGCACTCAGGTCCAATTAAATCAGTCTCAAGCCCAAACGACAGCGTTAGAGACCGAGCTTGAACAAACTCAGCAGTCGCTAGTCAAAGCACAGCTCTCCTTTGAACGAGAAACCGCACTCCGCAATCAGCTAGACGAGATCAATCAGGCCCATCAACAGCTGGTGCAACAAACCGCCAGAGAAACCCCTCAGCTCACTAAACAGATAGACGAGCTAACCCAGCTCAATGCCCAGCTAACTCAACAGCTACAGGCGGCTCAAGACACTATGGCAGCCCAAGCCAACCAAATTAGCGCCACCTTCAAAGAGCAAGCTGCTCTCAAAGAAGCCCTAGACATCAGTCAAGCAGTGATTGCATCCCTGCAACAACAGTCTACAGAAACACCTCCGAAACCAGCGACTGAGCAGGCCGATGATGACGCCCCCCAGACTGGTGCACCTGCCACCGTGACAGCGGCAGACCCAGAGACATCAACCGAGGGGATAGCTGGAAAAAGCTTTGTGATTACCGGCACGCTCAAGGAGCTTACCTATGAGCAAGTCACTCAGCTGATTACTGATGCAGGTGGGCGGCTTAACAAAATGCCCAGCGGCAAGACAGACTACATTGTTGTTGGTAAAAATCCTGGCAGTAAGCTTAAAAAAGCTGAAAAGTATAATACGCCCCAACTCAATGAGGCTGAGCTATTAGACCTCCTTAACCAATCTAGCTAGGCTCAAAGCGTCTGCAATACAGTCCTAGGCCAGGTCCACACATAGCTGACTACTAATCTCAGCCAAGTCAACCTGTTCTGGCGAGGTTTGCTTAAATAACCGTTGAATGGGTTTAATGTAGCTGGAAACCATCAGGGTTTCGTGAGGAGTTAGATGTGGATGCATCTCCTCACCCAGCCACTGAATACATTGCTGTACCAATTGCCAGCAGACAGCCGAGCAAGGGAGCACCAGAACAGACAAGGGCAATAGCTCTCTCCGGATAACAGACAAACTATTATCCAACAGCGACAGCCAAATATAGAGTTGAAACTTGTTTAAGTCTCGAATCATCGATGTTTGCACAGCCGCTGACTGGATATGCCCCTGACGACTGGTGTGTCTTGGGTAAACATGCAGGGCTCGCTGATACACGGCAATGGCAATAGCGTCCGTCATCGGCAACATCTTAGTCACCACAGCGGCAACTGAGCTGTGGGGAAAATATTGGCTAGCCGCTTCACAGACACGCTGCCATGGCATACATAAAAGCTCCTCCGCCAGCTGAAAATAGGGAGCTAACCAGATGCGCTCATAGAGGCTTAAGCGATTTAAGATTCTCTGCCGAGAGAGATGTATTTGTGTGGTTAAGAACCCAATGGCGTAGAGCTGTTTAGAGGCTTTCGCTATTTTTTTCAACCCCTTTAGCAACGGGCTTAATCCCTTCATAAGTCGATTAAATGACGGGAGTATTTTTAAAACGACGATCTGTTTACTTTGGTTCGAGCTAACTGTATTCAACTGTTTTAACAGCGGCGCAAAGAGAAAATCTGTCGTGTAAGCATCGATGAGATATCGATAAATAGCCACTACCTGATTAGTGATTTTTTGAGCCTCAAGAATTCTGAGAGAGTTATCAGCCTCAGGCATCATTAGTTGCTGAGCCTTCAAACCAGACAGAGTGCAGTAGGACGCCAGACCAACTAAGACCTTTCTGCGGGTCAATTGTCTGGCTTCTTCTGAAATCACGACGGAGAAACGGACATGTATCGGATCACTTACCTGGTATGGAACCAACTCAAGATTGGGTAGATAGCGTGTAAGCCAGATGGTTAGCAACTCAAGATTGAATTGCCTTTCACCAAGAAGAGAATCACAAAGCATAGAACTGCAAGCTTCAAAGACATGTATACAGCCGAAAATTAAGTAGCCAAAAATGTCTATCAGAGAAAAACTTTATCTGAAGTTAGCAATAGCTGCTAGGATGCCTGCTTGAGAATGCGACCCAATTTCAAAGTGTCATTAGGCTCTCAGAACAGACTAAACCAGCAAAACAGCTACTACATACAACATTTACAACAAAGATTAGTCTCTTGCCGAAGAAAATTGCATTTAGCTAAATATTATCCACAAGACCACTTTAGAACAGAAAACTATTCAGTTCTCAGTACTTCAGCCAAAGCCTAATGCATATTTTCTTCAATTTAAGCTATCGCTACAGTGCAGAACTAGAGGCAGATAACGTCCAAGCTTGTTGTTCAAAAACACAAATGGGGTGACAAACACTGTCCGTAGGGCTGGCAGTGTTGTTGATCCTGAATATATCGAGGCAAAACTGTTGTGTGTGACTCATAAGAAAAACGCTTTATTTGTTGACATCGAGCTATCGCTATCTTAATCCCAGATTAGCCTCAAAAATGTATCAAAAGAATACAAAAACGACTAGAACGGTCTGACAGACGGACATATCTATCAAAGATAAGAAAAATGAGAAAAATAATGAGAAAAATAAGAACAGATTGACTTAAAACTATCCACACCAGATTAAATGTCTAGATAGTTACCGTGGGCAGAAGGCTCTGTAAGCTTCCAGAGAGTATCAATACAATCTCACTTACGGTTTCTTTTTAGCAAGACAGCATCTTTCCAAAAAGAAGCGTCTTTCTGTTTGCACAAAAAGACGCCATTTTTAGACTAATTGTTTGTAGATAAGGACTGCTAGCGAGCGCCTTAACCGATCTTTAATCTTGAATGGTTACTGACACAATTTTGTTGCCCCCTGCAATGGCATTGACGACGTTCATGTCTGCCGTCTTACCAAAAACAGTATGTACCCCGTCAAGATGAGGCTGGGGAGAATGGCAGATAAAAAACTGACTGCCTCCAGTATCACGACCAGCATGAGCCATGGAGAGACTACCCGCTTCGTGCTTGTTAGGGTTAATTTCACACTTAATTTGATAGCCAGGGCCACCCGTACCAGTGCCCTTGGGGCAGCCGCCCTGAATCATAAAATTAGGGATAACACGGTGAAAATTGAGTCCATCGTAGAATCCGTCTTTGGCAAGTTTGACAAAGTTTGCAACCGTATTGGGGGCATCGTTATCAAAAAAATCGATGTTGATGGTCCCCTTTTCGGTTTCCATGATTGCTTTAGTCATGCAGGCATCCTCGTATAGCAGGGTTAAAAAACCTTTGCCTATGATGGCAGTAAGCGTAATTTGGCTCAAGCTGAGTTGATTAGAGACCGGCTGGCTAACGGCGACGCGTTATCTTTTTAGTCTTTTTAACGGCTGGTTTTTTGCTGCCCTTAAATCGGCTAAGGGCGGCGCTAGCAGCGGCCACAATGCGACTGTCAGTATCTCTAAGGGCCTGCCGCAGAAAGGGAATCGCTTTGATGGAACCAGATTCTTGTAGGGCGGTAATAGCCGCTAGACGAACATCTGCGTCATCATCTTTGAGCAGTTTGCCGAGTTGAGGCACTGCGCGAATGGCATCCTTACGATTTCTGGCAGCAGCTCTACCAAGCTCAGTCACAGCCTGGGGACGTTCTGATTGGGTAATAGGTGCCGATTGGGTTGTTTGGGGGTTTGACACTGCCCCAGATTCCGGTGGTGCAGCACTAGACTTCGGTGGTGCGGTCTTGGCTGGTGGAGCAATTACAGACTCAGGCATCGTGGCTGGTGGACTGCTGCTGGCCTCTGCCCATGGATCTGGAATGGGGTTAAAAACAGGTATTGGAGTCGTCGTCTGCCTGATTTCTGGCTCAGGTTCTAAGTAGTCTGCAGCCGGGGGTGGGGCGTCGGGCGCTTCCGTAGTTTCCTGTATATAGATGTTTATTAATGCCGCAATGCGCGCCTCATACTCAGCTTCTAGCTCACCGAGCTGTACTTCGTGGGTATCTTGATAGCGCTCAATTTTAGCGGCGAGCTGTTGCTCATAGTCAACCGCCATTTTTTCTAGGGCTGCATTTAACTCGTGGGCGTGCTCTTCCTGAATGCGGTCAATACGCGTGATGGACTGTTGCAAAGCATTGTCCTGTCGGTGAATGATGCGTCGCATAAGGAAAGCCGTTACCCCTGAGCCAATGCCTAAACCAATTAGTACGCCTATCCCTGCTTGCGTCGCCATAACAGCTTTTCCTTCAGTATCACGTTCAAGACCAGGTGGATTATCGCCTATGATGGCAAAGTTTGACATCGGTGCTGTATTACACCTCGTTACACTCTGACGGCAGAATTATCGAATATGTTCTGCTTCAAATAATTTGCATTACCGTGTAAGTATCGTTCATCTTTTGAGGGAGATTAGTATCTTTGACTGAGGGACTTAAACTAGATACATCAGAGGCTGTAGATGCGATCGCAACCAGTCAACCAGACGAAGAGGCACTAGCACTGGCGATGGCGATTGCCAATGCCGCCGATGATCGAAAAGCAGATGACATTTCTATTCTTCAGGTGGGTGACGCGTCCTATCTCGCTGATTACTTTGTAATTGCCACCGGGTTTACCAATGTTCAGGTCCGCGCCATTGCCCGCTCGATTGAATCCACCATTGAAACCGACTATGATCGCTCTCCACTACGTACAGAGGGTACCGAAGACGGCAAATGGGTGATTTATGACTACGGTGAGGTAATCGTCCATATTTTTCAGCCTCGAGAGCGCGAGTACTACGATTTAGAAGCGTTTTGGGGTCATGTCAAACGCATTGAGTTTATCCCCAAACCACCCGCCAATAGGGGCTAATAGTGCGAATGAGAAGCTTGTTTTATGATGAAGTTATTCATTTGTAACCATTGGCTATGAAACGCTCTGCACCGCGCTGTCCTGTTCCTGCCGAGCAGCTACCTATTCGAGAATATGAAGATATGCGGGAGTCCTGGTTTTACAGCTGGGGGGCTCGTGACTTGCGTGGTTATGTTGTACCGGTTTTAGTTGTTTGGGGCTTGAGTTGGGCAGTGTCTGGCCCTATTGCGGCGGCTAGTTTTGCACCAACCGAGTTTTTAAATAAGTTTTTGGTTAGTGCCGCATTGGGATCTTTGGTCATACCCACGCTGTCACTGCTGCAGCTATATGTAGGCTGGTCCCATGTAGGTCACCGACTAGAGACCAAAGATTTACCCTACGAAGAATCAGGCTGGTATGACGGCCAAATCTGGACTAAGCCCGACGACATTTTTAATCGCGATTGCCTAATTGTGGACTATCAGGTCAAGCCTATTTTGAGGCGTTTGCGAAAAACCTTTGGCATCATGGCCGGCTGTTTAGCCACCGGCATGTTGGGGTGGTCTTTCCTTTAGCAGAATCTGTTAGAGAAAACATCACGTCAGCCCGTAAGACAAAGAGGCAAGGACATATTAGTCTTTGATAGGTGCTACGGTACCGGTGAGTTATGTCGGTACTGTCTAGCCATACATTTAGCTGTTTCAATAAAAATTTATGCCTAGGCCAAGCCGTATCTCCACCGCTCCACTAGCCGTGCAGCTGCTGAGAGAAGGGATTGTCGAGTCTGTTCACCACGTTCATGCAGTCGTAGCCGACAGCCGTGCACGCGTACTATCAGTTGCCGGTGACGCAGACAATGCAAGTTTTATTCGCTCTGCCCTCAAGCCCTTTCAGGCGATGGCCGTCACCTCGACCGGCACCTTAGACAACTTTGGCCTTAGCGATAAAGATCTAGCTATTATGTGCGGATCACATCATGGCTTAACAAACCAGGCCAGACAGGTATTTGGCATTTTGTGGCGGGCAGATTTAGAACCGACCTGTTTACAATGCCCCACACCCGCTGGTCGAAAAAGCCCCTTGGAGCATAACTGCTCTGGCAAACATGCCGGTATGTTAGCAGTCTGTAAACATCAAAGCTGGGAACTCAGCACCTACCTACAGCGCAATCATCCCTTACAAAAGATGATTCTAAATCGCTTTGCAAGTCTGTTGAGTATGCCGGCTGATGAATTTATCGGTGCCCATGACGATTGTGGTGCGCCGACTTACTTTATGCAGCTACGCCAAATGGCAACGCTCTATGCCAAGCTGGCTTCGGGTGAAAACCTGGAAATGGAGCGAGTGGTGCGAGCAATGGCCCATCACCCAGAGATGGTGGCAGGACCTCAAGGATTTGACACCCAGTTAATGCATCTGACTCGCGGCAAAATTTTAAGCAAGTCTGGGGCAGAAGGGATTCAGTGTATTAGCCGAGTTGGAGAGGGCCTGGGTCTGGCGCTCAAGGTTGTCGACGGTTCTAAGCGAGCCAAGTATGCAGCCGCCATCCATGTACTGCGTCAGCTAGGGTGGATTTCTCCTGATATTGCTGATACCTTAGCCGAAACTTACCTAAATCTAAGCAACTACAAACGTTTAGACATGGTGGGCGAGGTCAACCTAACCTAGTCCTCCAACCCTAGAAAAAAATGACTCAAAAAAAGTATTGCACTTTACACATTGCATGGCTATACTTGTAAAGCACTCAACGCGGGGTAGAGCAGTCTGGTAGCTCGTCGGGCTCATAACCCGAAGGTCGTTGGTTCAAATCCGGCCCCCGCCACCAAATAGAAAGAACAAATAAAAAGGTCTGAAGCAAATGCTTCAGACCTTTTTATTTGTCTACTGCAGTCGCGCACATAGGAAGTGCAATGGAGTCCTCCCTATCCACTCAAAAATTGGGCTACTGAGCTAAGAATGTTAACTTAGGTAAAGTAATTGCTCCTCTTTGTGACTATGCTTGTGTCTGTCCGCAGTTTAGCTAGCCGTCTGCTGTTGCCGGTTTTATTAGTTTGTGTTTTGACCCTGGGTCTACCAGCGCCCGCCCAGGCTCTCGGGGGCGACCAGGTGCCTCTCGGAGAACCAGCACCTGCCTTCACACTACCGACCAATACAGGAGACGGAGAGATTTCTCTGTCAGACTATCTGGGGCAGTGGGTGGTGCTATATTTTTACCCCAAAGACTTTACCCCTGGCTGCACTCTAGAAGCACAGCGTTTTCAACGAGACTTACCAAACTTTATTGCACACAATGCTCAAGTGATTGGTGTCAGCGCTGATGATGTCGACAGCCACGCTGAGTTTTGCGATTCTGAAGGTCTGAAGTTCCCGCTATTGGCAGATACAGACGGTTCAGTGAGTCGCGCCTATGGGTCTTGGATGCGACCAATGTCGATGCGGCATACCTATTTGATTGACCCAGACGGCGCTATGCAAGAGCGGTTTCTCGGTGTGCGTC
>ERZ1740070.406-NODE-406-length-30392-cov-5.124337_pt1 | contig 30392 bp, 32 predicted proteins | sample MGYA00581734_ERZ1740070 | MGnify/ENA primary metagenome ERZ1740070 (study PRJEB43018, sample SAMN04849744) | marine metagenome | isolation source: floating plastic debris | place: Pacific Ocean | collected 2008-09-01 | study: EMG produced TPA metagenomics assembly...
CATCGCATCTGGTTCCAGCCTGCGTCGGAGCTCGTCCACCGCACGAATACAGTGAGTACATGAGTCGCAAGACTTCCCTTTTCAGCGCAGGCGCCATCGCGGCTCTTGTCGGAATGAGTTTCTCCAGCGCCTATGGCGCCGTGGCGTTCGCTCAAGCCACCTATGAGGGTGATACCGCCCCTGTGGTACGCGAAGCGCCGCAAAACGAGAACATCGAGCTGATGCCCGTCCCTGACGAGTCCATCTCCTTTGTTTCAAACGCCGTGTCGCAGCCCCTCCCCGGCGACGCCTCCTTAGAAACGACTGAGAGCGACACCCCGCTTGCAGACCAAAGCGAAGCCAGATCGCTTCGCGAACTGGTGTCTCAAGTGAAAGTGGGTGATCTGACCGATCAGATGCAGTGCCTGGCGGGCGCTGTGTACTTTGAATCGCGCGGTGAGCCGCTGGCCGGCCAACTTGCCGTGGCGCAGGTTGTCATCAACCGCAGCGATGATGAACGCTGGCCTGCGAGTTATTGCGGTGTTGTCTACCAGCGCGCGCAATTCTCGTTCGTCAAGAACGGTCGCATGCCCAACATCCGCAGGTCGTCCAACGCGTGGAAGCGTGCAAAGTCCATCGCTCGAATTGCGCATGAAGGACTGTGGGAATCCGAAGCCGCCGACGCGGTCTATTTCCACGCGAACTATGTTCGCCCGAAGTGGAGCCGCCGCAAAGAGCGCACCGCCCAGATCGACACGCACATCTTCTACCGCTGATACGTCGAAGACCGCATAAAAGGGCTCGCCGCAATGGCGGGCCCTTTTTCGTTGGTCTTACGCCAGCTCCACCCAAAGGGGTGCGTGATCGCTCGCTTTTTCGCGACCCCGGTGATCGCGGTCGACACCGACGGCGAGCAAACGGTCGGCCATTTCGGGCGATAGCAAGGCGTGATCGATGCGAAAGCCGTGATCGCGTTGCCAAGCGCCAGCTTGATAGTCCCAATAGGTCCAAACCCCGCCGCGTGGGTTGAGTGTGCGCACCGCATCGGTCCACCCGTCCGCAAGCAATCGCTGATAGGCATCGCGGCTTTCGGGCTGAGTTAGGGCGTCGTTCGCCATCGCCTTGACCGAGTAGGTGTCGTTGTCGAAGGGAATGACGTTGTAATCGCCCAGCACCGCGGCGGGCACCTCTTCTTCCCAGATCGCGGCCATACGGGCGCGCAGTTTTTCCATCCAGGCGAGTTTGTAATCAAACTTGGGGCCGGGCTGTGGGTTACCATTTGGCAGATAGATATCCACGAGGCGTACGACGTGGTCGCCGTCTTTCGTGACATCAACTTCAAGATAGCGCGCTTGCTCGCCCTCGCCCTCTTTCGGTCCATCGATGCCAAGACCGCGCTGAACCTCGGTGATTGCGTAGCCGGCTTGCGTGTCGGCCAGGATCGCGACACCGTTAAAGGCTTTCTGCCCATGCCAGATCGGCTGGTATCCCAGTTCTTCAAACTCACTGGCGGGAAAGCCTTCGTCCTGACTCTTGATCTCTTGCAGGCACGCGACCGAGGGGCGCGTTTCCGAAAGCCATTCCTTAAGGCGCGGCAAGCGCGCTTTGATGCCGTTGTTGTTGAAAGATGCCAATTTCATGGCCTGACCATGGCGCAAGCGCCGGTTGGCGTCCATTCAGAACGCAACACAATACCCGAATGGTATAATCAGATGCCGAAGCTGGAGCCGCAGCCGCAACCAGCGGCGGCTTGAGGGTTTTCGACGCGGAAGGCCGCGCCCCCCAGGGATTCCACGTAGTCGACCACACTGCCGCTGACGAGATCAAGGCTGATAGGATCCACCACCAGCCGGACGCCGTCAGTTTCGCTCACCGCGTCGTCGCCTTCGGGCGCGTTGGCCATTTCGAACTTGTATTGAAAGCCCGAGCAGCCGCCACCCTCGACCGAAAGCCGCAAAATCGCTGGCTTGGTCTGCTTTTGCGCAATCCACGCGATACGCTCGGCAGCGGCGGGGGTAAGGGTTAGCGTCTCAGCCATAAGGTCTATTTAGGTGCACGCAGGGCCAAGCTCAAGATGCGAATGATTGGCGATAGGTGCGTTTACAATCGGGATGTCAAACTGTTTGAATGTAGTTGCGCAACGCCTCGGCCTCGTGCTCAACCTCATCAATCCGCGTTTTCACGAGGTCACCGATCGAAATAAAGGCCACCAAAGCGCCGTTTTCGACCACCGGGAAGTGACGAAACCGCCGCCGTGTCATCAGCGCAAGCGCCTCATCAATCGTGGTTGACGGCTCGACTGTAATCACCGGCGATGTCATGATCGCTTCCACCGATCCCTCAAGGCATCCGCTGCCATTGCTGGCGAGGCGATAGATGATGTCTCGTTCGGAAATGATGCCTGCCACCGATCCCGCGCGCATCACCGGCATGGCGCCGATGCGCCGCTCTGCTAGGATTTTGACCGCTTCAGAAACGGGCGTTGAGACCTCGCACGATACGATGTCCTGCGCGCTCCGGTCGGCGATTATGCTCCCAATATTCATAGTGACGACTCCTCTCCCACCTCAAAGAGTGCCTCAAATCGCGCAAAAAGGCGAATCCCAGCAATCGCGCAACGCACGCCTTGGTGCATAGAGCGGCATGGCCAAGCGGCGCGCGCGCGCCTATGACGGCACCTTATGGTTCTTCCCTCGCCTCTCGATAATCCTGAGAACGCGGCCCACGCATGGGCGCGCTTTCGTCAGATCATGCGCGTTCTGGCGATGGTAACGCTGGCCAGCACGGCGGCGCTGGTCGTTGTCTTGTGGGTTTTGTTCCCCGACGCCTCGATCCACTTTTTCATCGCTGTGGCGCTGGGCGCGGCCTTCACGATGGGTTTAACCGGCGGATTGATGGGGCTGGTGTTCTTGTCGAACGGAACCGGACATGACGCAGCGGTCGACAACCGCCTGCCAAGCGCTGATGAACTGTTCGGCGACGGTAAACGCGACCGCTAGGTCGACGTGGCTTTCGCTGGACGAAGGCGCAGATCTTCAACCGGTTTTCCGCCAATCAGGTGTTCCTGAATAATGCGTTCCAGCGCCTCAGGCGTGGCGGAATGGTACCAGACACCGTCGGGCCACACGACCGCAATCGGCCCGGCGTCACACATTTGCAGGCAATCGGCCTTGGTGCGCTGAACACCGCCGCCCGCGCCCTTGGGGAGATCCGCGGTGCGCTGGGGACCAACAAGGCCTAGCTCTTTGGTCAGCGCCTTGAGGTAAGCCCAAGAGGCCTCTCCGACTTCGCGCGAACAGCATTTCTGCTTTTCGGAAACCGCGCACAGGAAAATGTGGCGCTCGATTGCGGTGCCTTTGGCAGGATCGCCGTACTTCTGCGCCAGCCCGTGCTGCGCCGAAGCAAGCGCCCGATCACTGTCCGCATGATCGCTCATTCGCTTGCCTCTTCATCGCCGTTCAACCAGCGATCCAGCCAGGCAAACACCGTATCGTGCCACTGCAGCGAGTTCTTCGCGCCTAGAACCCAGTGGTTTTCGTCGGGGAAGACCAGCAGTTGCGAAGGGATGCCGCGCTCTTGCAGTGCGGTGAAGCTTTGAAGGCCTTGAGTGTAGGGCACACGAAAGTCCTTTTCGCCGGTGATGACCAACATGGGTGTTTTCCATTTGTCGACGTGATTCACCGGGTTCCAACGTTCGTAAACCTCGGCTTGCTCGGCGTAGGAGCCGCCAAAGTCCCAACGTGGAAACCATAGTTCTTCTGTTGAGTAATAAAAGCTGCGCATGTCAAACAGGCCATCGTGCTGGACAAGGCAATCAAAGCGGTCGGGCCAATTGCCAGCTATCCAGTTGATCATATACCCGCCATAGCTTGCGCCCATCGCGCAGGCGCGGTTGCCATCAATCTGCGGGTCAAGGGTGAGCGCGGCCTCAAGGCCTTTTTGCAAATCAATCAGAGGCTTGCCGCCCCAATCCTGGTTGATCGCGTCCATGAATTCCTGCCCGTATCCCGCACTCCCATGGAAGTCGACCGAGATCACCGCGTAGCCCTGGCTGGCCACCGCGCGCGCGTTCCATCGGCTTGACCACACATCGTTGAAAGAGCCCTGCGGTCCGCCATGAATGTACAGGATCGCGGGGATTGGACCTTCCTGGTCTTCAAGCCGGGTGATCTGGCCCCAGACGGTATCCCCGCGCGCGCCGGCAAAACTGAACCGGGTGGTCACGGTGCTGGCCATCTCGCCCATCCGGCTGGTGACGATGTCGGTAAGCGGGCGTGCCTGGCCAAGGTTTTCCGAAAGATACAGCTCGCGTGGCGCTCCGATGGAATCGCGCGTGAAAAGCAGACGGTTGCCTGAAAGCGGCGTGACCGATCCAATGTGCGCTTCGTTGCCCGCCATCAGATCAAGCTCGGTGACCTCGCCTGACGCAGGATCAATCCGGTAAACAGGCGTGTCTAGTATATCAGCAGCGGTTGCGAGCAGGTAGGAACCGTCTTCACTCCAAGTGAGACCGCCAAACGAAAGGTCTGTCCCGCCAGTAAGCGCTCGGGTCTGACCTGTCGCGATATCATGCAGCACGACAATCAACTGGTCGGATTCGTAACCTGGCCGCACCATGGCGAGATAGGCCAGCGTTTTACCATCGGGCGAGACAGTGGGGCTGGAATCGTGCGCTTCGTTGGCAGGGGTCAGCGCGGTTGGAGCTGCGCCGGTAAGATCGGAAAAGTAGATATCGAGATCGGTTGAAGTGGGCTCCGCCGCACTCGCTTCGCGCGCGACGAAGTACAGGCCCGAGCCATCGGGCGCCCAGGCAAGATCTTCATACCCACCAAAAGGTATGGTGGGGGTGTTGCCTGTCACGCCGGTTGCGGGATCGATACCATCAATGGGTGTGCCCTCGCCCACCACTGCGCCGTCCTTCCTATCGAACACAAACACGCGGTTGTATTCGCCCGGGGTCACCCAGCGATCCCAGTGGCGGTAGAAGCCAGCATCGCCCTCATACAGCCGGCCCGATCCAATAGAGCCGCTGGGTTTGGTGCAGCGAAACTGCGCGCAATCGCGAGGGGCGCCGCGCAACAGAGCGATCTTGTCGCCCGATGGCGCGATCACGAAGCCGGAAAGGCCGTTATCTCCAAGGTCTGCGACCGGCATCGGTCCTGTGACATTACCAGTTCCCTCCAAGGCCACTCGCCAAAGTCGGGTGTACTCTTCGGCGTCGTCATTGGGGTGTTCGTCGCTTAGGAAATACAGGAAGTTGTCCGGCCCAAAGGCCAGCGCGTAGGCGTCCAGGCCAAGGTCCAGTTCCACGGGCGATGCCCCCGGAATGGTAAGGTCGAGCAGATAGTGTGTGGGGGTTCGGGTGTAGGCGTCCGGACCGGTGTGGGTAACCGAATAGACCGCGTAACGGCCCATGGCGACCGTGGGAGCGCCGAGGCGCGGCATAGTCATCAGATCCTTGGCGGACATCGGAGTGGCCGAGACACCGGGAATGTCTTTGCGCGCTTGCGTGTGGTTGTCCGCGCTCACGGGTCCAGTGGAAAGGGCAAGTGAGACAGCGGCGAGTGGAAGGGTGAAAAGCGCGCCTTTGATGCGCGACGTGTGCGACATGACCATGCAGACAGCCGTTAGCGCGCCGCTTCCGTCAATTCCAGCGATTTGGGAGGTGGCTGTAAGGGCTTAGCGACGCTTGCCCGCGATCCGCGCGATTTCCGCCTGAACCATTTTCTCGACCATCGAGGGCAGGTTCTTGTCGAGCCATTCGGCCAACATCGGACGCATTAATTCGCGCGTCAGGCTTTCAAGCGAGGTTTCGCCAGAGCGCACGATCTGCGGTCTTGCTCCCGGTTCCGCCAGCATGGCGAGCGCGGCGAGGTTTTCCTTCATCGCCCCTTGCGCATCCTTGCCCAGCAGTGGTGGTTCGGCGCCTGATTCCTCGTTGTCGTCGCTCATTCCCGCATCCGCTGTATCGAATTCATCCAGATCAGCGTCTTCATCCAGGACATTGGAAAGCTCAAGCACTTCGTCGCTTTCCGCGTCGCTATCGCTGTCCGCGTTTCCGCGAGGGGCGGACCGCCGCGCGGCGTCGCGCAAGGCGTCCGCGCTGTTGTCGCGCGCGATCACCTTCTTGATCGATTCCAGGATTTCCTCAACGGATGCTTCGTTGTTTTGCGCCATGATTACTCTCCGGTCGGACCCTGTCCAAAGCAGCCCTGACCTTCGCCCCTAATTGTATCTACAACATTTGCCTCAATCTACGCGTCAAGAACCTGTCCCGAATCGGGACGAAATCCTCAATTCTCGATGTCGAGAGGCCCATAAGTCGCTGTAGCGGCAGGAATGTCAACGGTTCGCGTCGATTTAGCGGCCGGTTCGGGATCGCGGTGCCAATCAAAGATCTTGCCTTTGACACGTTCGTAATTGACGTCCGGATCGTAAAGCGGGCCGCCGGTGTCGAGGTTGAGATCGCGCGCTTCGGCGCGGCCCATGGCGGCTAAAAGCGTGAAGCCAGCGACATAGGCGTTGCGTCTTGCGGTCACCAATTGCGCCTTGGCTGAAACCAATTCCTGTTCTGCGTTGAGAACGTCGAGAATGGTGCGGTTTCCGATCGAGTTTTCCGCGCGCACGCCCTCAAGACTGACCTCTGCCGATTCAACGGCAATGGACGAGCTGTCTATGACCGCCATCGAAGCGCGCCAGTTTTCATAAGCGAAGCGGACTTGTTGAATGATGGAGCGTTCGGTCTCGATCACCTGTTCGAGCGCAACCGTTTCGCGAGCGAAGGCTTGGCGCTGCTGGGCCGCGACGCGCCCGCCCTGAAAGATGGGAATGCGCAGTGTCAGACCGGCTTGGATACCGGTTGCGGTCTGGTCGCTGGGAATAGTGGGGCTGTTGGGATCGTTGGGGTCAACAGGAAAATCGGGAATCGTGCCCAAAGTGTTGGTGTAGTCGTAGCCGCCGAACGCGGACAGCGTCGGCAGGCGGCCTGATCCGGCCACTTCGCTGTCAAATCCGGCGGCTTCGGCGCGTTCCTTGGCCGCGATCAGATCGGGGTTGTGCTTAAGCGCGATAACAACTGCGTCGTTCACATCGCCCGGAAGACCCGGCAGTGGCGGCGGCGCCTCCAGATTCGAAGGAGCGCGGCCGACGAGTTGGATATAAGTCTCTCTTGCGCCGACCAGATTGGCCATCGCCGTACGCAAATCCCCTTGCGCCACGGCAAGGCGTGATTGCGACTGCGCGACATCGGTGCGTGTCAGATCGCCGATTTCAAAACGATCGTTGGTTGCCTCAAGATTGACCGTCAGCACATCGACCTGATTAGCGGCCAGATTGGCCAGCGCTTCTGTTCGCAACACATCCAAATAGGCCGCGACGGTCTGGTTAAAGATCTGGCTTTCGGTCCCGCGCAAATCGGCTTGGCCTGCCGCCACTCGTTCTTTGGCGGCCTTGATCCCGTTCCTGACGCCCCCGCCATTATACAGCGGTATGCCCAGGTTGCCCCGAAAGGTAAGAAACCGTTCGGGTTGGAAGAAGTTCGTGGCGTTGGCGCGCACGATTTCCAAAAACTGAAACTGCCCATCCGCGTTCGGAAGGCCATCGGCTCGGCTAATCGGAACCCCTTCATCGGTGGCGCGCTGGTTGGCGCGCGCGGCCAGCAAGGTGGGGTTGTTGTTATAGGCCGATGCCAGCGCCTCGCGCAGCGTCTCGGCCTGGGCGGGGGTGGCTATCGCAAGGCTCGCAGCGCTGAGCGCTAGAATCGAAAGGCGGCGTTTGGCTGTCACGAAAAAGTCCATGTCTTGGGCGCATCAAAAGCGTGAAGCACCGGAATTCCTAGATCTTCGACGGGTAGGAGCGACACTTTGCCAACGATCTTTCGGCCTGATGCAAGCCGTGTGACCTGACGCAAAACCAGTCCCGAGATGATCCGTCCCCCGTCTTCCAGCGCATCGGCCAGCGAGGCGGGAAGCTGTTCAATCGCACCATCGACAAGGATCAGCGAATAGGCGTCATCGGCTTCGCCATTGGCGGCGTCCAAGGCGCAAAGTGTGTCGACGCTGGCAACAAGCGGTTCAACCAAGGCAGCAAGATATTCCGTGCCGCCTTCGACAACCAGAACGCGGTCGTCTTTCGCGGGCACCGCTTCCAGCAGGACCTTGCCATAAAACAGCGGCGAGGCCAGCGCGCCGCCGTCGACGCGCACGCTGCGATCAATATAGGCCAAGGGGGCCTTATCCTCGGGCAGATAGTCTTCGCGCGGGACGGACATCATGCGAGCCAGGGCAAACTCTTCGTTCACGCCGCTGGTGCGCAATTGGCTGTCGATCATCGCTTTGCGCGCGGCTGCGCTTGTCGCGTTCGAAGAAGAAGTGTCGGTCTGTGTCATCATAGGGTCGACTGGCGAACTCTTTGCGTTGGATTGCTGTATTGCGATACTAATACAGTGCGTCAACCCTATCCAAAATCACGATCTTTCGGAAGTAAGGCTCCGCGATCTTGCCCTAGACACACACGCTCTTGCCGCCAAGGCCTTTGACGCGCGAGGCGGGCGGTGCTTATGGGAAGGCCAATGGGACCGCGAGAGCGCGGGGGACGACAATCGACCAGTACAAAGGGATCTTCGATGAGCGACATGATCAACAACGGCGAAATCTTTGGCGCCACCGGCAAAGTGCGGATCGAAACCGATTCGTTGGGCGAAGTGGCTGTGCCGGCGGAGGCTTACTGGGGCGCACAAACACAGCGCAGCCTCGCCAATTTCGCGATTGGTGTCGAAACGATGCCTGAGCCGCTGGTCAAGGCGCTGGGAATTCAAAAGTTGAGCGCGGCCAAGGCCAACATGGACCTGGGCGTCCTCGACGCCAGGGTTGGCGAAGCCATCGTTAAAGCGGCGCAGGAGGTCATTGACGGCACGTTGGCGAGCCAGTTCCCTTTGAGTGTTTGGCAGACGGGATCGGGCACGCAGTCCAACATGAATGCAAACGAAGTCATCGCTGGACGTGCCAACGAGATTTTGACCGGTATCCATGGTGGCAAGGACCCGGTGCACCCCAACGATATGTGCAATATGGGCCAAAGTTCGAACGACACCTTCCACACCGCCATGCACATCGCCGCCGCCAGTGAAACGATCGAACAACTGATCCCGGCCCTGCAGAAACTGCACGGCGCGCTGGACGCCAAAGCCAAGGCGTTTGCTGATATCGTCAAGATCGGTCGCACACACTTGCAAGACGCAACGCCGCTGACGCTGGGTCAAGAGTTCTCCGGTTATGCGAAGCAGATCGAATACGGCGTCGCGCGTCTCGAAAACGCGCTGCCCCGCGTTCTGGAACTGGCGCAAGGCGGCACCGCTGTCGGAACGGGTATCAACTCGAAGGCGGGCTTTGCCGGGAAATTCGCAGCCTGCGTCGCGGCGGAAACGGGCCACGCTTTCGTAACCGCGCCGAACAAGTTTGAAGCTCTGGCCGCGCATGACGCTTTGGTGGAGCTGTCGGGGGCGCGCAATTCGGTGGCGGTTTCCGCGATGAAAATCGCCAACGACATCCGCTTGCTTGGTTCTGGCCCGCGTTCGGGACTTGGTGAGATTGCGCTACCGGCGAACGAGCCGGGTTCTTCAATCATGCCGGGCAAGGTGAACCCCACCCAGTGCGAGGCTCTCACTATGGTCTGCGCGCAGGTGATGGGCAATAACACGACTGTCAGCGTCGCCGGCTCGCACGGGCATCTGGAACTCAACGTATTCAAGCCGGTGATGATCTACTCGGTGCTGCAATCAATCCGTCTGCTCTCGGACAGCGCGGTGAGCTTTACCGAGAATTGCGTGACCGGGATTGAGGCGAACACGCAGCGGATCGACAAGCTGATGAACGAAAGCCTGATGCTGGTCACCGCGCTCAACCCGCATATCGGCTATGACAACGCGGCCAAGATCGCCAAGAAAGCGCACGCGGATGGGACGACGCTGAAAGAAGCTGGGCTGGAGCTGGGTCTGCTGACCGAAGAGCAATTCAGCGAATGGATCGTTCCATCGGAGATGATCAAGCCACGAGCGTAGGGCCAATCGCGGCGGGATGAGGTCAAATTCGGCCAAAAGCACACAATTGCGCCTTTGTGTTCGACCAACGTTCATCTTTGTCCGATGACGCGCTGACTCAGGCAATTGGCGAGAGGGTGTGGGCCGCGCTATGGCGCTGAGTGACATGATCTCCCCTGCCAAAGCTCCACTGCCGGCGAAAAAGCCGGTGCCCAACCTTGCTTCCGGCGGCGGGGTGAGCGTGCCGTTTCGCACCGCTTTGTTCTCGATGGTGGTTTTGTGGGCGACGTACTTCCTGCTGATCACCGTGCGCGGCTATGTTCTTGAGTTCGAGATGCAGACCGAAATGGCGCTGCGACGCGGTCTCGTCACGCTTGCAGGTCTCGCCTTCACCGTCGTGTTGTGGTTCATGCTGCGCCTGTTTGATCGCGCGGCCTTGTGGGCGAAGATATCGGCTTCGCTGGTTCTGGCTCTGCCCGTTGCGCTGGCGATAGGACAAATCAATCAGTTCGCCTTTGAGGACATCTCGCTCCGCCTTCAGCAACGCGAAATCGAAAAGAATGATCTGCCGCTTCGCCGTGATGAGGACGGCAACCTGCTGATCGATGTCCCCTCGAAGGCCGCAGGTGGCGTCGGCGCGGTTGCGTCAGAGACCATTCTTCTGGCTCCCGCCAAGACATCGAAAGATCGCTGGCGCGATGTGATCGACATCGCTTTGGGCCGCTATTTCCTTCTGCTGGCCTGGTCTTCGCTCTATTTTGCCCTGCTGGCGGGCTATCAGGCGAGCGCCGCGCAGCGCCGCGAAGAGAAGTTTCGCAGCGCCGCCAAAGCCGCGGAATTGCGCTCGCTGCGCTATCAGGTGAACCCGCACTTCCTCTTCAACACGCTCAATTCGCTCTCCGCTCTGGTCATGACGAACAAGCCCCAGCGCGCCGAAGAAATGATCCAGTCGATCAGCCGCTTTTACCGCCATTCGCTTGCCGGTGACCCCACCAGCGATGTGATGCTGGCGGATGAGTTCGACATGCAGCGCCAATATCTTGAGATCGAAGCGGTGCGCTTTCCTGACCGGCTGCGCGTGCATTTTGATCTGCCCGAAGATCTGGCCGACGCGCGGGTGCCGGGGATGATTTTGCAGCCTCTGGTCGAGAACTCGGTCAAATACGCGGTTTCACCCGTGTCGCGGCCTATCACCATCACGGTTGAGGCGCGCGAAGAGTTTGATCGGCTCGTGATTGCGGTCTGCGATGATGGACCCGGTGTCCCGGCGGGCACGAAGCACGGCTTTGGCATCGGTCTCGCTAATGTGCGCGATCGCCTGGAAGCGCGTTTTGGCCCCGACGTGGTGCTCACCTCAACGCCGCATGAGGGCGGTTATGTGACCGAGATGCGAATACCCCTGACCCGCCAGCCCATGAGCGCGGCAAGCGGGGATGAAACAAGCGAGATCTGATGGCTGAAGCTGGACATTCGACCGATGCGCCTTTGCGCACACTGATCGTTGATGACGAACCGCTTGCGGTCGAGCGCACGCAGGTGATCTGCGCCGAGCTCGACACCATCCGTGTTGTCGGCACCGCCAACGACGGCGCCGCCGCTCTGCGGCTGGCGGACAAGCTCGATCTTGATCTGGTTCTGCTCGATATGACGATGCCTGAGATCGACGGATTGGGCGTCGCGCGCAAATTGGCCGAAAGCGAGAACGCGCCTGCGGTGATCTTCGTCACCGCGCATGATCATTTCGCCGTCGAAGCCTTCGACCTGGAAGCGATCGATTACGTGCTTAAGCCCGTCTCCGCCGATCGCCTGTCGCGCGCGATCACCCGCGCGATTGCGCGCCGCGGAGAACGCGCCGCGACATCAAGCGAGTGGCTGGATGAATTGTGGGTGCCTCACCGTTCTGAACTGTTGCGCATTGCGGTGAACGAGGTTCACCGGATCGACGCCGAGCGCGACTACGTGCGGCTGCATGTTGCTGCGCCTGGCGAGGAGGCGGCACCGAATGGCGAGGGCGGCCGAACCTACCTTTTGTTGCAGACGATTGCGGGCCTTGAGGCGCGCCTTGACCCCGATAAGTTCATCCGCATCCACCGCTCAACGATCTTGCGCCGCGACAATATTCGCGGGCTTCGACACGATGGTTTGGGGGTTTGGTCGGCTGAAATGATGAACGGCGAAGCGCTGCGTATCGGGCGCACATACCTTGCCAAAGTCAAGAAGATGGCCGGGCGTTAAGCGTTGCTTAGAGGCATTCGCTCGCGCTCCCTTTGCACCAATCCAACCAAATGTACATGCGGATGCAGCCGCCAGACATTCGCGCGCGCCTTCCACATAAAGAGCGGCCTGGATCGCAGGGACTAAGTGGATCCAGGCCGCGTCAGGTGCACACTGAAGGGGCTAAACAACAGCGCGCGGGGTGTTAAGCGCGGTTCAGCCGCCGCGCCGTTGATCTTCGATGACAGCCGCAACCTGCGCCTTGGCGCTGGCACGGGCCTTGACCATGCAATCGCGCGCTGCGCTCTTGTTGGTGAAAGCGGTCGGGCGACCATTTGTTCGGTACGAGCACACTTTCTTGGCGGCCGATTCCACGCGTCGATCAAGGATTTCCTGACCTTCCGCCGTGTTCAGATCGAGCCCTTTGAAGCTCACTGCGGCGGTCTTGCGTTCGCTATCCTGAGCAAAGGCAGGGGCTGCGATGCCACCAAGTCCAAGGGAAGCGGCGGCGAGGGTAAGGGTAAGCGTCTTCATAATATCTCTCCTGATCTGAGATCGTCCGGCCTCTGACCACGGGGCTAAGGGGGTGGGTCAGAGCGGGGTGACCGAGCGGCCTCATGAGCCTTTAGATACGCCTACAAATGTACGCGGGCACCCCAAGCTCGACATTGGACGTTCAGCGGTCGACCGAATGACGTTGCTTCGGACCAGGAGTCTACATTGACGGTTAAACAGCCCTTTTCAGCCGACGAGCGTTTACGCCATAGTGTCACGCATGACATGGCCGCTGATTTTCATCACGATTCTGGGGGTGATCAACTTCGCGATGCACCGCGCTGTGCTTGAACGTGGCCATCCCCTGACCGATCAGATGCCTGACTATCTGGCGGTGTTGGGCGGGCGGCTGACCTTCCTTGCGGAGTTTGCCGTTCTGCTGGCGGCCTTGATGCTGGCTGCAAACGGATGGCCGGACATGCTATGGGCCTATCTTGCTTACACCGCGCTCAACGCTATGGCCGCGTGGTTCATCCTGCGTCGGCGAGCCTGAGGCACGGATCGCTCATCGAGTTTAAAGGCAAGCATGGCAACGCGGCTCTTTCATATCAGCGATGTGCACTTTGGAGTGGAGGACAAGGCCGCGCTGGCATCGGTTGAGCGGGCCGTTCGCAAAGAACGCCCCGACATTCTGGTGTGCACCGGCGACCTCACCCAGCGCGCTACCCACGCCCAATACAAGGCGGCGGCGGACTGGTTTGGTCAGTTTGATATTCCCGTCTGGCTTGATCCGGGCAATCACGACATGCCCTATTACAATCTGTGGGAGCGGTTTTCTGAGCCCTATCGGCGGTACAACGCGCTTTGTGACGATGTCGCCATTCCCGTTTTTGAAACCGACGAACTGGTTCTGATCCCGCTTAAGACGACGGTGCGTTCGCAAAATCGATGGCCGTGGTCCGATGGAGTTGTAACACCCAGCGCTCTTGCCGCCACCGTGTCGCGGTTGGAGCACTACCGCGATGATTCGCGCCGGCGTGTTGTGACGGCGCACCATCCTCTCCACCCGCCACGTCCCGGGCGGACTAACCCCACAATCGGGGGTGACGACGCAATGGCGCGGCTAAGCCAGGCGGGAATGGATGCCGTTCTGACCGGTCATATACATAAACCGTTCAACGACCGTCACACGCTGGGTGACCGATCCGCACAGGTTATTGGCGCGGGCACGCTTTCCAAACGCCTTCGCGACGGGGTGCCTGCGTCCTACAACGCCCTTTCTTATCAGCGGGGTGATAATGAAATCGCGGTGGACACCCGGATCGTGGGTCAGCAAACCCAAGTGTAAGCGCCCGCACTAGCGCGCTCAGGTAAACATACGGCGGTTCCTATTAACTTCTTTTAGGGGACCGTCCTTAAGGAATTTGAAGGGATACTCCGCGGCGGTGAGCGTCTTTGCGCTTGCCCCGCCGGGTTGGTCTTCGGCGGTGTTACGCTGGTTTGGTTTCATCGGAACGCCAATGGCCGCGCGCTTCTTCACGCGTGAGAAAGGGGGCCTTGGCGCTTCCCTAGGCGCGGAGAACATCATGGTGAAAGCAATAGGGCTGGGCGTGATCCTGACGGGCGCGATTGCGTTGGTCATCGGGTCACAGGGTACCAGCGCGGGTCCGCTGGCGGTCGAACCGCTGATGCTGAACGGGTTCCGTTTTTACTGGTCATGGCCCATTTTTGCGGCCGGGTCGGGCCTTTCCTGGGGTATTATGCTGCTTCAACGCTAGGGCCTGTGCACACGCGACGACGCATTTCCCGCCAACCCGCATAGAAAAAGGGCGGCCATCCCAGAGGAGGCCGCCCCTTTTTTGAAAATCCCGTGGGACTTTAGCGCTTCGAGAACTGGAAGCTGCGGCGGGCTTTCGCGCGGCCGTATTTCTTACGCTCAACCACGCGGCTGTCGCGGGTGAGGAAGCCAGCGGCCTTCACGGTCGCGCGCAGTTCCGGCTCATACTTGGTCAGAGCCTGGCTGATGCCGTGCTTGACCGCGCCGGCCTGGCCCGAGAGGCCGCCGCCTTTGACGGTGGCGACCACATCGTACTGGCCCTGGCGATCGGTGATCGAGAAGGGCTGGTCGATGATCAGGCGCAGCGTCGGGCGCGCAAAGTACACTTCCTGGTCGCGGCCGTTGACGGTGACCTTGCCGGTGCCCGGCTTGATCCACACGCGCGCGGTTGCGTCTTTGCGGCGACCGGTGGCGTAAGCGCGGCCCTGGCCGTCGAGTTCTTGCTCGCGCAGGGGTGCGGTCGACACGGCGATCTCAGCGGCGTCCGCGGCGGGCGCATCACCAGCGATGTCTTTCAGATCAGCGAGATCCGTGACGGTTTCCGTAACGGGAGTTTCCGTCGCAGCGGTTTCAGCCGTCTTGGTTTCTTCGGGAGTGGTGTTTTCGTCAGCCATTATGCAGACACCTTGTTCTTGCGATTCATCGAAGCGACGTCGAGGACCTTGGGCGATTGCCCATCGTGGGGATGCTCGGTGCCGGCGAAGAGGTGCAGGTTCTTCATCTGCTTACGACCCAGAGGGCCGCGCGGGATCATGCGCTCAACGGCTTTCTCCAGAACACGCTCCGGGAAGCGGCCTTCGAGAACCTTTTGCGGCGTCGTTTCCTTTATGCCGCCGGGGTGGCCGGTGTGCTTGTAATAGATCTTGTCGGTGTGCTTGCGACCGGTGAACTTCACCTTGTCGACATTGATCACGATGACATGATCGCCGCAATCGACGTGCGGGGTGTAGGTCGGCTTCGTCTTGCCGCGCAGGATATTGGCGATGATCGAAGCAAGGCGACCGACCACAAGGCCGTCGGCGTCGATAATGTGCCAGTCTTTTTCGACCTCAGCCGGTTTAATCGACCGGGTCTGCGTGCTGAGCGCTTTCATGGGTTCATGTCCTTAAAGCGGTGATGTGTGTGGGTTCGAACGAGGCGCGTTGCCGCTTCTTCATTCGAATCGCGCCGTGACGCCTAAGCGAACCACGCGAAGTGGCGCGCATTTGTGGGCAAAGGGCCACGAAGTCAAGCGAAAGCGGGGGTTTGCGGGGAGGTAAAATAATACCTCTACCTGACTGACGGCTGAGGTTGATTACATAAGCACACCCTTTGGCCGCATGTACTTACCGAACCAAGCTCATGCTCATGCCCGCTTCAGATCATCTCAAGTGACCACTCCTCACTGGATTTGCGCGCGCTCTCGCCAATCCGCGTGATCACCTCTCGCCGCGCTGCCTTAAGCAAGCCAGAGCCATCTTGCGTGCTGGCTTGCCACCTCATTTCGAACGAACCGCTGCTTCCATCGGGTAATACAATCCGCCGGACCTCGCGAAATGGCGCTGTCGAAGGGAAGAACAGATCACCGGGCATTTCGTCCAGCACCGATGACCCTGCGTCCTGAATCTGGGCCAAATAGGCTGCGTGCTGCGATGGTCCATTGGTTTGGGGTGTCTTGGTGTCCAAGATCTGTTGCGCCAACTCGACCGCCGCATCCACGTTCTCCTCGGCTGTGTTCTGACCGATCGCCATGATTTTGCCATCGGGGCCCAGCAGGATTGGGAAGAGCCCCTTTGTGGATCGTTCTTGCTCGATCTTAGCGATCGCCGCTAGCCGCGCGGGTGCGTCTACTGAGACCGACACTTGTTCGCCGGAGATAGCGAGACCGCGCGCTTGCCTTGAGAACTTAATCTGCCAGCCGCGCGTGACTGTGATCGACCTTTCGTCGCGCAGTCCTCTCACTAAACAACGAGTGAGGAGGCAAGCACTAGTCGGTAGCAACACCCCTCGCGCGCCCCGTAGGCTCGATGGGATGACCGCCCCGAAAAGCGCAACGCTTCGCAACGCTGCTATAGACGCTCGCCTTCGCGTGAGGGCCAATGCCTTCATGTTTCTGCCCAAGCTTGGTCCTTGCTCGTTCTATGCCGAGTGGTGGCCGTTAACCCGCCTGCTCTGCCAGCCACTCCAACGTGCCGGGGTGCGCTGCGTCGCAAATCGTCGCCACAATGGCGGGCGTTTCGTAAGGATGCAACGCGCCCAATCGACTTACCGCCCGTTCCACTTGGGCTGCGGTTGTCTTGAAGCGCGCCGCGCTTTCCTGCGCGCTTTCAACACGGCCTTCCCACATATAAACTGACTCGATGGGACCAAGTATGTTGGCGCAGGCGATAAGGCCTTCATCCAGAAGCACACCGGCGATAGCGCGCGCCGTGTCCGCATCCGGGAACGGCGCGTAGATCAGCGCGGCCTTCGCCTCGCTCACGTCAGGCTCGCTGCGCGCTGCTCTCGCTGAGCCAAGCCATCGGAATGCGCCGCCCACGCTGTAGCGGCCACCGTCAGTGCGCCCACCAGTTGATGCGCGGCGGCCAACCAAAGTTCAACGCCACTCATAACCGTAGCGATCCCGAGAAGAACCATCGCCCCAAAGGCGGAATGCACCGCTATTGATGCGCGGCGATCAAATGCGCGCACCCGGCGCGCCAGATAGACCAGCGCGGCCACCGCCACCCACGCCCACCATCGGTGCAACCAATGGAGCAAGAACGGATCGTTGGTCAGTGTCCAAAAGAAGCCGGATGTCCAATTGATCTGCGGGATCAGACGACCGTTCATCAGCGGCCAGTCACCTGCCGCGTGCCCGGCGTTAAGGCCCGCGACCCAGGCCCCGAGCAAGAGCTGGACGAACAGCACAGCGATCACCGCCGCGCTTGCCCAGGTCATGGGGGCTGGTGAAGATGATGTGCCTTTTGCCAGATGCCGCATATCGCGCGCCGTCCAGACCAGAGCCGCCAGCAACGTCAGCGCGGTCAACAAGTGCAGCGAGAGACGAAAATGGCTGACATCAGTCATATTGCCGACCAGCCCCGACTGCACCATCAGCCAGCCAAACAGGCCCTGCCGCCCGCCAAGCGCCAACAGCCCCACCAGCCGAACCTTGAACCCGGCTGGGATCGCACCGCGCACCCAGAACCAAACCAGCGGAAGCGCGTAGCCCATTCCCCCCATCCGGGCGAGCAGCCGGTGAAACCATTCCCAAAAGAAGATGAACTGAAAGTCCGCCATCGTCATGCCACCAAGGCTCGCTTCAAAGCGGTACTCTGGCGTCGTGCGGTATTTGGCAAACTCGGCTTCCCACGCTGCCTCGCTCAGCGGGGGCAGCACGCCGGTTGCAACGTTCCACTCGGTGATCGAGAGACCGCTTTCGGTCAGCCGCGTGATGCCTCCCACCAGAACGATCAGAACGACGAAGGCCGCTGTCACTTCCAGCCAGCGCGCGATCGCCAATGGGCGTGCGAGCGCTCCAGATGTGGTGGCGGTTCCAAGGGGCTGCGGGCTGAAAGGGGCGGTGGTGGCCATAGTCTGCGCTAAATGTGGCGGTGCGGGGCTCAGCGCAAGATCATTTGTCACAAGCCCGCGTGCACCCTTTGCAAAAACGCGCCGATTGCACGCTGAGTTTGGTTGCACGGCTGGGCAAGGCGGCTATGTCCGTCCTCATGAGCAAGACGATCACTCTCAACGGCGAAACCCGCCGGACCGACGCCGCCACTATCGCTGACCTTGTGCGCGAGCTCGCGCTTGCGCCGGAAAAAGTCGCGGTGGAGCGAAACGGCGAGATTGCGCCGCGTTCCACGCTGGGGGAAGCGCCTTTGGCGGATGGCGATGTTCTGGAAATCGTTCACTTTGTCGGCGGCGGTGACCACGCGGCCCCTGCGCCCGGCGATATTTGGAGCGTCGCGGGCCACACCTTCACTTCGCGCTTGATTGTGGGCACCGGCAAATACGCGGACTTCGAACAGAACGCCGCCGCGGTTGAGGCAAGCGGGGCCGAGATCGTCACGGTCGCCGTGCGCCGTGTCAACGTGACCGATCCCAAAGCGCCGATGCTCACCGACTTTATCGATCCCAAAAAGATCACCTATCTGCCCAACACCGCCGGGTGTTTTACTGGCGAGGACGCGGTGCGCACTTTGCGGCTGGCGCGCGAGGCGGGCGGCTGGGACCTCGTCAAACTCGAAGTGTTGGGCGAGGCGCGCACGCTTTACCCCGATATGCGCGAGACCCTGTCGGCGTGTGAGACACTGGCCAAGGAAGGCTTCAAGCCGATGGTCTATTGCGTCGATGATCCGATCGCCGCGCAACAGCTCGAAAGCGCGGGCGCGGTGGCGATTATGCCTCTGGGCGCGCCGATCGGCTCAGGCCTTGGTATTCAGAACCAGGTGACGATCCGCCTGATCGTGGAAGGGGCCAAGGTGCCGGTGCTGGTCGATGCGGGCGTGGGCACGGCCTCGGACGCGGCGGTCGGAATGGAGCTGGGCTGCGACGGTATCTTGATGAACACCGCCATCGCCGAGGCGAAGGATCCCATTCGCATGGCTCGCGCGATGAAGTTGGCGGTGGAAGCCGGGCGCGAGGCGTATCTGGCGGGCCGCATGGGGCGGCGCAAATACGCGGATCCCAGCAGCCCGCTTGCCGGGCTGATCTAGACAAGGAAGCGGCCTGCTTGCGCGGCTGATCCAAGGTCAAGTGTTCACCTTTTGACACGCTTGCCTGAACGAAGGTGACGCCAAAGCGGACAAAGGTTACACCCTGTCACCCTAAGGTGAGGGATGAACACTCAGCCTTTTCAGGCGCTTGTGTCCAATCCGAGAAGGGTGACGGACACGGATGGGCGTGCCGTGTTCGCGATGCGGTTTTCAAAGAGCGGGAATGCACGCCAATACGCGATGAGATGTCGTGTGGGCATGGCGTCACTATGGCGCGGCCGGGGCAAGTAGGAAAGTTTGCCGAAAGAGGCCTCCCTGTCAGGACCAAATAATCACCGCGCCGCGCGTCTAGTTACCCAATCTTAACCATGTTTGCCGAAGACCTGTTTCCGCAACAGGAGACAGCAGACGTGACACTGGCCAGCACATCCTCAGCGACCATCGGCGAGATGCGCGAATTCGCAAGCTTTGAGCCCGCCGAGCAGCGCTATATCAAGCGCAGCCTCGACATCGGTCTGGCGCGCGGCGACGCGTTCAAGGTGTGGGGCCGCAGCGAAGAGGACTACGCCTCGATCCGCCGCCAATACGTCGTCTATCAGGATCTGAAAGCGGCGCGTCGCCACGTGCCCAAAGATGGCGCGATTGGCGATGTCGAACGCTTCACCAGCAAGCTTTTGCGCATCGTGGTGTTCGACCTAGAGCAAGAGGGCCTTGTCAGCTTTTCCGCCTTCCGTTTCCTCTATGAACGCCTGTTGGGTCCGGCGGCGCGCCCCTATCTGCCCGCGATCTTCTGCGCCGCCGCCGCGCTTCCCATGATCCGCCCCGAGCAGCGCAAAGTGCTGCTGCAAAGCCTCAGCGAAGCCGCCGCGACCGCGCCCGGCTGGTCAGAAAGAGCGCCCGCGTTCTATCCCGAGTGCATCGAGGACGTTGAGGCGGCTTAGGTATCTAGCCTCGTCGCCCCGTGCCTGACACGGGGCTAGGCTTCCTTTTTCTTAGAACCAGCGCGATAGTCTGCTGATGCAAAAAGGCGGTTGGGTCTACATTATGGCAAACCGCTATCGCGGCGGAATGTATGTGGGCGTAACATCTGATCTCGCGCACCGGGTGACTCAACATCGCACAGGCACCGGCTCGAAGCATGTCTCGGACTTCGCCAAGCTGCGCCTAGTCTACGCCGAGCGCCACGAAGAGATCGAACAGGCCATCGCCCGCGAAAAGCTGGTCAAGAAGTGGAAGCGCGATTGGGAATTCGCGTTGATCGAGGCGGAGAATCCGGAGTGGGCGGATTTGTTTGAGGCGTGGTTTGGGTCCGACTCTAAGCCAAGTTAGCCTAGCCCCGTGTCAAGCACGGGGCGACGAGAGGGTGATCCGTGTGCTGCGGTGGTCGCTTAAGCGCCCCGGATGTCGCGCCAATATTCCTCGGCGACGTCATCATCAATTTCAACAGGCAGCGCGCTCTCGGGATAAAGCCGGTCGTTGCCATCTTTGCGCGGACCCGAGATCCAAAATTCTTCTCCGCTTTCGACATCGAAGAAGTTGGCTTTGAAAGGTCCACCACTGCCAGCCAAAGACTGAAAAGTTCGACCTCGATAAGTCACCGAGCGCCTGCTTTTCGAGAATGTAACTAAGCCGATACGAGCTGGCCCGACAAGTCCTTCGGATTTGTCCTCGATATACATATTGCGTTGTCGGTGCTGGCCCATTAATACTCTAATACAGCCCGTCAATGCGCTCCTGATAGCGATCGCGGATTTTGTGGCGGCGGATTTTCATGCTCGGCGTCATTTCCTCGTTCTCAATTGCGAAGGCTTCGTCGGCGAATTCGAATTTGCGAACTTTTTCGATGACGGACAGGTCCTTGTTCGTGCGATCCACCGCGGCGCGCACCGCTTTCTTGAATTCGGGCAGGTCCTGCAGTTCTTTCAAGTCAAACTTCTTGCCGTTGGCGGTCGCCCATTCGAGCGCCCATTCCGCATCCGGCACGATTAGGCCGACCACATAGGGGCGCTTGTCGCCGCTCACCATCGCCTGCGCGATTTCGGGTTGCAGCGTCAGCATGCCCTCGATCTTCTGCGGGGCCACGTTGTCGCCCTTGTCGTTGACGATCATGTCCTTCTTGCGGTCAGTGATGACGATACGGCCTTTATCATCGAGGTGGCCGATATCGCCGGTGTGCAGCCACCCATCCTTGATCGTGCGCGCGGTTTCGGCTTCGTTTTGCCAATAGCCGTGCATCACCAGCTCGCCCCGGCATAGGATTTCGCCATCATCCGCGATCTTGACGTCGACCCCGCGCATTGGCGGGCCGACCGTGTCCATCTTGAGGCCGACCGAGGGACGGTTGCAGCTCATGATCGGGCCGCTTTCGGTCTGGCCATAGCCCTGCAGCATGGTGAGCCCCATCGCGTCGAAGAAATTGCCGACATCCGGGTTCAGCGGCGCGCCGCCGGACACCATCGCCTTGATCCGACCGCCAAACTTGGCGCGGATTTTGGGGCGCAGCAGTTTTTCAACGATCAGGTCCAGTGGTTTGTCACGCTTGCGGGTTTTGCCCTCTTGGCTTTTGTCCGCGATCTTGATCGCGCCGTTGAGCAGGAAGTTGGCGACTTTACCCTGCTTTTCGATCTGTTTCATGATCCGCGTGCGCAACACCTCGAACAGGCGTGGGACGACGACCATGATGGTGGGCTGGACTTCCTCGATATTCGAGGCGAGCTTTTCGAGGCCCTCGGAGTAGTAAATCTCGCCTTCAAGCGCGATCGGCAGGTATTGTCCGGCGGTGTGCTCATAGGCGTGGCTGAGCGGCAAGAACGACAAGAAGCGTTCGTCCTTCACACCAAAATCGCTGATTACGATGTTGGCTGCGCCCGCAATGTTGCACAGGATCGCGCCGTGGTGCTGCTTGACCCCGCGCGGCGCGCCGCCGGTGCCGCTGGTGTAGATCAGGCAGGCGGTGTCTTCGCGCGCTATGCCTTCCAGACGCTGTTTGACCGATGCACGCGCCGCAGCGGCGTCGCCTTTCGTCATGGTCGACCAGTCGTGATAGGTGAAAGCAGGCGCTTGGCGACGTTTGAGGTCATCAATCCCGATCACGTGATCGACAATGCCCGTGCGCCCTATGGCGCCGACCACCGGGCCCAGCAGCTTTTCGGTCGACACGATGACCGCGCGCGCGCCCGAATTGTCAAGGATATGCGCGTGGTCGCGTTCGGTGTTGGTGATGTAGGTCGGCACCGAGATGCAGCCCGCGGCCATGATCGCGATATCCGCGATGCACCATTCGGGCCGGTTTTCCGACACCAGCGCGACGCGGTCGCCCTCGTTCAACCCCAGAGCGCGCAGGTTTTCCGCCAGCAGGCACACTTGATCTGCCACATCGGACCAGCTGATGGTTTCCCACTTCCCGGCGACCTTGCGCCCAAGGAAGGGCAAGCTGCCGCGCTGCTCGGCGCGGGTCAGAAACAGTTCCACCAGGTTGGTGGCGCCATCGATATCCTGAAGGATCCGGTGATCGCTGGGGTCCACCACGGGGCGGTTGGATGACAGGTTTTGCGGGGCGTGCACGGGGCTGGGGCTCCTCTGCTTTGGCCGTTCAAGCCAAAAGCGTTTTTCCAAAGGGGTGTTATATTTATGTTGTAGCCAAATTAGGCGCAGATTTCCCTAGCGGCAAGCGCCGGGGCGGGGAGAACCTTTAGAGTCTGCTCTCTCTTGGCCTGGGGTTTTCACGGGAAATCAGCGCTTTGGCGCGCCAAAATCACTCGTAAGAAAGCTTGGGCTCAATACGGGGATCGCGCGCGACTTCCCAGCTTATGGTGCCGTCAGGCGCTGTGACTCGGCGCAACGCGTTGGCTTTGAGGGAGGCTCCAAAACTGCGGATGCGCGTGTGGCCCAGCTCTATGAGGGTGTCTTCGAAGCCTTCAATGACGCTTCCTTTTTCGTAAACCACCGTCGGTCCGAAGGCCATGATCAGCGGCAATCCGATGGCTTCCTGCGCGGTCAGGCCAAAGTCGACGCCGCCGATAATGGCGCGCGCGGTTTGCACCGGAATGGTGGGCCCACCCGCCGCGCCCACGACCAGCACGACATCGCCCGCTTCGTCGAACACAATGGTCGGCGCCATCGACGAACGCGGGCGTTTGCGCCCTTCCACTCGGTTGGCGACCGGTTTGCCGTCGCGCTGCGGCGTCAGGCTGAAATCGGTGAGCTCGTTGTTGAGGTAAAAGCCCTCGAAAAACAGGCCTGATCCAAACGCGCCTTCAATCGTCGAGGTGTAACTGATCGCGTTGCCATCCTTGTCGACCACCGAGAAATGGGTGGTACCCTGCTCGTTGGGACGATCGCCGGGCGCGAGCGCCACTTTAACGCCCTCAGGCGTGCCCGGCGTGGCTTGCGCCAGCGCCTTGTCTGGGCTGATCAACTGGCTGCGCTTGGCCACATAGGCAGGGTCTACGAGGCCATCAACCGGGACAGGAACGAAGTCTTTGTCTCCCATGTAAAGCTCTCGGTCGGCGTAGGCGATGCGCTGCGATTCGAGGAACAGGTGCCAGAAAATCGGGCTGTCGGGGCCCAAGGCGGTAAGGTCAAAGCGTTCAAGCTGGCCGAGCATTTGCGCCACCGCCACGCCGCCTGAAGATGGCGGGCCCATGCCGCACACTTTGTAGGTGCGATAGCGTCCGCACACCGGGTCGCGCATCTTTGCGGCGTAGGCGGTCACGTCGCTAACGGCCATGCGCCCGTCCCGCGGGGTTTCGCCCGCGACGTAAGCGGCAAAGTCCTGCGCCTTGTCGGCGTAGAAATGCGAAGGGCCGTTGCTTGCAATCGCCTCTAGGGTGTTGGCAAACACCGGGTTCGTCACCCGCGCGCCGACCCGCAAAGGCTGTCCGTCCGCGCCGAAGAACACCGCCTTGGCCCCCTCGGACTTGTCCGCTCGTCCCTTCGACCCACTAAGCGACCCGTTGAGGCGACGGTTCATCACGAATCCATCGCGCGCCAGGCGGATGGCGGGCTCAAAAAGCTCGGCCCACACCAAGCGCCCATATTGCGCGTGCGCCTTTGCCGCGAGCGCCAGGTTGCCCGGCACGCCGACGCTGAGGCCTGACAACACGCGGCTTTCGCGCGGTAGGCGTTTGCCATCGGTATCGAGAAAGCGGGTGGGGGTTGCCGCAGCCGGCGCGGTCTCGCGCCCGTCAAAGGTCGTCACTCCCTTGTCGCCCGCGCGCACCAGAAAGCCGCCGCCGCCCACGCCCGAACTTTGCGGTTCGACCACGGTCAGCGCGAGCATGACAGCAATCGCCGCGTCCGTGGCGGAGCCGCCTTTGGCCAGTATCTCTTCACCGGCGGCCTGCGCGCGAGGATCCGCCGCGCTAACCGCCCCGTTGCCGCTTAGATCTTCGCTCGGAGCACTCGCACCGACGGGCGCGCTTTGCAGCCCTTCGGGCGCTGGACAGGCGGTAAGAGCGAAGGACAGGCCCAAAGCGAGGGCGGGTTTGGCGAATTTTGCGATGCTCATAATCAACACTCGCTATTCGCTTCCCACCGCCTCTGCAACGCTGGAAAAGCCATCGCGCCGCATGAGGCGCTCAATTCCCTTGGCGATGCGCGCGCCCAAACCGGGGCCTTCGTACACCATCGCCGAATACAGTTGGACGAGGCTCGCGCCCGCCTTGATGCGCTCCCACGCGTGATCAGCTGTCGCGATGCCGCCCACGCCGACAAGCGGAATGGCGCCGCCCGTGGCGCTCCGAAAGTCGCGGACCCGTTGCAGCGCAAGCTCGCGAAGGGGCGCGCCGCTGAGGCCGCCGACCTCGCCTGCGTGGTGCGAGCGCAGATCGGGCCGCGAAATCGTGGTGTTTGAAACAATCAGCGCGCCTAGCTTCTTGTCGATCGCAATGCGAGCGATGGCGTCCACGTCCGCTGGCTCCAGATCGGGCGCAACTTTCAAAAAGACGGGCGGCGGAGTGGACCCGGCCACGGCGTCGCGCGCATCGATCACGCCGTCGATGAGCTGAGTCAGCGCGCTTTCATCCTGCAGCGCGCGCAGGCCCGGCGTGTTTGGGCTTGAGACATTGACCGCCAGATAGCGCGCGTAAGGCGTCATGATGCGCGCCATGGTGGCGTAGTCGGCGATCCGGTCTTCGGAATCCTTGTTCGCGCCAATATTGATGCCCAATATTCCGAGCTTATCCGTGCGGGCCTTCAAGCGCGCTTCAGCCGCGCTGGCGCCCGCGTTGTTGAACCCCATGCGATTGATGACCGCGTCGTCCTCAACAAGGCGAAACAGGCGCGGTTTCGGGTTGCCCTCTTGGGGGCGCGGCGTGATCGAGCCCACCTCGGTAAATCCAAACCCCAGTCCAAGCAGCGCGTCGGGCACTTCGGCGTCTTTGTCGAACCCGGCGGCGACGCCCACGGGGTTGGGGAACGTCAGCCCCGCCACCTCGATCTGGGTGGCTCCCGGCTGGGCGAGCGACGAGCGCGCGCCGCGCGTCGGCAACGCTTTGAGGCCGGCGATGGCCAAGCGGTGTCCGGTTTCGGAATCAAGTGTGAAAAGAGCGGGGCGTGCCAAGCGAAAAAGCATGGCCGCGCCCCTAGCCGATACGAGTTGGATTGCCAAAGGGCCTAAAGCTCAAATTTGCGCCACGCTGTGCGCAAAACGCGCAATCCCGCCTCTCTGCGCGACGTGCTTGGTCAGATTTCTAAGCGTGAAGCGCCACTAACCTGTGCCCTGTCGTTTGCATACAATTCTGATTTCAGCGCTCTGAGTAAACAGCTCGCGCGACCCGAAGGGCTCGGAGCAGTTTGCGAAGAGTTCCTCAACTTTAAGGGCGGTCCCTCGTGGGCCGCCCTTTTTTTGTCGCTACCGATGCGGCGCGCGCGCCACATAGTTGCGAAATCCTTGGGCTCCCTGCATTTTTCGGCATGGTGTCTTTTGTAATTTGCGAGTAGCACCGTCTTTCAAGATGCACAGGGGCGCGTCTGACGCTTGCGTGCAATAGTAAAAAGAATTGTCGCACGAGGATATCAGGGCACACTCAGAGCGTCGTTTTCTTTCGCCGGGCAGGTCGTGTGGCCAGCCAGCCGATCCCCGTTGCGGACCGGTGAGTGCATTCACAAGAGCCAAACAGCCGCACCCGCACCATGACCGATACCGACTCCTCCGCCGAACCCAATCTCGACTATGTCGATGTGTCGCCAGACATGCGAGCGATCCTGAACACCTTGTTCGTGACGCGCTCAGGCGAAGGGCAGACGGAATCGATGATGCCCGCCTATTCCGCGCAGGTGTTCAGCTTTGTCGAAGGGTCAGGAGCGCTTCATTTTCCCGAAAGGGACGTTGGGCAATCAGGCGACATTTGCCTCAACGCGCCGATGCTTCGGGCCGCTCCGATGATCTTTTCAGGCCCCGTCCTTAGCGTGGGCGCGTCGTTTACGCCGTTGGGGTGGGCCACGTTCAGCGGTCTTGCAGCGGACAAGGTGCACGACACAGTAGTCGAGGCCCAAGCGGTTGCGCCTGCGGAAAGCCTTGCTCCCCTTCTTGAGGATCTGGCAAGGGTGCGCGCGGGCGAGATCACGCCAGAGGCCTATTGTCGCTCGCTCGAAGGCATGATTCGCACGGTGTGCGAGGGGTCCGGGCGCACGGTGCGTGAGGATCACGCCAATCTGGTCGCGGCGATTGATGCGTGGCTGGAAAGCGAATTCAGCCCGCCGGTAGAGCGGCTCTATGACTCGGTGAATCTCGGTCAAAGGCAGGTCCAGCGCCTGTGTCGCCGCTATTACGGCGTGCCGCCGGCGCAGCTGGTGAAACGCTATCGCGCGATCCGAGCGGCCATTTTGCTGGCGCATGAGGATCTTTCGGACGAACTGCGCGACGAGGTGGTGGGCGCCTATTTTGATCAGGCGCACCTGATCCACGACATACGCCGTTACACCGGACGCACGCCCAAGGCGTTGTCGAGCGAATCGCTGGCGCAGGACATGCTGGATCCCAAGGGCCACGGGAAATCCGCGCAAAGACTGCGCGCAAGCTAGAAGCCAACGAGACCTTCCGGTTCTCGAGACTCGGGCCGTGATGGCCCTTATTGCGCGCGCGCTTGAATTCAGAGCAATTCGAGCGTATTTGAAATCCGACTCATTTGGTCTGAATTAAGAACCACTCGCTATAGCAAGGTAACTGCCCCTAAATGCGCCTTTCCAATCTCGCCGAGTACGCGGTTATCACAATGTGCCAGGCGGCCACTCATTGCGGCGATGGCCGGGTCAGCGCGGCAGAGCTGGCCAGCGAAACCGGGCTTCCCGTGCCGACCGTTCAAAAGCTGGTTTCCAAATTGACGGCGGCGGGCCTGCTGCGTTCGGTGCGCGGGGCCAAAGGCGGATTGCAGCTGGGCCGGCCAGCCGCGGCGATCACGGTTGCCGATATTGTCGAGGCGGTCGAAGGCCCCATCGCGCTCACCGCCTGCATAGATGGTGCGGGGTGCTGCGACTACGAGGCTGGCTGCCGGATGAAGTCGCACTGGCCCGTCATCAACGACGCTCTACGCGGCGCCTTGGCGGGCGTCACGCTGGAAACTCTACGCACGCCGCGTACCCCGCAATCGCGCGCGCGCACCCCCGATATCCTCTCTCACCAAGAAGAAGTGGCATGACTGACAACGTCGATCTTACCCCGGCTGACGCTCAAGACGAAGTGATGGACGCGCCCGAAATGGACGCGGAAGCGCGCGAAGCCGCCGCCAACGCCGCCGAATACGAGCACGGCTGGTCCGCGGACATTGAGACCGAGTTCGCCGAAAAGGGTCTCAACGAAGACACCGTGCGCTTTATCAGCGCCAAAAAGGGCGAGCCGGAATGGATGCTCGATTGGCGCCTCAAAGCCTTTCGCATCTGGGAGACCCTTGAAGAGCCCGATTGGGCCAAGGTCGGCTATCCCAAGATCGATTATCAGGACGCCTATTATTACGCCGCGCCGACCAAGAAGGTGGAACTGGACTCGCTCGATGACCTCGATCCGGAAATCAAGGCGGTGTACGACAAGCTGGGCATTCCCCTTGGCGAACAGGAAGTGCTCGCCGGGGTGAAGGGCGCGAAGAAAGTCGCGGTGGACGCGGTGTTCGACAGCGTCAGCGTCGCGACCACGTTCCGCGAGGAACTGAAAAAAGCGGGCGTCATTTTCCTCTCGATCAGCGAGGCGATCAAGGAATATCCCGATCTGGTCAAGAAATGGCTGGGCCGCGTCGTGCCCACCCGCGACAATTATTTTGCGTGCCTCAACAGCGCGGTCTTTTCCGACGGCACCTTTGTTTATGTGCCCGAAGGCGTGCGCTGCCCGATGGAGCTGTCGACCTATTTCCGCATCAACGCGGAAAACACCGGCCAGTTTGAGCGCACTTTGATCGTTGCCGAAAAGGGCTCGTACGTCAGCTATCTCGAGGGTTGCACTGCGCCGATGCGGGACGAAAACCAGCTGCACGCCGCTGTGGTTGAGCTGGTCGCCATGGAGGGCGCCGAGATCAAGTATTCGACCGTCCAGAACTGGTATCCGGGCAATTCCGAAGGCGTCGGCGGTATCTACAACTTCGTCACCAAACGCGGGCTGTGCCAGGGCGACCGGAGCAAGATTAGCTGGACGCAGGTCGAAACCGGCAGCGCGGTGACGTGGAAGTATCCCTCTTGCGTGCTGAACGGCGAAGACAGCGTGGGCGAATTCTACTCGGTCGCGGTTACAAATAACCATCAACAAGCCGATACCGGAACCAAAATGGTTCACAACGGCAAGGGCTCGCGCTCGACGATCATCTCTAAGGGGATCAGCGCGGGCAAGTCGAACAACACCTATCGCGGCCTCGTTCGCGTGGGCCCCAAGGCCGAAGGCGTGCGCAACTTCACCCAGTGCGACAGCCTGCTGCTCGGCGATAAATGCGGCGCGCACACCGTGCCTTATATCGAGGTCAAGAACCCCGGCGCGCAGATCGAGCACGAGGCGACCACCAGCAAGATCAGCGACGAACAGATGTTCTACGCCCAGCAACGCGGCCTCGACGAAGAGGAAGCGGTGGCGCTGATCGTCAATGGCTTTGCCAAGGATGTGCTGAAAGAGCTGCCAATGGAGTTTGCGGTTGAGGCGCAAAAGCTGCTGGCGATTTCGCTGGAAGGGAGTGTGGGGTGAGCCATCGCCACTCTACCGTCACCCCAGCGAAAGCTGGCGTCTCAGGCAGCAAAGCGCTGTCCGGTGCCGCCCTAGATCCCAGCCTTCGCTGGGATGACGAAAGTACAATCGCGCGTGAGGAATCCGTTGGATGATCACCCTTCTCGCCCTCCTCTTGGCCGGTCAGGCTGAGCTTACCGACGCCGAGGCGCTTGCGCAGCTTGAGCGCAACCGGATCGACGTCGTGGCTGAGCAATTGCGCAACTTTCGCGGGCGCTGGGATGTCGAGGATGACGGCGACGTTTCCTGCCGAACCGCGCGCAGCACCGGCAAAGCGGATCTCGACGTGTTGGCGTGCGACGCCATTCGGGGATGCGTGTTTGAAAACCTCGACCTTATCGAGCGGCGCGACAATCGCCGGCTTCCGCGCGCTGAGAGACGCGCGCTGAAGCAGCAAACCAAAGACGTGATGAGCCAATGCGCCAGCAAACACTTTGCCGGTTTGCGAGACCGCTACACCAAGCGGCTTCTTGCCGGAGCCGCTGGGGTCGCCGGGAGCGGGGCTCAGGCGGAGCTAACGCAATGCCGGGCGCTAAATTCCAGGTTGGCGATGTTGTTCGCCTTAAGTCGGGCGGCCCCTAGATGACCGTTCAGCAGGCGACCTACGCCGATAACATCATGTGCACGTGGTTTGACGAAAACAACAAGCGGCTGTCCGAGGGTTTTCACCCCCGGACCTTGCAAAACGTAGCCCCGGAGGGCGCCAATGACTGAACGCAAGACCTTGGGGTTGAAAGAGACCTCCGAGACGGAGCCGACCCTCAACAAAAAGGGGCGCGGCTGGAAAATCTCGGACAAGCGGCTGGACGAGTTGCACGACCGCGCGCGTGAGATGCGCCGTTTTGCTTCGCCGGCCAATAAGGCGCTGGCCGCCAAATTCGCGGGCGCGGATTTGGGCCGCTACACGTTCAAACGCTTTGCCGTCGTGGGCAGCGCCATCGTTGATTTTAA